>Ga0302157_10002988_pt1 | contig 19354 bp, 14 predicted proteins | sample I_Bog_N3_3_FD_193502 | JGI IMG/M metagenome (GOLD analysis project Ga0302157, IMG submission 193502) | Peat permafrost microbial communities from Stordalen Mire near Abisko, Sweden - I_Bog_N3_3 | ecosystem: Environmental > Terrestrial > Soil > Wetlands > Peat | place: Sweden: Abisko, Stordalen... | reverse complement strand
GCGTGGCGACCAAGCTGATCGACCTGCCGCCGCGGGTGAGCATCTCCAGCGTGAATGCGGATGAGACGCTGGGCGCGGGAACGTATAACGCGGCGGACTGTCCGGGTGGCAACCCAAATGCGCCGCACGCATTTCTTGCCGCGCCGGCAGGAAGATTCGGCAGAGGAGCTGGAGCGGGTGGAACGCGCGCGCAGGCTGCACCGGCGGCTTCGGCTGCCGGTGCGTCCGCTGCCGCGAATCCCGCCGTTGTGAGTCCGGCGGAGGCGAATCCCACGCTGGGCGGGGCCAACGTGCAGTCGGACGACAAGGGCGCGATGATGGAGCGCCGACTGGCATCGCGCACTCCGGTGGTGTTCTTCACCATTCGCTTGAAGCCGGGCCCGAACGGCGCGAAGGCCGGAACCATCAAGGTTCTCTTCCACACGACCGATTGGATCGGCCACATGCTCTTCTCCCCGACCGATCCCAACCTCATCATGTACTGTCACGAGGGCATGTGGCAGAAGGTGGACCGCATCTGGCTGATCCACACGGACGGCACCCATAACACACTCATCCACAAGCGCACCATGGCGATGGAGATCGCGGGGCACGAGTTCTGGGGGCTGGACGGCAAGACCATCTGGTACGACTGGCAGTATCCCAAGGGCGAAGACTTCTTCGTCGCCAGCTACAACCTGGAGACTCACAAGCGGGTGGCGTATCACCTGCAGCGCAACGAGTGGTCGATCCACTTCAACCTGACGCAGGACCTCGACCTCTTCTGCGGCGACGGCGGCGACTCCGGCCAGGTGGCCGCGGCGCCGGACGGCGAGTGGATCGAGCTGTTCCGGCCGCAGATGATCGGCGGAACCGAGGGCGCGCTCAACGGTCCCAACTACTTCCAACCAGGCGTCTTCCACTCGGAGCACCTGGTCAACATGGCGCACCAGAACTACCGCGCCGAACCCAATCCGCGCTTCTCGCCGGACAAGAAGTACGTCATCTTCACCAGCAATATGTTCGGGCGCAGCTACGTCTTCGCGGCGGAGGTTGCCAAGGCTGCCGACCAGACCGGCGCTGTGTCCACGCCAGAGCTGGCCACGAAGTTCAACCCCATCATGCCTACGCCAACCACGACGCAAAAGTGACGCCGGCAGGGCCTTACTGCGAATAGTATGGATACGGATTCCCCAGCCCTCGATTCCAGAGGGCTGGGATATTGCAATGACACGACTGCTCGACTCAGAACCACCCCGTGAGGTTTTCATGCGCCGCATACATCTTCTTCTCGCCGCTCTGGTCGCCCTTCCGCTCTCTCTTCACGCCGTGCCCGCCGCCGCACAGACCGCTGCCGCCGCCGCATCCGCCGCCGCCATCGGCGCAATCACCACCACAACGCCCGCTTCGCAGAAGCCTCGCGTGATTCAGCAGTTCACCACGGGCTGGCGATTTCTACAGGCGGACGCCGTGGGCGCGCAGAAGCCGGAGTTCGACGATTCGGCGTGGACGAGCGTGACGCTGCCACACGACTGGAGCATTGCAGGGCCGGTGAAGGAAGATGCGCCTTCGCGTGGCGCGGGCGGATTTGCGCCGACCGGAATCGGCTGGTACCGCAAGACGTTCACGGTGCCCGCTGCCGATGCGAAGCCATCGGCCGCGCGGCGGACGTTTGTCGTCTTCGACGGCGTGATGGCCAACAGCGATGTCTATCTGAACGGCGAGTTGCTGGGGCACAGGCCATACGGCTATGTGAGTTTTACTTACGAGCTGACGCCGCATCTACAGGCTGGCAAGAACGTAATCGCGGTGAAGGTTGACGATTCTCAGCAACCAGCATCGCGGTGGTACCCCGGCGCGGGGATCAATCGTCAGGTACGGCTGATTACCACGGGCGACGCGCACATTGTTCCGTGGGGGACGTTCGTCACGACGCCGACGGTCACAGCGGAGTCGGCTACGATTCACATCCGCAGCACGGTGACCAACGAGTCCGCGACGGAGGCGAAGCTCTCGCTGAGGGTGCGGCTGACCGGACCGAGCGGCAGCGCCGTTCTGTCCGGCAAAGCGATCAACTCCGAACAACTGCTGATTCTCGCGCCCGGCGACACCGCCGACATGGACGCCGAGACGACGCTGCCCAAACCCGACCGCTGGGACCTCGACCACCCGGCGATGTACACCGTTCACGCAACGCTGCTGCGCGATGGCAAAGCTGTCGATGAGGAGGACGTACCCTTCGGCATTCGGGAGTTCCACTTCGATGCCAACCAGGGCTTCTTTCTGAATGGAGTACACCACAAAGTCCTGGGCGTGGCCCTGCACACCGACGGCGGCGCGGTGGGAACGGCGGTTCCGCTGGCGGTGTGGGAGCGGCGGCTGACGGAGCTGCGCAAGCTCGGCGTGAACGCCATCCGCACGGCGCACAACCCGCCCGCGCCGGAGTTTCTGGACCTGGCCGACCGCATGGGATTCCTCATCATGGATGAGATGTTCGACTGCTGGACGGTGGCAAAGAATCCGTACGACTACCACCTCTACTTCAAGGAGTGGAACATCCGCGACACCACCGACACGGTGATGCGCGACCGCAATCATCCCAGCATTATTCTGTGGTCGGCGGGCAACGAGATCCACGACACGCCGAAGCCGGAGGTTGCGATACCGATTCTGAAGGCGCTGGTCGAGACCTTCCACCAGAACGATCCGACGCGGCCCGTGACCCAGGCGCTGTTCCGTCCCAACGCGAGCCACGACTACGAGGACGGCCTGGCCGACCTGCTCGACGTGGTAGGGCAGAACTACCGCGAACCCGAGATACTGGCAGCCCATGCGCAGAAGCCGACGCGCAAGATCATTGGCACGGAGAACGGCCACGAACGCGGGAATTGGACGCCGCTGCGCGACCACCCCGAGTACGCCGGGCAGTTTCTGTGGAGTGGGATCGACTACCTTGGCGAGTCGGGCCGCTGGCCCACCATCGGCTCCGGCTCCGGCCTGCTGCTGTCCACCGCGCTGCCGCACGAACGCGCCTTCGAGCGCGAGAGCTGGTGGTCCACCACTCCGATGGTGGCCATGGTTCGGCGCACCTCCGCCGTCCGCGCCGCGCCCATCGATCCTGGCTACGCGAACGCAACCAGCACCGACCAGTCCGCGGCTCCCGTAGCACCACGCGCCGCCGGTCCTCGCGCCGGTGGCGCCGCACCGCCGCTAGATCCTACGGTGCGCTTCTCGCAGCCTCTGCTGGCGGACTGGACCCCGAAGAGCCTCGATCCCCACACGGAAAATGTGGAGGTGTATACCAACGCAGAAGAGGTTGAGCTCTTCCTGAACGGCAAGTCGCTGGGCACCGAGAAACTGCACCAGGACGCCAGTGCAATCACCTACCAGGTGCCGTTCGATGCTGGCGTGCTGAAGGCGGTTGCGCGCAGCGGCGGCAAGGTTGTCGCGACAGACGAGTTGAAGACGGCGGGCAAACCGGCGCGCATCGTCTTCACCGCGGATAAGCCCTCCATGCCGCTGACGCCGGACTGGAACGATGTTCGCACCGTGACCGCGACGCTGGTGGACGAGGCGGGGACGCGGATTCCCGACTCGGCGACCGTGGTGCATTTTGCGGTCAGCGGGCCGGCGTCGATTGTCGCCGTGGACAACGGCAATATGATGGACCATGACCCGTTCCAGGCGATCCAGCGCAAGCTGTACGACGGCCATGCGATTGCTCTGCTGCGCGCCACCGGGACAGCAGGACAGATCAAGGTGACGGCCAGCGCGGACGGGGTTCCGACTGCGAGCCTCACGCTGACGGCTGCGCCGATCAGCAAGGAAGACCCCGCGATTGCGAAGACCTCCGCGACGGGGCGCGGATTCTGATTGAATCCAACCCTGAAACAGTGGCCCCATGTCTCCAGACGAGATATGGGGCCATTTTCATTTTGTTGCGATTTTTTATTCTGCTTCATGGAACAAATTTGCACTGAGCGGGGTCTATCATGGCAGGCGGAAAGCTGCGGGGATTTTTCCTGCTCGGTTTCTCTCTCCGTGCAAGCGTAGTGAGACTACTTTTGGCCAAGGACTGACCACCATGCGCAAGGCAATCGGATTCCTTTTACTCTTTCTTCTTGCATTCACCTTTTCTACAGGCGCGCAGCAGCCCGTCGCGCAACAGACCGCTGCAAAGTCCGCCGCGAAGACGATAGCAAAGGCGGCGCGCGCGGAGGCTGCGGCTTCGACCGAGCTTCCGGTAACGCGGGTTGCGCTGTACAAGAACGGCGTGGGATTTTTCGAGCACGCGGGGCGCGTGACGGGCGACCAGTCCGTGACGATTGACTTCACCACCGCGCAGTTGAACGACGTGCTGCAGTCGCTGACGGCGATCGACCTGAACGGCGGGAGGATCGCGGGCGCGGGGTACAACTCGACCACGCCGCTGGAGGAACAGTTGAAGGCGCTGCCGCTGGCGTTGGGCGAGGATCCGACGGCGGTGGATTTTTACAACGCGATACGCGGCGCGCGCGTGGAGGTGCGTGGGCCGGGCGCGACAATCAGCGGACGGCTGCTGAACATTGAACTCATCAACACGACTGAAAAGGACGGGGAAGCCGTTCAGCAGAAGCGGCTGATTACGGTGATCGGCGAGGGCGGCGAGGTGCGCACCGTGGAGCTGACAACGGCGACCTCGGTGACGCTGCTGGACACCGACCTGCACCAGGACGTGACGCGCTATCTGCAACTGCTGGCCAGCACGCGGAATCAGGGGCTGCGGCATTTGACGATTGAGGACAACGGGACCGGCACGCGCGAGCTGCGCGTCAGCTACATCAGCGAGGTACCGATCTGGAAGTCGACCTACCGGATTTTGTTCACCGAGCCGAAGGCGGGCGCGGTTTCCACTCCGCAGACGGCGACGTTGCAGGGCTGGTCGGTGGTGGACAACACGACTGGGGCAGACTGGAACAATGTGCAGCTCTCGCTGATTGCGGGCGCGCCGCAGAGCTTCATTCAGCCGCTCTCGGTGCCGTACTACTCGCGCAGGCCAGAGATCGGTCTGCCGCAGGAGGCACAACTGACGCCACAGACGCACGAGAGCGGGGAGACAGTTGCGCCCCCGCCGCCAGCTCCTATGGCGAGAGCGGCAGCAGTTGCTGGCATGCAAGGCTATGGTAGCGGCATGGGCGGCAGCGTTCTTTCCATGAACGGCGGTCCGCGTGCGATCAGCAGCGGAACAACGGTTGGCAGCAGCGGAATCTATGGCGGCACCGGCCAGACGAATCTGAACGCAAACTTAGTCGAAGGCATGCCACTCTCCATGAACGGCGCGCCACGCGATCCCACTGCATTTCAATACATGATGCCCAGCGAGCAAGACGCAGTAAACTCCATCGCACCCAATACGCAGACGGCGAAGTTTGACGATTACTTTGCGTACAACCTTAGTGAGCCGATTACGATTCGCAAGAACGAGTCGGCGCTGGTGCCGATTCTGCAGACGAAGATCGATGCAGAGCGGGTGACGCTGTGGTCGCAGAGGCAGTCGACGCCGCTGCGCGCGCTGTGGATCACCAATACGTCGAAGCTGACGCTGGACCGCGGCTCGTTCTCGATTGTGGAGGACGGGAACTTCGGCGGGGAGGGGCTGCTCGACCCGATCCATCCCGACGAGAAGCGGTTGCTCTCCTACGCGGTGGACCAGGCGGTGCGTGTGACCACCGAGGAGTATTTCAGTAATTTGCGGGCAGACGCGGTGACCGTGGCCAAGGGCGTGATGATGCTGAACCACAGGCAGACGGCCGAGATCACCTATGTGGTACACAACGCGGCCACGGACGGGCGCACGGTGGTGATCGAGCACCCCATTCGTCAGGGCTTCACGCTGGACAACGGCAACGGCAGCGATAACAAGGACCCAAAGCCGGAGGAGACCACGCCGGCGGTCTACCGCTTCCGCGTGACGGCGGCAGCGGGCGAGACGGCGCGGTTGCACGTCAGCGAGCATCATGAGAGTGTGGTCAGCTACCAGCTCACCAACTTCAACGACGACAACCATCTCACGTTAGTCCTCAACAGTACCAATAACAGCGAGAAGATCAAGCAGTTGCTTCTGCCAATCCTGGATGCGCGGCGTCATGTGGCGGAGTTGCAGACGGCGCTGGACAAGGTGAACGAGCGGATGAGTGCGCTGCACTCGGACGAGGAGCGGCAGCGGGCGAACATCGCTGCGCTGGCGAATGCCGACAAGGCCTCACGCGAGCGGTTTGTGCGCGACCTGAACGCGACCGAGGACAAGATTGCGGCGGCGCAGAAGGACCTGACCGCGGCGCAGAAGAACCTTCAGGCGGCGAAGGACGACCTGGCCAACAAGATCGAGTCGCTACAGATCGACGAGAAGCTGTGACGGTGGCCGGCAGTCCGCGGCTGCTGGTTCCGCTTCTGGAAGACTGAACCCCGTTTCTTCGCAAGAGACTTGGCAACCCACCGGGCATCACCGGCGGGGGATTACAGTTTGCCGAGCTTCAGCCGATAAAGCCATTTGTGACGAATTGAGTGCCCGGGGCTTGATGCGATGAGGAGAGTCAGCGACTGTTTGAAAGGGCTTTTCCGTGAAGATTCAGGGCAGGATTTGATTGAATATGCCCTGGTTGCGGGACTGATCGGCCTTGCAGCCGTGCTGGCGATGTCCGGGCTGTCCACCAAGATCGGAAGCAGCTTCAACACGGTTGGAAATCATTTAACGAACTCGATCTAGCGACTGCGGCTCTACTGGGTGGCGGCGGGCTTTGCCGTGGCGGCGGGGGTGACGCGGGGGTAGTAGCCGCTGCGTGTGCGCACGGAGAGCTTGCCGTAGCCCTTGTCCCTGGCCTCGACGCGAACCACGCGGTAGCCGCCGAGTTCGGGCGGCTTGGTGGAGTGGTAGGCGATGGTGTACTGGGTGCGAATGTCGTTGGCCACCTCTTTGGTGATGGCATCGACATCTTTTACCGATTTGGGGAAATAGGCTGCGCCGCCGGTCTGTTCGGCGAGGGTTTCGAGTACGCGGCGGGCGTGGCGCGCCTCGGTTTTGTTGGTGTCGTCGCCGAAGAGCAGGCCGATGCAGTAGACGACGGGGCCGTCGAAGTCCTGAATGCGGCGAATGGCCTGCTCGAGGGTGGCGCTGGAGGCGTTGTCTTCGCCGTCGGTGACGATCAGCAGGACCTGCTTGGGGTGCTTGGCGTTCTTGGAGAGGTAGTCGGCGGAGGCGACCACCGCGTCATAGATGGCGGTGCCGCCGGAGGACTTGATGTAGCTGAGGCCCTGCTGGAGCTTGGTGATGTCGTTGGTGAAGTCCTGGTCGATGAAGGCCTCCCAGGAGAAGTCGACGAGGAAGGCCTCGTCCTCGGGGTTGGAGAGCTTGACCAGGTCGAGCGAGGCCGCGTCGACGGCTACGCGTTTGTCGTACATGGAGCCGGAGCTGTCGATGAGGATGCCGAGCGAGACGGGGAGGTCCTCGTGTCGGAAGCCGGCGATGGTCTGCGGGACATTGTCCTCGAAGACGCGGAAGGCATTCTTGTCGAGGGTCTGAATGGTGCGGCCTGAGCCGTCGAGGACGGTGGCGTTGAGGCGGACCTCATAGGCGTTGGCGCGCAGCGTGAACTGGCCGGTTGCGCCGCGCTGGATGGGGTTGATGGGAGTGCCTGGCTGGCTGTCGGCGGGCTCGGGCGAAGTGACGGGCGAGGGTGCAACCTGTGGCGAAGACTGGGCCGGAGCAGCGGCAGATTGCGCAGTAGCGGCAGGTTGTGCGGGCGTGGGCTGCTGGGCACGGGCGATTGCTGCGCAGAGGGTCAGCGACAGTAGCGCTATGGCGATGAATCCCTTGGGTGCACGCGAAAGCATCTTTTCCCTATTGCGAAGGCGCATAGTATCCCTCGCGGAAGTGTACGGTCAGCAGCGGAAGACCCGGCGGGGGCGCGAGCTTCACCTTGAGTTTACGCCAGCTTCCGTCGTGCTTTGGCTGGCTGGGGCTGTATCCCAGGACGTACTCGTTGCGCAATTCGTCGGAGATGCGCTCGGCGATGTCCGCGAGGTCGGCAGTATCGCTGCCGACGTTGAAGAGGCGGCCTCCTGTGCTCTCGCAGATCTGCTTGAGCAGTTCCGGGCCGAGCTGCTCCTCCGGGCTGGGGGCGTAGTTGTCGAAGATGCCGATGGAGTAGATTTGGACGCCGCTCTCTCGCACCACGCGCTCCAGTTCGTTCTGAGTGTAGCGGCTTCGGTTGTCGCCGCCGTCGGAGATGATGAGCAGGGCCTTGCGGTCGTATCTGGCCTGGCGCAGGTGGTCCACGCCGAGGTAGATGGCGTCGATCAGCGCAGTGCGGTTTTCTGGCTTGAGCATGACCATGCGCGCCTCCACATCGTCCACGTCGGAGGTGTAGTCGACGATGACCGAGGGGCGGTCGTTGAAGCCGACGACGAAGAACTCGTCCTGCGGGTTGGAGGTGCGCAGGAACACGGTGAGCGCCTTGCGCGCGCGGGTGAACTTGCTTGTCATGCTTCCACTCAGGTCTAAGACAACTCCGATGGTGATGGGCGCGTCCTGGCTGGAGAAGTAGCGGATGGTCTGGGGGACGTTGTCGTCGGTGACGCTGAAGTTCTCTTTTTCCAGGCCGGTGACGAGGCGGTTGAGGGGGTCGGTGACGGTGGTGGGGACCTGGACTAGGTTGACGTCGACGCGCAGGCGGGCATTGGGGTGCGCTGCGCCCTCGACGACGACACGGTCTCCGCCCTCGATGACGGGCTTCGAGGCTTCGGAGTCTGGCGGCTTTGGCGGAGGGGGCGCGGGCGTCTGGACGTTGCCCAGCGGGTTCTCCTGTGCGCGGCTGGGGACCGGAGGTCCCAGGGCCAAAGCAGCCAGAGCGAGAGCCAGGGCCACGCGCGCCAGCCGTATACAGCCCACTCTCTTCGTCCTGCCCATTGAAAACCGCATGATCGACCTTGACATACTTGCGCGACTTATATCATCTCGCAGTCCCTCTCGTCTTGTTAGACTCCGCATCGCAGGACAGGGATGCAGCGGCGCTGGCGGTACTCCCAGAACGGACGAATGCAGCGGCGGCAACGCGTACCCCGTACAATCGATGGCAGAACATTTTTGTCAGGAGCGCAGAGACCCCGCATGGCCCGCATCTATCCGTTCCGCGCACTTCGCTACGATACCAGCCGCGTCCGGATGGAGGACGTGGTCACCCAGCCCTACGACAAGATCACCCCGGAGATGCAGCAGCGCTACTACGAGGCGAGTCCGTACAACCTGGTGCGCATCATTCTGGGCAAGCACGAGCCGGACGACACCGAGGCCGAGGAGTTTCTGCCCGCAGGCTCGGAGGCGCACAACGTGTACACCCGAGCGGCGGAGTGGCTGCGCGAATGGCGCAAGGAGGGAGTTCTGGCCGAGGCGGCCGAGCCCGCGCTCTACGGCTACACGCAGAGCTACACCGTGCCGCACAGCTCGGAGGTTCGCGAACGGCGAGGGTTCATCGCGCTGGGGCATCTCTACGAGTACGCGGACAAGGTGGTCTACCGGCACGAGCAAACCTTCCCCAAGCACAAGAGCGACCGGCTGGCGCTGTTCAAGGCGACCCGTGCCTACTGCGAGCAGGTGTATATGCTGTACTCGGACCCGGCGTTTACCGCTGAGAAGCTGATCTTTGGCAGCAAGGAGCAGGGCCACGAGACGCGTCCCGCCGACCTGGCCATCACCGATGAGTACGGAGTGGTTCATCGCGTGTGGAAGCTGACCGACCCGGCTCTGATCAACCCCATCCTGACCGCGATGGCGGACAAAAAGCTGATTATTGCGGACGGGCATCATCGCTATGAGACCTCGGTTGCATACGCGAAGGAGCGGTCGGCGCAGTTGCGGCTGCCGCTGGGCGAGCCACGCAACCCGGACGAGAAGCTGGGCACGGGCCGCCTGCCTGTGCCGCCCTTTCCCGAGGCGGCGATGATGATGACGTTCGTGAATATGGACGCGCCGGGAATCACGATTCTGCCGACCCACCGCGTGGTCTTCGGGCTGGAGAATTTCAAGGCCGCGGAGTTTCTGGCCAAGGCGGAGGAGTTCTTCACCGTGACGCCGTTGGATTCGGCGGATCTGAAGCCGCTGACTGAGTCCGCGGGTACGGCGTTTCTGGTGGCGACGCACGACGGAAACCATCTGCTGCGAGCGAAGCCGGATGCAATCAAAGCCGCGCTGACAGGTGTTCCCGCACGGCAGGCGCAGCTCGACGTGGTGCAACTGCACAGCATTCTGCTGGACCGGATTCTTGGCCTTTCGCAGGAGAGGATCACGCAGCTTGGCAACGTGCGCTTCATCCGCGAGGCGACCGAGGCGGTGGAGCAGGTGAGGGCGGGCGAGGCCGACGTTGCCTTCCTCATCAAGCCGGTCACGCTCGACCAGTTGCGCGAGGTATCGCTCTCCGGCGACGTGATGCCGCAGAAATCGACGGACTTTTATCCCAAACTGCTGAGTGGGCTGGCAATCTATGCGCTGGATTGAGACGTTATTGCATGGCTCGATGGAGACGCTATCTCTCCATTGGTCTAAGATTCGGTTGAAGAAAAACCGTTGATTCCTTCTCGCAAGTTCGCGGCCGTTCTGCTTGCCATCCTGGCGGGCGCGGCTGCTGCTGCGTTCTACCTCCGGGCGCAGCCGCAGTGGCAGGCCTGGAACCCCATGCAGGCGCAGACATCTGACGCATCGGCGATGAACCGCAATCTGGTGGTGCTGGACGCGGCGCACGGCGGGCCGGATGCAGGCGCCACGCTGGGCGACAAGATCTACGAGAAGGACGTGACGCTGTCGATTGCGGCGCGGATGCGCACGGCGCTGACGGCCGCGGGCTTTACCGTGGTCTCGACGCGGGAGGCGGACCCCGCCACTGCGCTGACCGGCGACCAACGCGCGGATATCGCCAACCGCGCGCACGCGCTGGCCTGCATTGTGATTCATGCCACGGCCAGCGGATCGGGCGTGCATCTCTATACCTCGGCGTTGCAGCCGCCGCAGGAGGACTCGAGCTCGAACGTTCCGCTCACCCCGCGTGCTGCATTCGTTCCCGTTCCGTGGGAGATGGCGCAGGCTGCCTCCGTCAGCCAGAGCCTGCGTCTTGCCGGCGAGCTGAGCGCGGCGCTGGGCAAGGTGAATCTTCCGGCAGTGGCTGGACGGGAACCGGTGCGGCCACTGGACAATCTGGAGTGTCCGGCGGTGGCGATCGAGCTGGCCCCCCTGGCGGTTGCAGGCAGCGACGCGATACCCGTGACGGATGCGGACTATCAGCAGCGGGTCGCCGCCACGCTGACTGCAGCGCTGCAGGCTTGGCGCAACGATGTGGACCCAACGGCTTCCAATTCATCGGCAACGAGCGCTGGCGGTGCGGCTGCTACCGATCCTGCTGCTGCGGCACAGGCAGCTGCACAGGCCGCGCGTGCGTCGGCGGAGGCTGCGGGGCGTGCGGCGGCCAGACTCGCGGCGGCCAAGGCCCATGCGCCGCTCGGCGTTCCGGCTGGCAGTCAAGCGGGCAGTCCGGCCAGCAGTAGCGGAGAGGCAAACAAGGGCAAGGCGAACAGCGCTGGCAAGACCTCTCCGGCCAGTTCCACCACCGGACCCGGCGCCAACGCGTCGCAGACAGGGGGAACCCAATGATTCCCCGCTACCAGCGCATTCTCTTCTGGTGCCTGAGCGTCGCGATCCTTGTGATGGCGCTGGTGCTGCTGCGCGGCTGCGAGCAGACACGCGAAAAACTGACCCGGCATCGCGACGAGACGCCGCTGGCTGCACCCGTGGCCACGCCCAGCGAGACGGTCCACCTGGCGCTAGCCAACGACGCCACCGGCTCCATCACATTGGTGGATCAAGAGGTCGCGCTGCCGACGGAGACGACGGCCCGGGCGCACGTTTTGCTGACGCGGCTGATCGCCGTGTATTCCTACAAGGGCTCCGCCCATCCGCTGGAGAGCGGCCCGGCGGTGGACGATGTCTTTCTGCTCGACCTGCCCCTGCGCTCGCCGGTCGCGCCCGGCGCTCAGCCGGTGGAGGCAGAGAAGCCGGCGGCGGGAAAGAACGCGGCGGCGCACAAGGACCACTCCGTGGTTGCGGGGTGGAGCTCGCCAGACGGCCCACCATCAAACGCCGAGCAGAACCCCGGGCCGCGCACTCCCGGCGGCAAGCTGGCGGTAGTGAACCTGCACGGCAGCTTCGCAGACCACCACCCCTCGGGCATCGAGGCAGAGACGCTGACCATCGACTCGATCCTCGGCACCCTCTACGCAAATTTTCCGAGCATCGAGCAGGTGCGTTTCCTGGTGGACGGCCAGCCGCGCGAGACGCTGAACGGCCACGCAGACCTGATGCGCACCTACGACGTGGTCGACACCACGACAGGGTCCGCACAGCCGGCCACGGAGGAGGGCCGCTGATGGGCGCGACGGGTTTGACCATAGGCGTCTTCGACTCCGGCTTCGGCGGGCTGACCGTACTGCGCGAGCTGCTGCCGCTGGTCGGCGACGCGCACTGCGTCTATCTGGGCGATACGGCGCGGCTGCCCTATGGGTCGAAGTCGAGGGAGACGATCGTCCGCTATGCGCTCTCCAGCGCGCGTTTTCTACAGCGGCAGGGCGCGGAGCTGCTTGTTGTCGCGTGCAATACTGCGACGGCGCTGGCGCTCGATGATTTGCGCGACGCGCTGACCATCCCGGTGGTGGGCGTGATCCAGCCGGGAGCTGAGGCCGCGGCCGACGCATGCAGGGAACAGGGAACAACGCCCGGCGTGCTGGTGCTGGCTACGCAGGCGACCATTGAATCGCACGCCTATGCGCGGGCCTGCGCGGCGCTCGGGCTGAAAGCGACCGAGAAGGCCTGCCCGCTGCTTGTGCCGCTGGTGGAGGAGGGATGGACTGGCGAGGATGGCGATGCGGCACGAGCTTCAGTGACCTCGCAGGTGCTGCGCATCTACCTCGGCGAGGCGCTGCGGGACGCTCCCGAGAGCCGCGCGCTGCTGCTTGGCTGCACGCATTACCCGCTGTTGCGGACGGAGATCGAACGCACGCTGGCGGAGCTTGGCTGTCCGCTGCGCGTCATCGACTCGGCGCAGGCGACGGCGCGCGTGGTGGCGCGTGTTTTGTCGGAGAATGACGGAGCGCATGGAGTTTCGACGCGCATTGGCGAGGCAACGTGCGAGTTCTTCGCCACCGACTCCGTGCGGAAGTTCGAGCGGCTGGGCTCTCGCTTTCTTGGTCGGCCCGTCGGCGAGGTTCAACTCGTCGATCTGGGCGGGTAAGCAAATATTAATGTGTGGTGAGCTTTGCTTGCACCATTCCTCGCGCTCGATCCTCTAATCACCTATGCCGTATCTATTGAAAACCGAGCCGGGCAAGTATTCGTTCGACGATCTAGTGCGCGATGGCGAGACCGTCTGGGACGGCATCGCCAACAACCAGGCGCTGATGACGCTGCGCCAGATGAAGAAGGGCGAGCGGTGCGTGATCTACCACTCGAACGTGGGCAAGGCCGCGGTGGGAACGGCGAAGGTGGTCTCGGTGGACGCGAGCGACACCCGCAACCCCATTGTGCGCATCAAAGCAGGGAAGAGGTTGCAGCGTGAGAGGCCGCTGGCCGAGATTCGCGCGGCGGGAGTCTTTCAGGGGTCGGTACTGTTTCGCCAGTTCCGGCTCTCGGTGGTTCCGCTGACCGAAGAGCAGTACGACTGGCTGACACGCGGCTAGAGCGTCGCGTGGACGCAGGAACGGGCCGCCGCTGCTATCCTATTGATTGGAATCTCTTGGAAGATTTCAAGGAGTTGCATGATCGATCTGAAGGGCAAAGTGGCCGTCGTCTTCGGCCTGGCCAATAAACGCAGCATCGCCTACAGCGTGGCACAGAAGCTGGCCGAGGCGGGGGCGACACTGGTGCTGTCGTACCAGTCGGAACGGTTGCAGCGCGAGGCCGAAGAGCTGCTGGAAGACCTGGGCCAGAGCGGCACGGGGCGCGCATTTCAGTGCGATGTATCGCGCGACGAGGAGATCGACGCGGTTTTCGCGCAGATTTCCGCCGTGTTTCCGAAGATCGACATCCTCATCCACTCGGTCGCGTTCGCGCCAGCTGACGCGTTGAAGAACGATTTTCTGCTCACCAGCCGCGAGGACTTCCGCATCGCGCACGACATCAGCGTCTACTCGCTGATTGCGCTGGCACGCGGCGCAGCGCCGCTGATGACCGACGGCGGATCGATCCTGACGCTGACCTACTACGGCGGCGAAAAAGTCTTTCCCAACTACAACGTGATGGGCGTAGCCAAGGCCGCGCTGGAGTCCGCAGTGCGCTATCTGGCGGCCTCGCTTGGGCCGAAGAACATCCGCGTCAACGCCGTCTCCGCTGGGCCGATTCGCACACTGGCCGCGCGCGGCATCGGCGACTTCAACCAGATCCTGGACGCCGTCACTCTGCGCGCGCCGCTGCACCGCAACGTCGAGCAGATCGAGGTCGGTAACACCGCGCTCTTCCTCTGTTCGCCGCTGGCCAGCGGCATCACCGGCGAGATCACCTTCGTCGATTGCGGCTTCAACATTACCGGAGTCTAGAGGTTTCATGCGCCGTAATGTAGCCATTCTCATGATTGCCGCATGTATCGCAGCAATAGGGCAGTGGGGACTTGTGCATGACCTCTTTTCTGCTCGTGACCTATTTGTTGGATTGATCGCGTGGCCGGGCTTCATGGCATCCCTGTTTCTGGGGCTCGAAGGATTACCCGGCCACTCGCCAGCAGCGCCCTTTATTCAAGTTCCCGTAAACACACTTCTATATTTTTTCTTGATATACATTGTCCTTGCTGGATATACAAAGCTGATTAATCGAAAAAATTAAGGAGACGAAGATGACTACAGCGGATTTATTGCTACAGGACTATGACATGGAGATGGGCATGACGCGGCGCACTCTGGAGCGCGTCCCGGAAGACAAGCCCGACTACAAGCCGCACGAGAAGTCCATGGCCATGGGCAAGCTGACCATGCATGTGGCCACGCTGCCGAAGTTTGGCACGTTCATTCTGACCACGCCCAGCATGGACCTGACGACGGCCAAGTGGCCTGAAATGACCTTCAGTACGCGCGAGAAGCTGCTGGCCGACTTCGACGCGCTGACAGCCGAGGCACGCGCCGCGCTGGTGGCCGCCTCCGACGCCGACCTCGCCACGCCGTGGAAGTTCTCCTACGGCGAGCACGTCCTCTCCAACAGCCCGCGCTCGCTGGCCTTCCGCCACATGTTCTTCAACCACTTGATCCACCACCGCGCGCAGCTTGGCGTCTATCTGCGTTTGAACGACGTTCCCGTGCCGGGAGTCTACGGCCCATCGGCGGACGAGCCCTTCAAGCCGTAGCGTCTTCGTTGCGCAAGACGCATCGCCAATTCCACAAGAAGAGTTTCAGGTTCAGGCAGCGCCGCAACGACGGCGCGCGGGCCTTCAGTATCCAGTTGACCCGCCTGCCAACGCCAGGTGCCAATTCATCATCTAACCCGGTGGTGGCGAAGATCAGTGCCACGAGACGAACCTTCAACCGGGAGTACAGCGATGACAACGGCACACAAGTCTCACGATTCTGCGCACGACCTTTCGACGGAAGATCGCAAGGAGATGAAGGCTTCAACCTATGCATTCCCGGCGCAGCGCAAGGAGCCGCTCAACGACGCCTCGCATGTGCGTAACGCGATTGCGCGCTTCGATCAGGTGAAGGATGTCACCGACAGCGAACGCGAAGAGGCCTTCCGTCACATCCAGGCCGCGGCGGAGAAGTTTGGCGTGGAGATGACGGAGACCCACTGGAAGCAGCTTGGCCGCAAGCCGCATACGGCGAACTCCGCGCAGAAATAGACACTCTCGCCGCAGATTCGCTAGCCGGCCTTCTCGGTCAACTCGGCCCATCGGGCGTAGAGCGCATCAGCGGCGGCCTGCGCTACTTCCATCTCGTGCAGCGCGGCGGTCAGCGCATCGGCGTTGGTGGCGACGCCCGGATCGTCCAGCAGATCGCGTGCTGTGTTCAGGCACTCGTCGGCGGCCTGCACGCGATCCTCAATGGTGGCGTACTCGCGCGCTTCGAGGTAGGAGAGTTTCTTTTTGCCCACATTGCTCGACGACTGCGCGCTCTTCACCGGCGTTGCGGTCGCATCCGACGAGCTGCCATCACTGTTCGCCGAGCCTTGTTCGCGCTGCCACTGCTCCCACTGCGAGTAGTCTGCAAAGGTCTCCGCGTTACCCAAACCATCGAGTCCAAGCACAACCGCCGAGACGCGGTCGAGCATGTAGCGGTCGTGTGTCACCAGTACCAACGCGCCGGTGTACTCGAGCAGCGACTCCTCCAAAATCTCCAACGTCGCAATGTCGAGATCATTGGTCGGCTCGTCGAGCAGAAGCAGGTCGGCGGGTTCGAGCATCAGCTTGGCGATCAGCACGCGCGCGCGTTCCCCTCCGCTGAGCCGTTCGATAGGCTGATTGAGCTGCTCACTGGTGAACAGAAACTTCGCCGCGTAGCTGGCGACATGCACCACGCGCCCCTGGTAGACAACCGAGTCGGAGTCCGGCGCGAGCGCGCGGCGCAACGTCACGCCCTCCTCCAGTTCACGCATCTGCGAGAAGTAGACGATCTTCAGCGCCGCGGCTTTTTTAATCGCGCCCGCCGTCGGCTCCAGTTCGCCGGAGAGCAGGCGCAGCAGCGTCGTCTTGCCGCTGCCGTTGGGCCCGACCAGGCCGACACGCATTCCATTGGTGATGAGGAAATTCAGTCCCTCGACGATCTTCTTCTCGCTCACTCCCTCGCCAAAGCTAAGGGCAACGTCTTCAAATTCGACGAGGCGCTTGGTCTGGCGTTCGGTCGCAGCAAAATCAATCCCCGCCGTCGAAGTCTGCGAGCGCAGGTTTACATCGCGCAACTGCCCAATCAGGTCCTGCGCGTTGTCGATGCGCGCCTTGGCCTTGGTGGACCGCGCCTTCGGGCCGCGACGCAGCCACTCAACCTCAATCTTGACGCGGTTCTTCAGCGCGTCCTGCAGCTTGGACTGCGACTCCATGTAGGCCTGCTTGCCCTCGATGAACTTGGAGTAAGGTCCCTTCACGCGCAGCAGTCCGTCAGCGTAGACGCGGTTCAACTCAACGATCTCGGTGGCTACGTTCTCCAGAAAGTAGCGGTCGTGGCTGACCATCACGCAGGCAAATGCAGCCTGGTTGAGCAGCTCTTCGAGCCACGCAATACCCGCGAGATCGAGATGATTCGTCGGTTCGTCGAGCAGCAGCACGTCGGGATGCGTAACGATGGCTTCTGCAATCGCCAGCCGCTTGCGCCAGCCGCCGGAGAGAGTTGCGGCCTCGGCGGCGAGATCGGGAAATCCGGTGCGGCCACCCGTCTCGCGCAGTCGGCCCTCGTGCTCGGCCTCGGCGACGTTAGTACGCACCAGTGCAGCTTCGAGCACATCGCGCACCGTGAGGCCGGACGCGAAGTTCGACTCCTGCAACACATACGCAATGCGTGCGCGCTTGCGCGTGGCCACGTCGCCGGAGTTAACCTCCTGCTCGCCCGCCAGAACGGCCAACAGCGTGGACTTGCCCGCGCCGTTCGGCCCGATCAGGCCGATGCGGTCGCCGTTGGACACGGGAAAGCTGATGTTCTGGAACAGAGGCACAGCGCCGAATCGCTTCGACAGGCCCTGCGCATTGAGGATTGGCGGCATACCACCAGTCTACCGTGCCAGGCCGGAGGGCTTCAGTCGAGGTCGAAGTCGCGGAGGGGGCGGTCGGTGAGCGGCTTCTCCTTGGCCTTCTTGACGGCTTCGGCGAACTTCTTGGCCATCAGGTCGTCCTTGTTCTTCTGCGCGTCGACGGACTGCGCGAAGATGGAGTCGCGGCGTGCGTCGGCCTCGCGCGCGGCGCGGGCGGCGTCCGTGAAGTCCTCGAACATGCGCTTGCGCGGCGCGGGCGTGTGGCTGATGATGGCGCGCGTCACCGGATCGACCTTCAGCATCGTTCCGCAGTCGGGACAAGTCACTTCAAACGCATCGTCGCTCAGGCCCATGACAATTCAGCCTCAATCAAGCGCGGATCGAATCTTCGCCAATTTGGATTGATTCGCCTTGTGGTTTGAGTAGAGATGCCAAACAAGGCCGTGAAGTTCATCAGCTAACTCTGCCCGCCTTTTTTTTGTGTTGGAATCTGCTATCTCATTAATTCTGTTCGTAATCATGCGCTTGATGCCAGTTGAACTCCGTTCACCTTTTGAGTAAACGGCAAAATATACATCCCAGTATGCAAATTGTGGAAAATCTTCAGCTACAACTTTTGAGATCGGTTTTCCCTCTTTTGTTAGCTTCCTCATTAGCGTTGCTTGCTCTTGCGTTATTTCCATTAGCCCTCCGTCTCGCAATTTAGCTTACCGCGGTGACAATACTGTCACATTTTACTCGCTTCGTAATCAATATATCCGTATGACGAGGTGGTCCGCGGATTGGCTGGCGGTCTCTTCCACCAGGCGGGCGATGAGGCCGGAGCTATTGCCGTGCGCGGACTCCCACGCGGCCAGGAACCAGACGCCGGCCAGTACGCGCTCCTGCGGGTGGGCGTTGGGGAAGAGATGCAGCGAGATGGCCTCGGCGTGCTTGCGCAGGCTGGATTCGCGGTGCAGCTCGAAGGTGGCGGCCAGGCGGCGCAGGCGCCCCATCTGGTAGCGCATCTTGGACGCCGAAACCTCGGCGGAACGTGCGAGGCTGGCGTCGAGCTTGGCGAGATACTCCTGCGCGGCGGTGAGTGCTACATCCAGCGCATTGCCCGCATCGGCCAGGCGGCGCTTGGCCTCTATGGGCAGGGCGCGCGCGGCGAGTCGCTGCGCCAGTTCTTCCGTCGAGCGCATCGCGTCGGGCAGGCTGACCTCGTGCTGCGCCATCATCGCGCCGATGGATGGTTCGACCAGCGTGGCCGACAGGCGCGGCAGTATCGGTGTAATGCGGCCCAGAATGCGCTGGTACAACACTGCGCTCTGCGCGAAGTACGCAACCTCGGCCGGCCCGCCGATGTAGGCTGTGGTGGGCAGGATGGTGTCCTGAAAGACGGCGCGAAGCAGCGCGTTGGGGCTGAGGCGTTCGGGCGCGGAGTTGAGAATCGCCAACAGCTCGGCGGTCGAGTAGGACGTGGCGGAGTTGCCTGTTCCGGTCTTCCAGCTTCCATCGGGCAGGCAGTGCAGGGCCTGGCGGTTCTTGACGCCAAGCGTGCCTTCGACCTCACTGATTAGAAAGAGCAGCGACGCTCCCGGCTTGACCAGCACCTGCGCGTGGTAGCCCGCGGCTTCGAGTTCCGCCGCGCGAGCGAGG
>Ga0302157_10002978_pt1 | contig 19379 bp, 18 predicted proteins | sample I_Bog_N3_3_FD_193502 | JGI IMG/M metagenome (GOLD analysis project Ga0302157, IMG submission 193502) | Peat permafrost microbial communities from Stordalen Mire near Abisko, Sweden - I_Bog_N3_3 | ecosystem: Environmental > Terrestrial > Soil > Wetlands > Peat | place: Sweden: Abisko, Stordalen... | reverse complement strand
CTGGCCGCCTGCACCTCGTCGGCCACCGTGCCGGCTGCTCCCGACGCGGGTCCGGCTGTCTCGATCCCCCTGACCAGTGGCTCGGCCTCCGGTGGTGCCGGGTGGGCCACACTGGCCATGGGCCACCTCGACCAACCGCTCAACACGTTCTGGGAGCTGTTCCGCCTATCGCCGGACTCGTCGACCTGGCAGCTGGAGACCCCCCGCGGCGTGGCCAGCAACGGCGGACTGGTGACCTCGGTGTCGGCGTCGGGCGCGGTGCTGGTCGGGTTCGTCGCCTCCCAGTTCCTCCGCTTCTCGCCGCTGGCGCTGAGCGCGGACGGCGGGCGGACGTGGCAGACCAGCGTGCTGCAGTGGGCGCTGGCCTCGGTGCCGGACTCGTTGGCCCTCTCGGGCCCGGGCGGTGCGCTCGCACTGCTGCGCAGCGGCCAGGCCGTCCCCCTCCTCGGCGGCACCAGCGGGGGGGTGGTGCGGGCGTCGGCCGGCCTGAGTACCTGGTCGGCCCTGGTGTCGACCGGAGCGTTGGCCGCCGAGTCAGCGGCGGCCCCGTGCCATCTCAGAGCCATCACCGCGGTGGCCTACCGGCCCGGGTCGTCGCGGCCCGTGGTCGGGGCCCGGTGCGCCGGGACGGACCGGGTGGGGATCTTCGGACAGCAGGGAGGTGGTTGGGTATCGCTTGGGCCTGTGGTGGCCGGGTCGTCCGGGACCGAGGTGGTCCGCCTGGACGACACCGCCGCCGGCCTCTCGGTCCTGGTCCGCGCCGGGTCGGGGACCTCCGCCCGCGTCGTGGCCCTGTGGGGGAGCGGGGCCCCGGGCACGGCCTGGGCCACATCGCCGGCGCTCCCGTTGGCCGGCACCACGCTCCGGTCCACCGCGACCACGCCGACGGGGGGATATGTCATCCTCGGCTCCGCCAGGACCGGGTCAGGCCGACGCTCGGCCGCCACGATCGAGCCGACGTCCCGCTCCTGGCGCCGGCTCGATCCACCGCCGGCGGGTACGGCGTCGGTCGTCTCGACGCCGTCGGGGGGTTTCGACACCCTCGATCCCGACCAGTCCACGCTGCTGGTGGACTCGTTGACCGCCCGTGGCTGGGTCCGCACCCAATCGCTGGCGGTGCCGGTCCCCTACGGATCGTCGGGTTGAGTGTGAGCACCTCGGGCGCGCGCCGTCGGGTGGCACGGCGTCCGCTCGGGCTACCGTGGCCGTCGTCACCGTCGCGGACGGGGCCGGCGCGGTCCCGTCCGGGCGGCTAGAGGAGCCGGCCCGTGCACTACATCACCCAGAACTGGTCGTTCGACCCCTTCCTGGTGGTGGTGGCCGTGGTGGTGGTGGCTCACGAGGTCGGACTGGCCCGGCTCCGTGCCCGCTCGGTTCCCGCCCACACCCGGAGGCGACGGCGGTACTCGCTGGCCTTCTACGGCGGGCTGGCCGTGCTCCTCGTCGCCGTCGACTCGCCCATCGACTTCTGGGGGTACGACTACTTCTTCGTGCACATGGCCGAGCACCTGCTGGTGGCGTTCTACGCCCCGATCCTCATCGTCCTCGGCGCCCCCTGGGTCCCCCTCCTCTTCGCACTGCCGGTCGGCGCCCGGCGCCGGCTGGTGCGGTCCGCCATGCTCGGCCGCTGGTCCCGAGGGCTCCGGCGGACGGGACGGCTGGTGATCAGCCCCTGGTTCGCCCTGATCGCGTTCAACGTGGTCATGCTGGCCTGGCACATCCCCGCCCTGTTCGACCTGGGCCAGGACAACCGGGCCGTCCACGTCTGGCTCCTCCACGGGAGCTTCCTGGTCACCGGGGTGTTGTTCTGGCTGCAGATCATCCCCTCGCACCCCTTCACGCCTCGGGCCAGCGCCATCTGGCAGGCCGGAGCCATCATCAGCACCAACGTCGTCATGTTCGTCCTGGCCATGGCGCTGAGCATCTTCTCGGCCACCAGCTGGTACTCGGTCTATGCCCACGTCCCTGGTGTGGCCCTCTCGCCGTTCGCCGACCAGCAGATCGGTGCCGCCATCCTCTGGGTCTGCGGTGACTTCTGGGCAGTGCCGGCGCTGGTCATCGTGATCCGTCGGGCCGTCGAACAGGAGGGCTCGCTGTCCGGCGTGCTGGAGCGGCTGGCCCATCGGGACCAGGAACCGCCCCTCGGCATGCTGCGGGCGGCCCGCCGGGACGCCGCCGACCCGAGCTGACCGCGGCGGGCCGACCGCGCCACCGCCGGGTCCGTGGGGATCGGGCCGGGACGGGTGCTCCCGTGCTCCGGCGCGGGACCCAGACGGACACTGGCCCCATCCGTCGATACTTGACCTCGCAAGATGACCGACATACTCTCAGTCGAGTCCACCGATTCTTCACGGAAATTTAGTGTGGGGGCGGCGTCGGGGCAGTAGCAGGAGGAACGTTCGACATGAGCGCTCCTCCAGACGACGAGGAGTACACGATGTCATTCGGGGGACGGCTATCCGTACTGATCGGACTCTTCGTCGTGGCCGTCGGATTCGCCCTGTGGGGAGTGTTCGGATTCCTGTTGACAGGCCCCCCGACCGTCGACTTCACCTCTGCGCAAACACCGTCGGGCACCATCGACATGACCGTGCAGACGGTTCCCGCCATCGGGTTCGGCCCCCAACCGGTATGGGTCTCCTACCTGGTGATGAACCCGGCCGGCCACTGGATCCATTCGACGGTCTGGAAGCTGCCCGCCCACACGCGCATCAACATGACCATCTACCAGTACGACTCGGGAAGTCCTCTCCGCAACCAGAATTGGGGACGGGTCCAGGGGACCGCCGGCGGCTTCGCCACCTACAACGGCAAGCCGATCACCTACTACGACTCCAATACCGGCAACAACGGGGTCGGCCACACCTTCTCCGTTCCGGCCATCGGGCTGAGCGTGCCCCTGATCGGGGTGAACGGCAATGCCACCAACACGTGCGGGGCCGCACCGTGCACCACCAACTTCGCCCACAACACCATGAAGTTCTCGTTCACCACGCCGGGGGCGGGTAGCTACAACTGGCAGTGCTTCGTGCCCTGTGGGGGTGGCTACCTCTACGGGAACGGGGGCCCGATGAGCACCCTGGGCTACATGGGTGGGTTCCTCGACGTGGTGAACACGTGACCGTCGACAGCGGAGTGACATCCAGCCCCGAGCCACAGGCACCGAAGGGCGCTGAACCGCGCCACCTCCTCCGGATGGTGGTCATCTGGTTGGTGGCTTCCGTCATCATCGATGTCCTGTTCGCGGTGTTCGTGGCGCCACACGTCCCACCCGGGCGTATGACCGACAACGCATCGGACAACCAGTTCGACTTCAACGTCCTGCTGATCGTGGCGGTCCCGGTCCTCGTGGCGGTGTGGACCTATCTGGGTTACTCGCTGTTCGTGTGGCGGGCCTCCCGCCCCGGGGCGCCGGAGCCGGTGGGTGGGCCACAGGCGCGCACCCATCTGGGTGTCCAGGTGGGCTGGATCATCACGACAACCGTCATCGTGCTCGGACTGTTCCTGTTCGGCACCGTCCGGCTCATCACCGGACAGGGCTCAGGCGGCGGCGAGGGCCCCAACCCCATCTGGACACCGACCTCCAAGGACATCCTGCCGGTGCAGGTGATCGGCCAGCAGTGGAAGTTCACCTACCGCTACCCGACCTTCGGCGGATTCGAGACTTCTCAGCTTGTGTTGCCCGACGACACGTCCATCGCCTTCCACGTCACCTCCCTGGACGTCATCCACAGTTTCTGGGCCTACCAGCTGAGCGTCAAGGCAGATGCCAATCCCCAACAGGACAACGTGGCCTTCACGACCACAACGCAAACCGGCAGTTTCACGGTCCGGTGCAGTGAGTTGTGCGGTATTTGGCACGGTGCCATGTACAACTACGGAAAGGTGGTTTCGAAGACCGCCTTCATGGCCTGGGCCAAGGCTACCGAGAAGGCCACCGCGGCCAACACCAAACTGCTGCCACCGTTCGCCTACACCTACGTGCCAGACGCCAACGGGGCCGATGGTGGCTACTACCCCGACAACGTCGACCCCTACAGCAACGCCGAAGTCTACGGGGCGACCCCCGGCAAGCCGACTCCCTCCGGTTGAGAAAGTTGACACTCCCGCAATGACCCTTGCTGCTGAACGCGATTCAGAGGTCGCCTACCCGGACCCCACCCCACCGGTGCTGGGCGGATTCCAGGGGCTGCCGTCCCGCCCGGGTTGGTTCAGCCAGCATGCGGGCACGGCGGCGATCTTCGCCGTCCTCGGGTACCTGCTCGGGCACTGGCTCGGCAACGTCGTCTCCAGCGGTTACGCCAACGTGCAGCTGGCCGGGACCAACTCCGTCCCGGTCACCGGCGGTCTCCTGCTCGGGGTACTGGGCTGGCTCCTCGGGATCGGCGCTCTCAACTACCCGCTGGCCAAGATCGCGGGCCTGGAGCCCCGTCCGGACTACGAGACCACCAGCTGGACCCGGTATTTCCGCTACACCGCCGACCACAAGGTGGTGGGTCTCCAGTACGTGATCGGCGTCCTGGGATTCCTGTTCACCGGCGGCCTGCTGGCCATGGCCATCCGGACCGAGCTGCTCTCCCCGACCAGCCACGCCTTCGGCCCGGGCACCTATATCTCCATCGTGAGTGAGCACGGCACCATGATGATGATGATGGCCACCTCGGTGATCGTCGGCCCGTTGGGCAACTGGCTGGTGCCTCTCATGATCGGGGCCCGGCGCACTGCCTTCCCGCGGGTCGAGGCCTTCAGCTTCTGGATCTTCTCCGCCGGGTACTTCGTCATCCTTTCGGCCCTCTTCTATGGGGGGTTCCCGACCGGATGGACCGGCTATGCGCCGCTCCAGACCCAGGCCGGGCCGGGCATGATGTCCTACCTGGTGGGCTTCGCCGTCATCGGGCTGGGCATGATGGCGGCCGGGTTCAACCTGGCGGCCACCATCATCAACTACCGGGCCCCCGGTATGACCTGGAGCCGCATCCCCATATTCGTGTGGGCGATCCTGGCCACCTGCGCCCTGCTCACGCTGGCCACGCCGACGCTGGTGGCGGCGGGCCTGTTCGGAATCCTCGACCACTGTGCTCAGACGGCGTTCTACGTCAACGAACACGGGGGCAGCTCGTTCCTGTGGGAGAACCTCTTCTGGTTCTTCGGCCACCCCGAGGTGTACATCATGGCGTTGCCGGGCTTCGGAATCGTGGCCGAGCTGCTGCCGGTCTTCACCCGGAAACCCCTGTTCGCCTACAAGGTGGCGGCCGCCGGCATGGTCGGTGTGGCGTTGCTGTCCTTCTTCGTGTGGCAGCACCACCTGTTCCAGAGCGGGATCAACCCGGACATGCGTCCTCTGTTCATGCTCACCACCGAGTTGATCTCCATCCCGACCGGTTTCATCTTTCTGGTGGGGATGGGCACCCTGTACAAGGCCAAGATCCGGTTCGAGGTGCCGATGCTGTTCTGCCTGGCCGTGTTCTTCAACTTCCTCATCGGCGGGGTCACCGGGGTGTTCCTGTCCGACGTGCCGGTCAACGTGACCGTGCACGGGAGCTTCTTCGTCCTGGCCCACTTCCACTACACCATCATGGGCGGCCTGATCTTCGCCTTCTTCGGCGGTCTCTACTACTGGCTCCCCAAGATGACCGGAAAGACCATGAACAAGAAGCTGGGCAAGATCCACTTCTGGTTCATGTTCATCTTCTTCAACCTGACCTTCTTCCCCATGTTCCTGATCGGGCTGCTCGGCCAGCCCCGCCGGGTCTTCGAATACGCCGCCAACCTCCAGGGACTCAACGATTTCGCCTCGGTCTGCTCCTTCGTCCTGGGCGCCTCGTTCCTGATCTTCATCGCCAACTTCGTCTGGTCGATCTTCCTGAAGCCGACCAAGGCGCCGGCCAACCCCTGGGACTCGCTCGGCCTGGAATGGCAGACGCCCACACCGGTGCCGTACTACAACTTCGAGCGCATCCCGGTGGTACTCAGCGACCCCTACCACTACAGCGAAGACGACCCACCCGCGGTGGCCGACCTCGGTGACGGGACGCTGGTGACAGCGGGGGCATCCTCGCCGGCCAGCGTGGCCGAAGATCCCCGTCCCCCGGTGCAATGACCCCCGGCCCAACGAGTGGAGATCCAGCGGTGTCTGAGTCCGAGACAGTGGTCGACATGACCGACAAGCCTGTGTTCAGCGAGACGCCGGAGGAGCGCGAGTTCGAGTTGCGCGCTGCGGTCGGCTCTTACTGGACGGGCGGGCGCCTGCTGATCGGAATGTTCACCTTCCTGTTCGCCTCCGAGGCCTTCGCCTACTTCTACCTGAAGTCGGCCAACTCGGGGGATCTGTGGCGTCCCGGCAATGTCACGGCACCCACCGGATTGGGCTGGGCCATCTTCGCCCTGGTCGTGGCCGCCGCGGCCCTCGCCATCTACGGTCAGTGGAAGCTGCGGGCCGGATCGCTCCTGGACTGGGAGGTGTCGGGCTGGGTCGCAGTCGGGGGGCTCCTACTCGCTCTGGGCCTGCAGATCTACCAGCTCACCCAGCTGCCATTCTTCCCGGGCTCCAGCGGCTATGCCTCCACCTTCATCGGGTGGGCGGTGATGAACATCATTCTGCTGGTGTGCGGGGCGTACTGGCTGGAGACCAATCTGGCCCTGTGCCTGCGACTCAAGAGGATCGATCCGGAGGCGGGAACCCCGGCCACGTCGAGCGGTCCGGCGGCGCAGCTGTTCCGGGCCAATGTGGAGGCGTGCACCTACTTCTTCGGGTTCATGGCGGTGATCAGCGCACTGTTCTGGGTCTTCTTCTACCTGCTGTGACCAGGTATTTCGCCGCCGGTGACCCGACGCACCCCAGGGACGGGTCCGTTGTGGGGATCCGGTCGTCCGACTACCATCAATTCCAGATGACGAGCGCAAGGTTGGTGCACCAGTGAGCGTTGCCGCAGACACGTGGATCGGGCCCCAGGCATTGACCATCGCCATTCCGCTGGGCACGCTCTTCGTCGTGCTGCTGTGGGGCTTCTTCCAGCGCCGCTCTTCGCGGTGACCCCGGGGGCCGACACCGAGCTGTCCCGAGGCGCAACCGGAGGCCATCCGCGTGGGTGGCAGGACGACGGGCGGCTGGCCCTCTGCCTCACCTCGGCGGTCCTGCTGGTGGTGTGCCTGGTTCCCCCGGTCGGCACCTGGTCGCGACGCTACGAGTTCGTGGAGGCGCTGCAGTTCTCGATCCTGGCGGTGGTGGTTCCCGCTCTGGCCGTACTGGGCGCACCCTGGCGGAGGGTGGGCCTCGCCATCCGCCCGGCACCTCCGTACGACGACGATGAAGGCTGGGCCGCCGACCCCTCGGCCCTGGGCCCGATCGACCGTCTGGCCCTGGGCCGACGGAGCCATCCAGAGGCACTTCGGAGTGCGGGCTTCGCTGTGCTCTTCCTCGGGGCGGCGGTGGTCTGGCGGATCCCGGCGACCGTCGACGCCCTGGCCCGACATCCGTGGCTGGTGGCGGTGGAGGCGGTCAGCCTGATCGGCCTGAGTGGGGGACTCTGGCTCGAGCTGGTGGAGTCGCCACCCCTCACGCCGAGGTTGTCCCGGCCCAGCCGGGTGGCCCTAGCCGCCGTCGTCATGTGGGCGATCTGGATCCTCGCCTACCTGGTCGGCCTGTCCCACGCCTCGTGGTACCACGCCTACTCCCACCACGCCGGCAGCGGATTGAGCCTCTCGGCCGACCAGCAGCTCACGACGGGCGTGATGTGGTTCGTGTCGGGCTGTGCCTTCGTGCCGGTGGTCTTCTGGAACCTGATCCGATGGCTCCAGGCCGAGGAGGATCCGGACGAGGAGATGCATCGGCTGGTGCGCACCGAGCGGATCCGTGGACGCACGGTCGATGGGGGAAGCCCGGTTGCCTGATTGTCCTCGGGCCGGGTGATCAGGCGTCAGCGACCGAGGGTGATCCGGGCCACGTCGGGCATGTCGGGTAGGGGGATATGGGCACCGAGGATCCGATTGGCTGCCTCGACGTCACCGAAAGCCTGGGCCCTGTCCTTGGCCAGCGCGGCTTCGCGCCGGGGCAGATCGGCGAGGGCCGTGGCGTCGTGCGGGCGGTCGAACAGGGTCTGGATGTCCTCGATGGCACCGAGCGCATCCGAGGTCGTCCACAGCGTGGCCACGGTGATCACACGAGTGACGTCCTTGCCCGCCGGGGTCCCGGTGCCTTCCACGTTGGAGAGGTCGTAGATCGAGCTGCTGGTGAACGAGCAGGCCTCCTGGTCGTCCCGCATCATCGAGGGAGATTCGGTGGTGTCGCTCGGCGTGAGGGTGTGCGCCTGCTGGTCGCGGTAGATGGCGAGGGTCTCCGTGATGCCGTAGGCACACGGCGCCAAGTCGGTGTTGATCTCCTTCATGATGGCGGTCTGGTCGGCGGCATCGGTGACCTTGTTGGTGGTGGTGGGCAGGTCGACCAGGACGGAGGCCACCACCACCGCGACCACGGCGGCGGTGGCGATCACCCACGCCCGCCGGTACCACACGGGCTTTTCCGGCACCTGGGCCACGATGCCCTCGAGGGTGAACGGATCGGCGGGAAGGTCGGAGTCGGGGATCTCCTCGGTCATGACGTCCTTGTGGCCAGCCGGCTGGCCGAATCGGCCATCCCCTCGGCGAACGAGTGGATGGTGGCGGGGTCCAGGCTGTAGACGCCAAGTGCGTTCTCGTTGGCGAAGGGCGTGGCCTCGAGGCGGAGTCTGCCCTTTCTGTCGATGACGTACATCGCCTCGGTGTGGGTGGCCACCCGCACGGTCGGATTCAGCTCCACAGTAATCCCATAGTGCTTCCACACCGTGCTCAGCTCGGTGAGCGAGCCGTTGAGGAACGTCACGTTGGGAACGGCGTCGAGGTGGGTGAGGGTCAAGGCCGATGGAGTCGGTGCCAGCGACGTCTCCAGGGGGTCCGTGTTCACGACCACGAAGTCGACCGCTGACCGCTGCTGGCCCAGGAGCTGGTCGGCCTGGGTGATCTCTGCGGCCTCCACCGGGCAGATGTCGTCACACTCGGCATTGAAGAAGGTGAGTACGACGACCTTTCCCTTGGCCTCGGCCAGGCTCCAGGTGGTGCCGGCCTGGTCCTGGAGGAGCGATACGGCCGGCGCCGGCTTGCGGGTCAGCGTGATCAGTCCGGTCACGGCGGTCGGCGTGGCGTCCACCGGCGGGGCGTCGGGGGGTGTGGGGGTGTCCGGGGTGGACGGTGCACTCGGGAACGAGCCGTTGCTCCCGGCCAGTGTCGTGGTGGGCACCGACGTCAGGGCGCTGATGCCGCCGGAGCCGATCAGCTTCTCGCCGATCACCCCACCGATGCCGAGCACGGCGAAGGCCACGACCACCCAGAGGAAGAACTTCTTGGGTATCGGCGTGGAGCCGGCCCGGAGCGCTGCGGCCCGGTCGACCGGCACCTGTCCCGTGCGGAAGACGGCGGACCGCTCGGCCTCGGTCAGCGGAGTCCGCTCAGACTCCGGGCCGGAGTCTGGCGCCAGGGTCTCCTCCGGTGAGTCCGCCATCACCGCGGGCGGGCAGGCATGTGCAGACGGAGGACCACTGCCAGCAGAGTAGTCGGGACGCCGGGTGCTGTCCGGACGCCCAGGAGCGGCAATTCCCCTGGTGGCGGTGGCGCGTGTGCCGCCCGGGGGACGTGGTTCTCCCGGCCCGTGTCCCGTCGACTATGACGATGGACATGTCACGCCGTCCCCACCCCGTCCGGAGCCCGGACGGGGTCCACCCGCCCCCGGAGGCTGCCCTGGCGGAGGAGCGCTGACGTGGCGAGCCGGGTGGCCGCGTCCGAGGCGAGCCGGGTGGCCGCGTCCGAGGCGAGCCGGGTGGCCGCGTCCGAGGCGAGCCTGGTCGCCGCGCCGGACAAGTTCCGGGGCACCATGAGCGCCCGACAGGCGGCGGGGGCGATCGCCGCCGGTGCGGCCCGGTCCGGCTGGTCGACCCTCGAACTGCCGTTGGCCGACGGCGGAGAGGGCTTCCTCGACGTGCTGGAGGCGGCGGGGGGCCGACGGCGGTCGCTGGTCGTCGACGGTCCCCTGGGTGCGCCGGTGGACGCCGAGTGGCTCGAGTGGGGCGATGTGGCCGTCATCGAGATGGCCCGGGCCTCGGGGTTGGCGCTGGTCGGTGGGGCCGAGGGGAACGACCCGTTGCGGGCCGACACCCGGGGTACCGGCCAGCTCATCGTGGAGGCGGCCCGCTGGCTCGGTGGCCGATCATCGACGACGGGCGCGTCCGGGACCATCCTGGTGGGCCTGGGAGGCTCGGCGACCAGTGACGGGGGGAGCGGTGCCGTGGCGGTCATCGAAGAGGCCGGCGGCCTCGGCGCCGTCGAGCTGGTCGGGGCGTGCGACGTGGATGTGCGGTTCTTCGAGGCGGCCGACCGGTTCGGACCCCAGAAGGGGGCCTCGGAGGCCCAGGTGACCGAGATCGGGGCCCGGTTGCACCGCGTGGCCGACACCTACCAGGCGACGTTCGGGATCGACGTCCGTGCGGTGCCCGGTGGGGGCGCGGCCGGAGGTCTGGGCGGAGCCATCGTGGCGCTCGGTGGGCGGCTCCGATCCGGGTTCGACCTGGTGGCCGAGCTCACCGGCTTCCGCGACGTGGTGGGCACCGGTCAGCTGGTAGTGACGGGCGAGGGTTCCTTCGACGGGACCTCGCTGGCCGGCAAGGTGGTGGGGTCGGTGCTGGCCGAGGCGTCCCGTCGGGATGTGCCCGCGCTGGTGGTAGCGGGCCGCACCACCGCCGAGGCGTGCCGGACGGCCGAGGCGTCGGGGGCGGTGGTGATCTCGCTGACCGAACGGTTCGGTGAACGGCGCTCCCTCGAGGACACCGCCTGGTGCATCGAGGAGGCCGTCGCGTCCCACCTCGAACGGGTGGCGCCGGGCGGGGGATGACCGGGCCGGTGGCGTATGGCACGCTGGGAGCGGAACGACGGTCCGACCGGTGTCGGCGGCGGGCCGGGTGGGTATCAGGAAAGCGGGAGCGGGCTGACCGGGGCGCGGCAGCGGTCCATAGAGGGAAGGAGTGGGAGCGATGAGTGACTCGACGAGCGGAGGCCAGGTTCCCTCCATCGGGCTGAACGACGGGCGGGCCATCCCGCAGCTCGGGTTCGGCGTGTTCCAGATACCGCCCGAGGACACGGCGGCGGCCACCACCCGGGCCCTGGAGATCGGCTACCGGCACATCGACACCGCCGAGATGTACCGGAACGAGCGGGGCGTGGGTGAGGCCATCGCCCGCTCGGGACTGGACCGGTCCGAGGTGTTCGTCACCAGCAAGCTCAACAACGGCGTCCACCGTCCCGACGACGCCCGGCGGGCCTTCGACGACACGCTCGCCGCACTCGGCTCCGACTACGTCGACCTCTTCCTCATCCACTGGCCGCTGCCCGGGCAGTACGACGGGGACTTCGTGTCGACGTGGCAGACGCTCATCGAGTTCGCCGAGGACGGCCGGGCCCGCTCCATCGGCGTCTCCAACTTCCAGGCGCACCACATCGACCGGCTCCTGGCCGAGACGGGCACCGTACCCGCCGTCAACCAGATCGAGGCCCACCCCTATCTGACCCAGGACGACCTGCGCCGCTACGACCGCGAGCACGGGATCAGCACCGAGGCCTGGTCACCGATCGCCCAGGGCAAGGTCCTCGACGACCCGGTCATCGCCAAGGTGGCGGCGGCGTCGGGCAAGTCGCCGGCCCAGGTGGTGCTCCGCTGGCACATCCAGCGTGGGGACATCATCTTCCCCAAGTCAGTGACGCCCTCCCGCATGCAGGAGAATTTCGAGATCTTCGACTTCGCCCTGTCCGACGAGGACGTGGCCGCCATCACCGCCCTCAACCGCAACGAGCGGACCGGGCCCGACCCGGACACCTTCAACTGGCTCGGGCCGCCCCATCCCCGCCCTGCGTGAGGTGATCCACCCGGCGCGACCTACCCGACCTCGGGTGCGGGCACCTCGAGAGCCGGGACGACCTCGGACATGAACCGCTGCAGGGTCTCGTCGCCCGGGAAGTCGCGCAGCCACAGGATGAACCCGCGGCAGCCGGCGTCCACGAACGCCTGGGTCTTCTCGATGACCTGGTCCACGGTGCCGACCAGGTTGTCGGCCAGGTACCGGTCGGTGGGGGTGCCACCCCACAGGTCACCGCCGTCGGCGGTCCCGCACCAGGCCAGGGTGTCCGCCTCGGTGTCGAAGATGCGGCAGTCGGGCCCGTGGGTCCGCACGATGTCGCCGAAGGGACGCCCCACCTCCCCGCAGTAGCCGGCCAGCAGGCCGGACTTGCGCTCGAAGGACTCGAGGCCCACCTGCCAGTTGGTGAGGTCGGCCCGCCGGGCGGCGATCCGCAGGGTGACCTGCTCGCCACCGCCGCCCACCAGCACCGGTGGCAGCTGCTGGACGGGCTTGGGATCACAGTAGGCCCCGTCGAGGTGGAGGTGGTCGCCGTCGAAGGTGACGGTCTCCTCGGTCCAGAGCCGCCGGACCACCTCCAGGGTCTCGTCCAGGACGGCCAGGCGGCGGCGGTCGGAGAGGTACTCGTATCCGTAGGAGCGGTACTCCTCGTGGAACCAGCCGGCGCCGGCGCCGAGGATCAGCCGTCCCCCCGAGTACACGTCCACACAGGCCGCCTCCTTGGCCAGCAGACCGGCGTTCCGGTACGAGGCGCAGGTGACCAGCTGCCCCAGGCCCACCCGCGACGTCACCTGTGAGAGCGCCGCCAGCATGGTGAAGGCCTCGAAGACGTGGGTGGGCCGGCGGCGGGGGACCGTCTCCACGTGGTCGTAGACCCAGAGGTGGTCGTAGCCGAGGGACTCGGCCAGATGGGCCAGCTCGACCGAGCGGGCCCAGGCATCGGGGCCGTTCCAGCCGGTGTACTCCAGCTTCCAGCCCTGGGGGACGAACACGCCGACCTGCAGGCCGCCCGGCCGCCCGAGCACGCCGGGAACGTCGGGGGCGCTCATGATGCGAACTCCCACCACTGCACCTCGCACAGCATGGGCAGAAGGTAGCCGACGTAGACCGAGTGGATCCTGACCACGCCCTGGTCGTCCACCTGGTGGTCGATGAGGTCGACCCGGTCGTCGTGGGCCCGGTAGGCGGCGGCGCGGTCCTGGACGCCCTGCAGCTCGTCGAGGGAGCCCACGGCGAACCCGAAGTGGTCCATGCGCGGGCATCCCATGGGGTGGTCGTCGGCGATGAGGAAGATGAACTGGTCCCAGTGGACGCACGACAGGATGAGCCGTCGGCGGTCCTCGGTCATGACCTCCATCGCCTCGAAGCCGAACACCTCGCTCCAGAACCGACCGATGGCCGACCGGCCGTCCTCGCCGAGCAGGTCGGCCGGGACGCTCATGGCCACGTGGTTGAACCGGGGGGTGCCGCTCGGGTAGTAGGGGTGGGTCACCGGTCCTCCTCGGGGGGGTGTCGCGGGGGAGCGGTGGCTGCCGCCGCGGACAGCCGGGGCGCCACCATCACCTTGCCGGCCAGTCGGCCGTCGGCCAGTCCGGCCAGCGCCTCGGACAGCCCGTGCAGGGGCACGTCCTCGGACTCGATCAGCAGGTCGGTGGGGAGGCGGCCCGACCCCAGCAGGGCCAGGGCATCCTCGAACCCGCCCCGGTCGTAGAGGAACGACCCCACCACGTGCAGCTCGTTGAGGACGAAGCGGTTGGGATCGAAGGCCGGGTGCTCCAGCCCCGACCCGACCAGCACCAGCGTGCCTCCCCTGGCCAGCTGGTGGAAGCCGGCCTCGATGGCGTCCCTGCGCCCCGAGCACTCCAGCACCACGTGGACCGCCCGCTCGGCGGCCCGCTCGGGCTCCCAGGCCGGGAAGCGCTCGAGCTCGGTGGGGTCGAGCACCTCGGACGCCCCGAGGGCTGCGGCCAGCTGCCGCCGCCGCTCACCCGGCTCGACGGCGATGACCGGCCCGATGCCGCGGGCCACCAGCGCGGCGATGGTGAGGGCCCCGATGGGTCCGGCCCCGATGACCATCACGCGGTCACCCGGTGCGGCGCCCGAGCGGGTGATGCCGTGCAATGCCACCGCCAGCGGCTCGGCCAGGGCCGCCTGGCGCGACGTGAGGCCCGGGGGGAGCGCCACCAGCGCCGCCGCCCCGACCAGCACGTAGCGGGCGAAGGCCCCGTCGTGGCCCGAGCCGACGATCGACCCCTGGTGCTCGCACTGGGAGGGCTTGCCCTCGAGGCATCTCCGGCAGTGGCCGCACCGGGGGCTGGTCCCGCCCACCACGGGTTGCCCGACCTCCCAGCCCGTCACCCCCTCGCCGAGCTCGGCGATGGTGCCGCTGAATTCGTGGCCGGCTACCAGGCCCGTGGCCCCCCATCCCTCGAGGAGCATGTGGAGGTCGGTGCCGCAGATGCCGCAGTGGTCCACCTCGACCAGGACCTCGCCGGCACCCGGGCGCGGCACGGGCCGCTCCTCGACCACCACCCGTCCGGGCTCCCGGTAGACGGCGGCCGGCATGGCAGCAGGCAGATCGGTCATGACGGTTCCTCCCCCAGTCGACCCGCCCCTTCCACGACACCGCAGGGCACTCGGGTCCGGCGCAACTCTACGCCAGGGCATCCTCGGGCGTCACCGGCGCGGGCACCCGTCCCCGCTCCGGGCCGGCGGATTGCTCTACGTTGGTGGCGTGCCCTACCGAGCCGCCCCCGACCGCTACGACGCCATGCCGTACCGCCGGTGCGGGCGCAGCGGGCTCAAGCTCCCGGTGGTGTCGCTCGGGCTGTGGCAGAACTTCGGGGACGCACGCCCGACCGACGAGGTGGAGGCCATGCTCACACGCGCCTTCGACCTCGGTGTGACCCACTTCGACCTGGCCAACAACTACGGGCCGGCCTACGGTGCCGCCGAGGTCAGCGCCGGCCGGGTGCTGGGCGGGTCGCTGGCGGCGCACCGCGACGAGCTGGTCATCTCCACCAAGGCGGGCTACGACATGTGGCCCGGACCCTACGGCGACGGTGGCTCCCGCAAGTACATGCTGGCCAGCCTGGACGCCAGCCTCGGACGGCTCGGCCTCGACTACGTGGACATCTTCTACTCCCACCGGTTCGACCCCGAGACGCCGCTGAAGGAGACCATGGGAGCGCTGGACTCCGCCGTCCGGCAGGGCAAGGCCCTCTACGCCGGCATCTCCTCCTACCCTCCCCAGCAGACCGAGGCGGCGGCCGACATCCTGGCCGGCCTGGGCACGCCGCTCCTGATCCACCAGCCGCCCTACTCGATGTTCAACCGGTGGATCGAGCACGGCCTGTTGGAGACGTTCGGTCGGCTCGAGGTGGGCTGCATCGTCTTCTCGCCCCTGTCCCAGGGGCTGCTGACCGACCGCTACCTCGACGGGATCCCGGCCGGCTCCCGGGCCAGTGCGCCAGGGACGCTGGACCCGAGCCACCTCGACGAGCAGGTCCTCGACCGGGTCCGGTCCCTCAACGACCTGGCCCAGGGCCGAGGCCAGACCATGGCCCAGATGGCGCTGGCCTGGACGCTGCGGGACCCCCGGGTCACCTCCACCCTCATCGGTGCCAGCAGCCTCGAGCAGCTGGAGCAGAACGTGGCCACCGTCGAGTCGCTCGAGTTCAGCACCGACGAGCTGGCGGAGATCGACGCCATCCTCACCGCCCGCTGAGTCGGGAGCGGCGCGGCGTCACCCGGCGGCGGGTGCCTCCGCCGGTGCGGCGTCGGGACCGGGGTCACCGCCCGTGGAGGCGACGGCCAGCCGGTCCAGGTAGTGGTCCCAGCCCTGGGTGTGGTCGCCGACGGCGTCATCGGGGAGGCCGCGGTGGACCAGGCGGACCCTGGTCTTGTCGCCATCGGGGATCAGGGTGATCTCCACCTCGGTCGAGCCGGCCGGGATGGGGTGGTCGGGCTCGTCCCACCCGAAGGTGAACACCACCTTCGAGTCGGGCACCACCTCGAGGAACTTGCCCACGCCGGGGTGCTTCCCCCAGACCAGCACGTTGTAGGTCCCGCCGACCCGCGGGTCCAGCTCGGCCTGGGTGCCCATCCAACGGACCTGCTGGGCCGGATCGGTGATGAAGGGGAAGATCGTGGTGGGACTGGCGTCCACCAGTACCTCTCTCGTGAGCTCAGCCATCGGTGGTTCCTTTCTCTCGTTCGGCCGATTCGGCCAGGTGCTGCAGACGGAGGAGACTGCCGGACCAGTACTCGTCGAGGAACCGGCGGATGCCGTCCATCGCCGCGTGGTTGGCCCGGTAGAGGCGGCGTGTCCCGTCCCGGCGCTCGACGACCAGCTCGGCGTGACGGAGTACGCCGAGGTGCTGGGAGACGGCCGAGCGGGTGACATCGGGGAACCGGCTGGCGATCTCGGCGGCGGGGAGCTCCTCGCTCCACACCAGCTTGAGGATCTCGCGGCGCCGGGGTTCGGCCAGGGCCCGGAAGGCGGTGTCCATGGCCATAAGGTTAGATTTTACTTACGTAAGTGTCAACTAACAGATAGGGAGGGGCGGCCCCGGGGGCGGACGGGTGATGCCTGCGCACCGGGGCGGCGGGCTACGGTGCCTGGGGGCGAGTCAGGTCTCGCCCCTCCCCCCGGAAAGGTCCTCCATGTCGAAGCATCCACTGCGCCGGGCCGGCGTGATGGCCGTCGGACTGGCGTCGATCGGCGCCTCCTTGCTGGTCAGCCTGCCCGCCGGCGCCTCCGCCAGCTCGGTGGCCTCGGCCCCGATCAAGGGGCTGCTGACGAGCGCCCAGGCCAAGGGGCTCGGCTTCACGGAGACGGCCACCAAGGCCAGTACCAGCAACAAGACAGGCGTGAGCGGGTGCGGCCGGGGCGCCCAGGTGGCCTACGAGAACTCCCACGCCAAGACCGGGATCATCTCCGAGGTCCTGGTGTGCAAGACGGCCAAGGTGGCCACGGCGCTGATCGCCAAGGAGAAGAAGGTGGGGTCGGTGGTCGCCTCCGAGAAGCCACCCAAGGCCCTCGGTGCCACGGCCATCGAGCGGGCGGCGGAGGGAAAGACCTATGCCATCTACTGGCAGCAGGGGAAGATCATCGAGTTACTGGCGTTCGACGCCGATATCGCGGCGACGTCGAACAGCTCGACGTCCACCACCGTGCCGGCCGTCCCGCCGACGGCCGCTCAGCAGCGGACCATGGTGAAGGCGGCGCTCGAGCAGAACGCGGCCGCCACGTAATCCCTGACCATGAACGGTCTCGTGGTGCTGACGGAGGTCGCCGCCCCGCCGGCCGTCAGCCTCAGGACGTCAGCCGCCGGCCGGCCGTGAGCCGCCCGTGGGCCGTGAGCCGGTCGTGGCCAGGTACTCGTGCACCGACCGGACCGCACTGGAGCCCTCTCCTACTGCGGCGGCCACGCGCTTCATCGAGCCCGACCTGACGTCACCCACGGCGAAGACCCCGGGAACCGAGGTCTCGAACGGCAGGGGCTCCCTGCCTCCGAAGCGCGGGTGATCCCGGTCCTCGGTCGGCAGGGACCGGTCGGTGGGGACGAAGCCCTTGCGGTCGAGGGTGACGGTGCCCCCGACCCACGCCGTGGCCGGCACCGCGCCGATGAAGCAGAACAGGGCGGCACAGGCCAGCACCTGGCGCTGGCCGGTGGCAGTGTGCTCGACGGTCACCCGCTCGAGGTGCGGATCGCCTCCGAGGGAGCGGACCTGGGTCTGGGCCAGCACGTCGATGTGGGGATCCGCTTCGATGCGGTGGACGAGGTAGGCGGACATGGTGGCCGAGAGATCGGCCCGCCGCACGGCGATCCTCACCCGGCATCCCTGCTGGCTCAAGAAGATGGCGGCCTGCCCGGCCGAGTTTCCCCCGCCGACCACGAGCACCTCGGATCGTTGGCAGCTGCGCGCCTCGAGGTCGGTGGCCGCGTAGTAGACGCCGTTGCCCTCGAAGCGCTCGAGGTCGGGGATGTCCAGCCGTCGGTAGCGCGCCCCGGTGGCGATGACGATGGCCCGGCACGGAAACTCGCTCTCGTCACGCAGGGTCACCACGTGGAAGCCGTGCTCGGAGCGGAGCCCGGTCACCTCGCAGGGGCTGACCAGCCAGGCGCCGAGCCGCTGGGCCTGGATGGCCGTGCGGGCAGTCAGGTCCCCCCCGGAAATCCCGTTGGGGAACCCGGCGTAGTTCTCGATGCGGGAGCTGGCGCCGGCCTGCCCACCCGGGCCGACGAGGTCGAGCGACACGGTGTCGAGGCCCTCGGATGCGCCGTAGACCGAGGTGGCGAGGCCGGCCGGGCCCACACCGATGACGGCGAGGTCGAAGACCCGTCCCGGGATGGGGTGGTAGGTGAGGCCGAGCAGGTCGGCGAACTGGCCCGGTGTCGGACGGCGCAGCACGGCGGTGGGGGTGACGACGACCGGCGTGTCGTGGAGCCCCACCCCCACGCTGGCCAGCAGGATGCCGACGTCGTCGGCCTCTTCGATGTCGACCCAGGTGTGGGCCAGGCGGTTGCGTGAGGCGAAGGTGCGCAGGGCCAGGGCGTCCGGCGAGTACCGCGACCCGATGATCCTGACGGCCAGCGCCGCCGGGCTGGCCCGGAGGGTCTCCCTCCGGGCGATCAGCGCCCCGACGATGATGTCGGAGATGGCCGGCTTGGTGGCCATCAGCCGGCGGAAGTCGTCGCGCTCGATGGCCAGGACCGTCCCGTCCTCGGTGGCGCGCGCGGTCAGATAGGCGCGTTGCTCGGTCAGCAGGCCCAGCTCCCCGATGAACTGGCCACGGTCGCGGTAGGCCACCACCAGATCTCCGGCGCCGTCATCGCGACGCACGTCGACCCCGCCGCCCAGCAGCACGTAGAACGTGCCCGACGACTCACCGGCCCGGAAGAGCACCGTGCCGGTCTCGACGGCTCGCTCCTCCCCGAACTCCGACAGCTCGGCCAGGACGCCGTCGTCGAAGCCGGGGAACCGGGGATCGGAGGGCTCCGCCTCGATCATCGGACGCCCGGCGCCGGGCACCTCGCTCGCCACTCACCCATCATCCCAGGAATTCCCGGGCGCGTGACCGGGAGTTCCGGATCGCCACCCTGCTCCGCGGCCCGGGATCCCGTGAGGGTGGGCCAGGACCGGATGGTGGGACCAGAAAGGCGGTCACCATGAGCGCTCAGGAGGACGAGATCAAGGCGGCGGCACGGGAGTCGACGCAGGGCATGACCAGGGGCGATTCAGGCTGTCGACGCCCTGGGCGACGACCGGGAGGCCGGACGGCATCTGTCGGAGCAGCGGTCGAACTCCTGGGACGGGCTGGCCACGCGGGTGGGTGCGGCCCTCGGGTCCGGCGGCTGAGCCACACCCCGGTGGGTCCGAGCGGCGTGGGCCCTGCAGATGAGCCGGCGGGCGGCGGACACATCGACAGGGGCAACCGGC
>Ga0302157_10002973_pt1 | contig 19385 bp, 16 predicted proteins | sample I_Bog_N3_3_FD_193502 | JGI IMG/M metagenome (GOLD analysis project Ga0302157, IMG submission 193502) | Peat permafrost microbial communities from Stordalen Mire near Abisko, Sweden - I_Bog_N3_3 | ecosystem: Environmental > Terrestrial > Soil > Wetlands > Peat | place: Sweden: Abisko, Stordalen... | reverse complement strand
GGCGTGAACTATCTCAATCGACAAGGAGTCACTGGCTTGACCGTTCCCCCACGTGATGTCGAAGCGTTGGCGGACGCGTTGGGAACGCTGCTTCGTGACGACGCGTTGAGGCTGCAGATGGGCCGCGCTGCGCTTGAGTGGGTTTCGGCGGAATTCAGTCCGGAACGAATGAAGTCCGGCACGCTGGCGGTCTACAACCAGGTGAAATAGTCGACCGGGACCTGCCGCCGCCGGGTCAATAGTCGAACGCAGTGGGGAACGGGACGATCAAGCCGTCGAGCGGCGGCATGCGCTCGACGCGCTCGACGATGTCGGGGCGGTCGCTACGCAGGCGCAAGTCCCAGGACAGCAGGCCAAGGCCGTTTAAGTTCGGAGCCAAAAAGGTTTGCACGGCGGGCCAGCTTCCAAAATCGAAGCTCATGTACCGTGCGCCTCCAGCGCGCGCCAGCGCAAGCCATTGCTGGGTGCGGGCTCGACAAGCCGCGTCCGAGTCGGCCTTCCCGTTGCACGACGCAAGATCGTCTGGAAGGTACGTGGACACGCTCCAGCCCTGAGACGAGACCTTGCGGTAGGTCTCGGCAGGGTAGCCCACCGGAATCTCAACAATAGCACGCGCCTTGACCTGCCACCTGGCATCGAGCGAATTCAGCGCTAGCAGCCAACGATCGACCGTCGTGGGATTCAGATTCTTGGTATCAAACCAGAGGCGCAGTTTCGGATTCGCCGCCAACGCAGCCAGGTTGTCGTCCAGCCGCAGGCCCGTGTCTGCCTTGGGCGGATGGAACACCTTCAGTACACCAGTCACGTCGTCGAGATCGATGTCTTGTTCGACGCCATCGAAGTGATCTCGCGCCGCGAGGGCCTTGGCCTGCGAGTCCACGCGGTGCGCGAACACGATGCCCTTGAAGCGTCCGTTGGCGCGGATCGCCTGCATGGCCAGCCGCGAGTCCGACAGGATGTCCATCGAGCGCGAAGGCTCCCGCACGTCGTAGTTCCATTGGCGTGAATCGGGAAAGAGGATGCGCGCGCCCGGCGTGTAGCTGGCATCGATCGGCGAGGTGGGCTGCAGCAGCAGGCCCTTGCCATCGACGCCGAACAACCCGATCAACATCTCGAACATCCAGTCGGTGTCGAAGGGCTGCGCCTTGTGAGCCTGCAGGTTGCGCCAGTCGGTGTCCATCGATGCGTGCGCGGCATCGTTGAAGAACACCACCAACGGTACTTCGACGTGACGCGCGGAGTGGCGCTGCGAGTTGTGTCCGGTCCCCAGTTCAGGCGCCTCGCCGTGGTCGGGCACGAAGATCACGACGGTCGGACGGGCGCGAGCGCGCACGGCGGCGATGTCGCCCGAGATCTGCTCGTCGAGCATCCGCATCGATCGTGCATAGCATTCGACGTCGGCCGAGAAATCCGTACCGTCGCCGAACAGCGCCGGCCCGCGCAGGCTCAGCGAAGGCGTCGCGTGCGCAGGTTGGTGAGCGCAGTAGGGCGAATGCGCCGCCATGAAGTGGTGGACGAACAGGCGAGAGCCGTGCGCCGGCGCGTTCAGACCGCGCAACAGGGCAGCGTCGGCGAGTCGGTCGGGATCCTTGCCGAGGGCGACCTGGCCGCCGGGCCCGGCTTGATCGTTGAGGAACTGGGACACCATCGCCGAACGCGCCACACGCGTGATAGGCATCGCCCACGGGCCCATTGCCTCCTGCGCGGAGTACCAGTTCACCGCCACGCCGTGGGCCTGCAGTAGATCGACCAGCGAGACACGCTTGCTCTCCGTCGTCGGGTACTGCGCCTCGGTGTCCCGATAGAGCATGGCCCGCAGAGACGGCACCGTGTGGCTGTACGACGATACGACGTCAGGAAAAACCGCCAGGTCGCCACCAAGGGCCTGCAACGCTGGCGTGGTCGGCGCCGGGTATCCGTACAGGCTCCAGTACTCGCGGCCGGTCGCTTCGCCCAGCAGCAGGACGACGTCCAGATCCTGGCGCGCGGCACCCGCCCGCGCACCCGCGGGAGGACTGCCGAACTGGGCCAGATCCATCTGTCCACTGGCCAGCGCCTGGCGCACGGTCTGCATACGCGTGAACGTTCCTGGAATAGCCAGCAGGAAAAGGAGCGCGAGCGCGGCCAGCACAGACCGTCCGGCCAGAGATTGCGGCTCCTTCGATTCGGAGCGCGCGCGCAGGCAAAGCCACAGGGACAGCGCGTAGCAGGCCCAGGCCACGCCGGTCGCCGCCGTGAGCAGCTGGCGCGCATAGTCGAAGCCTTCGTTGGCTCGGGTCTGCAGCACCGCCAGCACGGCGTCCTCTGTCAGCGGGCCGTAGATCCGCTCGTTGCAGGTGTAGAGCACCAACGGAATCGCCAGCAAGGCCAGCAGCACTGCGATCCCACGCGCGATACGCTTTGGCGTGCTCGTGACGGGCAACACGAACACCGCGATGGCCAGGGCGAACAGGTCCAGGGGCAGCAGCCCAAGCGCGCAGATCCACAGCGCGAAGCGGCGCGATGCTGCACGCGACAGCAAACTTCCGGCGACCGCCGCGGCCAGCACCCACGCCCCCCACAGCGCGACCAGGAGCTTCGGATTGAGCTCGGTCGGCAGCAGGAAATAGCGCATCCAGTGGAAGGCCTGTGCCGCACAGAACACCACCCAGGTAAGTTCGGCCAGTCGACCGCCCAGGCTGCGCCAGTCAAGGCGCCCATCTCCAGCGGAAGTCCCGCGCATCACTTCACCCTCACGTATTCGGGCACGACGTGCGACAGCGCCGTGCGCACCACCTCATCCGTCAACGATGCGGGCTCGCGCTCGGCCAGCGCCAACAACTCCCGGATCGAGGCGCCACTCGCCGCCAGCGTGGCGATGCGCAACCGCGCGATCGGCGTCACCAGCGTCGAATCGGCGTCCGCAAGAAGCTCCTCGTACAGTTTCTCCCCAGGTCGCAGTCCCGTGTATTCGATGACGATCTCGTCCTCGGACTTGCCGGACAGACGAATCATCGTGCGAGCAAGTTCCACGATCTTCACCGGCTCGCCCATGTCGAGCACCAGAACCTGGCCGCTCTCGCCTATTGTGCCGGCCTGCAGAACCAGGCGCGCCGCCTCGGGAATCGTCATGAAGAACCGGATGATGTCCGGGTGCGTGACGGTGATGGGGCCACCCCGTGCGATCTGTTCCTTGAACTTCGGAATGACGCTGCCCGAGGAACCGAGCACGTTGCCGAAGCGCACGGCCATGAACCGGGTCGCCGGATAGTCGTGCACCAACGAGAGCACCGCCATCTCGGCCGCCCTCTTCGTCGCCCCCATCACGTTGGTCGGATTGACGGCCTTGTCGGTACTGATGAGCACGAAGCGCTCGACGCCCGCGCGGGCCGAAGCAAGTGCCGCGTTGTGGGTGCCCAGCGTGTTGTTGCGCAGCGCGGCCCAGGCGTTGTGCTCCTCCATCAGCGGCACGTGCTTGTAGGCGGCCGCATGGAACACGACTTGCGGCTTCCAGGTCTCGAACAGGCGCTGGATCTGCGCCAGGTCCTTCACGTCGCCAATGAGGCGCACCAATTCGACCTCGGGGAATCGGTGGGCCAGGTCCTGTTCGATGGTGTACAGGTTGAACTCCGACAACTCCACCAGCACCAGCCGGGACGGCCGGTAGCGCGCGACCTGGCGGCACAGCTCGGAGCCGATGCTGCCGCCGGCACCGGTGATGAGCACCGTCTTGCCATGCAGCACGAGATCGATGCCTTGCTCGTCGAGCTGGACGGGCTCGCGGCCCAGCAGGTCTTCCGGCTCGATGTCGCGCACGCGCTCCACGCTCCTGCCCACGCGCAGTTCGTCGGCCGACGGCACCGTCAACACCGGCAGTCCCGCCGCGCTGGCCAGCTCGAACGCGCGCCGGCGCTGGCGTGCGTGCGCACCGGGCAGCGCGATGATCAGGTGCGTGGCCGCGCCCAGCACGGCCTTGTCGCTCACCGCTTCCAGCGGCCCAAGCACCGGCACTCCAGCGATGCGAGCGCCCTGCTTGTTGGGATCGTCGTCGAGCATGCCCATCACGATCCAGCCCTGCTGGTGGATGCCCGCCATCAGCCGCTTGGCGGCCTGGCCTGCGCCCAGGATCAGCGCGCGCCGCACCTCCTTGTCGCCGCCGGTGATCTGCGCGCGCGAGTGCTCGTAGAGCATGCGGTAGGCGATGCGCACCATGCAGACGGTCATCAGCGCGACCAGCGGGTGCAGCGCCAGCACCGAGCGCGGCACGCCATACAGCTGCGAGCCCATCACCACGGCGGCGCAGGCGACGCCCGCACCCAGGCAGGCCCAGGTGAGTCGCTTGACCTCGCCAAAGCCGGAGAAGCGCCACATGCTCTGCGGCACCTTGAGCAGGGCGAACAGCGCCAGGTAGGTGGCGATGACGCCCAGCATCACCCAGAAGTCGTACCAGGGACGGGCCTCGAACCAGCGCTCGAAGCCGAGCCGGAACAGGTAGGTGACGTTCCACGCGAACGCGATCAGCAGCCCGTCCACCAGCAGCGACAAGGGCTCGCGATGCGGACGCAGGCGCGCGAGGAAATGATCCAGGCGATGCCAGGCGGTGGGGGGCGGGGTCTTCGAGGGTGGATTCACGGCGCAGCGGCGGGTCAGCGGAAGAGGAGGACGCCGACGCTGCGGCCGATCACTGCCAGGTCGGTCCACAGCGAGGCGTGGTCGGCGTAGTCGGCGGCCAGCGCCAGCTTGCGCGGCAGGATGACTTCCACGTATTCGCGCTCGGGGTCGGCGGCGCGGGCCAGCAGCGTGGCCTCGTCGCGGAACTTCAGCGAGGCCGGGTCGGTGATGCCGGGCCGCACCGCCAGCACGCGTTCGCGCAGCGCCGGCGGCCACAGGGCTACGTAGCGCGGCACGTCGGGGCGCGGGCCCACCAGGCTCATGTCGCCGGCCAGCACGTCGAGGAACTGCGGCAGCTCGTCGAGCCGGTTGGCGCGCAGCACGCGTCCCACGCGCGTGACGCGCGCGTCCGCGCCCACCGTCAGCTGCGGGCCGCGGCGTTCGGCGTCCACGCTCATGGTGCGGAACTTGTGGATGCGGAACACCTTGCCATGGCGCCCCACGCGCTCCTGGCGGAAGAACACCGGGCCCGCCGAGTCGAGGCGGATCCACGCGGCCACGGCCAGCATCGGCAGGCCGAACACCAGCAGTCCGAGGAGCGCCGACAAGACGTCGAACAGGCGCTTGAGCATGCCTGCGATCTGCGACTCAGCCGGCCAGCGCCGCGCGCACCGCCGCGCACACCCGCGCCACGTCCGCATCGGTCATGCGCGTGTACAGCGGCAGGCTCACCATGCGCTCGAACGCGCGCTGGCTGTTGGGGAATTGCTGCGGCGTGAGCTTGTAGCGGTCGCGCCAGTAAGGCTGCAGGTGCAGCGGGATGTAGTGCACGCTCACGCCGATGCCCGACGCGTACAGGCGCTCGATGAACTGGTCGCGCGACACCTTGGCGGCGTCGGTGAGGCGCACCACGTACAGGTGCCACGAGTGCTGGCCGCCGGCGGACGGGCGCGGCGGCAGGATCAGCGGCAGGCCGGCCAGGCCGGCGTCGAGCGCGTCGGCGAGCTGCACGCGGCGCGCTTGGAACGCGCCGATGCGCTTCAACTGCTGCAGGCCCAGCGCGGCGGCGATGTCGGTGAGGTTGTACTTGTAGCCGGGCGCCACGATCTCGTAGTACCAGCTGGGCGTGGTGGCCGTGAAGCGGTCGAACGCGTCGCGGCTCATGCCGTGCAGGCGCATCACCTTCATGCGCTTGGCGAGCTCGGGATGGCGCGTGACGATCATGCCGCCCTCGCCCGTGGTCATCGTCTTGTTGGCGTAGAAGCTGAAGACGGTGATGTCGGAGGCCAGCGTGCCCACCAGCTGGCCGGCGCTGAGCGTGGGCAGCGCGTGCGCAGCGTCCTCCACCACCTTCAGGCCGTGCTTCTTCGCGATGGCGAGGATGGCGGGCATGTCGGCCGCGAGGCCGGCGTAGTGCACCGGCACGATGGCCTTGGTGCGCGGCGTGATCGCGTCCTCGATGGCCCAGGGCGCGATGCACAGGGTGTCGGGGTCGACGTCCACCAGCACCACGTCGGCGCCCAGGTAGCGCACCACTTCCGCGGTGGCGGTGAACGTGTGCGTGGTGGTGATCACCTCGTCGCCCGGGCCGATGCCCAGGGCTTCCAGCGCCAGGTGCAGGCCGGCGGTGGCGGAGTTGACGGCGAGCGACTCCAGCGACGGGTCGCCCAGGAATTCGGTGAACGCGGCCTCGAAGCGCTTGGCCTTGGGGCCGGTGGTGACCCAGCCGGACTTCAGGGTGTCGACGACTTCGGCGATCTCTTCGTCGCCGATCTCGGGCAGGGCGAAGGGCAGGAAGGGTGTTGCGGGAACGGTCATGGGGGTGGATTGTCGGTGATTTGGCAGCCCGGCCATGGAACTGCGCCCTGCCATTGCCGGCGTGCCGTCGCCACGGAACGAGAATCCCGGGCTCGGATCGTTTTATGGTGAATTATACAGATTGAATAATTATGCGAAATGGGTAATCATCCCTAAATGCCGAACCTCGACGTGTTCCACCGGAGCCAGTACGCCAACGACCTGGCCGAACAACTGCTGCATCCGACGCCGCTGTTCCAGAACGTGCGTTCGGGCGTCTTTCTGTCGGGCATACGCCGGGTCGGAAAGACGACCTTCCTGCGCCAGGACCTGATTCCCGCCCTGGCGGCCCGGGGCGCCATCGTCGTCTACGTCGACCTCTGGGCAGATCGACTCAAGAGCCCGGCAGCGCTCGTGCGCGACGCGGTGCGCGACACGCTTGTTCGACTGGCCACGCCGGGCTCCAGCTTGCTGCAACGATTCAAGGGCCTCAACCTGGGGGCCGCGGGTTTCTCCTTCGGGTTCCAGATCGACAGCGTGGGCGCACCAGGCGGCACCCCCCTGGCGCAGGCGTTTTCCGAACTCGTCGCCAAGGCGAAGTCCGACGTGGTCCTCATCGTCGACGAGGTTCAACAGACGCTCGGCTCGGAGGACGGGTATGGGCTGCTCCACGCCTTGAAGGCGGCCCGCGACGCGGTCAATTCCACGCCGGGCACCCCCGGGCATTTCCTGTTTCTCGGCACGGGCTCGCACAAGTCCCTGGTCACCGACATGGCGACCCGCCGCTCGCAACCCTTCACCGGGGCGGTGTCGGCGGCCTACGAGGTGCTGGGCGGCGACTTCGTGCGATGGCAGCTCGACCGGATCTCCGCCGCATCCGCAAGCGCCCGTCTTCCCGGCATCGACATCGCCTTCGAAGGCTTCAAGGCGATGGGCCATCGACCGGAGGAGCTCTTCAAGGCGCTGGTCCAGCTTCAGTCGATGAGCCTGCCTCCCGAGGAGGCCTTTCCCGTCATCTGCGCCACGCTTGCCTCGGCGGCCGCCGACGTCGAACTGAACGCCATCGAGGAATTCGGCGACCTGGGCAAGGCCATCTTTCGTCGCATCGCGCTGGGCAGCGAACAAGGCGTCACGGGGCTGTTCAGCGCGGATGCGCTGGCCGACTATGGCGCGCAGGCCGGTGTGCAGGTCGAGGCGACCCAGGTACAGACCGTCGCCGACAAGATGATCGCCGCCAACCTCATCACGCGCCCCGGGCACGGCCTCTACATGGTGGCCGACCCGTTCGTGCGCAATGTCTGGCTGCAGCAGGAGCGGCTCACGCTGCCGATTCCGGCCGTGCCGCCATCGCCGACGGCATGACGGCTTCCGGCTGCTGAATCGACGCGGCCATTCCACGCGAAGTCGCGGAATCCATACTGCCGGGCCGGCTGAAGTGAGCCGCGTGGATCCTGCGACTTCGCGCAGGATGACCGGTTGGCGGGTGTCGGGCTGAAGTCGGATGAGGAATTGACCGACGGTAGTTTATTGACCACGTTTGTCTGGTGCTCGAACTCAAGCAAGCCGAGACATTTCGCAAGTGGCGGTCCGAGCCCAAGGACGGGCATGCGCGAGCCTTGATCGCTTCCAGACTCGACAGGCGCCGGCGGACCCTGCCGAGGACCTGGGTTCGGACGAAGCCATCGCGGCCTTCATGGCCGAAGCCTTCGAATCGAACGACTCCGGGTATGTCGCCCATGCGCTCGGCGTCGTGGCTCGAGCCAAGGGGATGACGCAGATCGCCAAGCAGACGGGCTTGTCGCGCGAGCAGCCTTACCGCGCGTTCAGCGAAAACGGCAATCCGACGCTGCGCACGACCTTGGCCGTGATGACAGCGCCCGGGATTGAGCTGACTGCACGCGCGTCGGCCGCCTGAACACGCGACGTGACACTCTCGACCTTGCAACGCGCCGCGGCCCTCGTCGGACGCAAAGTGCAGATCGAACTGGTGTGATCAATGCCGGCCGCGTGGATCCTGCGACTTCGCGCAGGATGACCGGAGCCCTACGACGCCCGGTCCGCCTGCAACGCATCCAGGAACCGCTTCGCCAGCACCGGGTACGTGTGTTTCGCCATCACGAACGCGCGCCCGCGCGCGCCCATCACCGCCCGCGCCGCGGGCGCCAGGTTCATCAGCCTGAGCAGCCCGTCGACGACCGCGTTGGTGTCCTGCGGCGCCACGGTGACGCCGCAGCCGGCCTCGGCCACCGGGTCGTTGCCGGCCTCCACCGAATGCAGCACGGCGCGGCCGGCCATCATGTAGTCCATCAGCTTGTTGGGCGCGATGCCGAAGCGGTAGATGGGCACGTGCTGCCAGCCGATGTAGGCGATGTCCACCTGCGCCAGCATCGCGGGCACCTGCAGCTTGGGGATGGGGGGCAGCATCGTCACGTTGAACAGGCCTTCCGCGCGCACGCGTTCCTGCAGGTGCGCGCGCAGGTGGCCGTCGCCCACCAGCACGAAGCGCAGCGAGCTGCCGACAGGATCGATGCGCAGGCGGGCGGCGGCGTCCAGCAGCGTGTCGAGCGCGTTGGGCTCGCCCATGGAGCCGGCGTAGCCCACCACCGTCTCGCCCACCGCGCGCGCGGTGGCCAGCGTGCCGGCCAGGTCGCCCGCGATCGGGTAGGGCTTGTCGGCCCAGTCGTCGGGCGAGATGCCGTTGGGCACGATGGTGAGCTTGTCGAGGTCGAGCCCGCGCGACGCCATGTAGCTGTGCACGCGCGGCAGCATCGAGATGACGACGTCGGCGTCGCGGTAGGCGTCGGCCTCGGCCCGGGCGCACAGGCGCGCGAACGGGTGGCGCGGCGACATGCCCGACAGCTCGATGGGCGACAGCGGCCACAGGTCGTGCACCTCGAACACGAGCTTGGCCTTCGCGCGGCGCGCGATGCGGCGCGCCACCCAGATGTCCATCGGGTAGGTGCTGGAGGCGATCACCACGTCGGGTCGGTTCTCGCGCACCAGGCGGTCGGTGTCGCGCCACACCTGGCTCAGGAATTCCCAGATGTTGCGCACGCGGCCCACGCCGTTGCCGATGTAGCCGCGCGTGGGGTACCAGCGGTAGGCGATGCCGTCGACCATCTCGTTCTTCGGCACCACCCCCACCTCGGGCTGGCGCGCGCGCACATGCGAGTACGAGGCCGCCAGCATCTGCACGTGGTGGCCCGCGCGCACCCACTCGCGCGCCAGGTAGTACGGGCGGAACTCCATGCCCAGCGCGGGCGTGCCGGCGTAGTGGTTGATGTAGAGGATGTTCATGTTCGGGAAGGGGTGGATTGTTCCAGCCGCGCGACGAAGGCGTCCACGCAGGGGCCGAACAGCGCATGCGCGCCGACCCACTCGCGGTTGGAGGAAGCGATGGCGTCGGCGCGCGCCTGCAGGCGTTCGAGCGCGGCCACGACGAGGGCGTCCTGGCCGGCGGGCAGCACCAGGCCGTTGTCGCCGTCGCGCACCAGCTCGCGGTTGGCGGGCAGGTCGGACAGCAGCGGGATGCAGCCGTGGCCCATCGCCTCCAGCACGGAGACGGCCACGGAATCGCTGCGCGGCACGCTCAGGTACCAGCGCGCGCGGGCGTAGAACGCGGCCTGGGTGGCGGCGTCCAGGCGGCCCACGAACTCGATGCGGTGGGCCAGCCCGAGTTCCACCGACTGGCGTTGCAGCGCCTCGCGCAGCGCGCCGCTGTTGGCCACCACCAGGCGGGCGTCGGGCCACGCGGCCGCGACGCCGGCGAACAGCGCCAGCACGCGCTGCGGCTGGTAGATCTCCTCCAGGCCGCGGTTGGCGAAGAACAGCCGCGGCTCCTTCGCGGCCGGCGCCGGGGGCAGCGCGTCGAGGCCGAACGGGAACGTCATCACCTCGCGCGCGCCGAGCTCGCGCATGCGCTGCGCCATGTGGGCGGAGTCGCTGGTGCAGACGGCGGCGTCGCGCAGGACCCGCGTCGTGAGCCAGCGCAACACGCGGCTGTGCGCGGGCGCCACGAGGATGTCCGAGCCCCAGGCCGACGCGGCCAGTTGCGCGCGCACGCCCGCCCTGCGCGCCAGCCACGCCAGCGTGCCGTGCGAGCTGAGGTAGTGCGCGTTGATCCAGTCGGCGTCCACCTTGCGCAGCCAGCGCACCAGCCGCGGCAGCGTCCTGAGCAGGGCCGCGTTGCCGCCGGAGAACCGCGTGGCGTGGCCCAGCGCCAGCGTGCGTTCGGGCGCGACGAGCTCGGCCAGCGCGGGGGCCAGGCCCCGGCTGGAGGCGACGTGCAGCTCCACGCGCGGCGCCAGCGCCCGCGCCCACTTCAGCAGGTGCGGACTCTCGCCGTCGCCGAACAGCACCACGCGCATCACGGCGGCCCGTCCAGGTCGACCGGCTGCGGCGCCCTGGCCCAGGCGTCGTACAGCACCTGCAGCTCCGGGAAGCGCACCAGCGCGCGTTCGTCGGCGTGCCGGCTGTCGCCCACCACGCGCGCGGGGCGGCCCTCCAGGATCGCGAAGTCGGGGTACGTGCCGCGCACGAAGCTGCCGGCGCACACCAGCGTGCCGCGGCCGATGCGCGTGTTGGCCTCGATGAGGCTGTGCGGCCCCACGAAGCTGTAGGCGCCGATGTGGATCGGCCCCGAGATCCAGCCCGGGCGATCGCTGCCCAGCGGCGTGGGCCAGGTCGTGTAGGCCGGGCCCAGCAGGCGCTGCGAGCGGTGCGAGCTGTGCGTGACGATCGCGCTGTGGCTGGTGATCTGCACGCCCTCCTCGATCGTGATGCCGGCGCTGGCCTCGATGAAGTTGAACGCGCCGATGAACACGTTGTCGCCGAGCACGAGCCGGTCCTCGTGCTCGATCACGCTGGCACTCGAGATGCGCGTGTGCGGCAGCAGCCGGCCGCGCTGCTCCTCGCCGAACACCGGTTGCCAGATCCAGCGGCGCAGCCAGCGGCGGCGCAGGCGGTTGAAGGTGGTGCGGAGCGTCATGCGGAATCTCTCTCGGTAGCTGGCACGGTGAGCGGCCACGTGGCCAGGCGCAGGAAGTAGTAGCCGAAATAAACGCTCATCGCGATCGACACGCCCCAGCCGGCGCCGGGCAGCCCGCCCAGCTTCAGGCCGGCGGCCAGCGCGGCCACGAAGGCCACCTGGCCCACCAGCGCCAGCCGCAGCGCCCACGCCTGCTCGCCCCAGGCGAGCGTGACCACGGCCAGCGGCGCGGCCACGAAGTGCACGCCGATGTACAGGGCCAGCGTGCGCGCGAGCTCGCCCGCGCCGCGCCAGCCCGCGCCGAACAGCGCCTCGAAGGCCCAGGGCGCGAACGCCCACAGCAGCAGCACCAGCGGCGCGGCGATGGCGGCCAGGCCGGCCATCACGCGGCGCACGGCCACGCGGCCCTCGCGCGTGACGCGCAGGGGGGCGTGCGCATCCGTATCGTGATCCAGCGAGGCGCCATGCGCGGCCAGCTGCGGATACAGCGCCTGCGACACCGCGCCGCCCACCAGCGTGGCGGGCGCCTTCAGGTAGCGCAGCGACAGGCCCCAGAAGCCGGCTGCGACGGGGCCCTGCCAGGCGGCGATCAGCCCGATGGCGGCGGTGTCCTGCAGCGCGCCCATGAAGGCGTGCGGCGTGTTGAGCAGCGGGAAGTCGCGGAAGCGGCGCGCCAGCGCGCGCCAGCGCGGTGGATCCTGCGACTTCGCGCAGGATGACAAATCATGGTCATCCTGCGCGGAGCGAAGCGCAGTCGCAGGATCCACGTCCCGCAGCGGCAGGCGCAGCAGCGCGGCGGCGGCGGCGGCCGCGGCGAGGGGCGCCACGATGAGGCCCTGCACGCCCGCGCCCAGCAGCGCCGCGCCGGCCTGCGCCAGCGACGCGCCGCCGTACTGCACCACGCGCGCGATGGCCAGCACGCGATAGGCCTGCGCGCGCGTGGCCCACAGCGTGGCCAGCGACAGCCAGCCCAGCACGCCGACGGCCACCGGCAGCCAGCCCGTCCAGCCGTCGTGCGAGAACAGGAACCAGATCGCGGCGCCCAGCGCGCTGGCCAGCGTCACGCCCGCGAGCACGCGCAGGCACAGCGTGCGCAGGGCCGCGGCGTCGCCAGCGTCGCCCACCAGCGGCAACGCGAACTCGTAGCGCGCGCAGGCCACCACGGCCAGGTTGGCCGAGACGGCCGCGAACAGGTGGTAGACGCCGAACTGCTGCGGCGTGTACAGCCGCGTGAGCCACGGGCCCAGCAGCAGCGGCAACGCCTGCGCGACGGCGCCGCCGGCGACGAGCGTCAGCACGGCGCGCAGCAGGCCGCGGCTGGACGTCGCCGTCAACTGGACATCACCGCAGTCCGACGGCGGCGGTGAGCGCGGCCACCACGCGGTCCAGGTCGGCGTCCGACAGGTCGGCGCTCATCGGCAGGCTCATCACCTCGTCGGCCGCGGCGATGGCCAGCGGGCAGCTGTCGGGATCGCCGTACTTCACGTAGGCCGGCTGGCGGTGCAGCGGCTTCGGGTAGTGCACGGCGGTGGGCACGCCGGCCTCGGCCAGCACGGCTTGCACGTGCGCGCGATTGGCCACGCGCACCGTGTACTGGCCCCACACGCTGTCGCGATCCGGGCGCACGCTGAGCGTGGCGAGGTTCAGCGCGGCCAGGCGTTGGTGGTAGACCGCGCCGATCTCGTGGCGGCGCCGCAGCTCCCAGTCGAGCCGGCCCAGCTTGGCCAGCACGATGGCGCATTGCAGCGTGTCCATGCGCCCGCCCACGCCCACGCGGGTATGGGTGTAGCGCGCGCTCTGGCCATGCACGCGGATCTCGCGCGCGGCCTGGGCCAGCGCGTCGTCGTTGGTGAAGATGGCCCCCCCGTCGCCGTAGCAGCCCAGCGGCTTGCTGGGAAAGAAGCTGGTGCAGCCGAAGGTGGACAGGTTGTTGCTGCGCTTGCCTTTGTACGTGGCGCCGAAGCTCTGGGCCGCGTCCTCGATCACGGGCAGGCCGTGGCGCGCGCCGATCGCGTTGATCTCGTCCATGTCGGCGCACTGGCCGTACAGGCTCACGGGCATGATGGCGCGGGTGCGCGGCGTGATCGCGGCTTCGATCTTCGACGGGTCGATGTTGCAGGTGTCGGGCTCGATGTCCACCCACACCGGCACGCCGCCCAGCAGCACGATGGTCTCGGCGGTGGCGGCGAAGGTGAACGGCGTGGTGATGACCTCGTCGCCCGGCTTCAGGTCCAGCGCCATCATCGCGATCAGCAGCGCCTCGGTGCCGCTGGACACGGTCACGCAATGCTTCGCGCCGGTGTGCGCGGCCAGCGCCGTCTCGAGCTCCTTCACCTCGGGGCCCATGATGTACTGGCCGTGGTCCAGCACCTTCTGCATGCGCACGGCGATCTCGTCGCGCAGCGCCGCGTACTGGGCCTTCAGGTCGATGAATTCGATCTTCTTCATGGTGTTCTCAGATCAACGACAGCACGGCGCCGTCGAGTCGGTAGCGGTCGCTGCTGTTCGGGCAGGCGATCTCGACGGGCGTTCCAGGGGTCGCTTCGAGCGGCAGCTCGAGGCGTTCGCCGAAGCGGCTCATCCAGCCGATCTGGCGCGCGGGCACGCCCACCACCAGCGCGAAGTCGGGCACGTCCTTCTGCACCACGGCGCCGGCGCCCACGAAGGCGTGGCGGCCGAGGGTGCTGCCGCAGACGATGGTGGCGTTCGCGCCGATCGTGGCGCCGCGGCGCACCAGCGTGCGGCGGTACTCGTCCTTGCGCACGACCGCGGCGCGCGGGTTGTACACGTTGGTGAACACCATGCTGGGGCCGCAGAACACGTCGTCCTCCAGCGTCACCGCGTCGTACACCGACACGTTGTTCTGGATCTTGACGTTGTCGCCGATGGCCACGTCGTTGCCCACGTACACGTTCTGGCCGAACGAGCAGCCCGCGCCGATGCGCGCGCCGGCGCTGATGTGCACCCAGTGCCAGACGCGGCAGTTCTCGCCGAGGACGGCGCCGTCGTCGACGATGGCGGTCGGATGGATGGTGGTGGTCATGCGAGCCTCGCGTCATCCTGCGCGGAGCGAAGCGCAGTCGCAGGATCCACCCCGGCGAGGTCCGTGGCGGGGGTGGATCCTGCGACTGCGCGCAGGATGACCAGCCTTGGCTTCGTATTCGCCACAGTGCGGACGGGCATCAATACTCCAGCGGCAGGTTCACGCGCTTGCCGTCGCGCGCCGACAGGTACATCGCGATCAGCAGCTCCAGCGACTTCAGGCCCTCGCGGCCGTCGGTCTCGGGCTGGGCGTCGCCGCGCAGCGTGTCGATGACGTTGTCGTAGTACAGCGGATGGCCGAAGCCGTAGACCGACGTGGTCTGGTAGCTGGCCGACTCCACCTCGGCGTCCATCTCGTGCGGGTCGGCGAACTCCCAGTGCTTGATCTCGTTGACGGCCAGGCCGCCCACGCGCACGGAGCCCTTCTCGCCGAGGATGGTGATCGAGCCCTCGAGGTTCTTCGGGTACGTGAGCATGGTGACGTTGACCGTGCCCATGGCGCCGTTGCGCCACTTGAGCGCGGCCACGCCGGTGTCTTCCACCTCGATGTTGCGCGCCAGCGTGCCGGTGTAGGCCATCACGCTTTCCACCGGGCCGCCGATCCAGTCGAGCAGGTCGATGTAGTGGCTGGCCTGGTTCATGAAGGCGCCGCCGTCGAACTCCCAGGTGCCGCGCCAGGCGGCCGAATCGTAGTACGCCTGCGGGCGCGTCCAGAACACGTTGACGGTGATCGTGTAGATGCGGCCGAAGCGGCCGAGATCCATCGCCTTCTTCAGCAGCTGAAGCGTCTTGTTGCGGCGGTTCTGCTTGACCACGAACAGGCGCACGCCGGCCTCGTCGCAGGCGCGCACCATGGCCAGGCCGTCCTGCCAGCGCGTTGCCATGGGCTTCTCGGTCATCACGTTGAAGCCCGCGCGCGCCACCTGGATCACCTGCTGCGAGTGCAGGCCGCTGGGCGTGGTGATGATCACGCAGTCGGGCGTCTCCGCGGCCAGCATCGCCTCCAGGCTGGGATGGCCGCGCGCGCCGGTGCGCTCGACGGCCGCGGCCAGCTTGGCGGGGTCGGTGTCGCACACGGCGACCAGTTCGGCCCGCTCGGCATGCGCCTTGAGCGACTCCATGTGGTTGGCCGCGATGCGACCGGCGCCGGCCAGCGCGAAGCGCACCTTGCGGCCGGTGACGGGGGCGTGGGTCTGGGGACGGAGGCTGTGAGCGGACATGGACTGCCAAGAGGAGCGAATCCGCGATTTTAGGTCACGCAACCGTGGGCCGGGCCGGCCCCCGTCCCGCCCCGGCGTGAGAAATGGCGGCGCTCGACCCCGGAGTTCGACGCTTGCCCGACAGCAGGCGCGCCGAGAATGGACCGGCCACCGCCACTCGCGAGTCTCGCCGTGCTCCTGATTCCCATCCTCCTTGCCGCCCTGGCGCTTGCCGGCCTGGTCCTCTTCCTGAGGAAGTCCAGGCCCGACGGGGTCGCGCTTGCCCCGACGCGCCCGGCCATGCCGGCGCCCGCCGCCGTCGCCCCGGCGCCGGCCGCGGCCGTGGCCAAGTCCGCCGCGCTCCTCGCGGAGCTCGACGCCCTGGACTGGATCCGCGCCGAGACGCTGCCCGACCGCCAGCGCGAGGCCGTGGCCGCGGTGTTCAAGCATGTGCCGCGTCCGCCACGGCTGCTGCAGCAACTGGTCTCGCCCGAATTCGTGAACAACGCCAGCATGGACGAGCTGGCCGATCTCATCGGCAGCGAGCCGCTGGTGGCCACGCGGGTGCTGGCCACCGCCAATTCGGCGATCTTCGGCCTGAGCTCCCCGGTGAAGGGCCTGCACCAGGCGATCTCCACCCTGGGCCTGATCACGCTGCGCATCCTGTGCCTGCAGTACCTGATGATCCGCTCGTTCAAGGCGGACAGCCCCGAGCGCCAGACGCTGCTGACCAACCTGTGGAACGCCAGCACGCTGGCCAGCGAGCTCTGCCCGAAGCTGGCGCGCGCCATCGGACGGCCGGATCCGAGCCGCCTGGGCACGCTGGTGGTGCTGTCGTTCCTCGGGCGCCTCGCCGCCAACGCCACCATGCCGCGCGGACTGCTGTCCACCATCCCGGTGGGCAGCTTCCTGGAGCGCAGCCGCAACGAGCAGGCCGCGCTGGGCCTGAGCGCCGCGGAGATCGGCGGGCTGCTGATGCACGCCTGGGATCTGCCGGACAGCCTCGTCAACGACGTGCGCCGGGTGGACCCCACGCTCGTCGAGCGCGCCCCCGACCTCGACCTGGCGCTCTGCTACGTGTGCGCCCGCCTGGGCGAGAAGCTGGCCAGCGGCGAACTGCGAAGCCTGTCCGGGTTCGACCTCGCGCACGACGCGAGCGCCGACTTCCACCACGTGCAGTCGCGCCTGTCGCGCCCCGAGTGGGCGGCGATGGCCGCGGCGCTGCGCGAGCCGGCGCTGTGCGAAAGCATCGACACCATGGCGCGCGCCCTGCGCGAGGGGGCGGCAACGCCCTGAGAAGCTGTTCACGTAAAATTGCGGGTTCACCCGGGCGCAGACGTGCCCGGATCACGCCCTTCTTGGTAGCAGATCCCCCGCAATGGACACCACTTCGCCCACCCCGCCGCTCGACGAGAACAAGCTGATTGCGGAGCGTCGCGAGAAACTGGCCGCGATCCGGGCCAAGGGCGGCGTGGCGTTCCCGAACGACTTCAAGCCGGCCGACCGCGCCGCGGACCTGGCCGGGAAGTACGGCAAGCTCACCAACGAGGAACTGGAGGCGCTGAACGTCGCCGTGAGCGTGGGCGGCCGCATGATGCTCAAGCGCGTGCAGGGCAAGGGCGGCTTCTGCAACCTGCAGGACGCCACCGGCCGCATCCAGCTGCACGTGAAGATCGACCTCGTGGGCGAGGACACCTACGACCAGTTCAAGCACTGGGATCTCGGCGACATCCTGGCCGCCGAAGGCACGCTGTTCATCACGCGCGCCGGCGAGCTCACGATCCGCGTGACAAAGCTGCGCCTGCTGACCAAGTCGCTGCGCCCGCTGCCCGACAAGTTCCACGGCATGAGCGACCAGGAGGTCAAGTACCGCCAGCGGTATGTGGACCTGATCACCGACGAGGCCGCGCGCAAGCGCTTTCGCGCCCGCAGCGAGGCGCTGGGTTCCATCCGCGCCTTCATGATCGCCAACGGCTTCATGGAGGTCGAGACGCCCATGCTGCACCCGATCCCGGGCGGCGCCAACGCCAAGCCCTTCGTCACGCACCACAACGCGCTCGACCAGGCCATGTACCTGCGCATCGCGCCGGAGCTCTACCTGAAGCGCCTGATCGTGGGCGGCTTCGAGCGCGTGTTCGAGATCAACCGCAGCTTCCGCAACGAAGGCATCTCGGTTCGGCACAACCCCGAATTCACGATGATGGAGTTCTACGCGGCGTACTGGAACCACCACGACCTGATGGACTTCACCGAGCAGGTGCTGCGCCACGCCGCGATCGCGGCCACCGGCTCGGCCGCGCTCACCTACGCCGGCAAGGAGGTGCATCTCGACCAGCCGTTCGCCCGCCTGACGGTGCGCGACTCGCTGGTGGCGCACTGCGGCCTGGACCCCGCGCAGGCCGAGGACAAGGACCTGCTGCGCGCGCGCATCGTCGCCGCCGGCGAGAAGGCGCCGGCCCACTGGACGCTGGCCGAGCTGCAGTTCGGCCTGTTCGAGGCCGAGGTGGAGGCCAGGCTGTGGCAGCCCACCTTCATCATCGACTATCCCGTCGAGGTGAGCCCGCTGGCCCGCGCATCGGACGCGAACCCGGCCATCACCGAGCGCTTCGAGCTGTTCATCACCGGACGCGAGTACGCCAACGGTTTCTCGGAGCTGAACGACGCCGAGGACCAGGCCGCCCGCTTCCAGGCCCAGGTGGCCAACAAGGACGCCGGCGACGAGGAGGCGATGTTCTACGACGCCGACTTCATCCGCGCGCTCGAGTACGGCATGCCCCCGACCGGCGGCTGCGGCATCGGCATCGACCGGTTGATGATGCTGATCACCGACAGCGCCAGCATCCGCGACGTGATCCTGTTCCCGGCCTTGCGCCACGAAGCCTGATGCGCTGCTTCGATCGGTTAGTGATTCTCATAAACCGATCAAGAAAATTAACACGCAGGCAATTGACCGGCGGTGCGGGTGGGCATAAGGTGGATGCTCCCCTTCCCGCCCGGAGGTCTGCCGTGAGTACACGCCTTCAGGAACTCGACGAGATCGAGACCAGCATCTGGAGCGAGCTCGAGCGCAGCGTGGCGGCGCGCCCGCGTGCCGAGCACGGCGAGACGGATGTCCAGTCGCCGCACCACGAATGGCGCGTGGCCGTGCTGGCCACGATCGCCGACGGGCAGGCCGACGCCCGCAGCCTGGTGCTGCGCGAGGTGGACGCCGCGGAGCGGCGGCTCGTGTTCTACACCGACGCGCGCTCGCCCAAGGTGCGCCAGATCGAGCAGTCGCCGCAGGGCACGCTCATCTTCTACAGCCGCGAGCTCGGCTGGCAGCTGCGCATGCAGGTGCGCCTCAACGTGGAGACCGCCGGGCTGGCCGTGTCCTCGCGCTGGGCGAAGCTGCAGACCTCGGCGGGCGCACGCGACTACCTGTCCGTCGCCACCCCGGGCCGCCCGCTCGACGCGCCCCTGGCCGATCTCGGCTCGCGCGGCCACTTCGCGATGATCGAGGCCATGGCCGAGACGGTGGACTGGCTGGAGCTGCACCCGCAAGGCCATCGCCGCGCGGTGATGGGCGCCAACGGGGCGCGCTGGGTCCAGCCCTGAGCGACGCCTCGCCCCGTCGTCCCAAGGAGGGGCCTGGCCCTTCCGCTTCCCTGTCATCCCGCGGAGGGGCCCGACCCCTCCGCTTCCCCGTCATCCTGCGCGCAGCGAAGCGGAGTCGCAGGATCCCCCCCCCGAGCGAGAGGATCCCGGCGCGTGGATCCTGCGACTGCGCGCAG
>Ga0302157_10002971_pt1 | contig 19387 bp, 13 predicted proteins | sample I_Bog_N3_3_FD_193502 | JGI IMG/M metagenome (GOLD analysis project Ga0302157, IMG submission 193502) | Peat permafrost microbial communities from Stordalen Mire near Abisko, Sweden - I_Bog_N3_3 | ecosystem: Environmental > Terrestrial > Soil > Wetlands > Peat | place: Sweden: Abisko, Stordalen... | reverse complement strand
CCCCGTGTCAGGAGAAAGTGAATCGTGGGTAATCTTCCGCGCCGGGGCGCCGGGCGACCCTAGGGTGTCAGGGTATGAGCCCAGCCGGACCCGATGCAGACGCGGTGGTGGACCTCCCCGACACCGGGGCCTGGACCATGCTGGCCGGACAGGCGGACCGCCTCCGCCCCGTCCACCTGCGCCAGCTCTTCGCCGACGACCCCGGGCGGGCCGAATCGATGACCGTGACGGCCGGCGAACTGGTGCTCGACTATTCGAAGCACCGGGTCGACACCGGGGCGCTCGGGGCCCTGTTCGACGTGGCCCGCCAGGCCGGCCTGGCCGAGCGCCGCGACGCCATGTTCGCCGGGCGGCACATCAACACCACCGAGGACCGGGCCGTGCTCCACGTGGCGCTGCGCATGCCCCGGGGCACCCGCCTCGAGGTGGACGGCCACGACGTGGTGGCCGAGGTCCACGAGGTGCTGGACCGGATGGCCGGGGTGGCCTCGGACATCCGCTCGGGTGCGTGGACCGGTGCCACCGGCGAGCGCATCACCGCCGTGGTCAACATCGGCATCGGGGGGTCCGACCTGGGTCCGGCCATGGCCTACCAGGCGCTGGAGGACTATGCCTCGCCCGACCTGGTCTGCCGATTCGTGTCCAACATCGACCCGGTCGACCTGTACCGCGCCACGAAGGACCTCGACCCGGCCCGGACCCTGTTCGTGGTGAGCTCCAAGACCTTCACCACGCTCGAGACCCTGACCAACGCGGCCGCCGCCCGCCAGTGGCTGCTCGACGGGCTCGGACCCACCGCCGCCCGGGGTGCGGTGGCCAAGCACTTCGTGGCGGTGTCGACCAACGAGCCGGCGGTGCGGGAATTCGGCATCGACCCGGCCAACATGTTCGGGTTCTGGGACTGGGTCGGTGGTCGGTACTCGTACGACTCGGCCATCGGCTTCTCGCTGATGGTGGCCATCGGCCCCGACGGCTTCGCGGACATGCTGGCCGGGTTCCACCTCGTGGACGAGCACTTCAGGACCGCCCCCCTGGAGTCCAACATGCCGGTCATCCAGGGCATGCTCAACGTCTGGTACAACAACCTCTTCGGCGCCGAGACCCACGCCGTCCTGCCCTACAACCAGCGGCTGGCCCGCTTCCCGGCCTACCTGCAGCAGCTGACCATGGAGTCCAACGGGAAGTCGGTGCGGCGGGACGGGAGTCCCGTGTGGGGCCAGACCGGCGAGATCTTCTGGGGGGAGCCGGGCACCAACGGGCAGCACGCCTTCTACCAGCTGATCCACCAGGGGACCAAGCTGATCCCGGCCGACTTCATCGGCTTCGCCGAGTCCACGCACGAGGCCGGCGAGCAACAGGACCTCCTGATGTCGAACTGCTTCGCCCAGTCCAAGGTGCTGGCCTTCGGCCGGACGGCAGAGGAGGTGGCCGCCGACGGGACCGCGCCCGAGCTGGTCCCCCACAAGGTGATGGCGGGCAACCACCCCAGCTCCACCATCCTCGCCCCGAAGCTGACCCCGTCGGTCCTCGGCCAGCTGGTGGCCCTCTACGAGCACACGGTGTTCACCGAGGGGACCATCTGGGGGATCGACTCCTTCGACCAGTGGGGTGTGGAGCTGGGCAAGGTCATGGCCAAGCAGCTGGCCCCGGCCCTCACGGACCCGTCAGCACCCGACCTCGCCGCCCAGGACAGCTCGACCGCCGCCCTCGTCCGCCGCTACCGGACGCTCCGGAGCCGGCCGACCTGAGGGTGGTGAGCGCGTCGGTGCCCGCTCAGGCCGAGCTCAGCGCCCGCCACAGGGACCGGTAGTTGGGGTAGGTGAGGCCGTCGGTGATGTAGCCGGCCCGCTCGAGCTCGGCATGGAAGGCGGGAAGGTTCCGGAACGGGACGCCCATGTCCACGTGGTGGGCCAGGTGCCAGCCCGTGTTGTAGGGCACGAACCAGAACCGTGCCGGCAGGGACTGCCGCACGTTGTGGGTGGTGACCCGCCGGTCCGACCCGGCCTCGAGGCCCCCGTGCTCGGCGATGGCCCGGAGCCGGTTGATCACGCGCCACTGGGTCATCCAGGGGAGCCACCACAGCAGGGGATAGATCCACCACCGTCCGGTGGCCGCCCACATGGCGGCCCACAGGAGCACCTGGACGCCGAGGATGGAACCGGCCACCCGGCGGCTGGGCCGGCGCCGCAGGGCGGCGAACAGGGGCGTGAAGTTCTTCCACCCCGAGATGCCCACGGCGTCCCGGAACAGCCGGCGCCGCAGCGTGGCCCGGTCGCAGCGGTACCCCCCGTAGAAGGCCATGTCCGGCTCGCGTGGTCCGAACTCCTCCTTGTGGTGGGCGAAGTGGCTCCGGCGGTAGATGCTGATCGGCGTCCAGGTCGGGTAGGCGATCACCCAGGTGCCCACCCAGTCGTTGATCCGCTTGTCCGAGAACAGGAGCCGGTGGGCCGACTCGTGCATCACGATGGCGAAGCGGGCGTAGAGCGGGCCCATCAGCACGAAGGCGGCCAGGTAGGACCAGGGGCTGTCGATCCACACGGCCGCCCCGATCACCAGCACCACCCACAGCCACACCGTGGCCACGGTCACGGCGTTGCGGAGGTTGGCGATGCGGCGCAGGTCGCGCCGCAGCTCCGGCCGGGCCATCCCGTTCTCCATCAGCCGGTCCGTGGGGAGTACCTGCGGCCGGGCCCGGACATCGGCCACCATGGTGGACGCCATGGGTGGAACATTACATATATTGACCAACTGATGCAAGAAAGTAATGCTCCCCTGACGGCCCGGTCCGTCCTGGCCAGCGCGCTGCTGGGCGAGGAACCGCCCGAGCTGCCGGTGGCCCACCTGGTGCACCTGGCCGGCCTGTTCGGCATCAACGAGAACCGGGCCCGGGTGGCCCTCAGCCGCATGGTCCGCGCCGGCGAGGTGGTCACCGACGGGTCGGGGCGCTACCGCCTGACCGGGCACCTGCTCGACCGCCGTGACCGCCAGGAGGCCAGCCGACGCGGCGAGACCGGGCCGTGGCGGGGGGGCTGGGCCATCGTGGTGGTGACCGAGACCGGGGCGGCGCCCGAGGAGCGCTCGGCCCGCCGCCGGCAGTTGGTCCGGGCCCGGCTGGGGGAGCGGCGCGAGGGCGTGTGGCTGCGCCCCGACAACATCACCCTGGCCCCCGACCCGGCCGACGACGCCGGGGTGACCGTGTTCACCGGCCGCCCGGCCAGTGATCCCGCTCAGCTGGCCGCGCTGCTGTGGGACCTGGCCGGGTGGGCGGAGGGTGCCGCCGACCTGCTCCGACGGATGGCCGACCTCCGCCCCTCCGGCCCGGACGACCTGGCCCCGGGCTTCGTGCTGTCGGCGTCGGTCCTGCGTCACCTCCAGGCGGACCCCCTCCTCCCCGTCGAGCTGCTGCCCGTGGGGTGGCCCGGCCCCGACCTCCGGCGGGCCTACACGGCGTGGGACGCCCGGTACCGCCGGGTGCTCGTGGAGTGGGGTCGCTCGGCCACCGGCACCGGCACCGGGCCTGCGCCGGTCCGAGCCCGGCCGTAGGATCGCCGGACCGGAGCGCCGGGTCGCTGCGTCGATCGAGGGAGGCACCATGACCGCACAGGCCCCAGACACCCCGGAGGATGGGCCCCGCCCGCCGGGCTCCGACCCGTCGACGCCGTTGGCCGGCCGGGTGGTGGTCATCACCGGCGGGGCCCGGGGACAGGGTCGCAGCCACGCCGTCGAGCTGGCCCGCCTGGGGGCGGACGTCGCCCTGGCCGACCTGTGCCACGACCTCGACAGCGTCGGCTACCCGCTGGCCACGCAGGAGGACCTGGCCGAGACGGTGCGGCTGGTCGAGGCGCAGGGTCGCCGCTGCCTGTCGGCGGTCGTCGACGTCCGGGAGCTCGACGCCGTGATCGGGTTCGTGGACGAGGTGCGGTCCGGGTTGGGCTCGGTGGACGTCCTGCTGGCCAACGCCGGGGTGTCGGCCATGGGGTCCATCTGCACCATGGACGCCGCGCAGTGGAGTGAGACCGTCGACACCAACCTGACCGGGGTGTTCAACGCCATGCGCGCCTGTGCCCCCCACATGCGGCGCCAGCGCTGGGGCCGCATCATCGGGATCTCGTCGATGATGGGCCGGTCGGCCAACCCCGGGATCCCCGCCTACGTGGCCTCGAAGTGGGGGGTCATCGGCCTCTGCAAGTCGGTGGCGCTCGAACTGGCGGCCTTCGGTGTCACGGTCAACGCCATCGCCCCGGGCAATGTGTCCACCCCGATGGTGCACAACGAGGTCCTCTACCGCCTGATGCGGCCCGACCTCGACCACCCCACCCGCGAGGACGTCGCGCCGGCCATGGCCGGCCTGCACGTGCAGCCGGTGCCGTGGCTGGAGCCCGAGGAGATCACCGGTGCCGTCGTCTACCTGGTCTCCGATGCCGCCCGCCACATCACCGGCTCGGTCATCGACGTCGATGCCGGTGCGTCGGCCCGGTTCACCGGCTGACGCGCGGCGGGCCGCCGGCCGGGCGCCCCGGCCCGCAGCCCTACTGGCGGGACATGGCCGAGCGCTCCTCGGCGGTGGCCTGGGCGGTGTCGCCTCCGGGGGACCGTCGGGCCAGCACGATGTCCAACCGCCGGATGGCCCCCCCGAAGGGGAACGGCGCGGCATAGCGCTGGCTGACCGGTGAGCCGTGGTCGTAGCCGATGCTCGGGCCCACACTCGACATCAGGGTCATGGCGAAGGGGATGGGCAGCCGGCCCGACGGTGCGTCGTCGATCAGCAGGGTGGCCTGCCCGCCGGCCCCCTCCCGCCGGAACCGGACCCCGATGACCGACGGGCCCACCGGCACGGGGGTGTCGGACTCCACGATGTGGTGGTCGCCGAAGCAGTTGTAGTCGAACACCAGGCGGTCGTCCTGGACGAAGACGCTCAGCCCCGAGTTCTCCGTGCCGGTGGCGTAGAGCACGCCGGCGGCGCCGCGGGGCCGGTCGATGGTGGCCGACAGGTCCCACCCCGGCCCCCCCAGGGCCGGCGCCACCTGGCTCGGGAGGGGTGACATCGGCGGGTAGTAGGTGTAGTGGCGGCTGGTCGGATGGGGGGAGTTGTCGCGGTAGCGGGTGAAGAACAGCTCGATGGTCCGGTCGTCGAGGGGGAGCACACCCTGGTCCTCGGCCTCGGCCCACCACAGGTCGACCAGCTCGGCCACCCTGTCGGGCCGTTCGGCGGCCAGGTCATGGCACTCCGAGCGGTCCTCGGCCAGGTGGTAGAGCTCCCAGCGGTCGTCGTCGAAGGGGACGCCCGGTTGGTGGCGGGTGACGGCCTTCCACCCGTCCGAGTAGATGGCCCGGTGGCCCATCATCTCGTAGTACTGCACGTGCTTGCGGGTCGGGGCGTCGGCCTGGTCGAAGGTGTAGGTGAGCGGCACCCCCGAGACGGGCATCTGCTCGAAGCCCCGGTACACGGCGGGCGGCTCGATGCCCAGCGCCTCGTAGACGGTCGGGGCCAGGTCGTTCACGTGGTGGAACTGGTCGCGGACCTGGCCGGCGGCACCGATCCGGTCGGGCCAGTGCACGATGAGCGGCACGTGCACCCCGCCCTCGTGGGTGTTCTGCTTGTACCACTTGAAGGGCGTGTTCCCGGCCTGGGCCCAGCCCCACGGGTAGTTGGCGTGGCTGTGGGGACCCCCGATGTCGTCCAGGCGCTCGACCGCCTCGTCGGGCGTCTCGACCAGGAAGTTGAAGTACTTCATCTCGTGCATCACCCCGAAGGGGCCGCCCTCCTGGCTCGCACCGTTGTCGGAGAGCAGGAGAAACAGGGTGTTGTCCAGCTGGCCGAGGTTCTCGAGGGCGGCCACGAACCGGCCGATCTGCTGGTCGGTGTGGTCGAGGAAGGCGGCGAAGGCCTCCTGCAGCCTGGCGGCCAGGCGCTTCTGGTTGACGGGCAGGGAGTCCCAGGCCTCGACTCCAGGATTGCGCGGGGCCAGTTCCGTCGCCTCGGGGAGCAGCCCCAGGGCCTGCTGGCGGGCGAACCACCGGTCGCGGGCGGCGTCCCAGCCGTCGTCGAACCGACCCCGGTACTTCTCCAGGTACGCCGCCGGGGCCTGGTGGGGGGCGTGCATGGCCCCGAAGGCCAGATAGGTGAAGAAGGGGCGGTCGGGCCGGATCGACCGGGTGTCGTGGATGAAGCCGATGGCGTGGTCGACCAGGTCCTCGCTCAGGTGGTAGCCCTGGTCGGGGCCGGCGGGTGGGTCCACGGCGTGGTTGTCGTAGACCAGCTCGGGGTGGAACTGGTCGGTCTCCCCCTCGAGGAACCCGTAGAAGCGGTCGAATCCCCGTTGCAGCGGCCACTGGTCGTAGGGGCCGGCCGCCGAGGCGTCGGCCATCGGGCACAGGTGCCACTTGCCCACGGCGAAGGTGGCGTAGCCCTCGTCCCGCAGCACCTCGGCCATGGTGGCGGCGTGCCGGCTGACCGAGCCCCGCATGTGGGGGTAGCCGCTGTCGAAGTTGGAGATGGACCGCATGCCGACGGCGTGGTGGTTGCGGCCCGTGAGCAGGGCGGCCCGAGTCGGGGAGCACAGGGGCGTGACATGGAAGTTGGTGTAGCGCAGGCCGCCGGCGGCGAGCCGGTCGATGGCGGGGGTGGACAGGTCCGAGCCGTAGCAGCCGAAGTGGGAGAACCCGGTGTCGTCGAGGAGGATGATCACCACGTTGGGGGCGTCCGCCCCCGGGTGCCGGGGGGTCGGCCACCACGGTGTGGACTCCGCCTGGGTCCGGTGGATCTCGCCCTCGAACGGCTCGTACGACTGCATGGTGGTTCCTCTGCTTCCGATGGCGGGGTCGGCACTGAACTTACGTCGTCTCCGGTGACCGCCGCGGCTGGACGACGCCGTCGGATGGGACGTCAAGGTGGGCCCGGACCCTGCCGATGGTTGCAGGGACGGGGTGCGGGCTGCGACTGGCGCAGCGACGACGCCACCGGCCTGACGGGAGAGGCGGCACGGGTGGGTATCGACGAGAACCTGGGGTGGTGGTTGGGCCCCGACGGCAATTGGTACCCGCCCGAGCTGCACTCCGGCCATCGGCGGCCCCGGGCGGGTGACGCCTCGGGCACCGTGCTGTCCCGGATCCGGCCGATGGGCCCGAGGTCGCGGTTCGAGCCCCTGCACTTCGGGGGGACCTGCGTGAACTGCGGATCCCGGATCCACCCACACGAGGAGGGCTGGAACGATCCCGACATCGACAAGCTGATGTGCGCGCGTTGCTGGCCGGCCGTGGTGGCCTCCCATCCCTCGGCGACGTCCCTGTCGGCCCCACCGGCCCGGCCCGCCGCGCCGACGCCCCGGCGGAACGACCCGCGCTGGCGGTCCGGAGCGGCGGGCGAATACCTGATGGCCATCCGGCTCCACCGTGACCTCGGTGACCGGGCCGTGGTCCTGAGCGACCGCCGGGTGCCCCGCAGTCCGACGGTGATCGACCACGTGGTGGTGGCGTCGTCGGGGGTCTGGGTCGTCCATTCGAAGAAGGTGCACGGCCTGATCGAGTACCGGGACGTGTCGGCGCGCCAGGGTGAGGACCGCCGCCTCCTCATCGGCGGACACGATCGGACGACCATGGTCGACCGGCTCTACGACCAGGTCATCCCGGTGGCCACCCTGGTGGTCGAGCCCGCAGTGCCCGTGCACGGCGCCATCGCCTTCGTCGAGGGCAACTGGGGCACGCCCACCAAGCTGCTGACGAGGCGTCCCTACCGCCACGACGGGGTGTGGGTCCTCTGGCCGGCGGCCCTCATCCAGATGATCGACGAGCCCGGTCCGCTCACGCACGACGAGGTGGCGGCCATCGGGTCCACCCTGGACGGTGCGCTACCACGGCGGTAGCCGGCGCCCCCCGGTCCCCGAGGGACCACCGAGGCCACCGGCCACCTGACCGGGTCACTGCCGGATGACCGACGGAGGTCGCCCACACACGTGGGACACCCGTGGGCGCCCTCCGCCCTGCACTCCGTCGCACCATCCTGGGACCGCCGCCCTGTGGGGACAGTATGCGGAATTCGTACCCCGACTGCAACCGTGGATTGCAACTTTTCCCCTGGCAAGCGGCCCGCCTGCGCCCCGTCGGGACGGGATGGCTGCACCACGGGGCCTGTGGCCTCCGGAGAACCATCGTATTCGTGGCTCGCCAGGCCGAAGGGGGTCGGTGCACACTGAACCGGTGAGGCACATCAGGTGAACCGCTCGCGCCGGCCCAAGCAGAGCCGTGACGACCTCCGGAGCCTGCTGGTGGCGACGGCCCGGAGCATCCTCCGTGACGAGGGCATGGGCACCGGGCTCGAGAACCTGACCTTCAAGCGGGTGTTCCAGCGGGTCGAGCGTGACACCGGGCTCCGGCTCACCAACGCCTCGGTCATCAAGCGGGTGTGGGACAACCAGGCGGACTTCCAGGAGGAGGTGCTGGTCGCCATCGCCGCCGACGAGGACGTCAGCGAGTTCGAGCAGACCATGGAGGCGGTGGCCCGGGTCCTCGACACCGTGGACCTGTCCACCGAGGGCACGAGGTGGGCGACCCTGCGCGAGGTGTGCCGGGTCGGTGGCGAGGCCAACATGGTGTCCCTGCTCGGGTCGGCCGACTGGGCGTCGTGGATCGGCGTGTGGACCCTGAGCAACGCCGTCGACGTGCCGTCCAAGCGGCAACGCATCGAGGACGCCCTCCGGGAGGGCTACGAGGGGTTCACCGCCCACTTCGAGGAGGCCTACCTGGCCGTGGCCGGCCTGCTGGGATTCCGGCTGCGGGAGCCCCTGACCATCCGCCAGTTCACCATGGCGGTCAGTGCCCTGGCCGAGGGGTGCGCGCTCCGGGGCCGGGTGGACCTGGCCAGCATGACAGGGATCGAACGCGCCACCGGGCCCGACGGTGCCACCCAGGAGTGGACCCTGCTGGGCACCGGGCTCGAGGCGCTGGTGGTCCAGTTCTTCGAGGCCGACCCGGAGTTCCGCCCCTGACGGGCCGGCTCGGGCGGCCCGGCGCGCTCGGGCCCGTCAGCCCAGGCGGGCCACGGCGACGGCGGTGGCCAGCAGCACGACACCCCAGGACATGGCCCGCAGCGCCTGCTCCAGGGGTTGCAGCAGCAGCTGCCGGTCGATGGGCAGGACGGTGTCGTCGGTGAGCCCGATCGAGCCGGTCACGTCACGCGTGCGCCGGCGGAGCATGCGCGCCGGGGTGCTGAGGGTGCGCTGGACGATGGTGAGCGAGAGGGCGGCCACCGCCGCCACCACCGGGGCCACCGCCAGCCGACCGGTCTGGGCGACGTAGGCGGTGAGCACGGGGAAGGCCCCCCAGCTGGCCGCCAGGCCCAGGGTGTTGTGGATGACCCCTCCGAACAGTTCGAAGTTGTAGCCCACCACCAGCAGCGGGCCGATCACGATGAAGGGGACCAGGGCCCCACCGACCTGGATGACGCCGACGATGCCGAGGGCCACGGCGCCGGCCAGTCCCACCGCCGCCACCGACACCAGGGCGGCGCCGGGTATCCGGGTCCGGAGCGGCCGGCCGTTGAGCTCGTCCAGCGCGTGGGCGGCCAGCCCCACCGCGAAGAAGAACGCCAGCAGGGTGGCGATCAGGCGGGTGGTGTTGACCACCGGCGCCAGGCAGGCGCCGATCACCACGTAGCCCAGGTGCCAGGCCGTGTAGGGGGGATGCAGCAGCGTCCACCAGTCCCGCCATCCGCCCGGTGGGGCCGCGTAGTAGGCCGGCCGTGGATCGTCCCCCGCCGGGCCCACCGTGGCCGGCTCAGTCACCCGCCCGCCGTCCCCACATGACCAGACCGCCTCCGAGGCTCATCCGCCGCACCCCCACGTCCACGAAGCCGGCCCGGCGCCAGGCCTCGACGGTCCAGGCCACCGGATACCGCCGGTAGTGCCCGCTGATGTTGGGGCCGAGGAACCGCCCCACCTCGAACCAGGGCCGCCCCCCGGTGACCAGGCCCCCGACCGGCAGGACCAGCCGGGTGAAGCCCCACCACCAGAACCGCCAGAACGGGCGCTCGGGCACCAGGAAGTCGAGGCTGGCCACGGATCCGCCCGGCTTCACCACCCGGGCCAGCTCGTCCAGCGTGGCCTGGGGGTCGTCGACGTAGCGCAGGAGATAGGTGAAGGTGAGGGCGTCGAACGCCCGGTCGGGGAAGGGCAGCGCCTCGGCCCGGCCGGCGGTCAGCTGGACGCGGTCGGCCCGACCCCGGTGGGCCACGTTGGCCACACCCCGCCGGAGCATCCCGAGCGTGAGGTCGACGCCGACCACGCGGGCCCGGGTCCGGTCGGCGAGCTGGAGGGCCACCCCGGCCGGCCCGGTGGCGACGTCGAGGACCAGCCCGGGGCGAGCGTCCACGATGTGGTCGACCATGGCCCGCCTCCACCGGCCGTCCTGGCCCAGGGACAGCACGGCAGCCAGGTGGTCGTAGCGGTCCGGGAGCGGCGTGAAGAGATCCTGGGCGAAGCGGTTGCGATCGACGGGCTCCGACTGCTCCATGGCGGCTCCTCGGGTGCGAGGATCTCACCGTAGGCGTTCCACGCCCGAAAGGAGGAGGGTGCAGCCGGACCATGTCGACGTGCTGGTCGTGGGGGGCGGTCCCGCCGGGAGCATCGCCGCCCTGGTGCTGGCCCGCGCCGGCGCGTCGGTGGCCGTGGTGGACAAGGCCCGGTTCCCGAGGGACAAGGCCTGCGGCGACCTGGTGGGTCCCCGCGGGCTGCAGGTCCTGGCCGACCTGGGGGTGGAGGAGCCGGCCGGCACCGACGTCGGCGACCTGTTCGTCATGGGGCCGAGTGGCCGGCGGGTGCGCCTCCCGAGTGCGCCCGGCCTGGCCTATCCCGGACGGGGCCGGGCAGTGACCCGGGCGGTCTTCGACCTCGCGCTGCGCCGTGCCGCCCTCGACGCCGGCGCCCGGGCCGTCGAGGGCCGGGCCGGCACCCCGGTCCGGTCCGACTCCGGGCTCTCGGGCTTCGACGTGGCGCGACCCGGGGCCGGGACCCGTCGCCTCACCGCCGACTTCGTCATCGGGGCGGACGGCGCCACCAGCCATGTGGCCCGGATGGCGGGCCTGGTCGACACCACCCGGGTCCTGTGGGGTTTCGCCGTCCGCTCCTACGTTGCCCAGCCCGTCGACCTCCCGGTCATCGCCCTGTGGGAGCAGGGGCCCGGGCGCGCCTTCCCCGGCTACGGGTGGATCTTCCCCGGCCCGGACGGGGTGGCCAACGTCGGCCTCGGCGTGGGCACCCTGGCCGACCGGTCGTCCGGGGCCGCTGCCGTCCGGGCCCTCCCGGACTTCTTCGACCATCTCAGGCGGCACGGGCTGCTGGCCCCGTCGGCGGCCGGGCCGGTGCCGGCCCGACTGGGCGGCTGGCTCAAGATGGGCATGGTGGGCACCCTGCCGGCCCGGGGCCGGGTCCTGCTGGTCGGCGACGCCGCCGGCCTGGTCAACCCGCTCCAGGGCGAGGGGATCGCCCAGGCCATGGCCAGTGGGCGGGCGGCGGCCCAGGCCATCGTGGGCACACCGGCCGAGGCGGCCGTGGCCTACCGGCGCCGTCTGGCCGATCAGCACCTCCCCTACCACCGGGTGGCGGCCGCCGGACATGCTGCGCTGGTCGGCCGTCCGCGCGCCGTGTCGGTGCTGGGCCGGGCCGTGACCTCACCGGTGGTGGGCCCCCGGCTGGCCGGGGGCTGGGGACTGTTCTGGAACGAGCTCCTCCAGGGAGCCGCGCCGGGACCCCCACGCACGATCGCCACCGCCACCACGGCACTGGCCCGGGCCGTGACGGCGCCCACCGGGGTGTCACGCTGGTTCGCCACCGCCTACCCGCGGAGCGGCCGGTGACGACCGGACACCCGGCCTGAGCGGGAAGCCCCGCCCGTATGGGTGAACTGTCGTTCTCCGGGTGCCGTGGGTTATCGTGACGCCACCCCACAGTGGCCATGCGCCATCCCGTGCAACGGAGGCGAGTGGCGAAGGAGGAGTGCCGCCCGATGCCGAGCCCCACCCGTCTCGAGTCCTCCCATCCCGCGGCCGGGCCGTCACCGGCCGGCCAGGCACCGTCCGGGTCCGGACGCCGCCTGCGGTCGACCCGGGGCTGGCTGACCCTCGGGGCCACCCTGGTGGCCGGCGCGGCCCTGGCCGCCTGCGGCTCGTCCTCGGGGAGCGCCACCAGCACGTCGGGCCCGTCGTCGGGCTCGAGCTCGGGCTCGAGTGGCACGGTCGACCCGAGTGGCGTGCTCAAGTACGGGGTCGACCTCGACAACACCTTCTCGGGCACCTTCGACCCCGGTCAGAGCACCAACGACTGCTCCTATACCGAATACACCGCCCTGTACAACTCCCTCCTGGCCCCGGCCAACGACGCGGTGCTGCCCTCGGAGGCGGTCAGCTACACGTCGACCCCCACCACCATCACCTTCCACCTGCGCCCGGGGGCGACCTTCTCCAACGGCACCCCGGTGACCGCCTCGGCCGTCGAGGCCAGCATCAACCACATCAAGACCAGCCCCTTCCGCTTCTCACTCACCTACATCCAGAGCATCCAGGTGGTCAATCCCACCACGGTCACCTTCACCCTCACCAAGCCGGTGGCCGGCGACGTCCTGTGGGCCATGACCTACATCGACGGCATGGTCATGGACCCCGCCGCCATCCCCAACGCCGGCACCTCCCCCATCGGGTCGGGCCCCTTCACCCTGTCCAGCTACCAGCAGGGCTCGTCCATGGTGCTGAAGGCCAACCCCAACTACTGGGACAAGTCGGCCTACAAGCTCGGCGGGGTGGACTTCGTCCAGGTGTCGGCCGGCCCCCAGGAGGTCAGCGCCCTGGAGACCGGCGCCGTCGACATGCTGGCCGTCGAGCCCGAGGACTATGCGTCGGTCGAGCACCTGCCCGGCATCGGCATCGCCACCACCCGCTCGTCGGACTACCTGCTCATGCAGACCCGCCAGAACGCCGCACCCTTCAACGACCCCAAGGTCCGGGCCGCCCTCGAGTACGCGGTGGACCGCAACGCCATCAACGAGGCCGTCTTCTCCGGTCTGGGCGAGCCGGCCTTCCAGCCCTTCCCGAGCTGGTCGGTGGCGTACAACCCGTCGGTGGGGAACAAGTACACGTACCAGCCGGCCAAGGCCAAGGCCATGCTGGCCGCCGCCGGCCACCCCGGCGGGATCGACTTCTCGCTGGTCATCCCCGGCGGCTCGGCCACCTTCAGCCGCACGGCCCAGATCCTGCAGGCCGAGATGGCCCCGGCCGGGTTCCACATGACCATCCAACAGGTCAACCCGACCGACCTGGTCACCGAGGTCTACCTCCACGACCAGGGGGACGCCGTCCTCGACGAGGAGCTCACCAACGGGCCGGACTGGGCCAACAACTTCGAGGGCGAGTACACCGGGGTGGGCTTCGAGGACCAGCACCTCGGCACCACCAACCCCACCCTGACGCCGCTGATCGAGCAGGCCCTGACCTCCCTCAGCCCCACCGTGCAGGGCCCGCCCATGCGGCAGGCCAGCCAGATCGCCATGGCCACCGGCACCGAGGTCCCGCTCATCTTCGAGCCCTCGGTCATCGCCTACAACGAGAGCCGGGTGGGAGGGCACGTGGTCGCACCCATCGGACAGTGCCGATCCAACCTGGCCGGGATCTACATCAAGAAGGGTTGACGACTTGGGATCCGGTGGCTCGCTCCTCACCTTCATCGGCCGGCGGCTGCTGATCACGATCCCCCTCCTCGTGCTGATCACCCTGGGGGTGTTCAGCCTGGTGCTCATCATCCCGGGTGACCCGGCCCAGACCCTGGCCGGCGGGGCCCACGCCTCTCCGGCCACCGTGGCCCGCATCCGCGCCGAGCTCCACCTCGACGAGCCCTTCTTCGTCCAGTACTGGCACTGGCTGACCGGGGTCCTCCGCGGCCACCTCGGCTACTCGCTGTTCAAGAGCCAGAGCGTGGCCAGTGGCATCCGCGAGCGCCTGCCCATCACGGTCAGCATCGCCGTCGGGGGCATGGTGCTGGCGGTGGTGCTCGGGCTCCCGGCCGGGATCATCGCCGGCCTGCGGCCCCGGTCGTGGGCGGACCGGGCCGTGTCGGTGGGCAGCAGCCTGGGTGTGGCCATCCCCGACTTCTGGCTGGCCATGATCCTGGTGGTGGTCCTGGCCGTGAACCTCCACCTGCTGTCGCCGCTCGGGTACGTCCCCTTCGCCCAGTCCCCCTCGGAGTGGTTCTCCCACCTGATCATGCCCTGGCTGGCGCTGGGCATCGGCGGGGCGGCCACCGTGGCCCGCCAGACCCGTGGGTCGATGATCGACACCCTCCGCCAGGACTACATCCGCACCGCCGAGGCCAAGGGCCTCTCCTCGGCGCGCATCATCGCCAAGCACGCCTGCAAGAACGCCCTGAGCCCGGTGATCACCCTGATCGGCATCCAGTTCGGCTACCTGCTGGGCGGCACGTTCATCATCGAGCAGATCTTCTCCCTGCCCGGGCTGGGCACCTACATGCTCGACGCCATCAGCGACAAGGACCTTCCCGTGATCCAGGGGGTGGCCCTGGTCACCGCCCTGCTGTTCGTCCTGATCAACCTGGCCGTGGACGTCATCTACGGGTTCTTGAACCCCAAGGTCCGGCTGGCATGACCGCCCTTCCCCCTCCGGGCGCCGACGACCCCCTGGTCGGCGCCGACCTCCCCGAGTACGAACCCGTGGCCGAGGCGGCCGGCGGCCCCGAGGGTCGACGCCGGTTCTGGCGGGCCTTCCTCACCGACGGGTGGGCGGTGGCCGGCCTGGCCTTCCTGGTGGTGGCCGTCGTGGCCGCCATCTTCGCCCCGCTCATCGCGCCCTACCACTACGCCGCCCAGGACCTGGCCTCCATCAACGCCAACCCCAGCATCCACCACCTCCTGGGAACCGACGACCTGGGTCGTGACGTCCTCAGCCGGATCATCTGGGGTGGGCGGGTCTCCCTCCGGTCCACCTTCGAGATCGTCATCCTGGCCATCATCGTGGCCCTGCCTCTGGGACTGCTGGCCGGCTTCCTGCGGGGATGGGTGGACACGGTGACCATGCGGGTGATGGACGCGCTGTTCTCCTTCCCGCCGCTCGTGCTGGCTCTGACGGTGGCCGCCCTGCTCGGGGCCAGCCTCAACAACGCCGCCGTGGCCATCGCCATCGTGTTCGTCCCCAGCTTCGTCCGGCTGATCCGGGGCGAGGTGATCGCCGTGCGGGAGGAGGCCTACGTCGAGTCGGCGCAGTCCCTCGGTGCCCGGCCCGGCCGCATCATGCGCAGCCACGTCCTGCCCAACGTGGCCTCGCCCGTGATCATCCAGGTGGCCCTGGCCCTGGGCTTCGCCCTGCTGGCCGAGGCCGGCCTCAGCTTCCTGGGGATCGGCGTCCAGCCCCCGGCACCGAGCTGGGGTGACATGCTCAACGAGGCCTACCAGTTCATCTTCGTCGCCCCGTGGGCCCTGGTCTTCCCCGGCCTGGCCATCATGCTGACCGTCCTGTCCTTCAACCTGGTGGCCGACGGCCTGCGGGACGCCATCGGCATCGGCAGCTCGGGGAGGGCACCCCGGGGGCTTCGCTCGAGGTGGCGCCAGCGCCGGTCGGCCCGGACCGACCCGTCCACCGGGCCCACCGACGGACCGGCCGGACCCCCCGGGCCCGGGCGGAACGGATCGACACCGGCCCGCCCGCGGCCGCTCCCCGCCCCCGAGGCCCCGGTCCGTCCGGGTGCGCTGCTCAGCGTGGAGGACCTCCGGGTCGAGTTCGACATCAACGGCCGGTCGCTCCCGGTGGTCGAGGGGGTGTCGTTCTCGGTGGAGCCGGGCCAGACCCTGGGTCTGGTGGGGGAGAGCGGATCGGGCAAGACGGTCTCCGCCCTGGCGGTGATGGGACTCCTGCCCCGCCGGGTGGCCCGGGTCACCCGGGGTGCGGTGCGCTTCGAGGGACAGAACCTCCTCGAGCTCTCCCATCGGGAGTTGCGCTCCATCCGCGGCGACCGGCTGGCCATGATCTTCCAGGACCCCATGAGCAGCCTCAATCCGGCCTTCACGGTGGGCAACCAGATCGCCGAACAGGTGCGGGCCCATCGTGACGTCAGCCGCGCCGAGGCCAAGCGGGTGGCCGTGGAGATGCTGGGCCGCGTGGAGATCCCCGACGCCGCCCGGCGGGCCACCGACTACCCCCATCAGTTCTCGGGAGGGATGCGCCAGCGGGTCATGATCGCCATGGCCCTGTCGTGCTCACCCAAGCTGCTCATCGCCGACGAGCCGACCACGGCCCTCGACGTGACCACCGAGTCCCAGATCCTCGACCTCCTCCACACCCTGTCGGTCGAGGAGTCGATGGCCATGATCTTCGTGACCCACGACCTCGGGGTCATCGCCGAGGTGGCCGACGAGGTGGTGGTCATGTACGCGGGCCAGAAGGTGGAGCAGGCCCCCGCCACCCGGCTGTTCGACCGCCCCCGCCACCCCTACACCGAGGCCCTCTTGTCCTCGATGCCCCAATCCACCCCCATCGGCGACCCGCTCCCGGTGATCCCCGGCGTGGTGCCCCGGCCCGAGGACTTCCCCACCACCTGCCGGTTCCGTGACCGCTGCAGCCACGCGGTGGAGGCGTGCGGCACCACGGTCATCGAACTGCGTCGGGTCGTGCCTGACACCACCGACGGCGCCCCGAGCCCCGGCGCCGCCGCCGACGGGGTGGAGTGGGGGTGGGCCCGCTGCCTCCGCCAGGACGAGCTGCGTCTGGCCGGCGCCACGGCCGACGCCGGCGCCACTGCCGACGCGGCGGTGGGTGGGCCGGGCCCGACGTCGGGTGACCCGCCCGCCACCACCGGCGCCGGGGCGGTGGACGCATCCCGTCCCGCGCTGCGTGTCCGGGGCCTGGCCAAGCGCTTCGACACCCGGTCCGGCGTGTTGCAACGGGTCACCGGTGGTGTCGATGCCGTCGACCACGTCTCGCTGGACATCGCCGCCGGCACCACACTGGGCCTGGTGGGGGAGAGTGGATCGGGGAAGTCGACCCTGGCCCGCCTGGTGGTCCGCATCATCCCCCCCAGTGCCGGGTCGGTCGAGGTCGGCGGCGTCGACGTGACCGTGCTGCACGGGTCCCAGCTGGGGAAGAGCCGGAAGCAGATGCAGATGGTCTTCCAGGACCCCTTCTCGTCCCTCGACCCCAGCCACACCATCGGGGACACCGTGTCCGAGCCGCTGCTGCTGCACACCGACCTCGGCGCCGACCAGCGCCGGGCCCGGACCCGTGAGCTGTTGGCCCTGGTGGGCCTGGGCGCCGTGCCGCTCGACCGGTTCCCCCACCAGTTCTCGGGTGGGCAACGCCAGCGGATCGCCATCGCCCGCGCCCTGGCCGTCAACCCGACCCTGCTGGTGTGCGACGAAGCGGTCAGTGCCCTGGACGTGTCGACCCAGGCCCAGGTGCTCAATCTGCTCTCGGACCTCCAGGACGAGCTCGGGACCACCTACCTGTTCATCTCCCACGACCTGTCCGTCGTCCGGCACATCGCCGACCGCATCGCCGTCATGTACCTCGGTCAGATCGTCGAGGAGGGCTCGGCCCGCCGGGTCCTCGAGCAACCCACCCATCCCTACACGGCGGCCCTGCTGTCGGCCATCCCCGTGCCGGACCCGGCCGCCGCCCGCTCCCGGCGGCGCGTGGCGGTCCGGGGCGAGGTGGGGTCGGGGCGACCCCCCGACGTGGGGTGCCGGTTCGCTCCCCGCTGCGCCTTCGCCATGGACGTCTGCCGCCAGGTCGAGCCCGAGCCCTTCACCACGTCGGACGGCACCACCGTCCGGTGCCACCTCCACACCGGGGGCCCCCGACTCGACGGTCGCTCGGTCTTCTCGTTGGAGCCGTCCACGCCGGGGGCCGCCCTGACCTGACGGCCGGAGCCCGCCCGGCCCGGGAGCCAGGCCGGGCACCGGGCCCGTGTTTTCCGGCAGTATTCGGGTCCGGCCGTCGTCGTATCCGGCACCGTTCGAGTCCGCGGCACCCCACCCGGGTGCCCCGTCCACCCACCAGGAGGTCGCTATGGAAACCCCGAAATTCGAAGGAGTCATCGGGGACGACTGGCGGGAGTCCACACCGTGGTGGCCCGACGCCGTCGTGCCCCCCGACGGGGCCCCCAACGTGCTCCTGGTCGTCCTCGACGACGTCGGCTACGCCCAGTTGGGCTGCTACGGCTCGGACATCGCCACCCCTACCATCGACCGGTTGGCCGCCGAGGGCGTCCGCCTCACCAACTTCCACACCACCGCCCTGTGCTCGCCGACCCGCGCCTGTCTGCTGACCGGCCGGAACCACCATCGCAGCGGCCTGGGCCGGGTGGCCGACCTCGCCATGGGGTTCCCCGGCTACAACGGCGAGGTCCCCAAGGAGAACGGCTTCCTGTCCGAGATCCTGCGCCAGCGCGGCTATGCCACCTACGCCGTCGGCAAGTGGCACCTGACCCCGGACGACGAGACCAGCATGGCGGCGCCGCGTCACAGCTGGCCCCTGGCCCGGGGCTTCGACCGCTGGTACGGGTTCCACGGCGGGGAGACCCACCAGTTCGTGCCGGCCCTCTACCACGACAACCACTCGGTGCCGCCGCCCCGGTCCATCGCCGAGGGCTACCACCTGAGCGCCGACCTGGCCGACCGGGCCATCGCCCAGCTGGCCGACCTCCGGGCCGTCGATGTCGACCGCCGGTTCTTCCTGTACTTCGCCACGGGGGCCTGCCACTCGCCCCACCACGCCCCCCGCCCGTGGATCGAGCGGTACGCGGGGCGGTTCGACAGGGGCTGGGACGCCTGGCGGGAGGAGCTGTTCGCACGCCAGTTGGCCACCGGCATGTTCCCGCCCGGCACCGACAAGGCCCCCCGGCCCCCCTGGGTCCCGGCCTGGAGCGACCTCCCCGAGTCGGAGCGGCGGGTGGCCGCCCGGTTCATGGAGTGCTTCGCCGCCTTCCTCTCCTACACCGACGAGCAGCTGGGTCGGGTGGTCGACTTCCTCGAACAGACGGGTGACCTCGACGACACCCTGATCGTGCTGGTCTCGGACAACGGTGCCAGCTCCGAGGGGGGGCCCACCGGGTCCATCAACGACAACCGGCTCCAGAACTTCGACCCGGCCGGTCCCGACGAGCTGGCCCGGCGGATCGACGAGCTGGGCGGCCCCCGTGCCCACAACAACTATCCCTGGGGCTGGACCATGGCCGGCAACACCCCGTTCAAACGGTGGAAGCGGGAGGTCCACGAGGGCGGAGTGGCCGACCCGTGCATCGTCCGGTGGCCGGCCCGCCTCGACCGCGGCGGCGGCCTCCGCCACCAGTTCACGCACGCCGTCGACATCCTGCCCACCGTGCTGGAGCTGGCAGGGATCGAG
>Ga0302157_10002969_pt1 | contig 19396 bp, 9 predicted proteins | sample I_Bog_N3_3_FD_193502 | JGI IMG/M metagenome (GOLD analysis project Ga0302157, IMG submission 193502) | Peat permafrost microbial communities from Stordalen Mire near Abisko, Sweden - I_Bog_N3_3 | ecosystem: Environmental > Terrestrial > Soil > Wetlands > Peat | place: Sweden: Abisko, Stordalen... | reverse complement strand
CACGGTGGTTATTGGAGGCATGGTGTTGTCCACCTTCATCGGCATCCTGTTTATCCCGGTCACCTTCTCGTTTGTCGAATACGTCTCCCATCGGTTTGGAAGAGGCGGCAAGGGAACCACGATGGACTCCAAGCACGATATTGACCCCGTCGAGCTGGGGAAAGCCGCCGGGGGCGGACCCACCGCGCCGCCCCAGGGAGGCCACGCATGAGACATCCCTTGAAGCACTGCACCCTCTCCGCGTCGGCGCTCGCGACAGTGCTGCTTGCCGGCTGCAACGTCGGCCCCAAGTACACCAAGCCAAACGTCCCTGCGCCGCCTGCCTTCCGCGGAGCAGACGACGCTGCTGTCAGCAGCGATGCGCAGAACTCCCTCGGCGATCAGCAATGGGCCCAGGTCTTTCAGGACCCCGAACTCCAGGCGCTCATCCGCAAGGCGCTGGCCAACAACTATGACGTTCGCATTGCGGCGCGGCGCATTCTGGAGCAGCAGGCGCAGGTGCAGATTACCCGCTCGCAGCAATTCCCCACTCTCAGCGTCGGTGGTCTGGGCCTGGGCGCGGATATTCCTGCGCTGAGCAGTACCATCGCCAGTCCTCTTGCGGAGGGTTCGTTCAGCGTCTCCGCCGCATGGAACCCTGACTTCTGGGGTCTCTATCGCAAACAGACGGAGAATGCGCGCGACACGCTGCTGGCGCAGACCTGGGCGCAGCGCGCTGTCCGTTTGACGCTGGTGGAAGACGTTGCCTCGTCTTATCTGCAACTGCGCGCTCTCGATAACCAGCTCGCCATTGCGAAGCAGACGCTCATGGTCCGCCAGAGTTCGGTGGATCTGACCAAGATTCTTGAGAGCGGCGGCGCAGCTCCCCTCTCCGACGTTCGTCAGGCTGAGGAGCTTCTCTACACTGCAACTGGGGAGATACCGCAACTGGAGGAGCAGATCCAGCAGCAGGAAAACGCCCTTCACCTTCTGCTGGGAGAAGACCCCGGCCCCATCCTCCGTGCCGGCGCACATCCAATCACGCCGCCGCCGCAGGATGTTCCTACCGGCCTTCCTTCCCAGCTTCTTGCGCGTCGTCCGGACATCGAAGAAGCGGAAGCCCAGCTAAAAGCCGCCAACGCCAACGTGGGTGTTGCCCGCGCCCAGTTCTTTCCGCAACTCTCCCTCAGCGGCTCGGCCGGTGTGGGTGGAGACAGTTTCACCAACATCTTCAGCACGGGGTCGCGCACCCTCTACGGAATTGGCCAGCTCACCCAGCCCATCTTTGAGGGCGGCAAACTCCGCGGCCAGCTCAATCTTTCCAAGGAGACGGAGCAGGAGATGCTCCTCAACTATCAGAAGACCATCGCCGGAGCCTTCCGTGATGTTTCCAATGCGCTGATTGCCCTCAACAAGCAGCGTGCTTACCGCATTGAGCAGGAAAAGCTGGTCGCTGCGGCGCAGGACGCCACACGCCTGGCGCGCATCCGCTATGAGGGCGGGGCCACAAGTTATGTCGAGGTCCTCACGTCGGACTCCACCCTCTTCACAGCGCAACTGAATCTTGTGTCCGCTCAACAGGGGGAGGCGCTCGCGCTGGTTCAGCTCTATGGTGCTCTGGGCGGCGGTTGGAACTAGGGACCGCGCAGAGCCTCCTGCCTTGGTCACCGCACCAGCATCAGCGACCCTCGCCAGAAGGCGACCCTGTGGTCCGCGGGGTCGAGGACGCTAATCTGGCACTCGTAACCGCCGGGCGAGAGATCGCCAAGATTGACGCTGAAGCTCAGCGGCACCGTACCCAGGCGGCTTCCAGCCGACGGCATCGCCGCAATGGCCTGCGTCTCCAAGGCTTTCTTCTGATCGTGATACAGAGTGACAAAGGCAATCAGCGGCCCGGACGGACGTGGTGCCACCGATACTTCGGTCTGGGAGCTGGCAGCGGCATCCCTGATGTAGGCCTGCAGATAGACGTAGAGCTCGCGGTCCGTGCTGAAGACGCGCGTAACGCTGGGGATGAGCTTGCGTCCGTCCTGGACGAGCGGATTGGCAGCGTCGTTCTTCGCTGCGTCCTTGGAACTGGCTACGTTGTAGAGCGCCTCCTTCTGGTCCACCCGCTGGCTGCTGAGTACGACGGAACTGATGCGAACGCGGCGAGTCTCCTTGTTCAGGTTGGGGATGACGAACTCCGTCTGGTAGGTGCCAATGCGTCCGGTCTCATCATCGCGCGCCAGGAACTTGATGGAGTAGCGTCCGGGCGTCAGCGTGAAGCCGGAGTCGTATTCGACAGGCCGTTTGCTCAGCTCCAGCGCGGTCGCGTCGGTCAGCTTGATGTTTACGCTGTCGCGGACGTTGGAGACGGTAATGCCGCCGAGTTCATCCTTGATCTCGCAGACAAAGTCGATGAGGGTGTGCTCGGCGCCGAGCTTCTTGGCCAGCGCCAGCTCGCGACCTGGAATCTTGACGACGATGGGCACGTAGTATTCGGCGCGGTTGAGCTGGAAGTAGTTGATCTCCATGGCGACCGTCAGTTCGGTGATGGGATCGCCCAGCATCAGAGCATCTTCCAGTTGGCGCTCCTTGTCCGCCTGCGTGAAGTTGGCGAAGACCTTGCTGGCGAAGTAGCCCTGGCGGTAGTCGAGCGTGGCAGCCTGATTGGAGTTCAGCGAGATCTTTACCCGGCGGAAGCGGCCGTTCTGCGCGGCATTGGTGGTGTAGTAGCCGACGATGTAGTAGTCCGAGATGGCATGCTGAGCCTGCACGATGCCGCGGGTGAGGTCGTTGTTGTCAAACAGCGCCTTGCCGCCGGTGTCCGCGGCGAGCGAGTACATGGTGTCCTGCGACTTCTGGAAGTTGTCCGTCATCGCCTGCGCAGCGCCGCCGGTGTACATGCCCTGGTTGCCAGGTGAGCCCTGCGTCGCATCGCCCAGCGGCGCTGAGGCCACCAGTCCGCGCGAGTCAATCGGCCAGAAGGTGACGCCGGAGCGGATCGCTGCATCGATGGTGGCGTGCAACTGCGCCTGGTTGTCTACGCCGTTCAGGCGCAGACCACTGGCGAAGTAGATCAGCGACTTCTTCTCGTTCATGCCGGCCAGCATCTGTGCAGCGGTCTGCAGTGCGGCGAGCTGGCGGTCGGTGTTGAAGATGTTGAACTCGCTGTCATCCTGACCGAACGCAGCACCGGTGTCCGCGCTGCTGGCATCGTCAATGGAGTCAGCCGAGCCCTGGCCCTCGCCGACGATCATCGTCTGCAGGATGCTGAGCAAGCGGTTGCGGTCCGCGCTGAAGTCCTGTAGCACATCCACGGAGCCGCCCGCGTACCGCAGAATGGAGACAAGATCCGCGGAGGTCATCTGGGTGCGGATAAACTTCTCCGCCGCGGTCAGCGCGCGCTGCTGGTCCTCCGGACGCATGGTGGTCATGTCAAAGTACAGCGCCAGCAGACGATGACCCTGGTAGCGTCCGCTGCCGCTGGGCTGCGCCGGTCCCTCGGGGGCAATCGCGGTGCGGGTGAGGCGGTTGTAGATGGTGATGTTCTGCTCGTCGCCGGAGAGCGCGGGGAGAGGGTCGGCTGCAGTGGGCAGCTGCTCGTGCTCACAGAAGCGTATCGCCTGCGTGACGCCGTCCTCGGTCACGGTGAAGTCCTTGGCCGACAGACCGCCGATGAAGTTCCCCTGCTTGTCCTTCACGACGACTGTTTCCACTACCAGTTGCGACTTCACGGTCAGGGTATAGGCACCCGTCTGGCCGGGCGCAGTGTTGCCGCCAATGGTCTGCGCGCACGCTGTGCTCGGCGCTGCTATGCAGAGCAGCATGGCAATCAGGTAGGGAGCGTGTCTCATCATCAGAACCTGAGCCTCCCTGTCACTTGTATGCTGCGCATGGGATTCGCAGCCGCCGGAAGACCAAACGTTGTGCTGTTCACCGTCGTGTTCCAGGCCGTGAAGACGCCGAGATTGAGCAGGTTGGTCGCATCCAGCCGGATGTCGAGGTTGAAGGGATCGCGTAAGCGGAAGGTTCGGGACAGGGCGGTGTCCAGGCTGAGCTGATTGGGCCCGGTGACGGAGTCGCGGCCCGCAGTGCCCCACTGTCCCGCAGCCGGTGCGCTGTATGCCGAAGCGTTCAGGAAGCTGCCGTTGGTGGACTGGTGAATTGGCGCACCGGTGATGGTGGGCCGGATGGTTCCGGTGAAGCCGGTGCCCGGAACCGCTTCGAGATAGATGGGGGTTTCGGGCAAGCCACTGGCAGCGGATATGCGGGTCTGCACGGTCCACTCCTTGAAGGCCTTGCCGCGCCAGCCGGTGAGCAGCGTTCCGCCGCCCATGCCCATGCCGGTGGTGTACTGCAACTGCGCCGCAAGCGTATGACGTTGGTCGAATGTGGAGAGGCCGCGTTCGCCGCGCAGGTTCAGCCAGTTCTGCGCGATCATGGGCGTGCCCGAGGACTGGCTCGTGCTGGAGCCTGACGAGGCGGACGCCGCAGAGCTGGCTACCGTGTGCCCCTGCGCGCCGACCTGAGCATCGTCATCCACGGCCTTGGCGTAGGTGTACTGCAATGACGCGGTGAAGCCGCTGCGCAGGCGACGGCGGAGCTGCAGCGATGCGGCTTCGCGTGTGGAGTTGCCGCCCGAGGTGCGATAGACGAACCCCAGCGGGCAGAGCGGGCACGGGTTTGCTGCGCCGGGAGCGTAGGTGTTGGGCAAGAACTCCTGCATGCCATGCGTGCCCTTGGTGCCCAGATATGACGCCGTGACGACCAGGGCCGCAGGCAGATCGCGCTGTGCGGACAACTGCCACACCTGCGCGTAGCCGACGTGCAGGTTGGGATCCACGGCAAAGGTGTCGGCAGTGGTGCCGACACAGTCGCGAAAGCCGTTGGCCAACGTAAGCGGGCACGCCGTACTGTTGGAGACGCTCACGCTGGTGGAGAGTGGTGCCTGCTGTGACATGCTCTGCGCGCTGGTTGAGTAGACGGAGGTGTCGTCATAGATGCCGTACCCCGCGCGCACCACCAGCGTGGAGGCCGGAATGGGCCGCCACGAAATGCCGATGCGCGGCTCAAAGCCGTGCCGGTCCGGATTCACCAGCGATGGGGGATAACCCACCGCCGGCGAACTGCCAACGATCGGCGTTGCCGTGGCAAAGTTCGCGCCGGTATCAAGATTGACGAGCCGCCCTTTCAGCTCTGTCGGCGGTGCGCCGTACTCCCAGCGGATGCCTGCGTTGATGGTCAGCTCCGGACGCACGCGCCAGTCATCCGTTGCGTAAGCGTCATACACGGACTGGCGAAAGTACTTGTCCGCGTTGCCGAAGGCGAGGGTGCTGGTGTCAGGCACGCCGAGAAGGAAGTCGGCGAGATCGGAGCCGCTGGTGCTGGAGGCTGCGCCCGTCGCGGAGGTGACGGCGCCCGTGAAGGTAAATACCCCGCGAGGATTCTGCTGCGCGAACTCGTTGACCTCCTGTCGGCGGAAGTCGCCGCCGAGTATGATGGTATGGCGACCCCGTGTGGTAGTCGCGCGCAGAGCGCCAGCGTCCGTGCGGTTCCGGTTGAACGCGCTCTGCCCATCGCTGAGAGCCGCGATGCCGCTGGAGAAGGTGAGTGAAGGCGGGCCCCAGTCCGCCGCGTCCTGGTCGTTGCCCAGGATGCCAGCCTGGCCTGAGATGTTGCTGCGGTTCTCGAACTGCGGCCTCACCTCGGTGCGCAGGCGGGTGAAGTGATACGTCGTCAGCACGAAGACCTGATGCAGATAACGGTGCTGCCAGTTCACGTTGGTGTCGATTCCCAGCGTGTTCGTGGTGTCACGAAAGTTGAAGAGGTTGGCGCTGTCGCCGCGCACGCTCTGGAAGCCGAAGCCGCCGTAGAACTGGTCCTTGCGGCCAACGGTCTTGTCCAGCCTCGATTGCAGCGCGTCCGCGTGCGTGTTGCTCACCAGCCCAGTCTGGTAGTTGTAGCGCGAGCTGCCGGCAAGGTTTGGCAGCGGATAGAGATTGAGCAGCGCCATGGCCTGGGGGCTGACTGGGATTGGCCCGGCGAAGGGGAGTCCTGTTGCCGGGTTGACGACCGTGACGTGCTGGCCCTGCGCGTTCAGTAGACCGGAGAGATCGCCGGTGCGCTCAGCTGCATCGGGCACCAACCCTGAGGCGGTGGTGGCATCGCGGTTGCGGGTCCACTGGTAGGCGACGAAGAAGTTGGGGCCGTGATACAGCAGGTGCGGAATCCGGATGGGTCCGCCCACGGTGAGGAGCATGGTTACGCGGTTGTACGAATCCTTCGGTACCTGCAGGCCGGAGAGCGAGTACGGGCGTGCGTCCAGCGCGGAATTGTCATAGATCACGCCGAAGCCGCCGGTGTAGAGGCTCTTGACGCCGGGATGGCGGTTGCCGAACGCCGGCGACAGCGTGAAGGGAGACGTGGCCGCGTTGTTCTCGCTGCCGTTGATCAGCAGCCCGTCGGCGGGACGCTCTGCCGCATCCTCTTCGGGGGCCTGTGGTGGCGGGGCAGCGGCGCTTGCTGTCGGGTTGGTGGCGACGCTCTTCGCGGGTGGCTTTGCGTCCAGAGTACGCGGCTTAAGAGGCGGCGTCTCTGCCGGGGGTGCGTGGGTGTCCGCAAGCAGGGCTTCGAGGCTGAGCAGCTTCAACTCCCACTCGCGCTGCGATGCGTTTGCAGCGACGGCGACTTCGCCATCGAGTGGTGCGAAACCGTGCATTTCCATATGGATCTTCCATGTGCCATCGGCGAGGTCAGGGAACTCGTAGAGGCCCTGGGTGTCGGTGATGGTGGAGAGCTTCTGCGCGCCCTGGGTGACTGTCACCGTTACACCCGGCACGGGCAGGCCGCCGAAGACGACGTGCCCGTGGACCTCCGTCGCTGAACCGGCAGCCGCGAAGGCGAGCCATACCAGAGCTGCGAGGGAACAGCGTTTCGTCCTCAGCCGCCAACGTGAACGCGCCATCTGTCTCTAGTTCTCCGAAGGTGCTGCGATGTGGTCGACAACAAGCACGGTGACGGGACCTTTGCCTGACTCGAGCTTCAGTCCGAGCTGCTCCTGTAGTGCGGTGTAGAGCGTTGGTGCCAAATCCTCGCGCAGGCCGCTCTGCGGACCCTGGTCTTCCCGCTGCCACTTGAACTCAAAGTCGAACCTGCCGCTGAGGCCGGTCTTGTCGATAACGGTGACGTGCGTCTGGTCGGTGAGAAAGCTCACGATGTCAGCGACGGAGATGTGGCGTGCGGTCATATCCCCGTTATTCGAATGCATGCTGCCGCCGAAGCCCTTGGCATCATCCTCCCTTGGGGCTGAGGGTGTGAGCCTGCTGCCGCCCTTGGCGACGACCAGGTTGAGAACGGGAAGCATTCTGACTTCGGTGTGGGTCTTGAGCTGAAAACGGCCCTCGATTAGATGCCGCACCATGAGCGCCCGCTGTTCGCGGGTCATGTCCTTCAGCACCTGCGGGTCCGCGTCGACGACCTTCGCCACGATGTCATAGTGCGAGACCTCGGCCCAGTGCGGCAGGCCGAAGATGTCGTCCTGCTCCACGTGGTAAGCCTCCTCCATGAGCATCTTGATCTGAACATTGGTGGCTTGCAGGATGTCGTCGTTCATACTGACCCGAATGGAGCCGCTGCCGGTGTCATTGGGCTTGACGGTGGACACATCAAACTCGGGCATCGGTCTGGATTCAGCGGCAACGGCAGCCTGAGCAGCACCGGCAGCTTGGGCATCGATGCCAGGTGTCAGCAACAGCACCGTCATCAGAAGTAGGCCTGCTCTGACACAAGTTCTCAACGAAGTGGACTCCAACCTGGATTAGTTGGCACCGGGCTTCTCTGCCTTCTCGATGACCAGCACCGGGACCTGCGCCTTGCCTGCCTCCAGCTTCAGCCCAAGCTGCTCCTGCATGGCGGTGTACAGCGGCGGCGGCGCGTCGGCAGCATCGCTGGGCGGCGGGACCTTGATGCCCATGCCGCCAAACTGCGACTCGTCCGGCGTCCACTTCAGCAGGAAGTCCCACTTGCCGGGCAGATTGGTCTGGTTCACTACGGGCCGATCCAGCACGGCGGACTGAAACAGGTCACAGAGGTCGTCCATGGAGGAGTTGGTGAAGGTGAGCACACCGAGGCCGCGGAAGAACCGGCCACCCAGGCCATTGGGATCGGCCTCGCTCTTCTTCATCTTCGGGCCGCCCTTGGCCACGGTCAGTACATAGGCGGGGAGTTCCTTCTGGTCCTTATGAAACTTCAGCTGGAAGCGGTCTGCGAGCAGCTTCTGGATCATCGTCTTCAACTGCGCCTGGTTGGGTGCGCCGGGGATGTCAGGCTGTGCCGCGATGTCGTACTTGTCCGTGAAGACCCACGCGGGCGCACCGAGAATCTGCTTGTCCTGCACGTTGTAGGCTTCCTTGATCAGATCGGCCAGCGTGGTGTTGATGGTGGTAAAGCGGTCGCCCTGCACGCGGAACAACTTGCCGGGTTGGTCAGGCTTGCTAGGCTTGATGGTCGCTACGTCAAAGCTGGGATTGGCGTCTGCCGCCATGGGTGCGGGCCGGGGCGGCGGCTCCGGAATGGCCCAGGCCGTCTCCGGCGTCGCGCGCTCGAAGACCAGCGGCAGCGGGTTCGGTCCCTGCTTCCACTGGCCGGCGATGGACTTGCCGTCCGACGACATCTTGCCGTCGTAGCTGCCGTCGATCATGTCCATGGTGAACTTCAACTCGCCATCCTGAAAGTTGATCGAGGTGACGGGGATGGGCTGACCGCCCTGGTCGATGCTGTAGTTCACTGCTTTGAGGGCACCCTTATCGTCCTTGGTGACCTTCAACACAATCCGCAAGTCGTGCTGCGGAATATGCAGGGTTCCCTGCCAGGTGCCCTCGATGGCAGGCTTGGCGGGGAGGGCCTGTGCCCAGGCAGGACTGGTATGTATCAGGGCGAAGCAGCCGGGGAGCGCGATGCTCGCGCCCAGCAGCAGCAATCCGCCGAGTTGTGCCAGGCGCTTCTGGAGATGCCTATGTGGCGCGATCCATCGTGTCGATGTCATTGCCGCTGATTTCCTTCCTGTTCGAGTGCCGGTTGTCCGATTGTACGAGACGCTCCTTCCGTTGGTTCCAGGCGGCAGAAGGCCGGGCAAGCTCGCGATTCCGTCCTGACTTGTTGCTTTTGTTAAGATCGACGCAGGAAGATGCGGGAGGTTATCCCGCTCCCGGGTGCTTTCAGAAAAAAGTTCACCTTGCGTATGGTTATAGAACCATACGCTGGAGATCAGGAGGCCTCTCAACGCCATCCATTACAGCCTGCAGATCAAAAGTTCACGCTCATAGATCATCTCCGCGGGCAGGTGGTCATGCAGCAACAGGAAGAGCTCCTCATGCCCCATGATCTCTTGCTTCCACTGCGCGGGATTCACGCGCTGCAGCTCGTCGAAGGTCTGGCGGCTGAAGTCCAGCCCCTTCCAGTTCAGGTCATCGAAGTACGGCGTCCAGCCGATGGGCGTCTCCTTGCCCTGGGCGCGGCCGCGCACGCGGTCGACGATCCAGCACAGCACGCGCATGTTCTCGCCGTAGCCTGGCCATTGGAATTTGCCATTGGCGTCCTTGCGGAACCAGTTGACGTGGAAGACGCGCGGCGTGGAGGTGAGTTCGCGCTGCATCTTGAGCCAATGCCGGAAGTAGTCGCCCATGTGGTAGCCGCAGAAGGGCAGCATCGCCATGGGGTCGCGCCGCACATTCCCAACCGAACCCCCCGCTGCCGCCGTAGTCTCCGAGCCCATGGTTGCGCCCACGTAGACGCCGGAGGACCAGTTGAACGCCTGGTAGACCAGCGGAATGGTATGCGCGCGGCGTCCGCCGAAGATGAACGCCGAGATCGGCACGCCCTCCGGGTCTTCCCACGCGGGGTCAATGCTGGGGCACTGGCTGGCCGGCGCGGTGAAGCGTCCGTTGGGATGCGCTGCAGTGCGGCCGGTCTCCTTGCCGATGGCCGGCGTCCAAATCTGTCCGCGCCAGTCCAGGCACTCGGCTGGTGGCTCGTCGGTCATGCCCTCCCACCACACGCCACCGTCCGAGGTGAGCGCCACGTTGGTGAAGATAGTGTTCTTGCTCAGCGTAGCCATGGCGTTGGGGTTGGTCTTCGCGCTGGTGCCTGGAGCGACGCCGAAGAAGCCATACTCGGGGTTGATGGCGCGAAGCTGGCCCGTGGCGTCCGGCTTGATCCATGCGATGTCGTCGCCGACGGTCCAGACCTTCCAGCCCTCAAAGCCCGCCGGAGGAATCAGCATGGCGAAGTTGGTCTTGCCGCAGGCGCTGGGGAAAGCTGCGGCAACGTAGGTCTTCTCGCCAACGGGTGACTCTACGCCGACGATGAGCATATGCTCGGCCATCCAGCCCTCGTCGCGCGCGATGTTGGAGGCGATGCGCAGCGCGAAGCACTTCTTACCCAACAGCGCATTGCCGCCGTAGCCCGAGCCGTAGGACCATATCTCGCGGGTTTCGGGGAAGTGGACGATGTACTTCTCGCTGTTGCAGGGCCACGGAACGTCCTGCTGTCCCGGCTCCAGGGGCATACCCACCGAGTGCATGCAGGGCACCACGCGTTTGGTGTCCTTGTCGATTTCAGCCAGCACGGGCGCACCCACCCGCGCCATAATGCGCATATTGACGACCGCATAGGCTGAGTCAGTAAGCTGCACGCCGATCTGCGACATAGGAGAGCCAATGGGCCCCATGCTGTAGGCAAGCACATACATCGTCCGGCCCTTCATGCAGCCGCGGAAGAGCGACTTAAGCTTGCGCCGCATCCGGTAAGGGTCTTCCCAGTTGTTGGTGGGGCCGGCGTTGTCCCTGGAGAGCGAACAGATGAAGGTGCGGTTCTCCACACGAGCGACGTCGTCTGGAGAGGAGCGGGCGTAGAAGCAGCCGGGCCAGAGCCTCTGGTTGAGCTTGGTAAAGGTGCCTGCTGCGACCAGTTCATCGCAAAGCCGGTTGTACTCCGCCTTGGAGCCGTCCACCCAGTGGATGCGATCCGGCTGGCAAAGGTCGGCCATCTTTTCAACCCAGCGGATGAGGTGCTTGTTTGTGGTGGGCGGCGCGGCGATTGCAGTAGCCATAGGGTTGGTTCCTTCCGGACTTCAGCAGATAATTTTATCCTTTGGCTGCGACGCCGGTGGGACGGGCCTCTACGCTAATCGCCCCGGTCTGGCTGCCCGAAACGGACGCCCCATCCGCCGCCGCCTGGTGTCTCCAGCCGCAACCGGTCGCCCGCGGAGAGCCGAAGGCTGCACTTGCCGGGCAGCTCATTCTCCTTCTCCGCGGCTGTAGTTCTCACCGAAGCGCGCCCGGCAGCGCCGTCCTCGCCCCCCGCGAGGCCATAGGGGCGAAACTGTCTGCGGTCTGCCAGCAATGTGACCTCCGCGTCGGCGAGCAGCTCGATCTCCCGCACCAGGCCATCTCCGCCGCGGAACTCGCCCGCGCCTCCTGAACCCTTGCGATAGGCATAACGACGCATACGAAAAGGGTACGCATACTCCAGCGCCTCTATCGGTGTGTTCAGCGAGTTTGTCATGTGTGTCTGCACACCGGAGATACCGTCGCTGCCGGGGCGCGCGCCCATGCCGCCGGCAGCGGTCTCGTAGTAGGTAAAGGGCTCGCCGCTACGTGGGTCCATGCCGCCGATGGTCAGATTGCTCATGGTGCCGGCGCTCGCCGCCGGCACACGGGAGGGGACGGCCTTGGCCAGAGCGCGAAGCAGCACATCCACAATGCGTTGCGAGGTCTCCACGTTGCCGCCCGCTACTGCTGCCGGCGGTAGAGCGTCGACGATGCTCCCTGGCGGAGTGTACAAAGTGAGCGGTCGCAGGATGCCGGCCGTGGCTGGTGCGTCCTCACCGAGCAGGCAGCGCAGCATATAGAAGCAGGCCGAGAGCGTAATCGCCCGCACCGCATTCACGCTGCCCGCCACCTGCGGGCTGGAGCCGGCGAAGTCGACGTCCACGGAGGCCGCAGCGGGATCGAAGCGGAGTTGTACGCAGATGCGGCGCGGCTCGTCCGTGACACCATCCTCGTCCAGCCAGTCTTCCGCGCCGTACTCCCCGACGGGCATGGAGCGCAGCTCCTTCCGCATGTGCTGTTCGGAGGCCCCGAGCAATTGCTCACCCAACTCCCCCAGCTTCGGCTGGTCAAACTTCTGCATCAGCGCCATCATGCGTTGCTCGCCCACGCGGCAGGCACCCATCTGCGCGTCAAGATCACCCTCGCGCTCGCGCGGCGTGCGGACGTTGTTCAGTATCAGGTCCAGGATCTCGCGCTGGACTTCGCCTCCGCGCACGATCCGCACGGGAGGAATCCGTATGCCCTCCTGATAGATATCCGTCGCCGGCCCCATAGAACCGGCGAACATCCCGCCCACATCCGCGTGGTGCGCGCGCGCGGCTATATAGAACTCCGGTGCGCTGTTGGGCTCGCGAAAGACCGGCAGCACCATCGTGATGTCGGGAAGGTGAGTGCCCCCGGCGTAGGGATCGTTGAGGATGGCTATATCTCCGGGCGCAAACACGATGGCCTGCACCGCGGCCTGCACCGACATGGGCATGGAGCCCAGATGCACGGGCATGTGGTCGCCCATGGCGATCACCCGTGCCTGGCCGTCGAAGACCGCGCAAGAGTAATCGCGGCGCTCCTTGATGTTGGGCGAGAGCGCTGTGCGCCGCAGCGTAGCGCCCATCTCCTCGGCAATGGAGTGCACCATGCTCTGGAAGATAGCCAGTTCCACGGGATCGGCAGCCGCAGGCGTCATGCACCCTCCTGAGCTATATGGATGACCAGATTCCTGTAGCCGTCGACCGCGGCGCGGCAATCCGGCGGCAGCACTGTGGCGGAGGTGTACTCGGTGATCATGGCGGGGCCTGTGATGGCGTCTCCCGGATGAAGAGCGTCGCGCCGGTAGATCTTCGCCGGCACAAAGCGGTCGCCGAAGAAGATCTCCCGGGTTGCGAAGCAGGCGGCGCTGCCATCGCCGGGTACGGGTCCGGTGTGCCTCGGCAAGTACACCTCTCCAGCGGCGACCATACGCAGCCGCAGGTTCACAATCTCCGTGGGTCGTTGCGCATCGGCAAAACCGTAGCGATGCAGGTGCAGCGCATGGAAGGCTTGCAAGGATTGTGACGGATGCTCGCGGCCGTAAGGAACATTCAGCTCGTATGCCTGGCCGCGATAGCGCATGTCTACGCTGCACTCGGCGACGCCATCCACTCCAACCGCGGCGAACTCAGCGGCACCGCGCTGCTCCAGGTCTGCGAAGAGCGCTCCGAGATCGTGGATGGCCGTTCCGGGCAGCATCACCGTCTGGGAGAAGTCGCGCACCGTATCTGCCAGCAGAATCCCGATGGCCGACAGCGCGCCAGGCATCGTCGGCACCAGCACGGTGGGAATGCGCAGCGCGCGGGCCAGAGCGCAGGCGTGCAGCGGGCCTCCACCGCCGAAGGCCACCAGCGTGAACTCGCGCGGATCGTAGCCGCGCTCCACGGAGATCACGCGAATGGCCTTCTCCATCTGTGCCTCAACCACGCGCAGAATCCCGGCGGCAAACGCCTCGACCGTCGGCATTGAACTCTTGCATTCGGCCATGATGCGCGCAGCCCGTCCGCGATCCAACGGCACGCCGCCGCCGACAAAGCTCTCCACGTCCAGGCGTCCCAGCAGCAGGTTGGCGTCCGTGACGGTGGGAAAAGTTCCGCGCCCGAAGCAGAGGGGGCCGGGGTCTGCGCCGGCCGATTCCGGGCCGACGCGCAGCAGGCCGCCGGGGTCAAAGCGGGCGATGGAACCACCGCCCGCGCCGACGGTGTGGATGTCAAGCATGGGCACGCTCACCGGAACGCCTGCAACGACCGATTCCCGGGTGCGCTGCACACCGCCCGCGTCCGCGTCGGAGAGGAAGACGTCGGTGGACGTGCCTCCCATGTCGCAGCCGAGGATGCGCCGGAAGCCGGCGGTGAGCGCCATGCGGCTGGCTCCGATAACGCCGCCTGCGGGACCGGACAGGATGGTGCGTACAGGCTCCTGTGCCGCCAGCCGCACCGGGATGGTTCCCCCGGATGACTGCATTACGTCCACGCGAGCTGCGCGGCTCTTGCCCGCGATGCGCCGCTCCAGGCCGAGCAGGTAGCTCTCCATGCGTGGCGCGAGATAGGCATTGACCACGGTTGTGGCGGCGCGCTCGTACTCGCGGAACTCGGGCAGAATCCGGTGCGAGACCGAGATGGGCAGCCCCAGGGCGCGCAGAGCGGCCTCCACGCGCTGCTCCGTCTCCGGGTTGGCGAAGGAGAACAGCAGGGAGACCGCGATGGCTTCCGCGCCGCTGCCGCGCACCTGCTCCACCAGCGCTGCCAGCTCCGCATCGGTGGGGCGGCGCAGCATCTTCCCCTCGGCGGTTACGCGCTCCGGTACGCCGAAGCGCAGGGCCGTGGGGACAAGGCACACCGGCGCGGGCGCAAACCAGTTGTAGAGGCTGGCGCGCGTCTGCCGCCCGATGGCGATGGTGTCCTCAAAGCCCTCGGTCGTGACGAAGGCGACGCGCGCGCCTCTGCGCTCCAGCATGGTGTTGGTGCCGACGGTGGTGCCATGGCGCAGCTCCAGACCTTCGCCCGCACCGAGGCGTTCCACGGCCTGCAGCACTGCCAGCGACGGGTCTGCGGGCGTGGAGGCGACCTTCAACACCTCGATCTGGCCGTCGCGCAGCGTGACACAGTCGGTGAACGTGCCTCCGGTATCGATTGCTACGCGCAAAGGTGTCTGCTCCCCGTATGCTTAGAAGACTAAAGCAACCTATCCATCCAACGGTCGGGGGACAACCTTGAGCGGCATCTACGACTGGCTGTTTGCAGCCACCCGCGAGCAGAAGCGCACCCTCATCGCAGCGTCGCTGGGCTGGATGCTGGACAGCATGGACGTGATGCTCTACACGCTGGTGCTGGGGCAGGTGCAGCGCGAGTTCCACCTCTCGGCGGCCATGGGCGGAGCCATGATGTCGGTCACGCTGCTGTCGGCGGCGTTCGGCGGCATCGCCTTCGGGTGGTTTGCGGACCGCTTTGGCCGCGCGCGGGCGCTGATGGCCAGCGTGCTGATCTTCTCCGTCTTTACGGCCGCGTGCGGACTGGCGCACAGCGCGGCGGAGCTGATGGTCTTCCGCATCCTGCTGGGCCTGGGAATGGGCGGCGAATGGGCCAGCGGCGCGGCGCTGGTGGCGGAGACGTGGCCGGCCGAGAACCGCGGCAAGGCGCTGGCGCTGGTGCAGAGCTCCTGGGCCGTGGGCTTTGCGCTGGGCGCGGCGATTGTGGCGCTGGTGATGCCGTACTTCGGCTGGCGCGCGGTCTTCTTTGTGGGCATTGTTCCGGCGCTGTTGACGCTGTGGCTGCGGCGCGGCCTGCATGAGCCCGCAGCGTGGCAGCGTGAGCACGCGACCGAAGCCGGCCGCTCGCTCCAGCCCATGCAGCTATTTCGGGGAACGCTGGGACGCAGCATGTTGATCTGCACCACCATGAATGCCGCCACCCTGTTTGCGTGGTGGGGGCTGTTTACGTGGGTGCCGCGGTTTTTGTCCATGTCCACGGCGGAGGGCGGCCGGGGGATGAGCATCGTGAAGACCTCCGCGTGGACCATCGCCATGCAAGTGGGGACGTTTCTGGGCTACGTCATCTTCGGGTACATCGCTGACCGCTACAGCCGGAAGTACACCTACATCGGCTACCTGCTGATGGCCACGCTGCTGGTGCCGCTGTTCGCCTTTGTGCGTAATCCCAATGCGCTGTTGCTCATCGGGCCGCTGGTGGGTTTCTTCGGGACGGGCTACTTCTCGGGCTTCAGCGTGATTACCAGTGAGCTGTTCCCGACGGCGCTGCGCGGCTCGGCGATGGGGTTTGCGTACAACACGGGGCGGATCGCCAGTGCGGCTGCGCCTTATGTGATTGGGCGGGTGTCAGAGAATACCGGTCTGGGCTCAGCGCTGACGATCACTTCAGGGGCGTTTTTGATTGCGGCGCTGATTGCTACGCGGCTGCGGCCCAACCCCCCACCCTCTCAGCCGGATCTTTGGAATCAGCGGTTTAGCGGGTGACCCCGAGGCTAAAATCCTGATTTCAGGGATTTTACCTGCAAAATATTCATTCTGCTGAGGTTGCAGGTGCCCTGCCAAGGGTGTCGGATGAGCCGTGAGCTTCGAGCTGGTGAGCTTGGAGGAAGACTCTATTTGTTAATTGTAGCGAGTCGGGTAGTAATTAATTACCGTTTCCGGATATTTTTTTATACGCATGATTGCAAGGGGGTTATGTCTATTTCTGGGGCCGCAGGGGGCTTGACAGGGTTAGAACAGCTTTTTGCGGCTCAAGGGGGTAAGGATCTTGGAAGATCCCTGGTGGGAAGGCCGGAGCTGCGGGTCTCTCCGCTGCGTCGCTGCGCTCCTCCGGTCGAGATGACACATTCTGGGCGGGGTGAGCGGGAAGCGAGGAACCGGTAGCCGCTGCCCACCCGGCCCAGGGTGAGGGGTTACCAGAGGAGGCAGGGGTAGCGCCAAAAGTTTGTTGACTCTCCCAGCGCGCTGGACTATACATGCCGGAACGGAAACCCGTTCCATTCCGGTACACCCCCGCGCAAAGCGTTCCATGAGGAGAACCCATGTCCAGGCTGTCGCTGCCCATCGACCAGATCCAGAGCCACTATGACGTTGTTGTGATCGGGTCGGGGTATGGCGGGGGGATTGCGGCCTCGCGGATGTCGCGGGCGGGGCGCGCGGTGTGCGTGCTGGAGCGCGGCAAGGAGTTCCAGCCGGGCGAGTACCCCAATACGGAGATGGAAGCCGTCGGCGAGACACAGACCCACCTGCCGGACGGCACGCATCTGGGCGACCGCACCGGGCTGTATGACCTGCACTGCAATGACGACATTAATGTGGTGGTGGGTTGCGGTCTGGGGGGGACTTCGCAACTGAATGCGAATGTGTCGCTGGAGGCGGAGCCGCGCGTTTTTGACGACCCGCGCTGGCCGGCGGAGGTGGTGAAGGACCTGCCCACGCTGGTGCAGAGGGGCTACGATCTGGCGCGGGAGATGCTGAAGCCGAATCCGTATCCGACGGGTGAGCCAAGGAACGGGTCGGCGACGGAGAAGTGGCCGGTGCTGCCCAAGCTGGCGGCGCTGGAGGCGAGCTCCAAGGTGGTGCTGGGCGACCATAGCGGCACGTTCTATCCCACGCCGATCAATGTGACGTTTGAGGACAAGATCAACCATGTGGGCGTGGCGCAGAAGGCCTGCACGCTGTGCGGGGACTGCTGCTCGGGCTGCAACTATGGGGCGAAGAACACCATCATCATGAACTACCTGCCGGACGCGGTGAACCATGGTGCGCAGATCTTTACGCGGACGGAGGTGCGGTATGTGGAGCAGGTGGGCGGCAAGTGGGTGGTGCATTATCAACTGCTGGACTCCGGCCGGGAGAAGTTTGACGCGCCCACGCTGACGGTGTCGGCGGATGTGGTGTTTGTGTCGGCGGGGACGCTGGGGTCGACGGAGATTCTGTTGCGGTCGCAGGCGAATGGGCTGGCGGTGAGCGCGATGCTGGGCCGGCATATGACCGGCAACGGCGATGTTCTGGCCTTTGGGTACAACGGCGACCGCGAGATTGACGGCGTCGGCTATGGGACGCGCAAGCCGGAGACCATGCCGCCGTGCGGGCCGTGCATTACCGGGGTGATTGATCTGCGCGAGCAGCCGGTGCTGACCGATGGCATGGTGATTGAGGAGGGGTCGATCCCCGGAGCGCTGGGTGCGGCGCTGCCCGCGGCGCTGGCGGCGGCGTCCGTGTTGGAGGGCCAGCAGGAGCCCGGCGCAATTGACAAGCTGAAGCAGAAGGCGCGGCAACTGGAGAGCCTAGTGGGCGGACCGCATCGCGGCGCGATCAAGAACACGCAGACGTATCTGATTATGTCGCACGACAACGGCAACGGGCAGATGGTGCTGGAGAAGGACGCGCTGCGGGTGAACTGGCCGGGGGTGGGCAGCCAGCCGATCTTCAAGGCCGCCAATGCGAATTTGTTTGAGGCGGGCAAGGCGCTGGGCGGCAGGTTCGTGGAGAACCCGATCTGGACGAAGCTGTTCGGCAAGCAGTTGGTGACGGTGCATCCGCTGGGCGGCTGCGTGATGGGCGAGGACGCGGCGAGCGGCGCGACCAACCACAAGGGGCAGGTCTTTACCGGCAGCGGAACCACGGTGTATGAGGGGCTATATGTGAGCGACGGAGCGGTGATTCCGGTGCCGCTGGGGGTGAACCCGCTGCTGACGATCTCCGCGATGGCGGAGCGGGCGTGCTCACTGGCGGCGGCGGACCGTGGATGGACCATCGACTACACGCTGCCTTCGGCGCCGAAGACGGTGCTGCCGCCGCTAAAGGTGGGGATGCAGTTTACGGAGACGATGTCCGGCTACCTGTCGCTGAAGGAGACGGCGGATTATGCGGCGGGCGAGGCGCAGGGTAAGGCGGATGGGTCGACGCTGGCGTTCACCGTGGCGGTGACGTCGGACGATCTGGACGCGATGCTGACGGACTCGGCGCACCTGGGGGCGATTGTAGGCACGCTGAATGCGCCGGCGGTCTCGCCTGACCCGATTACGGTGAATGAGGGTGTCTTCCATCTGTTCATAGACGATCCTGAGATTGTGGGCCAGCGGCTGATGACCTATGACATGCCGCTGACCACGAGCGACGGCAAGCAGTTCTTCATGCACGGCTTCAAGGAGACGCACGGCAACACCGGGCTGCGCATTTGGCCGGACACGTCCACGCTGTACATCACGCTGTATGAGGGCGGCGATGCGACCGGCAAGGTGCTGGGCAAGGGCATTCTGCATATTCTGCCGGCGGACTTTGCCAAGCAGATGACGACCATGAAGATCACAAACACCACCAGCGAACTGCAGCAGTTGGAGGGGATGGTGAAGTTCGGGGAGTTCTTCAGCAAGACGATCTTTGATGTGTACGGCGGAGTGCTGCGGCCGGACAGCCTGTTCAACCCGGACGCGCCGCCGCGCAAGAAGCGGCCACTGCGCGCGCCTGTGCCGGAGCTGCATCCATTCAGCACGCCGGACGGCGTGGAGCTGCTGCTGACGCGGTACCAGGGCGGAGCGAAGGGGCCGGTGATCCTGTCGCATGGGCTGGGCGTGTCCAGCCGGATTTTTTCGACGGATACCATTGACACGAACCTGGTGGAGTTTCTGACGGGCAACGGCTACGATGTGTGGCTGCTGGACTACCGGGCGAGTATTGCGCTGCCGGCGTCCGAGCAGGAGTCTAACGGGGACCAGATCGCGACCATCGACTACCCGGCGGCGATTGCGACAGTGCAGCAGTTGACCGGAGCGAAGACGGTGCAGATGCTGGTGCACTGCTGGGG
>Ga0302157_10002962_pt1 | contig 19425 bp, 25 predicted proteins | sample I_Bog_N3_3_FD_193502 | JGI IMG/M metagenome (GOLD analysis project Ga0302157, IMG submission 193502) | Peat permafrost microbial communities from Stordalen Mire near Abisko, Sweden - I_Bog_N3_3 | ecosystem: Environmental > Terrestrial > Soil > Wetlands > Peat | place: Sweden: Abisko, Stordalen... | reverse complement strand
GGAACAACTGGCGCAGCGGCTGGAAGACAATCCGGACCTGGGCATGGTGGGGCCCCTGCTGCTGTACGGCGATGGCGCCGTGCAGCACGAAGGCATGCTGTTCAAGCACCTGCCGGAATTCGGCAACTGGCTGTTCCCCGATCATCCGCGCAAGGGCATGCGGCCGTCGGGCCAGACCGGCCTGCGCCGCCACATCTGCATCACCGGCGCCTGCATGCTGATGCGGCGCGATCTTGCGGTGGAAATGAAAGGGTTCGACGAATCCTACGTGATCGGTGATTTCGAGGATACCGACCTGTGTCTGAAGCTATATGAAAAGGGGCTGAACAGCGCGGTTGATCTGGACGTCCAGATGTATCACCTGGAACGCAAGTCGCAGGCGTCATCGGCACAAACCTGGCGGATGAACCTGACGCTGTACAATGCCTGGGTGCATCAGAAGCGTTGGGCGGACCTGATCGCGGTCCATCCGCTGCGCAACGGGCCGGTGATCGACCGCCAAATCACCATGGGCCCACCGAACCGATGACCGAGGTTTTGAACGCCGCGCCGCCGGACGCATCCGACATCGCGGAGGCCGGCTTCGTCCTGCCGCCCGTCGCCGTGGAAACCCAACCGCGGATCATGATCATCTCGCACAGCCACCCCGAGATATCCAAGGGTGGCGCGGAAATCGCCGCCTACCAGTTATATCACGGGATCGCGGCGCGCGCGGGCAGCCATGCCTGGTTCGTGGGCTGCGACCGGCGCCGGACGCGGTCCGAGGTTCCGATCTCCCAGCCTTTCGGTGCCGGGGAGTACTTATATTCCGTCGGGGAATTCGACTGGTTCAAATTCTCCAACCGCGATCCGCGCTTCCCGGAGGCCTTCGCCGACCTGCTGATGGAAACCCAGCCTGACATCGTGCATTTCCACCACTACATCAATCTGGGTGTCGAAGCCTTCGCCCTGGTCAAGCGCATCCTGCCAGGCGCTCGGGTCGTTGTCACTTTGCATGAATATCTCGCGATCTGCAACCACCATGGCCAGATGGTCACCAACCCGAACCGTACCCTGTGCTACAAGGCCAACCCGGCGCGCTGCATCGAATGTTTCCAGGAATTCAGCGAGTCGGATTTCTTCCTGCGCAAGCGCTACATCGAACATTTTTTCAATTTCGTCGACCACTTCGTATCGCCCAGCCAGTTCCTGGCCGACCGATACATTGCCTGGGGGATGCCGCCAAACCGTGTCTCGGTCATCGAGAATCTGATCCGGCCGCCTTTGGTGCGGGAGAATTTTCGTTCGGTCGAGATCAAGGGCCCACTGCGCACCGGATTCTTCGGCCAGATGTCGTTCCTCAAGGGCGTCAATGTCCTGTTCGAAGCCGCCAGCCAGCTCGACAAGGAGGAACGCCTGGATATCAGCTTCGAGATCTTCGGCGACTACCGCAACCAGCCTGCCGAATTCCAAAAGGAATTGCAGGAACGCATGGAAAAGATCGGCCAGAACGTCCGGCTGAACGGCCCGTACGATGAAACCCGGGTGGACGCGTTGATGCAATCGGTTGACGTGATCATCATGCCATCGGTCTGGTGGGAGAATTCGCCGCTGGTGATCCAGGAAGCGCTGCGCAACGGCCGGCCGGTCATCTGCTCCGACATCGGCGGCATGGCCGAAAAAGTACGAGACGGCATCGACGGATTCCATTTTCCGGTCGGCAATGCCATGGCGCTGGCATCGCTGCTGAAGCGGCTCGCCGACGACCGGCAGTTGCTGATCGACGTCACCTGCACGGCCCGCAAGGCCCACTCCATGGATGCGATCATCGACGCGCATCTGGCGCTGTACCAGAAGCTGTAGCCGCCCTGGTTCCGACCCTCCCGCCGATGTGACCGCACCCGGCGCGCCCTCTGGAGATCGTTGTGGATACCGGACCACCCGGTCGTGTAGGATCAGGGCCGCACACCGCAACCCGGTCCGGCAGCCATCCCGAACCACGTTCCAAGCCATCCACAGGACCGTAAAATCACATGTTGGAAGCGTCCCTCACGCAGCCTGCCACGCCATCTGCTCCAGACGCAGGACGGATCGCCGCGGCTCGTCAAAGCGCCGTTCGCACCTTGGAAATCGAACAGCGCGGCCTGGAAGCCGTCGAGCAGGCGCTGCGCGGCGAACTGGGTGAAGCCTTCAACACGGCCGCCGATATCATCGAAGCCGCCGGCGGCAACGTCGTCGTCACCGGCATGGGCAAGTCGGGCCATATCGGGCGCAAGATCGCCGCCACCTTCGCCTCCACCGGCACGCCCAGCCACTTCGTCCATCCCGCCGAGGCCAGCCATGGCGATCTCGGCATGATCCGCACCGACGACGTCGTGCTGGCCTTGTCGTGGTCGGGGGAAACGCCGGAACTGTCCGATATCGTCGCCTATACCCGCCGTTTCGGGGTCAAGCTGATCGCCATCACCTCCCGCCGCGGCAGCGCGCTGGGCAGTGCCGCCGATGTCGGGTTGTTCCTGCCGACCTCGCAGGAGGCCTGCCCGAACGGCCTCGCGCCCACCACATCCACCACCATGCAGATGGTGATGGGCGATGCGCTCGCGGTCTTCCTGCTGGAACGGCGCGGCTTCACCTCCACCGACTTCCAGCGCTTTCACCCCGGCGGCAAGCTGGGGGCCCGGCTGTCGAAAGCCCAGAGCGTCATGCACAGCGGCCCCGAACTGCCGGTCGTGCCATCCTCGGCGGGGCTGTCGGATGCGATCGTCGAGATGACCTCGAAGCGCTTCGGCATCACCGGCGTGGTCGATGAGCAGGGCCTGCTGATCGGGGTGCTGACCGACGGCGACCTGCGGCGCGCGTTCCGGCGCGGCTTCGTGGACGGGCCGGTGACCGCGGTGATGGGACAACGCCCGCACAGCGTCGGCCCCGACGTGCTGGCCGTCGAGGTGCTGGCGCATATGAACAAATCGCGCATCACCTGCATCTTCGTGGTCGAGGACGGCAAGCCGGTCGGGCTGATCCACGTCCACGACCTGCTGCGGGTGGGCATCGTGTAGCAGGACCCGCCCATGATCATCCAGGATGTCGTCAGCCTGTTTCTCGACCGCGCCGCGGCACGTCCGGACCACTTGGCAATCGGCGGCCGCGGCCGCACCCTGACCTATGCCGCCCTGGAACAGCGGGTGCGGCATTTCGCCGCGGTTTTCGCGCGTGTGGCGAACCCGCGCGTGCTGATCGGCCTGCCGCAGGGCGCCGACGCCTATGCCGCGATGTTCGCCGCCGGCCTGGCGGGCGGCTATTACGCCCCGCTCAACACCGCCGCACCGGTCGAGAAACTGTGCCGCATCGCCGGCCTGCTGCAGCCCGACATCATCCTCGCCACCCCGGCCCTGCGCGCCAGCCTGGCCGGGGCCGCGCCCAAAGCGACCGTCCTGGACCCGGCGGCCCTGCCGGATGTGCCGCTGTTCGCGGGGCACGGCAGCCGGCATCCGATGGGCTATGTCATGTTCACCTCCGGCTCGACCGGCCTGCCGAAAGGCGTGATGGTCTCCCGAACCGCGCTGAACCATTACGTATCCTGGGCGATCGATGCGGATATCGTGCGGCCGGAAGACCTTGTGTCGCAGCATCCCAACATCGCCTTCGACGTCTCCGTGACCGACATCTATGGCGCGCTCTGCCAGGGCGCCACCCTGTTCCCCATCGCCGGCGCCAGCGACCGGCTGATGCCGTCCCGGATGATCCAGCGGGAGGGCATCACCGTCTGGAACTCGGTGCCCAGCGTGGTCAACCTGATGATGCAGGCCGGCGAAGTGACGACCGCGATGCTGCGGTCGGTGCGGCTGTTCAATTTCCTGGGCGAGCCGCTGCTGCGCGAGCAACTGCGCGCCATTTTTGCCGCGCGCCCCGACGTGGCGGTGAACAACACCTATGGCCCGACCGAGGCAACGGTGTCGATGACCCATCTGCGGCTGACCGCATCGGACTACGAAGCCGTCTGCACCACGTCGGTGGCGCTGGGCGAGGCGATCGCGGACATGGGGCTGCACCTGGTCGGGGGATCGCACCCCGATGAGGGCGAGCTGGTAATCACCGGCCCGCAACTGGCCGACGGCTACTGGAACGATCCCGAACGGTCCGCTGCGGTGTTCCGTCCGCTGGAAACCGGCGCCACGGTCTGGTTTTTTTCAAGGAACGGATCGACTTCCAGGTGAAGGTGCGCGGCTTCCGGATCGAGCTGGACGAGGTCGCCGCCGCGATCCGAACCTGCGGCTGGCCGACGGTCTGCGTTTTCAAGCGCGGCGAGGGGCTGGCCGCCCTGGTGGAGCGGCGCGACAGCGCCCCCCTCGACGAAGCGGCCCTGCGTTTGGCGATGGCTGACCATATCGAGCAGCACGCGATCCCCGAAACGATCCGCGAGACCGGCCAGATCCCACGCAACGAGAATGACAAACTGGAGGCCATCCTCGCCGCCGAGGTCGCGCCGGCCTCCACCCCCGCTTGATTCCAACAGGAAGACGTGCATGACCGAAGCCGAAGTTTACGCCGAGCTGACGCGCCTGTTCCGGCAGGTCTTCCGCAATGAGACGATCGTGCTTGACGCCGGATCCAGCGCGGCGACGATCGCCGGTTGGGATTCCTTCAAGTTTGTCGAAATCATCGTCACCATCGAGGGCCTGTATGATATCGAGATCGACGCCCTGGAACTGGACGAGCTCGAGAACGTCGGCGACCTGGTCGGCGTGGTGCTGCGGCGGACCGCCGCAAAGGCGGAATGAGGCCTGGCCGGCCCGTTTTGTCCAAGGCCGCGTTGCCCGGTCAGGGTCGCTGCCTGATCGGCGGGGATCGGTCATGACGACCGGGCACCGGGCGTAAACCGCCATGATCCTGGCCTGGATCACCATCCTGTTGTTTGTCGTCTCGTTTTTCTTGCTGGCCCACCAGTACCGGCATTTCCAGGCGCGCCATAATATCTGGAACCTGCGCCTTGGTTTGATGGTTGGCGCGCTCGCGCTGGTGGTGCTGACGAATTTTTCGACCCGGCATAATCAACATCCCCTGTGGTCGCTGGTCTTCTGCGTGCTGGCGCTGGGCTGGCTCGCGGCCGCGATTCAGCTCTGGCGGATGATGCCGCCCCGGCCGCCGCCGGCGTCGCGCTACTGATCGCGACCGCGACACGGGGGTTGCGACACTGGCGCTCTCGCGCCGTCAGGCGGGGTCATCAGGGCCGGAATGAACGGCCCATTTTTGCAGCATAAGCGGACAGAGCAAGAATGCAGCCGCAGGCAGGCGGCAAGAATCGGCCACAAGTCGCGGGTGCAGCGTATCATGTTTGGCTGCGGCGGCGTTGGAAATCAGGTGATCCCCACGGGCGGTCGGCCGAGCGGCCGAACTGAGGCGGAATTCCGCACGATGAACCCTGTCGGAATGGCGTACTGTGCGGCTGCCTGCGGGTCTCGACCGAGGGGAGACCCGCAGGGTAGAAGCGGACGCATCAAGGAATCTCGGAGTGACCACACAATGGGCCACCTAATCCCTGAACTCGATGTGTCGGACCTTGATCGCTCCCTGGCCTTCTACGTCGGGGTGGTAGGCTTCACGGTGTTGTACGACCGCCCCGAGGAGCGCTTTGCCTTCCTCACCCTCGATGGTGTGCATCTGATGCTTGAGGAAGCTGCCGGACCTGGCCGACGCTTCCGGACGGCACCGCTTGAGTATCCGTATGGCCGAGGCGTGAACTTCATGATCGAAGTGGCTGCAGTGGACCGCCTGCACAGCCGTGTTCAGGCTGCGGAATTCACCATCGTCATTCCGCTGGAAGAGCGGTGGTATCGACGAAACGAGATCGAGAACGGCCATAGGCAATTCGTTGTTGCCGACCCGGATGGTTACCTTCTGCGGTTTTCGACCCGCCTTGGCCAACGGCCGGTGTCGGCGTGACTCTCACCTGGCCCGATCCTCTGACGGCCCGCGTTCCTGGTTTGTCTTCTTATGCTGCAGGAATGGGCCGTTCGCTGGTTCCGGTCCGCCTCAATCCTCGGCCAGCAGCGCGTCCAGCGTGACCGTGCAGACCGCCGGCACCGGCAGCGGCGGCAGGTCGTCGACCGTGTCCGGCAGGCCGCGCAAGGCTCGGCGGTAGATCCGGTCGAGGTCGATCCGCTGGCGCATGGACGGCGCATAACGGTCCGTTGCGTTCGACCGGAACACGCGCGCTTCGGCCCGCCAGTGCGGCACATGGGCGGACTGCGGCCACGCCTCGGCCTTCAGCATATGGATCAGCGCCTGGAGCAGGTTCGACGTCACGGCGTGCAGTTGCTCGCTTCCCACGCTGTCGATTTCCTCGATGATGTTCGGCCAGTCCGGCGTTTGGTTCACCGGTTCCCCGGCGGCGAGGCGGCGCAGCAGGTCGCGCTGTTGTTCGGACCACAGCAGGATGTCGGTGTCGTAGAGATCGGGCATCGGGCCACTCCCTGCCGTTTACGGGCGGAGAATGGTGGCCGGTGCCACCGCGGTCAACGACCATGAGCGACCATGAGCGCGCCGTCGTTGATCCGATCCGGCCATCCACCAGCACGGCCCAGGGGTGGCGGGCCAAGCCCGCCATGATGGTGTGGTCGTACCGCCCAAGAGTCCGGTATTACGTAGCACCCGCCGCCATAAGGCGGCTGAAGCGGCACGCCGATGATCCATTTGCCGGATTTGCGGGAAAAATCAGTGGTGGACAGGCCGTCATCGTCGCCATTGCGGTGCACCCGGATGACCGCAGAATTTCCGGCAGTGCATGATGTTACGCAACCATGCGTGGTCTCAGGTCCCCAGCACCGATCCGCTCCCGCGGGTGTCCGCCGGCTTCGCCGCCATGCCAGCCAAGGCATTTGCTGGACTCCGCCCGATATGAGATAAAACCACAGAAGGAGCCGTCAAATGCTGGATCATGAAGTCCGATCTGACGATGCCGAGACCGTCTTCCGGCATAAATTTCGCGTGAAGCTGGCCGCGCGCGGCTATCAGGGCGTCGAACTGGACCGGAAAGTTGAGGAACTGATGAACGCGCCGGTTCGCTTCAGGCTCGATCTTGACGAAGGTCCGCTGGCACACCCTGCTGCCCCGTCCTGATGGCGCCGGGCTTTGACCTGTTCCGCGAACAGGCCGCGGGCGAATACAATCGGCTGTCGCGCCTGCTTCCAACCAACCGCCCCTATGTCATAGCCAGAGCCAGACAGATCATCCGCCAGTTGGACCATTTTTCGGCCGTCGGCGACCTGACGGAGGCCGAGGAATTCTGGATCGAGGTCATACATGAGTCGTTTCGTGAACTGATTCAGACAGCGGGTGGGACTGCATAAACGTTGGCTGGGCGACGCTTGTCTTATACAAGGCCATCTCGCAAGCAAAGAAGGACAGGAGGAAGAAAATGCGACTCGCCATCCCTCTCGTCATGATCCTCTCAATGCTCGGTCATGCCACCGCTAAACCAGAGTTGACCATGCACCGCGTGCAAATACAGGATGTCGGTGTCGTAGAGATCGGGCATCGGGCCACTCCCTGCCGTTTACGGGCGGAGAATGGTGGCCGGTGCCACCGCGGTCAACGACCATGAGCGCCGGCACCCTTGTGTTCCGACACCTTCAGGACGCCACGGCGCACAGGGCGGGTGACAAGCGCCGCCCCTTCGCGGGCGAGCATGGCGAGGCGCTGCGTTTGACGCGCCCGCGCCCTGTGGCCACTTGATTTGTCCGTCAAATTAACGTACAATAGCGGCAGACAGTGGGGTTCTATGATGCCAGCCGAATCCAACCGCACCGCACGCCTCGAAGCGCGGATTGCCCCTGCCACGCTTGCCGTCGTCCGGCGCGCGGCCGAACTGCAAGGCCGCAGCGTGAGCGATTTCGTCGTTGCGGCGGCACAGGACGCGGCCAACCGCACCATTGCGGAAACGCAGATCATCCGCCTGTCGGTCGCAGATCAGCGCGCGTTCGCTGCCGCGATGATCGATCCGCCGCCGCCCAATGCAGCGCTGCTGCGGGCGGCCGAAGCTCACCGTCGCCTGATGGGTGGCGATCGATAGTGCCGGCTGAATTCCGGATTGAATCCCTCGGCGCGGGACATCATCGCAAGGTGTTTTCATGCGGCGTCGCGGCGCTTGACCGCTACCTTCACGAATTGGCGTCGCAGGACATGCGGCGGCGGATCAGCCATTGCTTTGTCGCGTCCGACGATACCGGCGTGATTGCCGCGTATTATACCTTCGCCGCGGCAAGCTTTCCGCTGTCCGATCTTCCGCCGGACGATGCCAAGCGGCTGCCGCGCTATGCGCTTCTGCCCGCTGGCCTGATCGGTCGTCTGGCCGTCGATCAGCGTTTCCGCGGGCGGCGACTTGGGGGTGCCTTGATCATGGATGCGGCCCGCCGAGCCGCGAGCGCAGATCCCGCCATCTATGCGCTGATTGTTGATGCGAAAGACGAGTCGGCTGTCGCGTTTTATCAGCATCTCGGTTTCCGGCCATTCACCAGCCGGTCCATGTCGCTGTATCTGCCGGTGGCAACCGCCTTGAAGGCTTTGGCGTCGCTGCCAAACGGCTAGACCGCCTCAGACCGGTCCATCCGCTCCCTTTCCATGCGCGCGCCGCATTTCTCGCCTGTTCAGTGGCTGACATGCTCTCCGCCCTGAAGGGCTGGGGGGCCTGCCTTACTCCGACCTGTCGAGTCTTCCAATCGGCCGGCACACGTCGGCGGCAACGCCACGGGGGTCTCCTTTCGACACGCGGGAGTTCCCGCAGTCAATCTGGTCGCCCGCTGCACCGGCTCGCACACGCCACCAGCAGCGGCCACACGGCCGGGTTGGCGCCGCTGCGCCAAGCCGGGCGCCAACGGCCTTGGACGGTTGGCCGCGGGGCGCTTGCTGGTTGCGGCGCGAGACGGGATGCCCGAGGAGAGTTACCCCCGCGCCGCATGCTCCATGAAAGTGCGCAAAACAGCATTCATGCGCGTCTGATATCCGCTCCCCTGGCTCTTGAACCAGTCGAGGACATCAGCGTCCATGCGCAAAGAAAAGAGCTTCTTCGGCCTCTGCATCGCTGCTTCCGCTTTCAGATACCAGTCCGCTGGAACGTCGCTCCAGTCAGGATCAGTGGCAATTTTACCCTCGAGCTCTGCCTCCGTCATATCACGGAGGCGCGCCATGTCGGTCTGACTTTTGGTGCGGGTGCGCTTTTCGAGGTCAGACACCGAAAACTTTGTCATATTGCCGTCGTTCATCGTTTCGTACCTTCCGCATAGAGATGACGCGGAGGACAGAGCCGCGCAGGGTGTAGATCAGAGCCACACAGACATTGTCCAGCATACCAAGTACTTAGGTGGTCCCCATTCGCTGGACAGGAATCGGGGCGACTTAAGAGAGAGTCCGGCCCGGTTCCAACGCCCCTCCCGATCCGGAGGGAATGTCCGATGTGAAGTATAGACCTTCTTATACTTTAGTCAATACCTTTTCTTCTTGTTGTTGCGCCTGTGAGCATGTGGGCAACGCTGGAGCGCAGCGCAGCGTAGCGGAAGCGTTGTCCACATGCTCACAGGCGGCGCCCGCGAAAACCTCGCCCGGCGTGCGATACTTCAGCGCCTGGTGCGGCCGCTCGTCGTTGTAGAACCTCAGCCACCCGCCGATCCCCCGCCGTGCTTCTGCGACCGAGCCGTACGCCTTCATAAACACCTCCTCGTATTTCAGGCTTCGCCACAACCGCTCAATGAAGATGTTGTCCAGATAGCGCCCGCGGCCATCCATGCTGACCCGGACACCACGCCCTTCCAGCTCACCACGAAAATCGGCGCTGGTGAATTGCACCCCCTGGTCCGTGTTGAAAATCTCCGGCGGTCCGTGCCGGTCCATCGCCTCTTGCAACGCCTCAATGCAGAATGCCGTGTCCAACGTGATCGACAGGCGCCACGACAGAACCCGTCGGCTGAACCAGTCCATCACCGCCACCAGATAGACGAAGCCCTTCGCCATCGGGATATAGGTGATGTCCGCGCACCAGACCTGGTTCGGCCGGTCAATGGTCAGCCCGCGCAACAGGTACGGATATACCTTATGCCCGGGATGTTTCCGGCTGGTGTTGGGTTTCTGATAAATCGCCTCCAACCCCATTACCCGCATCAGCCGCCGGACCCGCTTGCGGTTCGCCACCAGGCCTTCGCGCCGCAACACCTCCGCCATCCGCCGTGATCCGTAGAACGGGCACGCCAGATACAGCTCGTCCATCCGCCGCATCACCGCCAGATCGTCCGAACTGACCGGAGCCGGGCGATAATATAAGGTCGAGCGCGCCACCCGCAGCAGCCGGCATTGCGCCACCACCGACAGCACCGGGTCAGCATGGTCGACCAACGCGAGGCGGTCGGTCCGGCTCATGGCCCGGACCTTTTCCGAAAAAAATCCCGTTCGACCGTCAATTGGCCGATTTTTTCATACAAAGGGGCCAACAACGCCTCGTCCGCAGCTGGGCCATTGGCCGAGCTAACCGGGTTCCGGGCGAACAGCGACGCCGTTCCCTCGAGCAAGGTCTTCTTCCAAGCGTGGATCTGGCTGGCGTGAACGCCGAACCGGCTCGATAACTCAGCCACTGTGCCTTCTTCCCGCACCGCCGCCAGCGCCACCTTCGCCTTGAAGTCAGGGCCGTGCTTCTTCCGAGTATTGGTCATGTCTCACCTCCGGCCACCCGGCCGCTCCAAGGGGAGACTCTCTCTTAGCGACCTGTCCAGTTCTCGGGGACCACCTCAGTCTGAGCCGGACCCGCATTAGTCCAACCATCATTGCTGCAGAATCCCAATACGAAGCCCCGTGAACATCACCATGAGTATGGATGGTTCTGGTACCGGCTCTTCTCCGATGTCCGGACGATCCTTACAACCGTGACGTCACAGCAGTCCGACAATCTCGGTATCCAGCCGCGTCGGGTCCGTGACCAGGCCGAGATGGCGGCCCTCCTTCTTCCCCTGATGCGCCACCTTCATGAGCGCGAGCGCTTGCCGGATCACGTCCGTGCGGGTGCTGCCGGTATCGTCCGCGATCTCTTCGAGCACGCGGTTCAGTTCAGGCGACAGCAGCAGGTTCAGGCGAAGCGTGCCGGTCATGGTGGATTGATCTCCTGTTCTGCGCACCCGCCCTTATTCCAGCAAACGCCGCACCATCCCCTCGGGGTCGCGCATGAAGCGGCGCATCTCGCGCCAGTGCTGGATCTCCTCCAGCGGCAGCCGCGTGATGCCCTCGCCATCGATCCACAGCCGGTCGCTGCCGGGGTGGCTCATCAGGATCGGCGAATGGGTCGCCACCAGCGCCTGAGAGCGGCCGTCCTTGTGCAGATCGTCCAGCAGGCACAGCAGCGCCATCTGCCGTTGCGGTGACAGTCCGGTCTCCGGCTCGTCCAGCAAATAAAGCAGCCCCTCGCTGGCATCGACGCGTGAGGTCAGCAGCGACAGCACGCCCTCGCCGCGGCTTTGTTCATCGGCCAGCCGCCATTCGCCGGTGGTCGGCATCGGCAGCCGCCCGGCCCTCGCCATTGTTTCGTAGAAACGGTCGGCGCGCAGGAACAGCCCGCGCGGACGGCGCCCGCCGGCGAAATTCACCTCGACCGCGGCGGACAGCGCGGTCGCCGCTCGGTCGTCCTCGGTTTCGGCGTAGCTGCCGCCGCCGCCGGGGCGGATGGCGCAGCGGGCGGCGATGGCTTCCAGCAGGGTGGTCTTGCCGGAGCCGTTCTCGCCGATCAGGAAGGTCAGCGGGCTGGTCAGGCGGACCTCGACCGGACCCTGCGCCAGGAAGGCCAGCCGTTCCACCCGTTCGCCGCCGCGCTCGGGATCGACCCGGAAGCCGTTCAGCAGCAACCGGGTCGCCGGCGGCTTGCGTGCCATGATGCCAGTCTCCGTCGGGCGGTTCGCGTTGCCGCGATGCTTACACCCGACGGGACAGGTCCAGGAAGGCCACGACCTGCGCCCGTGTCACCGACGGAAATCCGTGGAGGAAGTCGTCGATGGAGTCCCCGGCCACCAGATAGTCGAGCAAGGTCTGCACGGGAACGCGTGTGTCGCGGAACACGGGCGTGCCACCCATGACGTCCGGATTGCACGCGATCACGCGCTCTCCCATCGCGCACCCCCGCTCACTGCGGCCGGTTCGCCTTCAGGAAGGTCCGCACGTGACGCACCGCCAGAGGAACCAGGTCCGCGGGTTCCTTCCAGGGATACAGGCTCACCTGGGCGTTCGGCGCGAGACGGGCCGACTCCATGGCCACGGCATAGGGGTGCGCCGGGACATCGTCCGGCAGCACCAGGACCGGCGTCTTGCAGCCGCGCACGAAATCGCGTGACACGGTGATGACGAAGTCCGGGTTGGCGCGATACATCTTGCTCAGGAAGGCCTCGACCGTCGCCATCGTCACGTCCGGCCGGCGCGCGCACAGCGCCGGGCCCCAGCCTTTCATGTTATTCTGAAAGAACAGATCGGGCATCTCCGGGCGCGCCCCGCTGGGCTGGGCCAGCACGCCGGCGACGACCCGGTTGGGCGCGCGCCGCAGCAGGTTCCAGATGAAGGGACCGCCGATGCAGAAGCCCATCACCATGAACTGCTGGATGCCCAGGTGGTCCATCAGCCCGAGCTGGTCATCGGTGTGGGAGTCCCAGGGCCGGTCGATCTCGAGCGGGCCGGACGAGTCACCGCCGTTGGCATTGCGCAAATCCATCGCGATGCAGCGGTACTCGTCCTTGAATTCCGTCATCGGATTGAACGGCGCGCCGCTGGTGAAGAAGCCGAGTGTCGAGTTCAATCCGCCGCCGGGGATGATCAACAAAGGGAAGCCGGAGCCGGCCTCCTCGTAGTGGATGCGGACGTCGCCTTTTTGGTAGATCGGCATGGCAGTTCCTCCTGGCTCTGTGTGGTGCGGCAGCGGCGCGCGGCCGGGGGTTCTGAGCCAGACCCGCGGCATTTTCGCTTCAAGCGTTAGCCCGGTTTGCGTATCGGCTCAACCCCGGGTTCCGTTGCGGACAAGCGGGCTAGGGGCGGGCGGCAGGGGAAGACCGTCGCGGCCTTGCTCTGCGGCGGTGACAAGAGCACGCAGTCGCTCGACGATCCGGAGAATCGTGCGGCTGGCCCGGCGCACCGTCGCGGAGGCCTATGGCGGCCCCGGTGCGGTGGCAGCCGAGACAGGCATCAGCCGCGAATCCCTCTGTTGCGTGCTTTCACCGAAGGGGAATCCGGCGCTCTAAGGTGGCCGGCCGCTTTGGTGCACGAACACACCACAGGGATGGGACGGCCAGCTATCCTGCGGTCTATCGCTGCACCAACGCGATTCGATACGCTTCGGCCCGTCCGCATGAAAGCCACGCTCCGCCGGGTCAGCCGGAATCGGCTTTGGTCTTTGCCACGACAAGCTGGCGCAAGGCATTGAGCAACAGTTGCGCTTCAGGCGCCGCACCATGGGTCAACGCCGCTTCGAACGAGAAATGCGTCAGCGGATGGCGACCGTGACCGGATGGTGAGTCCACATACGCCATGGACCAGGACGGGAACAAACGCCGCGCCGGATTGCTTTGCGCGAGGATTTTCACATCGGTATGCCGCGGGTCGCGCCGGATTTTCTCGTAAAGCGGCTCCAGATCGTCGTCGGCGCCTTCCAGAACCTGGGCGAAGCAACGTTCGTTGAAGGTCAAGGCACCGGTCAGGCCCGTTTCCTGGTTATTTGTTCTCGCCTTCGCCAGGATCGTGCGGATTTGGGCCTCGATGTCCGATCGCGAGCCTTTCAGAAGGCTGCGGCTGCAATAGACGATCCGGCATAGTCTGCTCACGGTCGGCCACTCTCTGACAGGTCGGGGCTATTAGCCACAACTTGCTTAATTTCCGGTTAAGAATGCGATCGGATTCGCACGCGCATAGCCGAGGGTCGCAGCCGCGCAAAGGCCCGCTTGCAGCCTATGGGACGATCGCCGATGAACGGAGTTCGGCTTTCCCCCCCCGGTTCATGGCCGGCCCCCTGCCCCTCGATTTGCGCGCGTCTGGCGAACTGCCCACACTGGGGCCGTCACCAAGAACAATCTTGCCGGGAGGCTTTCCATGAGCAGACCCATGACAGGCGCGATCGTGCGGGCCTTGCTGCTCGCCAGCGTCCTCGCCGGGACCGCCCGCGCCCAGACCCTGATCGAGCAAAGCGCGGAGGCCCGCCTGCAACTGGACTTCCACGTGCCGGATGCAGCCTTGCAAAAGGCGCTGCCCGCGGGGTGGGAGCCGGCGATCGCCACCACCGGGCCGGCCAAGGACGCCAACCTGCGGCTGATCTTCGTGGACCGCATCGGCATCACCGGTGCGGACGGCAAGCCGCTCGTCCCCGGCAGCAACCGCATGGCCATTCTCGCTGCTCCGGTGAAACAGACGGCAACCGGCGTCACCGGCCAGATGATCATCGGCGGCCTCACCGAGAACCCCGCAGATGCGCCGGGCCCCTTCGGCGTTTACCAGGCGGCCACGGTCCATCGCATGGACCGGTCCTATCAGGCCACGTCGGGGGAAGAGACCTGGGATTTCCAGGCCGCGGGCGGCGAGCGCCTCGCGGTCCACCTGACGTACGAACGCGGCGCGCCGGTGCGCCTTGGCAGTGAAACGAAATTCTTCGCCGGCACCGATCCGGCCAGCTACCAGGTGGTCCGGATCGAGCAGGGCCTCGACATCATGCGGAATATGACGACCCATGTCCCGGACCACGTCCGCAGCTTCGCATACACCGCCGCCGGCGGCCGGTTCGCGGCGTTGTTCGACGGCACCGAACGGGTTTTGAGCTGGGATGCGATCCCCTGGCACAATCGCGCGATCTACCGGCCCTGAGCCCGCGGCCGGTTCGGCCTCAATAATCCTTGTGGTCGCCACCGGACCGCTGCGGTTTCGCCGGCAGCGGCCTCCAGCCCGCGATGATGCGGGCCTGCGCCAGAGCCTGCGCGTTGTCGGTGATGCCGGGGAAGCGGCGGCGCAGCTCGATGGCGGCCGACAATTCGCCGTCCTGCTCGAAGGCGGTGCGGATCGCCGCGGCATCTGATTCGGAGACGATGAACATGCCCGCCAGCATGGCGATGCGAAGCGCGGCCGGCAAGCACGGAGCCGGAGAAAAGCGTCTCTCCGCCTCCCGCCACCGCTCTCGCACGGGTTAAAAGCTGCCCATAAAACATACCCTTGAGAGTCCGTCCGGAAACTTCCTCAGGCCTTGCCTCGTGCGCTTTCGGATACACGCTGATAGACCGGGGCAAGGCAAGATCACAGAATTGGTACACCACGAAGGCTCGAAGCCACGAAGGGCAACTCGCTTCGTGACTTCGAGCCTTCGCGGTGAGATTGGCCGGCTCGGCCAATCCGCGTTTGGAGGCGCTATCCGTCGCACGGAATTTACGCGAAATCGGACCCTGAATCTCGTGTCAGGCCCTACATGATTGTGCGCCGCTATCCCTATGTATAGCGATCAGCCCATGAGCAGCGCGAGATCGAGCGCCGACAGGGCGGTCAAGGCGACACCGGGTGCGACATGGCCGTAGTCCTTGTACCGAACCACGGTCGCGACGGCCGCGACGCAGATCGCTGCGCCTAGCAGAAGGCCCGCAACGCGCGCGGTTGGCATTGCGATGAGTGCGGCCACCAGCACCTCCAGCCCGCCCGTCACGAGATTCCACCAGCGCGGATAGCCCCAGCGAACGAAGTCGTCCTTGATCGTGGCTGAACCGGCCGCGTTGACGACGCCGGCGCCGAGAAAGGCGAGGGCGAGCAGCCAGGCCAGCAGGGTGGCGGCGGAGATGCCGAACAGAGTCATGGGTTGCTCCGGTGATAAGAGGGTGTGAAGGGATCAAGTGGCGCTCAGGCCATGAGCAGCGCCGCGCTCGCGGCCAGGGCGACCGCCGCCGTGGCGCCGTGGATGCCAAAGGCCGCCGCGCGGGTTCCGCCGCTGCGCAGGACGATCACCGCATCGCCCACCGGAATCAGGCTGGCGGCGGCCATGAAGGCGCCCAGCAAATGCGGCACCCGGTTGGCCAGCAGGACCCAGAGGAAGATCCCCGAGGCGATATCGCGCACCCCCTTCGCGTAAAGCCACGGGTAAGGCCTGCCGGCTGCGGTTTGCGCGCCAGGCGGTTCGGCCGGGACGCCGAAGCCGGCCGCGGCGGCCTGCGGCGCCACAAGGAAGCGAGCGCCGATGAGGATTATGCCGACGCCGATTACGCCGGAGACGCTGGAAGCGAGGGTGGTGAGCATGGTGGGTTCTCCCGTGTGCGCGCAGGAATATAGCGTTGCTAGAAAACATTTCAACGAAAAAGTCTAGCGTTGACAGATTTCCTGGCGTCAGTAGAATATGCCCATGTCCGTCACAGACCGTCGCCGCCGCGAACGCGCCCAGCGCCATGATCTGATCATTGCGGCGGCGCGCGACCTCGCCGAGGCCGAGGGGTGGGAGGCGGTGACCACGCGCCGATTGGCCGCGCTCGTGGAGTACAGCCAGCCGGTGCTGTACAGCCATTTCGACAGCAAGGACGCGATCGTGCGCGCCGTCGCGATCGAGGGCTTCGCAGACCTTGCCGTCCGATTGCGCCAGGCGCAGTCGGCTGTTGATGAGCCGGGGCTGGCGTTGCGAGCGGTCTGCTGCACCTACCTGACATTCGCCGCAGAGCGGCCGGCGCTCTACCAGGCCATGTTCGTGCTGCCGATCGACGTGAAGTTCGCGAGCGTTGACACGCCGCCGCCCTTGAAGGTGGCCTTCGCTGAACTGGTCGGCGTGCTCAGGCCCTTTGACGCACATCCCGACCTGCGGGCGGAAGTCACCTGGGCCGCGCTGCACGGCCTGGCGGTCCTGCGTCGTGGCGGCCGCATCCCGCCGGAACGCCAGGAGGCGCGCATCGACCTGCTGGTCAGCCAGATCGTCAACGACCGCGGGGGCTGACCATCCATTCGTCGAGCGATTCTGTCCGCCTCGACGGCCAGCGCTGTCGCCCCGAGCGCGCCGTCGGCCGCACGACGGACGAAACCGGGAAGGCCATTGACGAAACAGGTACGCAGCAACCCTGACGATCATGTTCGAGTTCGGGGGGCTCCGCGACCGGCAGCGCGACCATATCGATTGGGTCCTGAAAGCCTCGCTCGAGCAGGGTGCTGAACCGGACGACGCCATCACCGATGAAGCGGTTCCCGTCGAGCCGAGCGGTCAGCTCTGGCCCTGGCCTCGCGGCCAAGGTGAAACTGACCGCCGTGAAGCAGGAACCTGCGAACGGGATATTTGTCCCTGTCCGGGAATTTAGTGAGTCTTTAGAATTGGTTAGCGGCCCCGCTCGAACGCGTTGAATCGATTGATGTCTGTTCGGTGACAATTCGGGGCGGCAAACGGGGTGGGCGGAACCGACCAATCTCACCACGAAGGCACGATGTCACGAAGCGAGTTGCCCTTCGTGGCTTCGAGCCTTCGTGGTGTACCAATTCTGTGATCTTGCCTTGTCTCGGTCTATCAGTGTGTGTCCGAAAGCGCACGAGGCGAGGCAGGGCCTGAGGAAGTTCCCGGACAGACACTCAACTCGACTTTCCGCATTTTGGTCTGGCCCCCGGCTAACGTGTGGCCCAGAAGATGTCCTCTGAGGCGATGAACCGGAGGGCGCCATCGAGCGGCAGCACAGTGCGCCCGAACGGACCGGCATTGGCCCATTTTTCCTTCCAGAGCGACCAGTAAAGCATCTCGACACGATCGTCTTGCCCGGTAGGGCGCAGTCGCGCGACCGGTGCACCGGAGCCGGCATGACAGAGTGTGTAGCCCCGGTTCCGGCGTTCGGCAGATAGAGGCCCTCGGCGGCAGCGGAACCTCTCGATGCGTTGGATGATCGGGTCATTCATGTCGGGCACGTTAGACCGTTTGGCCGGACGATGTCGCTGCTTGGCGACGGCCAGACAGACTCTTGCCGAATCAGTGCGACTCGATTCTACAACTGCGATGGCATCGAATCGTCCCGGCGCCGCCGCAGCGCCTGATCCGCTCCTGGTTCCACCGATCCTGGCCACCTGGCTATCGGTGTTCCGCCCATGCTTCACCGCCCCGGTCTGGAACCGCATTCTGGTCCTGGTGGCCGGCGCGGTGCTGGCCCCTGGCAAGCGCACCGTCACCCAGGCGCTGCGGGTCATGGGACTGGCCGATGAGCCGGGGTTCCGTCGCTATCATGAGGTGCTGAGTCGGGCGCGCTGGGATGCGCGCGGCGTGGCGCGGCGGCTGTTGCTTCATATAATAGACCGGCTGTTGCCTGACGGCGAGGTGGTCGTCGGGATCGACGATAGCGTCGAGCGTCGCTGGGGGCCGAGGATCAATGCCCGCGGCATCTATCGGGACCCGGTTCGATCCTCGAAGGGGCATTTCGTCAAAACCAGCGGTCTGCGCTGGTTGTCCCTGATGGTCGTTGTGCCGATTTCATGGGCGGGCCGGTCGTGGGCTCTGCCCTTCCTGACGGTCCTCGCCCCTTCGGCGCGCTGGAGCGAAACCCATAGCAAGCGGCACAAAACGCTGACCGACTGGGCTCGGCAGGCCATTTTGCAAACCAAACGCTGGTTGCCAAACCGCAGTCTTGTCTTCGTCGCGGACGCCGGCTTCTCGGCGCTGGGTTTGCTTGCCGCGGTCCGTCGGCATGTCTGCGTGATCACCCGGCTGCGGCTGGACGCGGCCCTCTTCAGGCCGCCGCCGAAACGCCGGAAGGGTCAGCGCGGCCGTCCCCCGCTGAAGGGGCGGCGTCTGCCGACACTCGGCGCCAGGCTGACCAGCAAGAAGACCGTGTGGAGCAGTGTGGTCGTCTCTCAATGGTACAATGCCCAGCAACGCGAACTGCTGGTCGCCACCGGCACCGCGCTCTGGTACCATGCCGGCATCCCGCCGGTGCCGATCCGCTGGGTACTGGTCCGCGATCCCTCTGGTCAGCACGAACCATCGGCGTTTCTCTGCACGAACCTGGACGCGACACCGGCGATCATTCTGGGTTGGTTCGTCTCGCGCTGGCGGGTGGAAACCACGTTCCAGGAGGTACGTGCCCATCTTGGCGTCGAGACCCAACGCCAGTGGTCCGATCTGGCGATCCTGCGCACCACACCGGCTTTGCTGGGGTTGTTCTCGCTGATCACCGTGTGGGCCGATGGGCTGGCACGGGACACGGCTGCGGCGCTGCGGCCAAATGCCGCTGCGTGGTATCGCAAGCAGGAACCGACATTCAGCAATGCGATCGCCGCTGTGCGTCGGGTGCTTTGGGCGGTGCCGAATTTATCCATGTCCCGGCAGGCGGGTGAGACCGTCAATATTCCTGCCGTCTTGCTAAATCGAGTCTTGCTGACTCTCTGTCTGGCTGCCTGAAATGCGGAAAGTCGAGCTCAGTCCCCCCCCTGTCTCCAAGTCCCCCCCTTGCTCTTAGTCATTGACCG
>Ga0302157_10002960_pt1 | contig 19430 bp, 17 predicted proteins | sample I_Bog_N3_3_FD_193502 | JGI IMG/M metagenome (GOLD analysis project Ga0302157, IMG submission 193502) | Peat permafrost microbial communities from Stordalen Mire near Abisko, Sweden - I_Bog_N3_3 | ecosystem: Environmental > Terrestrial > Soil > Wetlands > Peat | place: Sweden: Abisko, Stordalen... | reverse complement strand
ACCAAAGACGTCGTGCACTCCAAGATGTCCAGCCGGTTCAACTCGTGGCTGGCGGTGAAGATCACCGACGGCGTCGGCACCATGTGGTGCGCCTACCTCTTCGCCCTCCTGGCGCTGATCGGCCTGCCGGCGGCGCTGAAGCCGGGCGGCGAGGGCATCATCGCCTGGATCGCCCAGACCTTCCTCCAGTTGGTGCTGCTGTCGATCATCATCGTGGGCCAGAACATCGCGGCCGCCGCGTCGGATGCCCGCTCGGAGAACACCTACAAGGACGCCGAAGCCATCCTCAGAGAGGCCATCGAGATCCAGAAGCACCTTCAAGCCCAGGACGAGGAGTTGATCGCCGTGTTGAAGGACGCCCTGTCCAAGCTGCCGGCCGGCGTGACGCCCCCGGGCCCGGGGAGCCCGTCGGACGCCACCGCCACCTCAGGGGCGGCCGCGCCGGAGGGACCGGCGACCACGCCCTGACGCCGGAGCGCCCTCACACAACCCTCATACTTCCCGCACCGATCCCTGAGGACCGCGGGGCACCATCAGGGGTGGTAGTCCTGTCCCCCACATGAGGAGTCCGCTGTGCTGAAGAACACGATCATCGCCCCTGTCGTCATCGGAGGTGCCCTGTTGATCGGGGTGGCATCGGCGGGAGTCGCCGGCGCCAGCACGCCCGCCGCCACACCGGCGGCGGCCAGCGCCGCACCCACGGCCACGTCCGGATCGCACACCCTGCGCACGTGGGTCCGCACCCACCGGCGGGAGATCCGGCGGCTGGGCATCGACGTCAGCGCCCAGGCCATCGGGATCACGCCGAAGGCACTGGTCACCGAGTTGCGTGCCGGCTCGTCCGTGGCCGCCGTGGCCGCCCAGCACGGGGTCGGCGCCCCGACCGTCGTCAACGATCTGGTGACGGCGGCCGACGCCCGGATCTCCGAGGCCGTGGCCAACCACCGGCTGAGCTCGGCGCACGCCTCGGCCATCGAGGCTGCGCTGCCCGGGTACGTCACCAGGGCGGTCGACCACACCTTCGCCTCGTCCACCGGGGGGCGCTGAGGACTAGGGCAGCGGGTCCCCGGTGACGGTCCGGCTCCAGGTCTGGAACCGGACGTCGGGGGTCGCGCCCTGGCCCGCCAGTGGCCGGTCCTCGACCAGTTCGAAGGCGTCCTGGAACGGTGGGAAGAACTTCGTACAGCCGAAGTCTCCCTCGACCCGGGTCAGCGAGAGCGCCTCGGTAAGGGGCAGGGCGGCCGCGTACAGGGTGGCGCCGCCGATGACCCACAGGTCGCCGGTGTGGTCCCCCGACAGGAAGCCCGTCAGGTCGTCGACGGCACGGAACCCGTCACGCAGCGCACCGCCCCGGCGGGTGGCGACGAAGTTGACCCGGCCCGGCATGGGGCGGTCGAACTCGGCATAGGTGGTGAAGCCCATCAGCACGTCCACCCCGGCGGTGGTGTCCCGGAAATGGGCCACGTCGGCCGGGACCGACCAGGGGATGCCGGTGTCGGTGGACAGCCCCAGACGGTCGTCGACGGCGGCGATGGCTCGGATCACGGTGCTCCTGGGCTCCTCTGGTCAGTGTCGCCTGTCCCGGCCGGGGCGGCCCGGAGGCCCTCGGGCCGCGGGTCGGCGGCGTCGAGCGGCATCCCGCCGATGACCTCGCGGGCCACATCGGCCAGCAGCAGGTTGTGCTGTCGAGCGTAGCCACGCAGGCGCGAGAACGCCTCCTCCATGCCGACGCCGGATCGTTGGGCCAGCACCCCCTTGGCCTGTTCGATCATGATCCGGCTGTTGAGGGCGTGGCTGAGGTGCTCGTTGACGCGCTGCACCTCACGACCGGCCCGGTCCTGGAGGATGGCGATGGTGGCCACGTCGGCCAGGGCCTGGGCCGCGGTGAAGTCCTCGGCGCTGAGGGCGCTCCGCTCGATCCGGAACAGGTTGAGGGCACCGATCACGGCCCCCCGCAACCGCATGGGGATGGCGTAGGCCGTCTGGAACCCGGCCTCCAGGGCGACCGGCGTGAATCGGGGCCAGACCGACCCCGAGGTGGCGAGGTCGCCGCTCCGTACCGGCTCACCGGTGCGGTAGCAGTCCCAGCACGGCCCCTCGGCCGCCTGGAGCTCGAAGACCTCGACCAGGCGCATGGCCTCGCTGGACGACGCCACCACCCGGAGGTCGCCGTCGGCCGCAGCCAGCATCAGTCCGGCCGCCGAGACGTCGAGGGCCTCCACGCACCGGTCGGCCAGCAGGGTCAACAGGTCCACGACGTCGAAGTCGTCCACCAGGGTGTCGGCCAGCTCGACCAGCGAGCGGATGAGGATGTCGGTACGGGGCATGACGGAGTCCGTTCGATCTGATCTGCTGCTTCGTCTGCCCGCGGTCTGAGCCTGTCCCAAGCGTAGAGGCATTCGCGCCGGGTCCCGCCGACACCCTCCGGAGCAGCTGACTCACGCCTCGATCTCGTCCCCGAGCCCATCGAAGGACAGCGTGCGCTCGATGACGAGGCTGGCGACCTCGTCGATGGGCAGACCGTTCCGGAAGGCATAGCCGCGCAGCCGGATCAGGGCGTCCGACACGGTGATCCCGAGCTGGACCGACACCATGCCCGACGCCTGGTGGACCACCAGCCGGAGGTTGGCGGCCGAGTCCAGCTGGGTGGCCAGGACCCCCGGCGGCGAATCGGCCTGCATGGACAGGATGGTGCGGGCGATCACTCCGGCCACCACCAGGGCATCGGCGTGCTGCTCGTCGCCGAGTGGGCCGGCCGTGGCCCGGTACAGGTTGAGAGCGCCCAGGCGGATGGCCCCCACGTTGAGCGGGAATCCGAACACCGCCCCCACCCCGCCGGCCACCGCCTCGGGGGCGAAGGCCGGCCACCGCACGACGGCCGGCGAGACCAGATCGGGCTCGAGGACCGGCCGGCCCCACCGATGGGCGTCGACGCAGGGACCTTCCCCCAGGGTGTACTGCAACTCCTCGATCAGGCCGCTGACGGCGTCACTCGAATGGAGGGTGCCCCGGTTCTCGTCCCCCACGTTGAGCATGATGCCGGCACCGTCGGTGCCCGACACGTCGGTGGCCACCTCGCAGAGCGAGGCCGGGGACGGGAAGGTGCTGCCCTTCTCGGCCAGGCGGGCCAGGATGTCCAGCAGTCGGTCGGCTCCCACTGCTCACCACCGCCCGGTCGGAGGGAGGGAACCGAGCGGGCGGCCGCCCACCAGGGGTGCGGGACCACGGGTCGGACCCGGCCGGGTCGGCGGCGCGCCGGTACGGCGCGCCGTCATCACTCCTCTTCGAGCAGTGCAGTCAGGCCGGTGATGCCCAGCAGACGGGTCAGCATCACCGAGGCGCCACGGATGACCAGATCGGCCGACCGCTCACGGAGGCGGTTGCGGGCATCGACCACGGCGCCGAGTCCCCTCGAGTCGATGAAGGTGAGCTCGGAGGAGTCCAGGACCACCAGTGCCGGCGCCCGCTCCGCTGCGGTGTCGATGGCCCGGCTGAAGCGCTCCACCGCCTCGAAGTCCACGTCCCCGTCGAGGACGACCACCCGGCTCGAGCCGGTGTCATAGGCGTGCGAGCTGAACTGGTTGGGGACCGAGAGCCGCAGCCGTGCTCGGATGTCGGACTGGATGGCAGCACTCATGGGTTCCTCCGGTTGTCGGCTCTCGTGCGTGAGCGCTACCGGGGACTGGAGTAGCCGATCCACGGCCCACGGCGGCACCGCCCGTGAACGTCGATCCACGCCCACCCTACCGTGGATGTGCGCCGTTGCTCCCCGAGGCTCGGCGGGCCGTCCGAGCCCCACCCCGGTTCCGGCTGCCACCACTGCGGCGGGAGCCGCGCCGGCGGGCCGGCTCAGTCCGTGCACACCGTGCCCGGGGCGGGCAGTGCTCCGGCCACCAGGTACGACTGGACCGCCGCGCGCACGCAGGGGCTGTAGAAGTAGGCCACGTGGCTCTGGCCCTGCCACGTGAGCAGGGTGCCACCGGTCAGCTCCTTGGCCAGCGCCACCGACCAGGCGTAGGGGGTCACCGGGTCGCCCGTGGTCCCGACCACCAGGATGGGCGGGGCCCCGGGGTCCGATGCGGGTGCCGGAGTCCGGGTCGGGAGTGCGGGCCAGGTGGCACAGCCCAGGAGGCCCCAGGTGAGGAGGGGCCCGAACACCGGGGCGGACCGGGCCGACACCGCGGCCAGGGCCGGATAGGCGGACGGCTGCCGGGCGGCAGGGTGGTCGAGGCAGTCGATGGCCTGCTCGGCCTCGGCCCCGTTGTTCGACCCGCCGTACTCGTACCGGCCCGTCATGGAGCTGGCCGTGGAGCCGTTGCCCGACGAGGCACCCGCCAGCGCCTCGGACAGCGCCGGCCACGAGCTCTCGGACTCGAGGCCGGCCAACAGGGCGTCGTAGAGCTCGCCGGGACCGGCGGTGCCACCCCCCGACACGGACAGGGGTTGGACCCGGCTCTGCTGGATGAGGGCCAGCAGCGCGGTGGTGGGGTCCCCGGTCGGGTGCCAGGCACAGGAGCGGGAGCCGGCACACCAGGCGAAGAAGGCCAGCAGCTCGGACTCGAGGCTGGCGGCCTGCTGGGTGGCGTAGGCCGTCGTGGACAGGGCCGGGTCGATGGCCGAGTCGAGCACCATGGCCCGGACATGGGTCGGGAAGAGTGAGGCGTAGGTGGCTCCGAGCAGTGTGCCGTAGGAGTTGCCCATGAAGGTGAGCTCGGCATCACCGAGTGCCGCCCGGATGCGGTCGAGGTCGCGGGCGGTGTCCACGGTGCCCACGTAGGGCAGGATGCTGCCGCTGTCGTGCTCGCACTGGGCGGCGAAGCTCTGGTCGTTGCGGAGCAGGGCCTGCTCGGCCGCGGGGGTCGTCGGCACCGGGTCGATGAGCTGGCCGGTCGACCCGGGCGCGCTCGAGGCACCGGTGGACGCGGTGCACTCGACCGGACTGCTCCGTTCCACACCGCGGGGGTCGAACGACACGATGTCGAACCGGTCGAGGAGCTCGGGGGTGAGGACCGACAGCTCGTTGGCCAGGTCGTCGATGCCCGATGCTCCCGGCCCACCCGGATTGATGACCAGTGACCCGATGCGCTCGGACGGTACCTCGGCCGGGTGCCGTGCCACGGCGATCTGGATGACGGTCCCGCGGGGATCGGCGTAGTCGAGGGGGACGGCGACCGTCCCGCACTGGAGGTCCCCGCACGGCGTCCACGCGACCGGCGTCACGGGCAGGGGGGGCTGCGTGGTGGTCGTGGTGGTGGACGGGCTCAGGTGGACAGCCGGATCGGGTGCGGGCGTGGCGCGGTGGTCGGCGGCGGAGGTCGACGCCGAACAGCCCGCCAGGGCCAGGGCCAGGGCCAGGGCCAGCGCCGACCGGTGCCGGGCCGCGTCGATCGGTCGGGGTCGTGGCGGGCGCCGGCGGAGCACCACCGCAGTCTCGCATCGGCGTGCGGCGGCCCGGCGTCAGGCCGGCCGTCGCCTACAACCAGGTGGAGGAGTCCCCCCGCAGGCTGCCGATGCCCAGGCTGCCGTCGGCCGGGGCACCGAGCACCAGCGGGTTGGGTGTCGGCGGCGCCACGCGGACCAGGGTGTTGCGATCGATGTGGGAGAAGGGCTCGGCCCGGTCGGGCAGCTCCAGCACGCCCTCTTCCTCGTAGGACCAGGTCCCCTCGGGATGGACGGTGACCGACATGCGGTAGCTCACCGTCCGGAACGCCTGGTCGAGGAAGGGGTTGGCCAGGATCCCGTAGACCCCGGAGCCCAGGGCGGCCCGCACCTCGAAGGCGGTGGCGTCCGGCTCGGCGGTGCCACCGGCCAGGAGCACCTGTCCCCGCGGGATGCCGAGCGTCAGCGTCAGGGTGTGGGTGGCCGGCTCCCAGAGCCAGTAGCCGACCTGGTCGTGGAAGGTCTCCACCTCGCCGGGCTTCACGATGTGGGTGTGGTACCGCAGTCCGTACAGGAGCTGGGGCCCGTTGGTCTGGGGATCGATGGGCTGGAGGTCGAAGCGCTCGACGAACGCGTTCCGCTCGATGCCGTCGTCCTCCACTGCCACCGGGTGCTCGTCCGCCCCGCCGGCGCCGGTCCAGGTCCCGGCCAGCGGGGCCAGCGGCCCGAGGTTGGCCAGGGTGTCGGGGTCGGCGTCCGGCTCGGTGTAGAAGTCGGTGCCGTACGGCTCGATGGGGACGACGCTCACGGCGCGCAGTCTAGAGGCCGGCCGACGGCGCTCGACGTCCCGACGGGTCCGGCCCCGGGTGCCCACCGAACCACACGGCCGGTCAGCCGTCCACGGTGAGTGGCTGTGCCACCGCCGGGGTGGGCTGGCTCGTCTCAGTGGCCGGGGTGGACAGGGAGGCGCCGGCGGCAGATGCCAGGTCGGTGCAGGCGCGGGCGGCGCTCCAGCTCTGCAGGGCCTGGCTCGCCTCGTCGCCCGACAGCGGGACGGGCAGCTCGTCCTCGATGAGGGCCGGTCGCCAGGTCACGCCGTCGATGTGGCGCCCGGTGGCCGTGAGGAACAGTGATCCGCTCTGGTCGGTGGGTGCCGGTGTGTTGTAGAAGGCGAAGTTCCCGAGCCCGTAATCGACGTAGGCCGACCCGAGGAAGCCGCCCCCCAACAGCACGTGGGCGTGGCTGCCGACAACGATGTCCGCGCCGGCCCGGACCAGGACGTTGGCCAGGGGCTCCTGCAGGGGGTCCGGGCAGGCGTCCCGCTCCACCCCCCAGTGGAGGAACACCACCACGGTGTCGTCGATCTTTCGGGCCGCCTCCACCGCGTCCACCAGGTCGGTCACGTCGTAGGCCGAGGCCAACCCCGGTTGGGTGGGGGTGGCCGTCCAGGTCTGCTGGAGGTCCGAGTCGATCACCTGGGTGGCGGCGATGATGCCGATGTGCTGGCCATCGATCACCGTCTGGAACGGCGTGAAGGCCTGCGTCGAGTTCTGGCCAATCCCGAGCACGGTGAACCGGGCCTGGTCCCGAGCCTGCAGCGCCATCTGGAGCCCGGCCTGCCCACAGTCCTCACCGTGGTTGTTGGCCTCGGTGACCAGGTCGACGCCGGCCGTCCGGAACGCCGTGAGGGCGGTGGCCGGGGCGTAGAAGTCGTACGACTTGGGCTGGGGGTCCGGGCAGGTGCCGTCGGTCATGGCCGACTCGAAGTTGACCATGGTCACGTCGGCGCCCGACAGGAGTGCCGGCACGCCGGTGCCGAGGGCCGTGCCGGGGTCGGCCGAGAGACGGTCGCCGAGCACGCTCCCGCTCGGGAAGTTCACGTCACCCCCGAAGGCGAACGTGACCGGCTTGCCGTCGCCCTCCCAGTCCGAGTCGAGGCGGCTGTCGACCGGGGCCGGCGGAGTGACGTGATGGTGGTGGACGGGGTGGACGGCCGCCGGCCTGCTCCCCCCGGACGTGAGCCAGAACCCCAGACCGACCAGTCCCAGCACCACGAGGACGGCGATGAACCGGTTGCGGCGCACCCGTCTCGACGCGCCCTCGGGACCGCGGGGGCGGGGCGGCGCCGGCGGTCGGGTGGGAGGGGGTGGGGCCGGCCCACGCGGGGGGACCGACCGCTCGGGCCCGACGCCGGGATCGACCAGGGGCAGCAGGGTGCCGGTCATTCCGCGCCACCGTACCCGACCCGAGCGGCAGCCAGACGGCTGCACTAGGTTGCCCGAGCGGCATGGCACACCCGGACAGCGGCGAGGCGCCCACCCGCTCGATGCGGAGACGGTTTCGGCTCCCGGGCCGGTCCCGCTCCGGCGGCCCAGGTGGTCAGAACCCCGATGAGCAGCTCTTCGCCGCCATCGGACGTATCGCCGTGCACTGGTCGTCGGTGGAGATCACCTCGGGGTTCGTCCTGATGGAACTGGTGGGCCGCCACGACGACGCCCTGGCCCAGGCGGTGGTGGCCGGCCAGCGGGTCGAGAACGTGTGGGACACCATCGAGGCCCTGCTGTCCGCCTACCACGATGATGCCCGCCAGCTGCTCGAGACCTTCATGCAGTGGCGCCAGCACGCCAATCTCCTGCGCCGGCGGCGCAACGAGGTCATCCACAGTGCCTGGTCGGCGTCGGAGTCCACCGACCGGATGGCCGCCACCGACGTGATGAGCCGGAGGGCCAAGCGTGGGGCGCGGGCCGACCTGTTCCCCGAGGGCGTGGCCCAGCTGGAGCAGCTGGCCCAGGACATCGCCGCCCTCGAAGACCGGCTGGACGCGCTGCAACAGGGCATCAACGAGATGATCCGGCGCCGCGACGGCGGTGGCGGCGACGGTTCCGGCGACACCGACGACGGCACGGGGGACGGGGAGCGCCCCTGACGGTGACCCGGGGCGGGGAGCGATGGCGCGTACAGTGTCCCCGACCACCAACCCCGTCCCCCCGCCAGCGAGGTGATGTCACGTGCGCCCAGCCCACCGGTGCTTCATCCTCGTCGGCTGCGCCCTGGTGCTGGCGGCCTGTGGCTCGTCCTCGACTGCGCCGACCGCCACCACCGCACCGGGGAGCACGACGGTGCCCGGCGCCACCTCCTCGGTCCCGGCCACCGGGGGCCCCCTGCACTTCTCCCCCTTCCGGCCCCTGGCCCAGGGGACCGGCATCGCATCGCTCTCCTGTGCCGCCACCACGTCGTGCATCGCCCTCGACGACACCGGCCGCGGCTACCACTTCGACGGCGCCACCTGGTCGGCACCGGTGCCGGCGACCGGCCAGGCCCTCGGCCCGGGCGCCGTCTCGGTCTCGTGCGCCACGCCGAGCCTGTGCATGGCGGTGGCCACCGCCAACAACCAGGTGGTGAGCTGGAACGGCCAGGGGTGGTCGGCTCCCGCCACGCTCGACGGCGCCATGGGCCTCGAGGCGGTCGGGTGCGCGCCGACCGGGTACTGCGCATCGGTCGACGCCGAGGGGAACGCCTTCGCCTACGACGGCCAGGGGTGGCAGGGCACCAGTGGCGACTGGGGATCGGTGTCGTCGATCGCGTGTGTCTCGTCCTCGTTCTGCATGTCGGTGTCCGGAGGCGTCTCCCAGTGGAACGGCTCGTCGTGGACCCAGCCGGGACAGTTCGGGACGGCCTCCTCGTTGACCGGGGTGTCGTGCCCCAGCGCGGCATTCTGCATGGCGGTGGACCAGACCGCCCAGGCCCTGGAGTGGAACGGGCAGGCCTGGTCGGCGCCGGCATCCGTGGAGCCCACAGGGTCGCCCACCACCGTGGGGGCCGCCCTGACCGGGGTGTCGTGCCCCACCGCCACGTTCTGTGCCGCCGTCGACAGCAACGGTGGCGTCCTCCAGTGGAGCGGCGGCACCTGGACGCGCACCGAGGTGGACCCCGGTCGCAGACTGACCGCGGTCTCGTGCCCGTCGCCCGCGCTGTGCGTCATCGTCGACCAGGCCGGTGACGTCAGCGACGGGACCCCCTGAGCCGGGCCGGCTCCCGACCCACCGACGTCGGCACCCATCACCGGTCCTTCCGCCTGACGTGCCTCGATGGCACGTTCCACGCCCGGGCATCTATCGTGCTGCGGGGCCGGGCCCGACGCCCGCCGTCCGACGACGAGAGGAAACGGAATGGCCGAGATACTGCTGGCAGAAGAACGAGAGGCGGTGGCCCGTGCCAGTCGCCACCTGGCCGAGCAGGGACTGGTCATCGGGACGGCGGGCAACATCTCGGCCCGCAAGGACGACCTGGTGGCGGTGACGCCGACCGGGGCCGACCTCGGCACTGTCACGGCGGAGATGATCACCGTGATCGACCTGGATGGCGAGGTGGTCGACGGCGACTTCGCCCCCACCTCCGAGGTGCCGCTGCACACCGGCGTGTACAAGGCCACCAACGCCAAGGCCATCACCCACGCCCACGCCATGGCCTCCACCGCGCTGGGCTGCTGCCTGGACGAGCTCCCGCCCCTGCACTACAGCTGCCTGGGCCTGGGCGGTGCGCCACGCACCGCGGCCTATGCCACCTTCGGCTCGCCCGAGCTGGCGGAGAACGTCATCAACGCCCTCGAAGGCCGGAACGCCGCCTTGATGCAGAACCACGGCTCGGTGGCCTACGGCTCCACCATGGACCAGGCCGTGGAGCGCCTCGAGCTCCTGGAGTGGCTGGCCGAGCTGTACTGGCGCTCGTCGTCCATGGGAGTGCCCCGGGTGCTGGGCGACAAGGACTTCGAGGCCATCATCATGGCCGCCATGGCCAAGGGCTACGGCTCCGTCAAGAAGGTCGACAAGGGTTAAGCCGGCGACACGGGTCACGTCGGCGTCAGGGCTCAGGCCGGCGACCGGATGACGGCCCGCCTCGGCCTGGGTCTGGCCGCACTGGGCCGGCCCGGGTACCTGACCGTGGGGCACGGCCGGGCCCTGGGCGCCGACCGGTCGGTCGAGGCGCTGCGGGCCCGGTGTCACGAGGTCTGTGACGCCGCCTACGACGCCGGGGTCCGCTGGTTCGACGCCGCCCGCTCCTACGGGCTGGCCGAGGAGTTCCTGGCCGGCTGGCTGCACCGTCGGGGCATCGTCCCCGGCGCGGTCCAGGTGTCGTCGAAGTGGGGCTACACCTACACGGCCGGCTGGTCGGTCGACGCTCCGGTGCCCGAGGTGAAGGACCACTCGGCCGCGGCCCTGGCCCGCCAGTGGCCCGAGACCGACGAGCTGCTGGGCCCCTGGCTCCGGCTGTACCAGGTGCACTCGGCCACGCTGGAGTCGGGGATCCTCGATGACGTCACGGTCCACCGGCGGCTGGCCCAGCTCGGCGTGCCCGTCGGGGTGTCGCTCAGCGGGCCCGGCCAGGCCGACGTGCTGCGACGGGCCCTGGCCATCGAAGTGGACGGCACGCCCCTCTTCTCGGCGGTCCAGGCCACCTGGAACCTGCTCGAGCCGTCGGTCGGACCCGGCCTGGCCGAGGCCAAGGCGGCCGGGTGGACCGTCATTGTGAAGGAGGCCCTGGCCAACGGGCGGCTGGCCCCGGGCGGTGCGGCCCCGGCGGCCCTGGGGGAGCGGCCCGACGTCACCGCCCTGGCCGCCGCCCTGTCCCAGCCGTGGGCCGACGTGGTGCTGTCCGGTGCGGTGACCGTGGCCCAGCTCCGGTCCAACCTCGTCGCCGCCGGGCCGGTGGCGGGAGTCCCCGAGGACCTCGGGACCCTGGCCGTCGACCCGGCGCGCTACTGGAGCGAGCGGGCCGCCCTGCCCTGGACGTAGGCAGGCCCCGGTCGGGGCAGGTGGACCACCACGCCCCCCCGCCCGGCGAAGGCGATGGCCGGCCGTCGTGCCTGGCCCACGCCTGGCGCCTGTGGCCCCGGCAGAACTTTCCCGGAGGGTTCCTTCGGCTCGACACCGAACCTGCCGATGATCCGGTGTGCACCCCGAGCGGGTTGATCAATCGGGACCGAAGCCGTCAGCCAACACCATCCCCACCGAGCAGGGGGCCGGCGGCGGCACCGTGCTGGGTGGGCCGGGTGCGACAGCACCGGGCGGGGACGGGCCCCACGGCCCCCACCGACGCCACCGGCTGCGTGGCCTGTTCCCCCTCAGTATCCGGTTCTCACTGGTGCTGGTGGTCACCGTCCCGTTGGCGATCATCGTGATCCTGGCCTCCACCGTGGTCGCCCACCAGGCCTCGCAACGCCAACAGGCGGACACCGCCCGGCAGTCGTCCCTGCTCCTCGACTCGCTGCTGCGGGCGCGCGTGGACATCTACGACGAGTACATCCCGAGTGGCGCCTTGGTGGCGGCCTCGCTCTACCACGTCAGCGAGCTCGAGGTCGACGAGCTGCTCGGAGTGAACTTCCAGGCCAATCTGGTCACCACCCGGCGGGCCGTCGACCAGCAGGCCGTCTTCCGCCCCGGCGGCATCCTGGCCGCCGACTACCGCTCGCTGCTCGTGGAACGGCGGAAGGTCGACAAGGGGACCACGACGCTGTTCCAGGTGCAGAGCTTCTTCAACACCATGGGCAACGCCATCGACGCCCGCTGGCAGCGCACCTTCGACGAGCTGGTGCGGGCCAACACGTCGACCAACACCTCGTCGACCAACGCCGACCTCAGCGCCCTCGGGTCGTCCTTCGCCGCGTTCACCTCCGGGCTCGGCGAGGAGAGCCTGACCAGCCGAGGCTCCCTCGAGACCGTCCTCACCGCGGCACCGTCCCCGACCGAGGTCCAGAGCCTGATCGTGAGCAACGAGCAGTTCATGACCGCGACGGCCGGATTCCCCGGGGCCCTGGGCCCGGACGGACAACGGGCCTGGGCCGCCCTCACCGCCGAGGACGACCGCACCGGATTCTCCCGGTACGTCCAGCTGGCCATCACGACCAGCCTGGCCCATGCCCCCCCGCCGTTCGCCACCAACACCACGGCCATCGCCTCCATCGGGCGGGCCGAAGTGGCCTGGGCCAGCTCGTTGAACGCATTGGTCCTGGCCAGCTCGGCGGATCTCCGTGCCGCAACCGGGGCCCAGGCCGACGCGGCCACACGCTCCTTGTACCTCGAGTTCCTGCTGATGCTGTTCATCGTGGTGGTGGTGGTCGGTGGCGCGATGCTCCTGTCCCGCTCGGTCCGGCGCCCCCTCGGCCACTTCGTCGACGCGGCCCAGTCCGTGCAGGCCGGCGAGCTCGCGCTCCCGCGCCTCGACGAGTCGGGACCCCGTGAGCTGGCCCTGGCGGCGGGAGCCTTCAACGAGATGCTGTCCACCCTGCGGGCCGTCCAGGCCCAGGCCATCGCCATGTCGGTCGGCGACCTCGACGCCCCGGTGCTGCGGACCGCCCTGCCCGGTCGGACCGGGTCCGCACTGCAGTCGGCGTTGAGCAGTCTCCAGACATCGGTGCGCAAGAGTGAGACCCAACGCGAGGAGCTCTCCGAGCGTGCCACCCGCGACTCCCTCACCGCGCTGTTGAACCGGGGCGCGGCACAAGAAGCCCTCGAGCTGGCTCTGGCCCAGGTCAACCGCAGTGCAGGTGACCTCGAGCTCATCGTGTTGTTCGTGGACCTCGACGAGCTCAAGTCCATCAACGACACCCTCGGCCACGACCGCGGTGACGCCGCCATCCGGGCCGTCGCCCATGCCCTGCAGAGTGCCACGCGGGCCTCGGACATCGTGGCCCGCTTCGGGGGCGACGAGTTCGTCGTGGGCTCGGTGGGACGGCGGGACTCGGGTGCCTCGGCCCTGCTGGCGGACCGGATCACCGACAGCCTGGCCGGAGCGGAGATCCGGACGGATCAGGGCACGCGCAAGGTCGGGGCCAGCGTGGGGATCGCCGTGTCCGAGCTGTTCGACTCCTCGGTGGAGGCCCTGATCGAGCGGGCCGACGAGGCCCTCTATGTGGCCAAGGCGAAGGGACGGGGCCAGGTGCGCTGGTCCCAGAGCCCCCACAGCGCCGGCCTCCCCGCCGTCCATCCGGTCTGACCGCCCGCCCGGCGCCGGGCGGGAGCCCGGCCTAGGCCACCAGGCCGCTCGGACGCCCGCGCACCAGCGCCCATAAGCCCACCACCGTCGACGCGGCCAGCGGGACGCGCCGCTGGGCCGGCGACACGCCGGGGTGGCCGTGGGCCACGCGGACCCGCAGTGCGGCCGGCCGCGACTCGAACCGGACCGGTGCGGTGAGGACGACCGACTCGCCGTCCACCCCCGCCGGCACCGTCGACGACGCCAGGACCTCGGCCGACGGCACGTCCCAGGACCGCCACCCCGGGAACCGCTCCACGTGCCCGGCCACCTCCAGGGCCACCAGGCGCTGCGCCTCGGCCGGCCCGTCGACGCGCACGGCCACCACACCGAGCATCCCGGTGTCGAGGCGCCGGCGGGTCCCGAACCCGGCCAGCGAGTCGAGCACGTAGGGGTTGTTGGACACCTGGACCAGCTGGCAGCCGTCCAGTCCGCCCCGGGGCCCGCGCACCTGGAGGTCGAAGGGCGGCGCGTCCGGCCCGAGGACGTGCTCGAGGGTCTGGGCCGTGGTGCGCACCTTGGCGTCGCGGTACCCGTCCGAGGCGACGATCTCGGCGTAGAGGCCGAGCGACACGTTGTTGACGAAGACTCGACCGTTCACCGTGCCGAGGTCGATGAGGGACTCGCGGGCCGGGCCGAATGCGTCGAGCGCCCCGACCGGATCGTCGCGCTCCACACCGAGGTCGAGGGCCAGGTGGTTCCGCGTGCCGGCCGGGACACAGACGTAGGCCAGGCCGTGCTCGGCGGCCACCGAGGCCACGATGGCCTGGGAGCCGTCGCCGCCGGCCATGCCCAGCACGTCGGCGCCCCGATCCACCGCCGCCCGCGCCAGGGTCTCCAGGTCGTCGCCGGGGGCGAGTACCACCCCCTCGATGCCCCGGGCCGTCGCCTCGTCGGCCAGGCGGAAGCGCACCACCTTGCCGCCCCCCGACTTCGGGTTCATGAGCAGCACCGGGTGGACGGCGCCGGGCACGTCGTGCCACCGGTGACCGGCAGCACGGCGCACCTCGTGGCGGAGGGCCACCGTGCCGAGGGCCCCGGACAGCGCGGTGCCGGCCACCACCCCGGCAATGACCAGGACGCTGGATCCCGCCGCCACCATGGAGGCCACAGCCCCGGCTGTCACGACCACGAGGGCCACGACGGCCAGCCACCGCCACCGGCGGTTGGTCAGTGCGATCCACACCGCCGACACCGCCAGCCCGAGGGCGATGGCGGCCACCACCAGGTAGCCCGGGTGGTGCAGGACGAAGGCCACCAGCAACGCCACCGAGCCGGCCAGCACGACCAGGGCGGCGGCTGCTGCCAACCGGGCGCCGACGGGTGGTGCATCGCCTACCGGGTCGCCGTCGCCGTCGCCGTCCGTGTCCACCGCTCCCACCCGGCAATTGTGTAGCGCACCCGTCCTCAGTGCGGGGTGACGGGCGCCCGGACGGTGGTCCCGCGTAGGTCCGTCCCGCGTAGGTCGGCGCCGGCCAGGTCGGCCCCCCTCAGGTCGGCACCGCGCGTGTCTGCCGAGTCGAAGTCGGCGGACACCAGGTCGGCACCGCGCAGGTCGGCGCCGGCCAGGCGGGCGAACGAGAAGTCGGCGTAGGCGAGGTCCGCTCCGGGTCCCACCAGGTAGCCGTTGACCACTCGCCAGGGGATGGGTACGGACGCCGGTCGGCCCACGATGCCCAACGACGACACCCCGGCCAGGTCGCTGCCGGCCAGGTCGGCCCCGTCCAGATCCACGTTCAAGAGGTCGGCGCCGACCAGCACGGACCTGTCCAGTGTCGCACCCGACAGGTCGGCTCCCGACAGGTCGGCTCCCGGGAGGTCCACCCGCCCCAGGTCGGCGGCGGACAGGTCGGCTTCGGCCAGATCGGCACGGGCGAGGTCGGCGCCGGACAGGTCGGCGCCGGACAGGTCGGCGCCGGACAGGTCGGCACGGATGAGGTCGGCTCCCGCCAGATCACACCCGGCCAGATCGGCATAGGGGCCAATGACCCCACAGTCAGGCGAGGCGTCGGGCACCGCCGTCACCGCAGCCGACGGGGCCCCGGCACCCAGGGCGTTGAGGGCACGCACGGTCACCCGGTAGGGCCTGTCGTCGGTCATATGTCCGAGCGAACAGGTGAGGACCCCGGACGGCTCCAGGCAGTTCGATGCTCCGGGGGTGGCCGACACCTCCCAGCTGAGGACCGGGGTCCCTCCGTCGGTGGTCGGCGGGCGCCAGCGCACGTCGATGTGGCCGGATACCCCGGTCGCCACGACGGCGAGTGGTGGTCCGGCCGGGTCACCGGCCACCACGCACGCCTGCACCTGGTCGCTCCACAGCTCCTGGACGGCGAAGGTGCCGCCGGCGGCCTCGATGTCGTAGTCGGGCTGCGTCTGGCAGACGTCGGCGATCTCCGACTCCGGACCGGTGCCGTGCCACCCGTCCCCCTCCGGATCGGTGATGGCCTCGGCCAGCTCGTGCCCCTCGGTGATGCTGACCGAGTCGAGAGCACCGCGGGCCCCGGCGTTGACCGCTGAGGCACCGCACGCCACGCCGAAGGGTGCCTCGCCCACATAGGGGAGGACCGTGAGCACGGGGGCAAGGTTCCGACCGGCGCCCGGCGCGACGTCGAGCCGCTCGTGGTAGGCGCAGTCATCGCGGTGGGACGGAGGCAGCGCCGTCCCGACGGGCAGGGCCACCACCACCTGGGCATCTTCGAGGTCGGCGCCGGACCGAGGTCCGAGGGCGAAGTGCCTGACCGCCTCCATGCCCTCTCGGCGGATCAGCCGGTCCGAGGGCCTACCGACGGGGGCGGGGTCGTTCCACACCCCACCGATCCGCACGTCGCTGCCGGCGCAGTAGTGGCCCACGAGGCCGAGCCACCGCGACGAGCCGATGGCACCGAGGAAGTCGACGAGGTAGCGATGCTCCCCGAGCGGATCGCGGTGCCAGCCCCAGAAGTCCAGGAAGACCACCGGATCGGTCTCCACCGGCCCCCCGTGGTCGAGGACCCGCCCACGATCAGGGCAGGACGGCCCGGTACCCGGTCCTCCGCCGTTCCGGGAGGCCCCCGGTCGGTCGGGTGACCCACGGATGGCCGGTGCATGCAGAGCACTCGCCGCCGGCTCGGACGGGCCCGGAGCACCCCCGCTCGGTGTGGATGACAGCACCACGGCCAACCCGGAGCACACCAGGACGGCGAACCACCGGCCGGCACGAGGGACGACCGTCCCTCTACTCCCGAGACGCATCGTGCATCGCCTCACCCCCGGTAGGCCCAGCGCCTGGTCCGACGCTGCCACCGATCGGCGCCCAATTCAACTGCCGGTCGGCTCGCCCCGGTCCGGGTTCGGGAACCGGGTGACTCCGGGATTCGGGCGATCCAGGGGGCTCCACCAGGAGGAACACAAAAATCGGAACGGAACGGTTGCGTTCTGATTCCCTCTCACTTAATGTTACTGAGACGGAACCGTTCCGTTCTCGCCTCGAAAGGGTGCGTCATGAGTCTGATCGAGGACATCGCCATCCGGTCGGGTCGGCCCCGTGGGGCTCGGGCCCTGGCACGCGAGGAGGCCATCCTCGAGGCTGCCCTCAGCCTGGTGATGGAGGTGGGCTACGACCGCCTCAGCATGGACGCCCTGGCCGAGCGGGCCCACGCCGGAAAGGCCACGATCTACCGGCACTGGTCAGGGAAGGCCGAGGTGGTGGTGGAGGCCATCCGCCGTCGCAAGTGCGACTCCGCGGTGACGCCGCTCGATACCGGCTCTCTCCGTGGGGACCTGGTGGCCGCGTTCGACTGCATGAACGCCACCATGTCCGCCGACGAGTCGGCGCTGCTGGTCGGCGTGCTGTCGGCCATGCACAAGGACCACGAGCTCGCCGACCTCATGCGGACTCAGGTCATCGACACCAAGAAGGATCTCATGATCGAGATCGTCGAGCGGGCCGTGGCCCGGGGCGAGCTCACCCCGGACACCGACAGCACCGTGGCCAACGAGGTGGTCTCCGCCGTGTTCTTCAACCGGTTGGTCATCAGTGGCGAGCCCATCGACGACCCCTTCATCGCCCACGTGGTGGACGACATCGTCCTGCCCCTGTTGCGCTGCTGAGCGGCACGGCCGGCCGCAGCACCCCTCACCGCAGCACCCCTCACCGCAGCACCCTCACAGCAGCACCCCTCACCGCAGCACCCTCACAGCAGCCCTGATCCCACCCATCTCCTTTCCCCCCTAGGAGCACCATGTCAACCCTCACCGAACCACTGGCCGCACCCGCACCCGACGGTGCGGGCGAGCCCGATCCCCGTCGATGGCTGGCCCTCGGCGTCATCGCCGTCGCCCAGCTGATGGTGGTCCTCGACGCCTCCATCGTCACCATCGCCCTCCCCTCAGCCCAGCGGTCACTGCACATCTCGACCGACAACCGCCAGTGGGTGCTGACCGCCTACACGCTGGCCTTCGGTGGGCTCCTGCTCCTCGGTGGCCGCATCGCCGACTACGTCGGACGGAAGCGGGTCTTCGTCATCGGCCTGCTCGGCTTCGCCGGTGCCTCCGCCCTCGGTGGCGTGGCAGTGAATGCCCCGATGCTGTTCGGAGCCCGGGCACTCCAGGGGGCGTTCGCGGCGTTGTTGGCGCCTGCCGCCCTCTCACTCATCACCGTCACCTTCACCGAGGTGAAGGAGCGGGCCACCGCCTTCGGCGTGTACGGGGGGATCTCCGGTGGCGGTGCGGCCATCGGCCTGATCGCCGGCGGGGTGCTGACCCAGTACGCCTCGTGGCGGTGGTGCCTGCTGGTGAACGTGCCGATCGCCATTCTGGCTGCGGCGGTGGCGGTGCCGATCGTCCACGAGTCCAAGGCCCACGGCAACACCAGCTACGACATCCCCGGTGCCGTGACCGTGACCGGTGGACTGGTGGCCCTGGTCTACGGGTTCACCCGCGCCGCCCAGGGCGGCGGATGGACGTCGGCGTCGACCTTGGGCTTCTTGGGACTGGCCGCGGTGCTCCTGGCCGCCTTCGTGATCATCGAGGTGCGGGCCACCAACCCGCTGCTGCCCATGCGGGTGATCCTCGAGCGGACCCGGGGCGGCTCCTACCTGAGCTCGCTGATGGTGGGGTCGGGCCTGATGGGCATGTTCTTGTTCCTCACCTTCTACTTCCAAGAGAACCTGGGCTACTCCGCCCTCAAGACCGGCTTCGCCTTCCTGCCCTTCTCCGCCGGCATCATCCTGGCCGCCGGGGCCTCGTCCAAGCTCATCCCCCGGACCGGGCCCAAGCCGGTGATGGTGGCCGGATTCAGCGCCGCCATGGTCGGCATGCTGTGGCTCACCCAGATCGGCGCCCACACCAGCTTCGCCCTCCATGTGCTCCCGGCCGAGATCCTCATCAGCGTGGGCATGGGCCTGGCCTTCGTCCCCATGAGCAGCACCGCGCTGTTCGGGGTCCCGACCCACGATGCCGGGGTGGCCAGCGCCACGCTGAACGCCACCCAGCAGATCGGCGGCTCACTCGGGACCGCCCTGTTGAACACGGTCTACGCCTCGACCGTGGCCGCCTACCTGGCCACCCGCATCGGCACCCCCGCCGTCCGGGAGGCCGCCCAGATCCACGGCTACGTGATCGGGTTCGCCATCGGTGCGGGCTTCCTGGCCGTCGCCGTCCTGTCGTCCCTGTTCCTGGTCAAGGCGACCAAGGAGGACATGGCCGCCCTCGAGGAGAGCCCGGTGCCGGTTCCCGCCTGAGGGGGGGCCGGCTCCCCAGGAGGATCGGGGGCAGGGCCCGTCGCCGGCTAGCCCGGCGACGGTGCGGCCAGCCGCTCGGGAACCCGGAACCACACGGTGGCTCCGGGTTCGTGCACCGGTGCTCCGATGGCTGCCGTGACGGCTCGGATGACCGCCGCCGGATCATGACCGAGCGGCAGGACGACGACGGTGGAGATCCGGTAGCGGCGCAGGAACGTCCGGAGATCGGCAACCGCGTTGGAGGTCGCGAGGGATCGGCGCTGTGCGGGCGTGGCGACACCGAAGAACGAGACGTTGAAG
>Ga0302157_10002958_pt1 | contig 19442 bp, 15 predicted proteins | sample I_Bog_N3_3_FD_193502 | JGI IMG/M metagenome (GOLD analysis project Ga0302157, IMG submission 193502) | Peat permafrost microbial communities from Stordalen Mire near Abisko, Sweden - I_Bog_N3_3 | ecosystem: Environmental > Terrestrial > Soil > Wetlands > Peat | place: Sweden: Abisko, Stordalen... | reverse complement strand
AGCGGTGGCCGCAGCGAAAACGCTTGCCGCCGCTACTCCCCCAGCTGCGATAGCAGTCTTTACAGCAGTTTTGGTGAACTCCATACTAAATCCCTCCCGTGTCGAAAGATGACGCAACGTTGCGCCAGTTAGCCACGCTAAGGGCGCATAGCCCTTCAGCGTCGAGCTCAAACACGGCTATTCCCCAAAATCGTTACGGCGGACCTTCGACCTGCGCTTACTCAGTAGCTTTATTTTGCGCCGCAGGGTGTTTCGGGACCACTTGCTTAACATGGGCATCATTGCCACCACTTCGTCAGTGACATTCAGAGGTACGGCAGGAACTGGCGCGATTCTTCAACGTCCATGAATCACGAAAATGGTTGAAATCTTCATCGTGGTTGTCCCAGTGCGCTTTCGAGAAGAGCTGCGGCCGCTGCACGCGCGCCGAGTGGAGCCGTGGGGTCTCGGTCCATGCGCGCACTGATGCCAGCACCGTCGTAGAGCAGGTGGAGCTGACGGGCGAGCGCACCGGGCTCGGGCGCTCCGGCCTGCTCGGCGAGCCGGGTAAAAAGGGTGCGGATCTCGGTGCGATAGTCGTCGGCCGCCTGTTCGACGCGGCCGCCGGGGGGTGCCTCGGCGCTGGCTGAAATGAAAGCGCAGCCACGGAAATTGGGCTGGGCGGCCAGGTCAGCCTGAGCATCGAAGACTGCGAGCAGTCGGTCTCTAGCGTCCGTGTGCTTTTCGACCGCGAGATTCAGCCGTTCCATGGTCACCGTATGGCGGGTAGCCAGGTAGGCCTGCACGAGTTCTTCTTTACTGCCAAAAGTGTTGTACAGCGAAGCCTTTGCCACGCGGGCTTTTTCGATGATGCGGTCAATGCCGACGCTCTGGATGCCTTCGTCATAGAACAATTCACTGGCGGCGTCGAGCAAGCGCTCCCGGGCCGATCGCCGAGACTCGACCGTCGCCGGTGTTGCGGTGGCCATTTAACGCTCACCGTCCTGAAGCAAATGTGTTTGATCACTGGGTGTTTCGATCGGCTCCAGTAACATCACTGGAATGTCCCGGCCGCCGGCCTTGGCGCGGTACTCGGGAAAATGCGGCCAAAAGGATTCGGCGACGGTCCACCAGCGCGCCTTCTCTTCGCCCTCGGCTTCGCGGGCGCGCAACCGGTGGACGGTCGCGCCGTCCTGCAGCGACACCTCCGGGTGGGCGATGAGGTTGCGATACCACGATGGGTGGCTGGTGGCTCCCGCGGCGGACGCTACGGCGACATAGGTGTCACCTTCCTTGATCCGCATCACCGGGTTCTTGCGGATGTTGCCCGTCTTGGCCCCGGTGGTGGTCAAGATGACCACCGGCCGGTCCTCCAGGGTGCCCCCTTCTCGTCCGTCCGTGGCTTCGTAGAGCGCTACCTGTTCGCTTACCCGATCACTGGGACTGGGCTGATATGTGTTGCTCATGCTCACACCGCCGTCCGGCCGCCGTCGACGGGGATGACCGCGCCGGTGATGTAGCTGGCTTTCGGGGAGGCCAGGAACGCGATGACCTCGGCAATTTCCTCAGGTTGCGCACCACGCTTGAACAGCGTTGTGCTGGCCAGGTTCTCGATGAGGTCCCGCTTGGATTCATCGGTGAAGACCGGCCCCGGGGCGACGGTGTTGACGCGCACGCCCGACGGGCTGAATTCGGCGGCCCAGGACCGGCTCATGGTGGTCAGGGCGGCCTTTGTCGCGCCGTATGCGGCGCCACCGGCCAGACCGACGTGTCCGGCCATGCTGTCGACGCTGATGATGCTGCCATGACCACGCTCGGCCATGCCCGGCGCCAGCGCCGCGACCAGTTGGTAGGCGGCACGCACATTGCTGGCGAACAAGTGATCGAACGTGTCGGTGTCCAGGTCAGCGGTCGGCCCGAACCACGAGATACCGCCGTTGTTGACCAGCACTTCGACCTCGCCGGCGTCTTCGGCCAGGGCGGTCACCGCAGCCGTATCGGCCAAGTCGGCCGCTACAAACCGGGCGTGCCCGCCAGCCGATTCGATCTCCTTCACCGTCGCCTCGCCTCTGGAGGCGTCGCGGCCATGCACGATGACGCTCAAACCTTCGCGGGCCAGCTGCAGCGCGGCCGCTCGCCCGATTCCCGATGTCGCCCCGGTCACCAGGGCGACCGGTTGTTGGTTCGTTGACTGACTTGTCATGACGATCCTTCATTGATTGAGTAGACCTGTCTGTCTAGTAACAAAGATTAGACAGATCTGTCTGCTCGGTCAACTGTGATTTGCGCGGCTCTTGTCCCAGGCCGGATCGTCAGGCATCTAAATAGCGTTTCTTCCGGGCATTCGACCGGGCATGTATGTCAATATGATTGACATGGGCGACTTCGAAGGTGCTCCGCTCGGTTACCTGCTCTACCGAGTGGGAGCCGTTCTGCGGCCAGAGGTCTCCGCCGTGTTGGGTCCGCTGCGCATGACGCTCCCCGAATTCGTTTGCCTGCGCATCATTTCGATGTCCCCGGGTCTGTCCAGCGCCGAATTGTCCCGGCACACCAACGTCACACCTCAGGCCATGAACACCGTGCTGCGCAAACTGGAAGACATTGGCGCGGTGGCACGGCCGGCATCGGTGTCTTCGGGGCGTGCGCTGCCGGCGACACTGACCAGTCAAGGCCGCGCACTGCTGAAGCGCGCCGAAGGCGCGGTCCATGTCGCCGATGCCCGCATCCTGGCCAAACTGACCGCACCGCAGCAGCGCGAGTTCAAACGCATGCTGGAGCAGCTCGGGTCCGACTGACCGATGCCGCGCTCGGGAGATTCCCGACGTCGCCACCGCTAGGCAGCCATACGACAGCTATTACGGCGTTAATCCTTTGGCGCCTGGTGCGCCGATCAATGCGCCACCGGCGCCGGGGCTGCCACCCTTACCCGCGAGGATCGGGCTGGCGCCGCCAGTACCGCCGTTACCACCGTTGCCGATCAGCTGGGCGTTGCCGCCCGCGCCACCCATCCCGCCATCAGCCAGCGTGGCCTGCCCGCCGGCACCACCGCTGCCGCCAAAGCCGATGAGGCCACCGCCGTTACCGCCCCTACCGCCCTGACCCGCAAGAGCTATACCGGCTCCGCCGGCTCCGCCGACGCCGCCATTGCCGAACAGTGCCGCCCCGTTGCCGCCGGCACCCCCGGCGGCGCCGTGGCCGGTGACAGGCAAAGAACCTGCACCACCTGCGCCACCGGCCCCACCGGAACCGAACACAATGCCGGCGCTGCCACCGACTCCGCCGTGACCCCCAACGGCCAGACTGTCCCCGCCGTGGCCGCCAATGCCACCGTCGCCGAACAGGATTCCGCCTCCGCCGCCGGCCCCACCATTACCGCCGATGGCCGAGCCTTCCCCACCATGGCCGCCGGCACCCCCGAAGCCGAGCAACCTGGCGACGCCACCGGCCCCGCCACCTCCACCGTTGTCAATCGCACCACCAGACCCAGCACCGCCAGCGCCTCCGTCACCGACAAGGAAGCCACCGGCCCCACCGGCCCCACCGTGACCGCCGGTAACGCTGCCAGCCCCGCCCAAACCACCGCCGCCACCGTTGCCCAGCAGCCAAGTCCCGCCACCGAGCCCGCCCGCGCCGCCCGTACCGGCAATGTTCGCCCCGCCGGTCCCGCCGATGCCCCCGTTACCGTAGATCAGGCCGCCAGACCCGCCAGCCCCACCGGCCGCACCGCCCGACCCGCCAGCACCACCGTGGCCCCCATCACCGAAGAACGTCGCAGACCCACCGGAACCGCCGGCGTGACCCGCCGAACCAGACCCACCCGCACCGCCATCACCAAACAGGATGCCGCCAGCCTGGCCAGGTGCCCCCGACCCGGCCGGCGCGTTAGCACCGTTACCGAACAGCGGGCGGCCAAAGATCTCGTCGAACGGCGAATTGATCGCGTTTTCGAATTGCTGCAGCCCGCTAGGAGCAGTTCCGGTGCCCCCACCCCCGCCCGTCAACGCGCCGAAGCCGAAGTCGCCAAGGATCTGGTTCACACCACCGCCCACACCATTCAGGACCTGGTCCAAACCACCACCCACATTCCCGCTGAAGATGACAGCCACCCCGTTGCCCAAGCTACCCACAGTCGTGGTCAAACCCAGATCCAAGCCACTCAGGATCTGGTTCACGCCAACACCGAATCCACCGCCACCCAGAATCGAACCCAATCCCGGCAAAAGCCCAAACGACCCAGTCCCACCACTACCGAAAAACCCCGTCAAGCCCGCAAGCGGATTGGCACCGCCACCAAACAACGCCGTCAACCCGCCAAGCGGGTTGCCACCGGTCCCACCACCGAGCAGTCCACCTAGAACAGGAATCGTCGGAGCACCCCCCGAACCACCACCGAGCAGACCACCAAGCAACGAAGCAGGCGAGACCGCCGCCGCACCCACAGCGCCCGATGCGTTGAACGCGCCGGCCAGGGTCTGCTGAGCATTGGCGGCCTCGGCGGCCAAATACGAAGCCGCGCCGCCGTTCAACAGGCTCACAAACTCCGTGTGATAGGCCGCGACGTTAGCGCCAAGCACCTGAAAATCCTCGCCGAACGTGCTGAACGTCGCCGCGATCGCAGCCGATATCTCGTCCTCCGCCGCGACGACTACCCTCGTCGTCGGCAGCGCTGCCGCGGCGTGAGCTGCGCTCAACTCCGAACCGATATCCGCGAGATTTCCGGCGGCTGCCGACACAAATTCCGGCGTTGCGATGACAAACGACATGGACTTGCCCCCCTGTTATCCGTGCACCCCTGCACGCCCCACCCCTGGAAGCCATCTGGTCGCAACATGATTCACCGCACGAGCCAGATAAGCGTGGCCTGAGACTAATTCCTAATAGCCATTTATGCAAGAGATATTGTAAAACCTCGGGTGGGCGTGTTCCACGCCATTGCTCCCGGTCAGCAGCACGGCGACCGACGATCACCCCGTCCGGCAACCGATCACCGGCGATTCCGGCGACGTCGGCAGCGTCATTTCTGGGCCAATTTCTGGCCGCCTCTGTTAGGGCGAATTCAGGCTAACCGGCAGGGATTTCATGCTTGGATCCGTGCCCACGGCTTGGCCTGTTCAAGTTCGTAAGCCAATTCCAGTAGCAATGCTTCCTGACCAATATCAGCGGAGACCATGATGCCCATCGGCATACCGTCCGCGGATTGGGCCAAGGGCAGCGAAATCGCGGGGTCCCCGCTGACGTTTTGCAATGGGGTGAACGCGACCCAATCGATGAGCCGGTCGATGACCTGTTGATAGTCAGTGGGAGCGAGGTATCCGATCTGCGGGGTCTCCCCGGCGACGGTCGGGGTGAGAAGTGCGTCGTAAATGGTGAAGAACTGCGCGCTGCGCCGCCGCAGCCCGCGCAATCGCGCGATCGCCAGCGGAAGCCGGTAAAGATTTCGGCTGGTATGGCGAGCCAGGCCCAGCGTCAGGCTGTCCAGCCGGGTGCGGTCGAACGTCGGGCCGAACGCGCGCCGGCCCGAGCCCACCTGGGCGAACGCCAGAAAACCCCAATACAGCACGAAATCATCCACGAAACTGGCCGGCGCCGGGGGCTCGTCGACGAGTTCGACACGGTGCCCCAATTCTTCGAGCAAACCGGCCGACTTCAGCGTCAGCTCCCGCATTTCGGGGGCACACTCGCGCCGGACCGAGCGGGTCACCACGGCAATCCGCAGCCGCTGCCGACCGGGCCCGGTGATGTGCCCGATCGGTGCCAGCTTGGGATTGCGCCAGATGCGCTCGGCCTCCCGATAGAAGGCCGCGGTGTCACGCACCGAACGGGTCAGCACGCCGTTGGTGACGATGCGCACCGGCATCCGGCGCAGTTCGGGGTCCAGCGGCAACCGGCCACGCGACGGCTTGAGCCCCACCAGTCCGTTGCAGGAGGCCGGAATTCGGATCGACCCGCCGCCGTCGTTGGCGTGCGCGATCGGCACCACGCCGGCGGCGACGAACGCACCCGATCCCGACGACGACGCGCCGGCCGTGAAGTCGGTGTTCCACGGGTTGCGAACCGGCCCCAACCGCGGGTGTTCGGCGGAAGCGTTGAACCCGAACTCCGACAGCTGGGTCTTGCCCAGCGACGTCGGCCCAGTGGCCAGATACAGCCGGGTGAACTCGCCGTCGGCGACCGCGTTGCGCGGTGACCACGCGTCGGCACCCTGCATCGTCGGCTGGCCGGCGACGTCGATGTTGTCCTTGATGAAGGTCGGGACACCACTAAAAAAAGAGGAAAACCCTCCGCCCGGACCGGCTGCCGCTGCCGCGCGCGCTTGATCAAATGCCTTGTAGGCCAAGCCGTTCAGGGCGGGATTGACCGCCTCGGTGCGGGCGATCGCGGCCTCGACGACCTCGCCCCTGCCGACCCGGCCGGCGCGGATGGCATCGGCGAGGCCTACCGCGTCGCGGTCACCGAGGGCATCGTCGCCGAAAGCATGCACGCGTCGCATGGCAACGACGCTAGCCCAACGCGGGCCGCCCGCTGTCCGCGCTCAGGCCTGACCCACCTCGAACCGAACGAAGCGCGTCACCGTCACGCCGGCCTCGTCGAGTAGCGCCTTCACGGTCTTCTTGTTGTCGGACACCGACGGCTGCTCGAGCAACACCGCATCCTTGAAGAAGCCGTTCAGCCGGCCCTCGACGATCTTGGGCAGCGCCTGCTCTGGCTTGCCCTCTTCCTTGGCGGTCTCCTCGGCGATGCGACGCTCACTGGCCACGACCTCTGCCGGGACATCGTCGCGGGACAAATAGCGCGCCTTGAGCGCGGCGATCTGCAGCGCGACCGCGTGCGCGGCCTCTTTACCCGACGCGTCCGAGCTGCCCTTGTACTCGACCAACACACCCACCGCTGGCGGCAGGTCGGCCGCACGTTTGTGCAGGTAGGTCTCGACGGTGCCGTCGAAGAAGGCGACCCGGCGCAGTTCGAGCTTTTCGCCGATCTTCGCCGAAAGCTCGGCAACGGCCTGCTCGACGGTTTTGCCGGTTCCGGCTTCGGCCGCCTTGAGCGCGTCGACGTCGGCGGCCTTGGACTTGGCCGCCGCCGCGACGACTACGTCGGCCAGCGCTTGAAACTCGGCGTTCTTAGCGACGAAGTCGGTCTCGGAGTTCAGCTCGATCAACGCGCCACCTTTGGCCGCCACCAGACCTTCAGCGGTGGCCCGCTCGGCACGCTTGCCGACGTCCTTGGCGCCCTTGATCCGCAGCGCCTCGACCGCCTTGTCGAAGTCGCCGTCGGTCTCCACCAGCGCGTTCTTGCAGTCGAGCATGCCGGCACCGGTCAGCTCCCGAAGTCGCTTGACGTCGGCAGCGGTGTAGTTCGCCAATGCTCAGCCTTTCCTAGGATGCATCTGTGGTTGGTTCTGTCGTTTCCGCGGCAGCGTCGGTCGGGGCGCTGGCGGTAGCGCTGGCCAGCAGCTCCTGCTCCCATTCCGCGAGCGGCTCGGCGGCTTCGGCCTCGGGCTTGCCGTCGGCGCGGCCAGCGCCGGCGCGGGCCTGTAGGCCCTCGGCGACCGCAGAAGCGATCACCTTGGTCAGCAGGGCGGCCGACCGGATCGCGTCGTCGTTGCCCGGGATCGGGTAGTCGACCAGGTCGGGGTCGCAGTTGGTGTCCAGGATCGCGATGATCGGGATGTTCAGCTTGCGAGCCTCCGCGACCGCAAGATGCTCCTTGTTGGTGTCGACAACCCAGATCGCCGACGGCACCTTGGCCATATCGCGGATACCGCCGAGGCTGCGCTCCAGCTTGTTCTTCTCACGGGTCAGCATCAATATTTCCTTCTTGGTGCGACCCTCGAAGCCACCGGTCTGCTCCATCGCCTCCAGCTCCTTCATGCGCTGCAGCCGCTTGTGCACGGTGGAGAAGTTGGTCAGCATGCCGCCCAGCCAGCGCTGGTTCACGTACGGCATCCCGACGCGGGTCGCTTCGGCCGCGACGGACTCCTGCGCCTGCTTCTTGGTGCCGACGAACATGACGCTGCCACCGTGGGCGACGGTCTCTTTGACGAACTCGTACGCCTTGTCGATGAAGGTCAGCGTCTGCTGCAGGTCGATGATGTAGATGCCGTTGCGGTCGGTGAAGATGAACCGCTTCATCTTGGGATTCCAGCGACGGGTCTGATGCCCGAAGTGGGTGCCGCTGTCAAGCAGCTGCTTCATGGTTACTACGGCCATGCTTATGCCTTACTTGTGTCGGTTGTTCGCCTGGCATCGGGTGAAGCCAGTCCCTGGCGTCTGCTGCGATGCCGGACCCGTTACGGGAACCCCGAGGGGAAACCGTCGCGGGACCGCCCGGCATGTGGTGCGATCTCCTAAGAAACGGGAGCCGCGTTGCAGGCGCGCGAAGTCAGCCCACTAATGCGAGCTGCGACCAGCAGTTTACACGTCTTACTCCACAGAATTCGCCACGGTGACTGGCCCCTTCGCCGTAGCGCCGCTGAACTGACTCGATGCGACGGCTGGCGCTGGTTCTGTGGCTAACGCTTTTCGCGGCTGCCCCGGCGTCTGCCGAGGACGCGCGGCTGGACTGGCCGTTGCGTCCACCCCCGACGGTGGTGCGGGGATTCGACGCACCATCGCCGAATTGGCATCCCGGGCACCGCGGCGTTGACCTGTCGGGCACGCCTGGCCAACCGGTCTACGCCGCGGGCGGCGCGACGGTGCTCTTCGCCGGGCTATTGGCAGGCCGGCCGGTGGTGTCGCTGGCCCACCCCGGCGGTTTGCGCACCAGCTACGAGCCGGTTCGCGCCGCCGTCCAAGTCGGTCAGTCGGTGACTTCGCAGACGATGATCGGCCAGCTGATGGCCGGGCACTCTGGGTGCTCGGCCGCGGCATGCTTGCACTGGGGCGCGATGTGGGGTCCGGCGTCGGATGCCGACTATGTCGATCCGCTGGGGCTGTTGCGATCCACTCCGATCCGGCTCAAGCCCCTGAACCGAGGATCCCGCGCCAAGCGCTAAGCCCGCGGGTGGGCCTGGTCGTGCACCGCCCGCAACCGGGCGACCGCGACATGGGTGTACAGCTGGGTGGTCGCCAGGCTCGAATGGCCGAGCAACTCCTGGACGATCCGCAGGTCAGCCCCGCCTTCGAGGAGGTGGGTGGCCGCGCTGTGCCGCAGCCCGTGTGGCCCCATGTCGGGCGCGCCGTCCACGGCGGCGACGGTCTGGTGCACGACCGTGCGCGCCTGGCGCGCGTCCAGTCGGCGCCCCCGGGCGCCCAGTAGCAGCGCCGGCCCGGACTCCGCGACAGCCAGCGCGGGACGCCCGTCGGCCAGCCAGACGCGCAGCGCGTCGGCGGCCGGCACCCCGAATGGCGCAGTGCGCTGCTTGTTGCCTTTGCCGAGAACTCGCACCACCCGGTGGTGGGTGTCCACGTCGTCGATGTCGAGGCCGCACAGCTCGCTGACCCGGATCCCGGTGGCGTACAGCATCTCCACGATCAGCAGGTCCCGCAGTGCCATCGGATCGCCCTGCTCGGCGCCGGATTTCGCCGCGGCCATGGCGTCCAGCGCCTGGTCTTGGCGCAGTACCGCCGGCAGGGTGCGGTGCGCCTTCTGCACTTGCAGCCGGGCGCCGGGGTCCTCCGTCAGCAGGCCGCGTCGCGCTGCCCACGCGGTGAAGGTCTTGACCGCCGATGTGCGCCGGGCCAGCGTGGTGCGGGCGGCACCGGCGCCGGCCCCGGCCGCCAGCCATGAGCGCAGGATCGGCAGGTTCAGCGCGTCCAAGCCTCCGCGTCCGTCCAGAAAGCCGAACAGTGACCGCAGGTCGCCCAGGTATGCGCGCCGGGTGTGCGCCGACCGGAGGCATTGCAGCTCCAGGTACTGGTCGAACTCGTCGAGGATCGCCTGCATTCCCCCACCGTCGCAGGCGGAACCTTCCGTGGCTCAGTCGACGCGCCGAAGCGTTTCCAGGGTGAGATCTTTGAGTGTCGGATATCCGTCGACGGCCATGATCAGGTCCGCTTCGGCGAGCATCATGCGCAGCACATGCACGATGCCGTCGATGCCCCCGAGCGCCAGACCGAAGGCGTACGGGCGGCCGACGCCCACCGCGGTTGCGCCCATGGCGAGCGCCTTGATGACGTCGGCTCCGCTGCGGATGCCCGAATCGAACAGGACCGGCAGTCCGTCGGCCGCCTCGACCACCCCCGGCAGGCAATCCAGCGCGGGTAGGCCGCCGTTGGCTTGCCGGCCGCCGTGGTTGGAGCAGTAGATTCCGTCGACTCCGCCGTCTTTGGCGCGCCGCGCGTCGTCGGGGTGGCAGATGCCCTTGACCAGTAGCGGCAATTTGGTGAGCGAGCGCAGCCAGCCAAGGTCGTCCCAGGTCAGTGGTGATCCGAAGACCTGCACCCAACGCAGGACGGCGCCCTGCGGGTCTTCCTCCGGCGGCCGTTGCAGGCTCGCGCGGAAGACCGGATCGCTGGTGTAGTTGCTCAGGCAGTGTCCACGGAGCTGGGGGAAGTTCGACGTGCTCAAGTCGCGCGGGCGCCAGCCGGTGACCCAGGTGTCGAGCGTGACGACGATGCCCTTGAACCCGGCTTCCTCGGCGCGCTGCACCAGGCTGGCGGCCAGCTCGCGGTCGGTCGGTGTGTACAGCTGGAAGAAACCGGGCGTATCGCCCAGGGCCGCGGCGACGTCCTCCATTGGATCCACCGACAACGTGGAGGCCACCATCGGGACGCCGGTGCGGGCGGCTGCGCGTGCGGTCGCCAGGTCGCCGTGGCCGTCTTGGGCGCACAGCCCGATGACGCCGATCGGCACCATGAACATCGGCCCGGGCACGGTCAGGCCGAACATCTCGACGGAGAGGTCGCGTTGTTTAGCGCCGACGAACATGCGCGGGATCAGACCCCACCGGTCGAAGACCTCGCGGTTGGCGCGTTGGGTGCGCTCGTCGCCGGACCCGCCCGCGACGTAGGACCAGATCGATGGCGGCAGCGCCTTTTCGGCCTTGGCCTCCAGCTCCGGGAAGACCATCGGCAGGGTTGGAACCACACCAGCCAGGCCTTGAAAATAGATCTCGTTCTGGTAATCGCCGAATGACATGCGATCAGAATGCCAGCATGCGGCCACGCTGACGAGCCCCTACGGAGCCGCCGCCTCAGCGGTGGCCAGCTCCTTCTTCCACTGCCGGAACGTTTCTTCGGTGCGCCCGCGGCGCCAGTAACCGGAGATCGACGACGCCCATTTCGCTTCCACACCGCGCTCTTTGCGGATGTAGGGCCGCAAGTTGTGCATAACGGCTTGCGCCTCGCCGTGGATGAAGACCTGCACCTGCCCCGGGAGCCACTCCGCGGTAGTGACGGCTTCGATCAATGGCGCGAAATCGCCGGCATGCTCCTCAGGAACCAGGTCGGCGCGGCCACCGCGGTATACCCAGTTCACCTCGATGCCTTCCGGAGCGGTCAAGGGGATCTCGTCGTCCGGGCTGCCCACTTCGATGAAAGCCTGGCCGATTGCGTTGGCGGGCAGCGCTTCCAGCGCGGCGGAGATGGCCGGCAGCGCGGTTTCGTCGCCTGCCAGCAAGTGCCAATCTGCGGCCGGATCCGGCGAATACGCGCCGCTCGGTCCCATCAGGTAGATGGGCTGGCCGGGTTGAGCCGACCCCGCCCAGGCGCCCGCTACCCCGTGGTCACCGTGGACGACCATGTCGAGCGTGATCTCGCCGGCCGCCGCGTCGACACGGCGAACCGTCATCGTCCGAACCCAAGGCCGCTTATCGGGAGGCACGTCGGCGAAGCTGTCTTGGGTCAACGGCTGCGGCAACCCGGCCACGTCGACGTCGTCGGCGACGAACACCAACTTGACGTAGGAGTCGGTGAAGTCGCTGGGCACGAAGGTGTTGAAAGTACTGCTCCCGAGGACTACCCGAACCATGTGCGGTGCCAGTTTGCGAGTACGCACTACTTTGAAGCTTTGTACAGGTCGACCTGCCACTTGTCCTCCCGTCTAGGTCTAGCCCCACCGACTATACGAGCCGCGCGGTTGCCGCGGCCCTTACGGCTTTGGCGCGAACAATTCGCCACCGACCGCGCGTTCGGCCACCCCGCCAGATCGGCGGTGACCTTTTCGCCATCGCTTGTACGAGTCGCCGCAGGTGAATCCCCTTGCCCTGCGGCCGATTATGTGTCGCGCCGGCCGCGGGTCAACTCGGGAGTTCTTTAGTTCCATCGTGATTGGATACGGCAAGCCATCTTGTTTGCTGCGACAATGCCTCGTGAAAACCCCCGTAGGTCGCGATAGGATCCCTTGTTAAGGGGCAACACCGTGTCGGGCGGTGGAGAGCGAGACGGCGATGTCGTTCGTGCTTGCGGTCCCCGAGACGTTGGCGTCAGCGTCCGCAGATTTGAGCAGTATCGGCTCGGCACTGAGAGCGGCGAATGCTGTTGCCGCTCCGGCAACTACGAGCTTAATTTCCGCCGCGGGTGATGAGGTGTCGGCGGCGATTGCGTCGCTGTTTTCGAGTCATGCCCAGGAGTTTCAGGCGCTGAGTGCGCAGGCAGCCTCGTTTCATGCCGAGTTCACGCGCGCATTGAGTGGCGCGGGCGGTGTTTATACGGCTGCGGAGGGGGCGAATGCCTCGCCGTTGCAGGCGGCGGCGCAGGACCTGGCGGCTTTTTCGCCGGTGAAGGATCTAACGGGGCGCCCGCTGTTCGGCAACGGCGCCAATGGGGCGGCGGGCACCGGGCAGGCCGGCGGGGCCGGCGGGTGGCTGTTCGGCAATGGCGGCAACGGCGGCTCGGGTGCGGCCGGGCAGGCCGGTGGTGTTGGCGGGTCGGCGTTTTTGTTCGGCAGCGGCGGTCATGGAGGGGCCGGCGGGACCGGGGTGACCGGCACCGGCGGCCCGGCCGGCGGGATCGGCGTTGACGGCGGCACCGGAGGTGCGGGCGGGGCCGGTGGGCGCGGCGGACTGCTGTTCGGCAACGGAGGGGCCGGCGGTAGCGGCGGAGTCGGCGGCACCGGCGGGATCGGTGGCCAAGGCGCGGGGTTGGGTGCGGCCGGCACCGGTGGCAACGGGGGCACCGGCGGGACACCGGGTCTCGGCGGCGGCGCGGGATTGTTCGGCACGGCCGGTCACGCGGGCCTGGGAGGAGCCGGCGGTGTCGGCGGGGCCGGTGGTCAGGGTGCCACCGGCGACGCCGGTAGCAACGACCCGACCGCGCCGACCGCGGGCTTGCAAGGCGGCCAGGGCGGCGCGGGCGGCCTAGGCGGCGCGGGCGGGGCCGGCATCGGCGGGGTCGGCGGTGGCGCCGGCGGTGCAGGTGGTGACGGCGGCCAGGGCGGCACCGGCGGTGTGGGCGGCGTCAACACCACCAGCGGGGGCACCAGCGCGAACGGCGGCAACGGCGGCAACGGCGGTGTTGCCGGAGCGGCGGGCAGCGGCACCGACGGCGGTGCGGCCGGTGCCAACGGCACCGGCGGGATCGGCGGCACCGGCGGTGCCGGCGGCCAGGGCGCAACCGGCAGCGCGGGTGACAGCGAGCCGGTTGTGCCCACTGCCGGAAGTCAGGGCGGTCAAGCTGGTGCGGGCGGTCAGGGCGGAGCGGGCGGCGCGGGTATCAGCGGGGTCGGCGGCGGCGCCGGCGGTCAGGGCGGGGACGGCGGGCAGGGCGGCACTGGCGGTACGGGGGGCGACAACACCCCCGGTTCCACGGGCACCGGCGCCAGCGGTGGCGGGATGGGCGCCAATGGAGGTCAGGGCGGGACCGGTGGCACTGCGGGTGCGGCGGGGGCCGGCACCGATGGTGGCAGCAACGGGAGCATCGGTACGGGCGGGGTCGGCGGCAACGGCGGCAACGGCGGTCAAGGCGCAACCGGCGCCGCCGGCAGCCATGTCGCGCCTACCGCCGGCCTGCAGGGCGGCCAGGGCGGTGCGGGTGGTACCGGCGGTGACGGCGGCGCCGGTATCGGCGGGATCGGCGGTGGCGCCGGCGGCCAAGGCGGCGACGGCGGCCACGGCGGCACTGGCGGTGGCGGTAGCGGTGGCAGCAACGCTAGTAACGGCGGGATGGGCGCGAACGGCGGCCAAGGCGGGACAGGCGGTACCGCCGGGGCGGCGGGGGCCGGTACCGATGGCGGCAGCACCGGCACCATCGGCACCGGCGGGGTCGGCGGCACCGGCGGCGGCGGAGGCCAAGGCGTCATCGGAAAGGCCGGCGCGAGCACGAGCGGCTCGGGTGCGGCCGCGGCAGGCGTTCAGGGCGGCCAGGGCGGTGCGGGCGGCCAAGGCGGAGACGGCGGCGCGGGTATCGGCGGGGTCGGTGGCGGCGCTGGCGGCCAAGGCGGGGCCGGTGGCGAGGGCGGTCTGGGCGGTATCGGTGGTAACAACACCGGCGATGCCGGTGGCGCGGGCGGTGCGGGTGCTCAAGGCGGCACCGGGGGCACCGCGGGGGCTGCCGGGGTCGGTATTGATGGCGGGGCGACCGGCAGCATCGGCACCGGCGGCCAGGGCGGCTTCGGCGGAATCGGCGGGGCCGGCGGTCTGGGTGTGGCCGGTGCCGCAAGTTCGAGTGCACCCACCGCCGGTGGTCAGGGCGGTGCCGGTGGTGCGGGCGGCACCGGCGGTGACGGCGGGGCCGGAATCGGCGGAGTCGGCGGCGGCGCCGGCGGTGACGGCGGCTTCGGTGGCACCGGTGGGGCTGGCGGTGTCGGCGGCGCCAACACCGGCACTACGGGTGGTGCGGGCGCTGCAGGCGGTCAGGGCGGCGCTGGAGGCACCGCCGGCGCCGCGGGTACCGCGGGCACCGCCGGCTCCCCCAACGGGACCATCGGTACAGGCGGCATCGGCGGTTTCGGTGGCAACGGCGGCCAAGGCGGCACCGGGACCGCCGGCACAGCTGACCCAAGCTCGCCCACTGCCGGTGGACAGGGAGGCCAGGGAGGTGCGGGCGGCCAAGGCGGTGACGGTGGCGCCGGCATCGGCGGGGTCGGCGGCGGGTCCGGCGGCCATGGCGGGATCGGTGGCAGTGGTGGTGGCGGCGGCTTGGGTGGCTCCAATGAAAACTCGTGGGTCAACTGGGCCAGCGTTGGCGGCGCCGGCACCGACGGTGGCCAGGGTGGTGCCGGAGGCACCGCCGGCGCGGCGGGCAGCGGGACCGACGGCGGCGCCGACGGGTCCATCGGCACGGGCGGCGTCGGAGGGACTGGGGGCACCGGCGGCAGCGGACAGACCGGCGCCGGGGGCGTGCCTGGCCTCCCCGCTTCCCAGGGCGCCGGCGGTCAAGGCGGTCAAGGCGGTCAAGGCGGCATAGGCGGTGACGGCGGTAGTGGCATCGGCGGAGTCGGCGGCGGCGATGGCGGGCAAGGCGGGGGTGGCGGTCAGGGTGGTCTCGGCGGTGCCGGCAGTAACAACGGAGAACTTTTCCCTGGTATTTCAAGGGGCGGCAACGGTGGTCAGGGCGGCACCGGTGGCACTGCCGGGGCAGCGGGCACCGGGACCGACGGCGGCACCGACGGGGCCATCGGCACCGGCGGGGCTGGTGGCACGGGCGGTAACGGCGGTGCGGGGGGCCCAGCCGTCGGCGGGGCCGGCGGCAACGGGGGGCAAGGGGGCACCGGCGGCGACGGCAGTGGCCAAGGGGGCGACGGCGGCGACGGCGGCGGCGGCGGAACCGGTATCGGCGGGACGAACGGCGACGCGGTGCTGGCCGGCGGCGGGGGCGGCGGCGGCGGCGCCGGCGGCGCCGGTGGCATCGGCGAAGGCGGCGCCGATGGCGGCACCGGAGGCGCAGGTGGCATCGGAGGCAACGGAGGCACCAGCACTTTCAGCGCGACCGACATTGAGTCCGTTGGCGACGGCGGCCAAGGCGGCGGCGGGGGCGGGGGTGCCACCGCGACCAGCACGGCGGGCGGCGCCGGCGGCGGAGGCGGCGGCGGAGGCAGCGGCGGTGTGACCTACGGGGACGATGCTCGCTCCGGCGCCGGCGGCGGCGGAGGCGCAGGCAGCGGCGGAGGCGCAGGCGGCAACGGCGGCGCCTCCGGCGAGGCCAGCATCAACGACGGCTCGATCACCATCGCCGAAGGTGGCACCGGCGGCACCGGCAGCCCCGCCGGCACAGGAGGAGGGGGTGGCGGGGGCGGCATCGCGTTCGAAGACCAGCCGCCGGGTGCAGTCCCTGGTGGCAACGGCGCCGCAGGTCAAGCGGGCGGTGCTGGCGGCGTCCCCGCCTTCGCAGGCAGCATCCTGGCCGCTGGGGCCGGCGGCGCTGGCGGCAATCTGGCCGGCGGCGGAGGCGTCGGCGGCGGGGCAGGCGACAGTCCCCCCGCCAACGCCGCCACCACCCCCGGGGCCGATGGCCAGGCCGGCTAACCCACCGCGAAAACGGCGACAGCACTGGCTATACGAGCCGCGCCTTGGAAATCTTGGCCCCAGCCCGAACAGCTTTGGCGCGAACAATTCGCCACCGACTCTCGTGACGCTGCGCCAACCCGGCCAGTTCCAGCATCGCCAGCGGTCCCAGCACCTGCTCAGCCACCAGCCCGGACGCGACCGCGATCTCGTCGATCGTCACGGAGCCGCGCCCCGGCAACGCCTCATACACGCGGCGCTCGGCCTCGCTGAGCCCGTCGAGCGCAGTGCTGGGATGCGGTTCTTCGGGCGCCAGCTCACCGATGTGACCGACAAGCTCGACAATGTCCTCGGCCCGGGTAACCAGCTCCGCGCCGTTGCGCAGCAGCGCGTGACAGCCCGCCGACGCCGAGGATGTCACCGGTCCCGGCACGGCAGCCACCACCCGACCCAGCGCCCGCGCCCAGGCCGCGGTATTCGCCGCGCCGCTGCGCAGGCCCGCTTCCACCACCACCGATGCACCTGTTACCGCGGCAACCAGTCGGTTGCGGGTCAGGAACCGGTAACGGGCCGGGCGGACGCCCGGCGGGTACTCGGTGAACACCAGCCCGTGCTGACCGATGCGATGCAGCAGCCCCGAATGCCCGCTCGGATAAGGGACGTCGAGGCCACCGGCCAGCACCGCTACGGTGAGCCCCTCACAGTTCAGCGCTGCACGATGAGCCGCACCGTCGATGCCGTAGGCGCCCCCGGAAACCACCGCGACGTCGCGCTCGGCGACCCCACTCGCCAGATCGGCTGTGACGTGTTCGCCGTAGGTCGTCGCGGCCCGGGTTCCCACGAGGGCGACGGCACGCATCGCCGCTTCGTCCAGCCTCGCTGGGCCCAGCGCCCACAACACCATCGGCGGCCCGCCGCGAAGCTTCTCTCTGCCAACGGCGGCACTCCCGAGAGCAGCGAATGCGGTGAAGGCCAGTACCGGCCACTCGTCGCTGTCCGGTGTGATCAATCGCCCGCCTCGCCGGGCGAGCAGCTCGAGATCATCTGCGGCCTGGTCAATTTCGCGCCTGGATTCGGTGTGACGCGCCAGCTCGTCGTCGACCAGTCCCCGCCGCACGCGCTCGGCTGCCTCAACCGGGCCAACGGACCGCACCAGCGCGGCGAGCTCTAGGCAGGGCGGTTCCGCCACCCGGGACAGGTAAGCCCAGGCCCGCGAATCGTTGGCCGCCGTGGTCATCGCAGCGCTCCCGGCTGGCGAAAGCTCAACGCCGCCGCGACCTCATCCCGCCCTGGCAAGGTCCGGCCGGCCAGATCGCTCAGGCTCCACGCCACCCGTAGCGTGCGATCAACACCCCGGAGGCTGAGCAGGCCCCGGTCGACCGCGGCGCGTAGCGGGGCCATCGCGGCGTCGCCGGGGCGGAACTTCCGTCTCAGCAGCGGCCCGCTGACTTCGGCGTTGGTGCTGAACCCGTGTGGTCGCCAACGCTCAGCGGCCGCTTCGCGGGCCACCGTCACCCGATGGCGAACCTGCGATGTCGACTCGCCGTCGACGGCCGAAAACGCCCCTGCTCGAACCGGATCCATCTGCACCCTCAGGTCCACCCGATCCAGCAACGGCCCCGACAGCTTGCCCAGGTAGCGCCGCTTGACCGCCCCCGGACAGATGCAAGCCTGTGGCTCGGCCGGTGCACACGGACACGGGTTGGCCGCCATCACCAGTTGAAACCGGGCCGGATAACACGCCACTCCGTCGCGACGGGCGAGGCGGATCTCGCCGTCCTCCAACGGAGTTCGCAACGCCTCCAGCGCGCTGACGCTGATTTCGGCACATTCGTCAAGGAACAACACCCCGCGGTGCGCCCGGCTGACCGCGCCGGGGCGGGCCATGCCCGAGCCACCGCCGACGAGTGCGGCGACGGTCGAGCTGTGGTGCGGTGCCACCAGTGGCGGCCTGGTGATCAGCGGCGTGTCGGCCGACAGCAGGCCGGCCACCGAATGGATCGCGGTGACCTCCAACGACTCCGAATCCGTCAGCGCCGGCAGTAGGCCCGGAAGGCGCTGCGCCAGCATCGTTTTTCCCACCCCCGGCGGCCCGGTCAACATCAGGTGATGGGCCCCCGCGCCCGCCACCTCGACCGCGAACCGCGCCTGCGCCTGGCCCACCACATCGGCCAGATCCGCGGCGGGTTCCGGATCGTCGCCGACCGCGTTGATCCTGTGGTCCAGGCCGCCGGCCCCGTTGAGCCAGGCCTGCAACTGCCCCAGGGTGCGCACCCCCCAGACGTCGATGCCGTCAACCAGGCTGGCTTCGGCCAAATTACCCACCGGGACCACGACGGCAGGCCAGCCGTCGTGTTTGGCGGCCAGTACGGCAGGCAGCACGCCGCGCACCGGCCGGACGCGGCCGTCCAGCGACAGCTCGCCCAGCAGGACCGTCTTCTCCAGACGGTGCCACGGGCGCTTCCGCTGCGCCGACAGCACTGCCGCCGCCAAGGCGATGTCGTAAACCGATCCCATTTTCGGCAGCGTCGCCGGGGACAGCGCGAGCGTGAGCCGGGCCATCGGCCAGCTGTTACCGCCGTTGGTGACGGCGGCACGGACCCGGTCGCGGGACTCTTGCAACGCGGCGTCGGGCAGACCGACCAAGTGCACGCCCGGCAAGCCCGATGTGATGTCGGCTTCGATTTCCACGATGTCCCCGTCAAGTCCGCGCACCGCGACCGAGAAGGCGCGCCCCAGCGCCATCAGCCGACGCCCTGCAGGTGGGTGATCTCCGGAGTACGGCGCCGCCCGACCCGCACACCGATGACGTCGATCCGGATAGCCGCCCAGTGCTCGTCCTGACCGGCCAACCACAGCCCGGCGAGCCGGCGCAACCGGCGGACCTTCCGCGGAGTCACCGCCTGTGCCAGTCCCCCATAACAGTCGCCGGTACGGGTTTTGACCTCAACGAATACCACCGTGCGGTTGGCCTCGTCGGTGGCGATCACATCCAGTTCGCCATAGCGGCAGCGCCAGTTGCGGTTCAGGATCCGCAAACCCATCTTGGTCAGGTGATCGATTGCCAGCGCCTCACCCATGGCCCCCAGCTGGATCCGGGTCGGTGTCTTCTCGGTCGTCATGCAGCCACAATGCGTGTCGG
>Ga0302157_10002955_pt1 | contig 19447 bp, 10 predicted proteins | sample I_Bog_N3_3_FD_193502 | JGI IMG/M metagenome (GOLD analysis project Ga0302157, IMG submission 193502) | Peat permafrost microbial communities from Stordalen Mire near Abisko, Sweden - I_Bog_N3_3 | ecosystem: Environmental > Terrestrial > Soil > Wetlands > Peat | place: Sweden: Abisko, Stordalen... | reverse complement strand
GCCGTTGCCCGCGAAGATGTTTCACGTTTTTCCCGCCAAATACGGTAGAGTTGGAGCAGCGCAGGCCATCTGGAGCGCATCTAGCTTAGAAAAGGCGTGTGTCCGCGGAAGCAGCCGGACCCCCTTGATAAGGGGCCTCTTCACACATGCAGATTAAGTCTGAGTATGACATCCAGTTCCACCTTCGCCAGGCCACTCCGATGGTCGCGCTGCTGCACGTGCATCCCTCGGTAGAGCCGCTGCTGGTCTCGAATGACCGTCTCAAGGTCGAGCACATCGGGCCGGACATTGAAGCTGCCCGCGAGCTCCCCATCGAGGAGTATCTGGACGGGTTCGGCAATCGCTGTGCCCGCTTCGTCGCACCGCCGGGCGCCATTCGCCTGAGCGGTGGCAATATCGTCAACGTCACCGACCAGCCCGAGTTGCAGGGCTTCGGCGCCAAGCAAGTGCCGGTCGAGCAGTTGCCGCACGACGTGCTGCAGTTCATGCTTGCCAGCCGCTACTGCGAGGTGGACAAGTTCGGCGGCATCGCGCAGGACCTCTTCGGCCACCTCGGCAACGGCTGGGCGCTGGCGGCCACTATCCGCGACTGGGTGCATGAGAAGGTGGCGTTCAACTACAAGATGGCGCGCTCCACCAAGACCGCCATGGACGTCTTCACCGAGCGCGTTGGCGTCTGCCGCGACTACCAGCACCTCGCCATCACGCTCTCGCGCTGCATGAACCTGCCTGCGCGCTACGTCACGGGATACATCGGCGACATCCGCGTGCCGTTCTCCGGCCCCGGCGACTTCAGCGCCTGGTATCAGGTTTGGCTGGAGGGCAAGTGGTGGGACCTCGATGCGCGCCACAACTATCCGCGCATCGGCCGCATCCTGATGGCCGTCGGCCGCGACGCCGCCGACGTCGCCATCACCACCAGCTTCGGCCACTCCGACCTCACCCACTTCTACGTCGAGTCCAACGAGATCGATGCCGAAGGCAAGCCCGTCCCGCTGCCTCCCAAGTACGACTCCGGCATCATCACCCCCGCCACATAACCTGGTCCCGGGGTCTAAGGGCGGACGCGCGACATAATCCGTTCTGGGGGTTAAGGGCACGGCTTCAGCCGTGCCGCGGAAATATTCAAAAAAAGGCGGGGCTTCAGCCCCGGCTCGAAGTCCCAATCCAGCGCTGCGGTGTCTAATATCCTTGTGGTGGCGCACATCGCCACCGAGGGGACACCTGAACCATGAGCCTGATGGATGCACCTGCCTACGATCCCACCGTCGACAACCGCCGCCGCAATATTCTGCTCGGCATTTCGAGCGCCTTGGCGCTGCTGGCCATCCTTGCCGTCGGCGGCTTTGTACTTGGCCACGGGTGGCTGTGGACCAACCTCGGTTATGAGCATCGCGTGGACGACTTCTTCAACGCACTACAGGCCAAGGACTACGCCAAGGCCTATGGCATCTACAACGCCGACCCCGACTGGCAGCAGCATCCGCAGAAGTACAGCGACTATCCACTCCCGCGCTTCACCGACGACTGGACCGCCGACAGCCCAGTCAACGCGCCCATCACCTCGCACCACGTGGACATCTCGCGTACTGACGGCAGCGGGGCCTTCGGTACGGGCGTGATCGTCGCGGTGCGCGTGAACCTGGAAGACGGCGTCGGCCACAAGGTATTCATGTACGTGAACAAAGCGGACAAGACCATGACCTGGCCTGCACCGCACCAGTTGGGCTACAACCCATAAAACTGTGCGTAAGACGGCCCGACCGCGTCGCGACTCTGTTAATTTTTCGTTACTTCCGCGCATTTAATCGTCCTGCAACACTCCTGTAAAAAAAAACGGCGGGAAGGACTGTCATCGTATGCCCATTCCAATTGAACTTGATGGGGTGGACAACATTGGCAAGCCAAGCTGTTTTGAAGATTCGTGTAACCAATTCTCCGCGCCGCTTCGCGTATCTGCTAGCAGCTCTATGTTTGTGGATAGCCTGCGCAACGCTGGCGGTCGGTCAAAGCGGTACCCTGCAGGGCACGGTAGCTGATAGCCGTGGCGGCCTGATCGCCCATGCCGGCGTCTCCGCTCGCAGTGAGTCCACGGGCAAGGTCTACAACGCCATCACCGACGCGCAGGGGCAGTTCAGCTTTGGCGCAGCTCTTCCTGACGGACTCTATGACGTGACAGCGTCGGCCTCCGGCTTCCAGCCGATCACCAGCAAGGCGGTCGCGCAGAACGGAACGGTCGCCATCACACTGCCGGTCGCCATCGCCACGGCGGACATCACTGTAGACGCCGACCAGACGCACTCGGTCGCGGCGGCGCTGGCGCCCATGGACGCCTTGCTGTCCGAGACCTCGGCGCGTACGGAGATCACCAGTGCGATGATCCACAACTTCATGTCGCCTGTCGCCGACTACGGCGAAGCAGTGCAGATGGTGCCGGCTACATTCACCCTTAACGGCAACGGCGTCGGGCTCGGCCAGTCCAAGACCTACTTCCGCGGCTTTCCCGACGGCGACTACGATATCAAGTTCGACGGCATCCCTTTCTCTGACACCAACTCCGTCTCGCACCACTCGTGGGCGTTCTTCCCGTCCCAGTTCCTCGGCGGAATTGACTTTGACCGCTCCCCGGGCACGGCGTCGACGGTCGGATATGCGCCGTTCGGCGGCTCAATTAACCTTTTGAGTAAAGAGATGAACCCCGTTCAGAACATTCGTGCCAGTGTTTCTGGCGGCAGCTTCAACACCTACCTCTATGACGCCGAGTATGACTCCGGCACCTTCGGTCCCGGCCACAAGTTCAACCTGAACGTGGACGTGCACCACATGCAGTCGCACGGCTACCAGACCGGCAACAACCAGACACGCAACGCCGGCGCGCTCAAGTTCGTCTACGCGCCCAGCAATACCTTCACCCTCACCGGCTTCTCCGGCGTGATCTGGCTCGACTCAAACACCCCCAACATCAATGCGACCCGCTGCCAGATGTACGGTGCGCAGACCGGCTACACCTGCACCGGATCGCTGGCGCCGTTCGCCGGCTCGGGCATCAACTTCCTGCTGACCAACAACGCAGATCCGATGCTCTACTTCGATCAGCAGTACAACTTCTACCATGTGCCCACCGACTTCGAGTACGTCGGCATTCACAAGGAGTTCAGCCACAACATCACGTTGGACGTGAAGCCTTACACCTACAACTACGACAACTCGGAGAAGTACTCCAACGCCGTGCCGATTACGGATAACCCGGCACTGATCGGCACCACCTACGCTCCCCTCGGCGTCACCATCACGGCGCTCTGCAACCAGTTGGTCACAAAGAAGGGGGTCTCTGCGGAGCCCTGCTCGGTAGACAAGTACAACAGCTACCGTACCTATGGCGAGACCAGCCAGATCAGCCAGGTGTCAAAGTTCGGCACTCTGCGCGCCGGCCTGTGGTACATCTGGTCCAATACCAACCGCCACCAGTACCCCACCGACCCGCTGACCAACTATAAGGACCAGGAGCTGCCCAACTTCGCTGAGAAGTTTGTGCAGGACAGCTACCAGCCGTTCATCGAGTTTCAGTATCACGTCACGAAGAAGCTCGACTTCACGCCGGGCGTGAAGTTCTCTTACGACACCATCGGCACGCAGCAGTTCGCCGACAACGGCAAGACCATCGGCTGCTTCCAGACGGCAGCGGCCGGGTGCAATCCCAACACAAACGCCGCCATCAACCCCAACCAGTTCATCGCCAATGGCGGAAGCTACTTCGCCACGCTGCCTTCGGGCAGCCTGAACTACCGCCTGAAGAACAACTGGTCCGCTTATGTACAGGCCGCAACCGGTGCGATCGTTCCTCCGTCAAATGTCTTCGACTTCCAGCAGGGCACCAGCGGCACGGCCATTCCGCCGCAGGTCTTGCCGAAGCTGCAGAAGAACACCACCTACCAGGCAGGCACGGTCTTCAAGCTCAAGAACGTGACCTTTGACGCGGACTACTATCACATCCACTTTGACAACTCGTACTCGAGCACGACAAACCTCACCAACGGCGAGCCGATCTTCTTTGTCCAGCCGAGCTCCATCACGGAAGGCCTCGAAGGCGAGAGCAACATCTACATCAAGTACGGCATCAGCGTGTACCTGAACGCCAGCTATGACAAGGCCTTCTACAAGGGAACGCTGGCCGCCACCTGCACCGGCAGCACCGCTGCCTGCACCGCGGGCGGCACGCTCAACGTCGCCGCGCCTCCTGGCCTCAACGTGCAGCAGACGCCGTCCGACATTGAGACGGAAGGCGTGACGTACCAGCACAAGGCCTTTGACTTCGGCTTCTTCAACAAGCGCGTCGGCACCTATTACATCGATAACGGCGCGTACCACAACCAGGCGACCATCAATCCGTTCACCACGTCGAACCTGTTCTTCAACTACACCATCCGCTCCAACGGACGCTTCGATAACACGAAGTTCCGTGTGAGCTTCAACAACATCTTCAACGACCACAACATTACCGGCGACTCCATTGCGGGCACCGCCAACACCATCACCCTCAATGCCAACGGCACCACATACACCGACCCCTTCAACACCGTCGGCCAAACCCCCATCAACGGCGGCGATGCTGTCACCATTCTCCCCGCCCGCAGCATCATGTTCTCGGTCACCTTCGGCTTCTCGCCCAAGGAGCGCTAGCGGTCAGATCTCAGCCGTAAGCCCCACATCTCACCTCGGAGATGTGGGGCTTTCTTTATAAGTCGCCCATAGCACGAGCATCACAGCCGCTGCACACAGCGGCACGCCCAGCCCAGCGCGCAGCGAGTGCGTCCAGCCGGCGACTGCGCCGGTCAGCAGCGGCAGCGTGGATGCGCCGATGCCGGCCAGCACGAAGATCGCGCTCTGCTCGCGATGCCGCAAAACCGCGGCCACCAACAGCGGATACAGCGGCCCGGTGCCGAAGCCCAGCGCGCCCGCCGCGATCAGCGTCCCCACGCCCGCCGGCCACGCCACCAGCACCGCAAGCGCGGCGGCCACCATTGCGATGCTGCCGCCCACCACCGCGCGCTCGGGCAGCCGCTGCGACCAGCGTGTGGAGTGCAGCGCCCGCGCCGCCAGCGCGCCCGTCCATAGCAGCGTTCCAGCGCCGATCGTCAGCCGCAGCGATTCCCCCGCGCGCTGCGCATAGGCAGTCAGCCATCCGCTGGCCGCCGCTTCCACGCCGGTCGCGAAAAAGACCAACGCCAGCAGCGGCCATGGCACCTGGAGGATAGACAAGCGCGGCGGAGCCACCACGGCCGCTTCCTCGCTGCTGTCTTCGCGTTCGAACAATGCCACCCACGCTGCAAACGCCGCAAAGAGCGCTGTGGCAATCAGAATGGCGTGCTGTCCGCGCAGCGCATTGCCGAACACACTCGCGCGGCGCAGCGCGAGCCACGGCCCCAGCGCCGCGCCCGCAGCCCACACCAAATTCAGTCGGGTCAATTCCAGCCTCCGCTCTCCGGGGAAGCGCTGCGACTGCAACAAGCTGATCGAGGTGATCGTGCTGCCCAATCCGAATCCATAGATGGCGATGGCCGCCATCGCGGTCCACCCACCACCCAGCCCTAGCCACGCTGAAGCGGCCATGGTAATCAGAGATCCGGCCAGCACCCAGCGCAACCGCCTGCCGCGCACCGCCAGCGATCCCAGTGGCGCCGAGGCGTAAAAGCAGAACAGCAGCACGCCACCGCGCGCATCGCCCATCGCCCAGTGGCGCAGCAGCACGGGCATCAGCGCGCCGGGGAGCGACAGCCCCACTCCCGTCGCAGCGAATCCGCAGTACATGGCGGCGCGTCTTGCTGAAGCGACCAGCGGCACGCGTCCAGCCGCAGTGCCCGACTCTGTCTCAACCATCGCGCACCATGAAAGACGAGGCAGAACTAGTAAGAAAAGAAGACAGAACGAATGGCAACAAGATCAAACGGGTGTGCCGGAGCCCCCAGAGTTTGAACTCCTTTGCTGAGAGTGTATCGGAGGCTGAGGCCCTATGCGCTAAGATTGCCAGCATTCTCAAAGGTTTGCAGGGGGTGATGGTTTCACTCGCTGCTACGTAGCTGATCCTGTACTCTGCGGCGCGCCAGCTCTAGTGAAAAATGATGCCGGCGCCGATCCGCAGATTGTTCTGTACATTTTCCAGCGAGTTCGGGAACTGGGTACGGACATAGTCAACCTGCACCACGCGCAATCCCAGGTGGTGCGAGAGGCTGATGTCCACCCCGCCCCCGATCACCGCCGCCAGCGAGTCGGAGCTCGACAAGAGACCGCCCTTGGACGGATAGACGCCGTTGAACCCGTTGGACTCTCCTAGCAGCCCGCGCGCAAAGAAGCTCACCGAGTGCGAGTGCATCGGCCGCGTGAAGGTGTAGCTGGGGCCGAAGGTCTCCGCGATCAAGCTGACGGGGACGCCGCCGCCGCTGTTCCCGGTGTGCACGCCCATCACGCTCGCCGTAGCACCCAGGCCGCGGAAGATCCGCATGTTCACCTCCGCCGCCCCGCCCTGCAACCAGAAGCTGCTGCTGGTCGTGAGGTTACTGCCCTGCACGTCATAGGTAAGAGCGAGTGAGACACGACCGGACGGGCGCGTTGCCGGCGCCGCGGACTGGGCCGCTGCGCCAGCGGCGAACAGCGCCCCTGCGACGAGCAGACAAACCGGACGGAGAGCGGTGGGCATAACGGCTAGGGTCTCCTTGGAGCTACTGAATCTGAAGCGATACGTTGAGGGTGTGTTGCACACCGCCGCTGGATATAGTGACAACCACGGGATACGTCTTTGGAGCCTGGCCGAAGAACCCATTGCCGTTCGTGCCCGTGCCACAGCCGCTCAGCGCACCGACCGCAAAGATACTCACAACCAGCAGAAGCGTGCCGAGCCAGCGGCGGCGATGGCGCAGTCCAGACAGAGCCAGCAGCGGCAGCAACATGGCTAAAGCCAGCGGAGTGGTACCCGGGCGGCTCGGCGGCGAGTTCCGCACGACCGCCGCGGGCGTGAAGATGGTGACGGTCACGGTCTGCGGGCCGCCGTTGGCCGCGACGCTCGATGGCGTGACGGTGTAGGTCGCGCCGGTTGGCAGGCCGGTCAGGGTAAAGCTCACCGGTCCGGGGTAGATCAGAAACAGCGGCGTGATGTTGAAAGCGAAGCTCCCCGTGGAGCCCGGCACCACGCTGAGGGTGAGGGACGTCAGCGGAGTCAGGGTGAAGTCCAGCGGGGCCACGCTCACGATTGTGGCGGCGCCTGCGGTGCTGGCGCTGGCCAGGAAGTTAGTATCTCCGGAGTAGGTCGCGGTGATGCTCTGCGAGCCGGAGAGCAGCAGCGTCGTCAACTGCGCCTGGCCACCAGCCACCGCCACAGGCGTGCCAATCTGCACGTTGTTGTCATAGAAGGTAACGTTTCCGGTGGGTGTCCCCGTCACGGCAGGAGACACAGCTGCGGTGAGCGTGACGAGCTGTAGCGGCGTAACCGTCGTCGGGTTCACGGAGACCGCCGTCACCGATCCCTGCTTGCCGATGGTCAGGATCGTCTGCGCGTTGGCCGCGGTGTAGTTGGCTGTGGCAAGCTGCGAGGCGTTGAGCGTAAGCGTGCCCGCTCCCGAAAGCGTGACCAGGCCCGTGATGGGATTGATGCTGCCGGGGCCGCCTCCAAGCGAGTAGCTGACCGCGCCGTTGGACGCGGAGCTCGCCGTGGCGAGGAACGGCGCATCGCCGTAGTTATGCGCCGGGACCGCCGCGAAGGCCAGGGTCGGCACCGCCGGCGCGATGGTCACGCTGAAGTTCACCGGCGTAGCCGCCGAGTAGTTGATGTTGCCCGTCTGCGTTGCCTGGAAGTTCACCGTGCCGCCGCCGGTCGCGGTGTAGGGGCCGTTGCCGGAGCCCGTAGCAGGCCCGCTGACGTACGTGATGGTGACGGGAAGACCTGAGCTGGAGTTCGCGCTGACGTTGAACGGCGCTCCGCCGTAGGTCGGCGTGGGCAGCGTGCCAATCGTAATCACCTGCGTCGACGCGGTGACGTTGACGCTGAAGTTCACCGGCGTCGCGGTCAGGTAGTTCGCGCTGCCCGCCTGCGTGGCCTGGAAGTTCACCATGCCCGTGCCGGTTGCGGTGTACGGGCCGTTGCCGGAGCCTGTGGCCGGCCCGCTGACGTAGGTGATCGTCACCGGCAGGCCCGAGTTGGAGGTCGCGTTCACGCTGAACGGAGCACCGCCGAAGGTCGGCGTGGGCAGCGCGCCGACCGTGATGATCTGCGGCGCCTGAGCGATGGTGACGCTGAAGTTCACAGGCGTTGCTGCGCTGTAGTTCGCGTTGCCTGTCTGTGTGGCCTGGAAGTCCACCGTCCCGGCCCCAGTGATGGTGTACGGCCCGTTACCCGAGCCGCTGGCCGGGCCACTGAGGGGCGAGATCGTCACCGGCAGGCCGGAGTTCGAGCTCGCGCTGACACTGAACGGCGCCCCGCCATAGACCGGCGTCGGAAGTGCGCCGACCGTGATGATTTGGCTCGCGGCGCTGACGTTGACGCTGAAGTTCACCGGCGTCGCCGCCGCATAGTTGGCATTGCCGGTCTGCGTCGCGGTGAAGTTCACCGTGCCCGCGCCGGTGGCGGCATACGGTCCGCTTCCTGAACCGGTGGCAGGCCCGCTGACGTAGGTGATCGTCACTGGCAGGCCGGAGTCCGAGGTGGCGCCGACATTGAACGGTGCTCCGCCGAAGGTCGGTGTGGGTAACGCGCCGACGGTAATGTTCTGTGCCGCCTGCGCAATGGTGACGCTGAAGTTCATCGGCGTCGCCGCCGAGTAGCTGGCGTTGCCGGCCTGCGTCGCCTGGAAGTTCGCCGTGCCAGCGCCGGTGATGGTGTACGGTCCAGCGCCGGAGCCCGTGACCGGGCCGCTGACGTAGGTGATCGTCACGGGCAGGCCGGAGTCCGAGGTGGCGCTGAGAGTGAACGGTGCGCCGCCATACGTCGGTGCCGGCAGCGCGCCCACGGTGATGTTCTGTGTGGTCATGCCGATGTTCACGCTGAAGTTCACCGGCGTCGCCGCAGCATAGTTCCCATTGCCGGCCTGCGTGGCCTGGAAGTTCACCGTGCCGCCGCCAGTGGCTGTGTAGGGACCGTTGCCGGAGCCCGTAGCCGGACCGCTAACGTAGGTAATCGTCACCGGCAGGCCCGAGTCCGAGGTCGCGCTCACACTGAACGGAGCGCCGCCGAAGGTCGGCGTGGGCAGCGCGCCGATGGTGATGTTTTGCGCCGCGGGCGCGATGGTGACACTGAAGTTCACCGGCGTCGCAACTCCGTAGGTGGCGTCACCGGTCTGTGTCGCCTGGAAGTACGCCGTTCCCGCACCGATGATGGCGTAGGGCCCGCCGCCCTGCCCAATGGCCGGGCCGCTTAGCAGCGTGATCGTCACCGGCAGGCCGGAGTCTGAGGTGGCGCTGACGCTGAAGGGTGCGCCGCCAAAGGTAGGCGTCGGAAGCGGCGTGCCGACGGTGATCGTCTGGGGGGTGGGGCCGGCGATCTGCAGCGTGTAGTTAATGGTCGTCGTGCTGACCGTGTCCGTCGCCGTGAGGCTGAAAGTGAAGGTCCCGAACTGCGTGGGAGTACCGCTCAGGGTGATGCTGCTCCCCACGGCGCCGAAGCTAATCCCGGTGGGCAGGTTCACGTTGCTAGGGGTAATGGTTACGGCCCCGGTGTTGCCTGCGGCGGTGAATGTCTGCGAGTATGCCTGGTTGTAGATACCGGCGGGCACCGTCGCGGGAAGAATGCCGACCTGCGTCATGACCGTGGTCATGTCGTTGATGTGTACAGCTTCCGGCTCCGGGATCTGCGCACCAAGGATGACCGTGGTCTTGTCGTTGATGTGCACCGCCTCCGGCTCCCGAATCTGCGCGCCAAGGATGACCGTGGTCTTGTCGTTAATGTGTACGGCTTCCGGCTCCGGAATCTGCGCGCCCAGGATGACCGTGGTCTTGTCGTTGATGTGGACAGCTTCGGGGTCCGCAATCAGCACGGAATCCTTCATGATGGCGTCGGTGATGTGTACCGCCTCGCCGATCTTGATGAAGGCAGCGGGCAACAACGTGTCGGCGTCGCTGATGTGCGTCGCCTCGGGGTCGGAGATGTTAGCTGGGCTCGGCGTGATGTTCGATACGGGGAGCACATCGAGCGTATAGGACTGTGTGACCCGGGCACCGGAGGCGTCCGTCACCGTAATCTGCGCGTTAAAGGTGCCGGTGGCGGTGGGCACGCCGTCCAGCGTGATGACGTTGTAGCCGGGATCATAGATGACGCCCGGGGGCAGGTCGCCGCTGAGGGACATGGTGTAGGGTCCCACACCGCCGGCGGCCATCACGGAGGAGTGGAATGGCATGCCCTGGTAGGCGGGCGGAAGACCCTCAGTGGGCATGGTCAGCGGGCGAACGCCGGCACTCTGCTCCGCGGCAGCCACCTGCTGCTGCGTCAGCGGAAGCTGCGCGCCCTGCTGCGTCGGCGAGCCGGAGGCGACCAGCAGCATCGCCATTCCCACCGCGCAGCATCGAGTTGTATGCGCTACACGCATCACAGGTCTCCTGGCCGTCGGGCCTCGTCAAGCCTTCCTGTAAGGGAAGGCTTCAAGCCGCCGAGCCTCCGGCGCTAGGAGAAGGTGAATGCGACAGTGATCTGGATGATCTGGCCAGCGACCACCGTGATGGGCGTGATCGTAGTCCCGGACATCGTGCCACCATAGCTGCCGACGATCTGCGTCTCGCATGCCTGCGGTGTGATGGTGGCTGCACCGGTGGGCTGAGGCGGCGTCGTGGTGCTGGAGATGTTGCAGCCGTTGAAGCCGATATAGACGTTCACCACCGCACCGGCCTGCGGAGCGGTAATGGCGCCGACCAGCGTGACGTTGGGCAGACCCACCCCGGAGCCGAAGGTCGGCGTGACCGTCAGGCCCGAGACGCAGACGTAGTGCAGGCAGTGGAAGATGCCGGGCTGCGAGGTCGTGTTCTGCACGATGGAGCAGTATGGGAACGTGCTGGTCGTCGTGCTCGCCGGGGCCGGGCACACCACGTTGGTGGTGGGGCTGGCGGTGGCCTGCGCGGTGGCGTTGGTGAAGTAGATGGCATAGTCGCCGGCGGCTGCATAGCCGGAGATCAGCCCCGTCAGGTACTGCGTGCCGTCATACTGCAGTTGGTTCTCAAAGACGCTGTGCTTCACCAGCGTGCCATCGGGGTTCTTCACGTCGATGGTCCAGTGGCCGTGCAGCTTGATGCCCTCCTGGGGGCCGCCTGCGTGCGAGAGCTGCCTGACGGGGTCCGCAACCGGCTCGAAGCCCTTTGCCGCAGGGGTTTGAACGGTAGACATGCTGGTAGCGGCGCCCGGAAGCGCCATCGGCGTGCCGTGCTCCTGAGCAGTGGCGCGCCCTGTGAAGAGAAGCACCGGGACCGCCAGCAGAATCGCAGCGATTGGTTTGAGAGCGCGAAGGAAGTGAGGGTACACGGTTGTCATGACATGCTCCTGTTGAAGATTGGGATCCGGATGGCCTGGCGGCTCTATAGCAATACGCGAAGTGTGCTGGCGAAACGGTCGTACTGGGCCCGAGAAGGCAGAGAGGAAGCAGGCGGGGCAGGACGGAATGGATGGGCGAATCCTACCATAGAACCTGCGAAACTGGACGTCCCCTCGGCGCATGGAACCCTAAATGACGCGCGAGCCCGTCGCCCACCCGGCGGGAAAGTGAGTTCCGTGAAGTCCAGAACCGCCCTAACTCTTCCCTGCAAAGCATGTTGGAGACGATAAAGCCCGAAAGTGGATGGTTGGTGGGCCCACCAGGACTTGAACCTGGAACCAACGGATTATGAGTCCGCTGCTCTAACCAATTGAGCTATAGGCCCCCACCGCGATTCTACTTCCATCCGCCCATGCCTTGGCCGCGCGCGCTAAACCCAGCCGGACAACAGGGAAGGCCGGACGTCGCCATCCGGCCCTCTATATAGCTTCGCTATTCGTCCTTCCTAGCTCTTGACCGCCTCAATATCCAGCTCGATCTTCACGATATCGCCCACCATGGGATCGCCGCTGGCCAGGTTTCCGCCCCACACTAGCCCGAAGTCCCGGCGGTTGACCGTGGTGGTCGCCGTAAAGCCGCGATGCAGAATGCCCTTGCCGACGTCCTGGGGCTTGCCGAGCGGGTCCAGGTGCAGCACCACCGGCTTGGTCACGCCGTGCAGGGTCAGTTCGCCGGCCACATCATAGCCGCCGCCGGTGGCGCTTACTCCGGTGCTCTTAAAGGTGATGGTGGGGAACTTGGCCACGTCAAAGAAATCCGGGCTCTTCAGGTGGTTGTCGCGAGCCGCCACTCCCGTATCCACGGTACTGACGTCGATGCTGGCCTCCACGCCCGACTTGCTGAGGTTCGCCGGGTCCAGGTGAATCAGGCCGGTCAAGCCGCGAAAGCTGCCATGCACCGTGCTGATGCCCATATGCTGAATCGAAAAATCAGCCTCTGAGTGGTTCTTATCCAGGTTCCAGTCGGAAACCTGTGCTCCCGCTGTTGCCGCGCCAGCCACCAGTACCAGGGCTGCCGCCCAGCCAGACATCTTCATCCTTGCCATGCCAATCTCCCTTTGATCCTGCAACGTACTTGGAAACAGTAGTCCTTGGACGGGACAAAAGCCAAATCGGGCCAGCGGATTTTTTCCAGCAACATCGCATCGTTTCGCGGGTTGACGGATACTGGTAAAGCCCGTCCGGGCAGCGTTCTGCCAACCCGCTGGTAGCTATTGTCCGGAAAGCTGTAATCTGTACTCCCGCTGTGGCCGTCTCTCCGTTATAGATGTACGGCCGGACGGCCCGGCAACAACCCTTCTCTCCTCTACTTCCTACTCCATTCATTCCGCCCTACATCAACTGAACTTGCAGAAACCCATGACAAAATCGATGAACCACCCCAGGCTGATGTCGTTGAGCGCTTCCATGAGCGCCCTTGCTGTCCTCTTCTTCGCCACCGCCCTTCTTCCCGCGCAGTCCACCGCTCAGACCCTCGCCCGGCGCATCGTCTCGGCGATCGACAGCTCCAGCCGCGTCACGCTCCCCGGCTCGCGGCCGACGCGCGCCCTCGTTGCCAATGACATCGGCGCGGTTCCGCAGGACACCCGCCTCGAAGGCATGACGCTCGTCTTCAGCCGCAGCGCCGCGCAGCAGGCTGACCTCGACGCCCTGATCGCTGCGCAGCAGGACCCTGCCTCGCCGCAGTTCCATCAGTGGCTCACGCCCGCGCAGTTCGGCGCGCGCTTCGGCATGGCCGACTCCGACCTCGCCGCCGCCGAAAACTGGCTCCAGCAGCAGGGCTTCACCATCGACAGCGTCTCGCCCAGCCGCGACCGCATCCACTTCTCCGGCAGCGCCGCCCAGTCCAATGCCGCCTTCGCCACCGAGCTGCACTACTATCGCGATCCCGCTGAGACCCAGCTCGGTGCCCAGCCCCACATGGCGCCCTCCACGGACATCTCCCTGCCCGCCGCTCTGCAGCCCATCGTCATCGGCGTCGCGAATCTCTCCGGCTTCCGTCCCCACGCCCAGATGGTGCAGGGAGTTCGGCCCAACTTCACCTCCGCTGTCACCGGAAACCACTACATGACGCCGGGCGATGTCGCCACCATCTACGACATCAACAACGCCTACAACTCCACCTACATCGGGACAGGTCAGTCGATCGCCATCGTCGGGCAGTCGGCCATCGTCACCACGGACATCACCCGCTTCCAGACCGCCGCGGGCCTGCCCACCAAGCTTCCCACCCTCGTTCTGGAGCCCGGCACCGGCACCTCCACCATCTACTCCGGCGACGAGTCCGAGTCCGACCTGGACGTCGAGTACTCCGGTGCCATCGCCAAGGGCGCAACCATCTACTTCGTCTACACCGGCAACGGTAACTTCGGCACCTTTGATGCGCTCGACTACGCCGTTCAAACCGACCTCGCCCCCATCATCAGCGCCAGTTACGGCTCCTGCGAGCCCGGCCTCGGCTCGGCCAACTACGCCACCTACAACGGCGACCTCCAGCAGGCTGCTACCCAGGGGCAGACGGTCGTCTCCGCCTCCGGCGACGCCGGCTCCAGCGACTGCTACGGCGAGTACACGCCCGTCAGCAGCTCCACGAACACCGCCAACAACGAGCAGCTCGCCGTCGACTTCCCCGCCAGCAGCCAGTACGTCACCGCGCTGGGCGGCACCGAGTTTCCCGCCGCGGACGTCGCCTCGGGCAGCAACCCCTACTGGGCCGCCGCCAACGGCACGGACGTCGTCGCCTCCGCCCTCTCTTATATCCCTGAGCAGGTATGGAACGACGACAGCCTCACCGTCGGCCTCGCTTCGGGCGGCGGCGGCGCCAGCATCTACACAGCGCGTCCAAGCTGGCAGGCGAACACAGTCCCCGGCATCAGTTCCATCATCGGCGCCTTCCGCCTGGTGCCGGATATCTCGCTGGACTCCTCGCCGTTGAACGCGCCCTACGCCTACTGCACCAGCGACACCACCTCCTGGGCGTCGGGTCAGGTCAGCAGTTGCACCAGCGGCTTCCGCGATAGCAACTCCTCCGGCGACCTCACCGTCGCCGGCGGCACCAGCTTCGCCGCGCCCATCTTCGCCGGCATGGTCGCCATCCTCAACCAGGCCAAGGGCTACACTGGCGGCCAGGGGCTCATCAACCCCACGCTCTACGCACTGGCCTCCAATCCCGTCACTTACTCAGGTACGATTACCTCCGCCTTCCATGACATCACCGTCGGCAGTAACGAGTGCCTCGCCGGCACCAACTACTGCAGCGGCCTTCCGCTCACCGACTACGCCGCAGGCACCGGCTACGACGAGGCCAGCGGCCTCGGCTCGGTCGACTTCTTCAACCTGCTGACCGCCTGGCCCGCCAACACCGTCGCCACGGGCAGCAAGTTCACCATCAGCGCGACGAACGTCACGACAACCAACGGCACCACCGCCACCTCCACCTTCACCGTCACACCGGCCGGCGGATACACCGGCGCCGTCGCCTTCCGTATCTACTCCACGGTGCCGGTGCCGTACGCCTGCTTCTCGGCGCCCAACGCCAACATCACCGGCGCGACGGCAGTCACCGCCTCGGCCACCCTCACCACGGACGTCTCCGCCTGCCCCAGCGGCACGACTCCCCTGACCGTCGGCTCCGGAACAACAGTGGCGTCAGCCCAACCGCCGCAGCACGCTCCCGAACGGCGGACACCGCACCCGGCCCCACTCGCTGCAGCGCTGGCCGGACTGCTCTGTCTGGCGCTCTTCCCGCGCCGCCGGTTCCGCCGCGGAGCGCTCACACTCGGCCTGCTCGCAGCGCTGGCGCTCTCCAGCCTCGGCCTCACCGGTTGCAGCAACGGCGCCACCGGAACCACCACCACGACCACCACCACGACCACCACCGTCACTACGACCGCCGGCACCTACACCCTGAACGTCACGGCCTACAACCCGTCCAACACCACGCAGACCGCCACCACCACCTTCACCTTCACGGTGAACTAGCGCGACGGCGGCGCTTCATCCGCTGGGCAACACAGCAAGGGCACGGCACACCGCCGTGCCTTTGCTGCGTTTGCACCCGGGAGCAGAAAAACTTCTCCCCGCCAAAAGGATTTCCCCCACCCCCTCCGTTCTAGCTCATAACCAACCGGCTTCACCGCCCCAACACGACGAGTCTGCCGTGCTGCCGGTTGGCCCCCGGCTGCCCCGGCTGCTGCGGCAACCAAACTCTATGGAGTGTGCTCCCATGTCCCTATTCATCCGTTCCATCTTTTTCTTCGTCGTTGGGATGTCTGCTGTCACCCTGGTCGCAGCTCAGACGCAGGGCAAGAATCCCTCGGCAGCGTCGCCTACAGCACCCTCTTTATCCGCGATTGGTTCAGCGAAGCGTGTTGCTTCCGGCAATACCGTCCCTGCCAAGAAGGCAAAGGCCATAGCGAAGAAGCCGGGGCCCAAATTGGCCGCTGCATCGACAAGCTGCGTCGCATCGCCGTCGAGCCCGGCAGTGACCGTGGCAGAACAAAAGGATGCCATGGCAGACTTTGTCACGCTGAAGTCGACGGCAGCATGCTCCCCCGGATTCCCCGCTACATGCGCCGCCGTGAGTGTTCAGCTCGCCAAATTGGTTGCCGATGCCAACAAGGCCTGGACCGCCCTGACCATGTGCAGCATTAATACCAACATCAAGCTCTCTGACACAGACCGAAGCTGGTATGCGGGGCGCGCTTCCGTCTGGAAAATCGTCGACTTGGAGCAGAAGGCGAATTCAGGCGTCTTTACCGATGGCACGTATACCCTACCTCCGCCTCTATTCACGGCCATCGACAACGCCAACACGTCTGTTTACACCTATCCCATCATTAATGTCCCACCCATCTTCAAGGCGTCGGTCAATGACGGCGACCAGGCCACGCTCTTTGTGACGGCGGACCCGAACGGAAGCAAGTCGCCTTTGAAGTATGCGTGGTTCAAAAACGGAGTCGCAGTTGATGTGGCCGCGAACGACGATCCCACCAAGGATGCCAAGTTCACTATTCCCGCTACGGTTGCCGCAGACAATGGCGCGAAGTTCACCGTTCAGGTGACCAATGACGCCGGTTCCGTAACGAGCCAGCCGGCACTCTTGGCTGTTACTGGAACGGATGCTGCCACCGAATCCGGTACGGCCAACACGCTGGCCGCAGAGTTCTCTAGTATCGTCCTTCATCAGGAGGCTATCTGCATTGTCGACCACAATAGCAGTTGCCTGGCCTCTCTCCAGATCCCTTACACCACCTTCAAGGGGAATGTCGAGGCAGCCAAAGTGCGCTTCCCGAACATTGAGTTGGATCTCGCACTCGGCACCCAGAAGCCCGCGCCTTCCGTTGCCTGTGCATCGGCCTCCGCATCCGAACCCAGTTCAGTTACGTGGTTACAGGGCTATGACCGATTGGCACGGGCGTCCGCCACAACGCTCGCAAGAGGTCGCTTCGCCTTCTGCAAGCCCGACATCACCGGCACGGTTGCTCACACACGCGTCCTGGCCGGCGTCGACGTATCGGCGGCCAGTTCAGCCGACCCGGCTGCGCGGTTCCTGCTGGAGGCAGCTCTCGATCTGCCGCTGACCAAGACCACAGCGACCGCCCCGCTCGATGCAGCACATTGGCTCTGGGGTTATGTCCGGCTGTCCAGCATCGCGTCTCCGGGCGCCATCAGCGGCACCGCGGCGCCCTCCACTTATCTCAACGGCCTAACGTCCGCTGCGCCGAATGCCATCGTCCAGTCCTTTGAGGCGAATGCCGGTTACAAACTTAAACTGGCAAAGTGGGACAGTTCGATGGGGCAAAGGCCAATGCTCTTTTCCTTCATCGTCGGCGGGGGTGTGATTACCCCTCTTTCCGATGTACAAGCCGGCTCTCCCTCCAACCCGCTCCCCATCTATACCGTGACGCCGGCCCTGCAGAGCTTTTACAGCCATCAGGCCGCAACCGACCCTTCCACGGTCAACATCCAGAACCTCAATGCAATCAATGTCGCATGTGGGCTTACTGCTACGATCCCATCTCCATTTCCCGCCTGCTATTTTTCGCAGTATCCTGAAGCCCGCAACCGATTCTTCCGGAACTATGGAGCAGGCTTCCGTCTCGAGCGCTATTACTACAACGGACTGAACCACTCTTTCATCTTCCCGGCGGTCTTCGATGCCACGATTGGTCAAAACGACTACGTGACCGGGGGCGAGCTCCATCGCCTAGTGACCCACATTGCCGGATCAACACCCCTGCCCGCAATCGGATCCCTGCATGGTCTTTATGTCTATGCCGCTCTGGACATCGAGCTTAGCCGGAATGTCAATTCCGCAACCCAGCAACAGTTTCTCTTTACCTCTGCGCCCGCGTCGATTACCCCCAGTAGTTCCAACTTCGCCGCCGTCTTCGTGGGGCAGCCGGACCGGGACCGATATCGCTTTGGCATCGCCTACGATCTCACGACCCTCATCGGCATTTTGACCACCAAGAAGCAGTAGCATCATTGCCTGTGCCTGAGTACCCACCCATGACGGCCCCACCGTCATGGGTGGGGTCGCGTATGCTCGCCCGCCCCTCTTTCCCACATCATTCTGCTCTTTCCACCGCACTTCCTCCTTGCTTCCCTCGCCCAGCGGACGTACCCTGAATCCCGTCGCCACCATTTTGCTGACAAAAAACCCGCCATTCACGCGGCTGCAACGAACTTTCCACAGCAAAACCCCAGAAAAACCGAACCCCGTTTCGATCCCGTGCCCATTTGGGGAGTATCTGCATCGTCACCACAACATATAGTTGATTTATACTTGACGTGTACCAGAGCTGGCGTTACTTTCAACCTCACCGTAACTCTGGTGAAGCGCCTGTCTCCTTGGCTCACACCCTGACAAGGACCCTTCGACGCCCCTCCAGCCTCAGCGGCTAGACGAGGCTGTCTCGCGTCGCAGAAACCAGTCTGCACGTAGTCTCCGGCACGTCCCCGGGCTCACCCCTGGGTAGGCACCTAGCTTTCATTTTTACGATTTACCGTCTGTTCATCAAAAACAAGAGAGGCACCACCGCCATGTCCGATTTCACTCCCACCACCACCACCACCGCCGGAACCGACACCGCCGCCGCCAGCTCCAACCTCTCCGGCACCGTCGCCCCAGGCCTCCACTTCTCCCGCCACTTCACCAAGCCCGGCGTCAACCCCTATGACGAACTCCAGTGGGAACTCCGCGACGCCATCATCCAGGACTTCAAGGGCAACCTCGTCTTCGAGCAGAAGAACGTCGAGGTCCCCAGCGACTGGTCGGTCACCGCGACCAACATCGTCGCCAGCAAGTACCTGCACGGCCAGGTCGGCACGCCGGAGCGCGAAAAGGGCGTCCGCGACCTCATCTCCCGCGTCGCCGAATCCATCCGCGACTGGGGCAAGCGCGACGGCTACTTCGCCACCGACGAGGACGCCGAGATCTTCTTCGCCGAGCTCACCCACCTGCTCGTCAACCAGAAGGCCGCCTTCAACTCCCCCGTCTGGTTCAACGTCGGCTGCGACCGCCTCGAGCCCAACTCCGACGCGCAGAACTGGCACTGGGACGCCGCGCTCGGCAAGGTAGCGTTCTCCGTCACCGGCTACTCGCGCCCGCAGTGCAGCGCCTGCTTCATCAACTCCGTCGACGACTCCCTCGACAGCATCCTCACGCTCGCGAAGACCGAAGGCATGCTCTTCAAGTGGGGCTCCGGCGCGGGCTCCAACCTCTCCGCGATCCGCGGCAGCATGGAGACCCTCTCCGGCGGCGGCACCGCCAGCGGCCCGCTGAGCTTCATGCGCGGGTTTGATGCCTTCGCGGGCGTCATCAAGTCCGGCGGCAAGACCCGCCGCGCCGCCAAGATGGTCATTCTCAACGTCGACCATCCC
>Ga0302157_10002950_pt1 | contig 19454 bp, 10 predicted proteins | sample I_Bog_N3_3_FD_193502 | JGI IMG/M metagenome (GOLD analysis project Ga0302157, IMG submission 193502) | Peat permafrost microbial communities from Stordalen Mire near Abisko, Sweden - I_Bog_N3_3 | ecosystem: Environmental > Terrestrial > Soil > Wetlands > Peat | place: Sweden: Abisko, Stordalen... | reverse complement strand
ACATCCGGTCCGATGCCGAGGTGGTCCCGGCGCCGGTCGTGGAGGAGGACCGATCGATCCAGTTCCACTCGTGCTTCGGTCCGATGCGCCAGGTGCAGGTGGCCCGCGACGCCATCCTCCACCTCCTGAACGACCCGGGGTCGGGCCTCACCGAGGAGGACGTGCTGGTCGTCTGTCCGGGCCTGGAGAAGTTCGCACCGCTCGTCGAGGCGGTGTTCGGCCCGTCGACCGGATCACCGGAACCCTCCGACGGCACCGGGGCCCCGTACCTCCGGTACCGGATCGCCGACCGGTCGATCCGGTCGGTCAATCCGGTCCTCGGCGCCACCGCCGCCCTCCTCGACCTGGTGGCGGGCCGGTTCGAGATCGACCAGGTACTCGACTTCGTCGCCCTCTCCCCGGTGAGGGAGCGGTTCGGATTCGACGACGGCGATCTCGCCGTCCTCGCCGACTGGGCGTCCGATGCCCGGGTCCGCTGGGGCCTCGACGCCGACCACCGGGCCCGCTTCGGTGTCCCGGCGGCCGTGGTCGGCAACACCTGGCTGGCGGCGCTGGACCGGCTCCTCCTCGGCTCGGTGGTGCAGGACGGCGATCGGGACCTCGCCATCGGTGGGATCGCGCCGCTCGGGGTGGACGGTGGGGACGTGGAACTCCTCGGAGCCCTCGCGTTCATCGTGGGCCGGCTCGCCGACCTTGCCGACCGTTCCTCCCGTCCGGGGCACACGGTCGACGACTGGGTCGACACCATCCGGCACACCTGCGTCGATCTGCTGGCCACGCCGGACGGCTCCGAGTGGCAGTTCGAGGCCCTGGAGCGGGTCCTGCTCGACGTGGTCGAGGCGGCCGCCTCCTCCCGTCGGGGTTCGACGGTGGACCTCGACCTCCTCGACGTCCGCCGCCTCCTCGCGGGTCGGTTGGACAACGAGCCGGGGCGCCCCGACTTCTTCCGTGGCGGGGTGACCGTCACGTCGATGGCCTCACTGCGCGGGGTGCCGTTCCGTGTGGTGTGCGTCCTCGGTCTCGACCAGGACTCGGTGGGCTCGCCCGCACCCGATGCCGCCGATCTGGTCGCCGCCGGTCCCCAGATCGGCGACCCGGACCCGAGGTCGGAGTTCCGCCAGTGGTTGTTGGAGGCGGTGCTGGCCGCCCGCGACCACCTGGTCGTCGTGCGCGAGGGGCGCGACGTGCGTTCCAGTCACCCGGTGCCGCAGATCGTGCCGGCCGCGGAACTCTTCGATGCCGTCGTGGCTCTCGTCCCCGAGGGTGACCGTCCGGCCGCGCGGGAGTCGTTCGAGACCACCCACCCGCGCCACTCCTTCGACGAGCAGTGCCTGGTGGCGGGGGCACTGGTGCCCGGTACCCCGTGGAGCTTCGCCGCACGCGACCTCGACGCAGCGGAGCGGCGACGGCACCGTCCCGACCACCGCCGCCCGTTCCTCGACGCGCCGCTCGAGCAGGACGCCGTCGAGGTCGTCGAGTTGGAGGATCTGCACGCGTTCCTGGCGGACCCGGTGGCCACGTTCGTGCGACAGGCGCTCGGGGCCAACCTGCCCCGGGCCACGGACGAGATCGACGACGTCCTCCCGGTCGACCCGGACGGGCTCGAGCTCCACCGGCTCGGCCAGGACCTCCTCGAGTCGCGGGTGCAGGGGATCGACGACACCGTGTGGCGCAGTTCGGAGCGGGCCAAGGGGACACTGCCCCCCGGCGTCCTGGAGGACCGGCTCTTCACCGACGTGTCGAACGAGGTGGACGCACTCCTCGCCGAGGCGGCCCACCTCGGGATCCGGTCCGGCGATCCGGTGCTGTACGACGTCGACGTGACGCTCGCCGACGGGGTCCGCATCGTCGGAACGGTCCCACTGGGTCTCGACGACCCCACGCCCGGGCCGGGGCGTGTCCAGTTCACCCGACCCAGGGAGTCCCATCGGCTCGGGGCCTGGCTCGACCTCATGATGCTGGTGGCATCGGAACCGACGGTCCCGTGGCGATCCGTCGTGGTCACCCGGGCGGCCGGCAGAGGCCGGCCGCTGGAGCCGGTCGTGCTCGAACCTGCTCCGTCCGGCGATCTCCGGGCCATGGCGACGACGGCCCTGGTCCGGGTCGTCGATCTCTATCGTCGGGGTCTCCGCGAGCCGCTCCCGCTGTTCAGCTCCTATTCGGCCGCCGTCCACGCCGGGGGGTCGGCGGACGCGTCCTGGAGGGATCACGAGGGACGGGGCGACGGCACCCGACCGGCGGTGCGGCTCGTGTTCGGCGACGTCGACGTGGACGAGATCGACGCCCTCCCGGCCCGCGCCGACGATCCGGGAGCGACGGGCAACCGGGTCGAACGCTACGCCCACCACCTCTGGGGTGCGGTCGACGAGACCAGCCGGACGGCGGGGTGACGATGGCGGACGTCCCCTTCGACCTCTTCGGCGAGCTCCCGACCGGCCAGGTGGCCATCGAGGCCAGCGCCGGCACCGGCAAGACCTACACCTTGGCCGCCCTCGCCACCCGCTACCTGGCCGAGCGGTCAGTCGCCCCGTCGGAGCTCCTCATCGTCACCTTCACCCGGGCGGCGACCGCCGAGCTGCGGTCCCGGATCCGCGGGCAGATGGTGGCGTCCGCCGCGGCCCTGGCGGGCGAGTCCACCGAGTTCGGCGGTGACATGATCTCGGCCCACCTGGCGACCCGTGACCGGCTCGCACGTCGCCGGCGCCTCGAGCGCGCCGTCACCGACTTCGACACGGCGACGATCTCCACCATGCACAGCTTCGCCGCGCAGATCCGGTCCACGCTGGGGATGTCGTCGGCCATCGATCCCGACGTGCGGCTCACCACCGACGTGGAGACGCTCGTCCGCCACGCCTGTGCCGACGCCCTGGCGGGTGCAGCGGTGGGCGGGACCACGGCGGACGGGCTGCCGACGCTGCCCCAACTGATCTCGGCGACCGAGCGGTTCGTGGGGGAACCCGACATGGCGGTGGAGCCGACGGCCGCCCGCCCGGGGGCCACGGTCGGGCAGCTCCGGCTGCGCGAGCTGGTCCTGGCGTCCCACGCACAGCTCGTGGGACGCCGGCGGGACACGGGCACGATGGGCTACGACGACGTGCTGAGCCAACTCCGTGACGCGCTCGTCGACCCCGGGTCCGGTGCGGTCACCGACGCCCTCCGGAGTCGGTTCTCGGTGGTGCTGATCGACGAGTTCCAGGACACGGACCGTGTCCAGTGGGAGATCTTCTCCTCCCTCTTCGGGTCCGCGGCACCCGACAGCACGTTGGTCCTGGTCGGTGACCCGAAGCAGGCGATCTACCGGTTCCGGGGGGCCGACATCTCGGTCTACCTGCGCGCCGTCGACGACGGAGCCGGATCCGACCGGTACACGCTCACACGGAACTGGCGGTCCGACGGCGGCGCGGTCCACGCCATGAACACGCTGCTCGACGGGACGACCTTCGGCGACGACGCCATCGCCTACGCACCGGTGCGGGCCTCGGACGACCACGAAGACCTGCGGATGACCGATGCACAGGGTGATCCGCTGCCCGGCCTCGACCTGCGCGTGGCCGTCGGGGCGTGGCTGCCGCGGTCGAAGAAGCTCCCGAGTACCCCGAAGACGGCCCGGCTCGTCAATCTGGACCTCGTGGCGCACGTGCGCAGCCTGCTCGACGGCGCACACATCCCCGATGGTGCCGGGGGGACCCGACGTCTGCGTCCCGACGACGTCGCCGTGCTGGTCAGGTCCGGAGCCCACGCCCGGTCGGCGCAGAACGCCCTACGTCGCCAAGGGGTGCCGGCCGTGGTCGCCGGTGCGGGGAGCGTGCTGTCCTCCTGGGCGGCCGATCAGCTGCGGTTGCTGCTGTCGGCCATGGAACGCCCGTCCGATCTCGGCAGGGTCCGGGCCTATGCGCTGTCGTGGTTCGAGTCCTGGCCACCAGAGGAGGTGGCCGACGCGTCGGACGGCGAGTTGGCCGCCCTGCAGGAGCGACTCTCGGAGTGGGCGGCCCGGCTCGGGTCCCGACCGGTCGCGGAGGTGCTGGCCTCCATCTGGGACCAGACAGGGGTCGTGGCCCGGCTGCTGGGTGCCTTCGACGGCGACCGCAACGTCACCGACCTCGACCACCTCGCCGAGTTGCTGCACGACGGAGCCGGGCAGGGGATGTCCGGTATCGCCGGACTGGTGGCACTGCTGGACCACCCTCCAGAGTCCGACGTCGACGTCGATGCCGACGTCGACGTGACGGCGCGACGGATCGAGTCCGAAGCCCAGGCCGTGCAGATCATGACCATCTGGAAAGCCAAGGGTCTCCAGTTCCCGGTCGTCTGCCTGCCCATGTTGTGGCGCCCGGGGATGACCCCGTCGGACGTCGTCTACACCGACCCGGCCACCGGCCGTCGGACGATGGATCTCGCCAAGGGGAACGACTGGCCCGACAAGCGCGGCGCCGAGGAGCGCAAGCGGCGGGCACGGGCCGAGGAGGCGGCCGAGGAGCTGCGGTTGCTCTACGTGGCGCTCACCCGGGCCCAGCACCACACGGCGGTCTGGTGGGCCGACAGCACGGGGAGCCGGAGCCGGGCCCTCAGCCGCGTGCTCTTCTCGCGGGACCGGCTCGACGGAACGCTCGACCGCGCGCAGTTCGAGTCCGGGTCCTGCGTCGTGCCCGCGGAGGACGACGTGCCCGACGTGCTCGGCGCCCTGGCCGATGCGTCCGGGCAGTCCATCCGGGTGACCGTCGTCGAGCCGATCGCTCCGGCGGCGGCCTGGGTCGACGTCGAGGCACCGGGAGGCGGTGACGACCTGTCGGTCGGTCAACTGGATGTCACCCTCGACCGCTCGGTGCACCGTTGGTCGTTCTCGGCCATCACCTCGGGCGCCGAGGCGGGAACCGAGGCCGCACTCGATCCCTACGACCCGACCGGCGCCGACCGTGGGGCGGACGACGAGGCGGAACCGGTGTCGCCCGGGGCCGGGACCGGCCCGGCCCCCACGGGCCGCGGAGGCCCGCTGACGCAGCTCCGGGCCGGCACCCGCTTCGGAACCTTCGTCCATGCCGTCCTGGAGCACGTGGACTTCGCCGCCTCCGACCTCGAGGGAGCCGTCGGTGACGCCGTCCGCGCGGAACTCGCCGCCAGCGGCACCGACCCTGCGACGTTGGCACCCGAGGGCCTGGACGGGGTGGGGCTGCTGACCGCAGGGCTGCGGGCCGCCATCGAGACACCCCTCGGACCGCTGTTCGGTTCCGCCCGACTCGCCGACATCAGCCGGGGGGACCGGCTCGACGAGTTGGCCTTCGACATGCGCGTCGGCGGAGCCGGTCGCCATCCGACGGTCCGGGAGATCGGGTCACTCGTGGCCGACTCATTGCCCGACGGGCATCCGCTCGGCCCCTGGGCGGCGGCCGTGGCCGGGGGGGCGATCGAGGTCCAACTGGCCGGCTACCTGACCGGGTCGATCGACCTGGTCGCACGCATCGCCACCGACGGCGGACCACCCCGGTTCGTGGTCGCCGATTACAAGACCAACCAGTTGACGCCGTGGGGGGACGAGGCCGCACCCCAGGACTACGACGTCGGACATCTGGCCGCGGCCATGGCCGAGCACCACTACCCCCTGCAGGCACTGCTGTACGCGGTGGCGCTCCAGCGCTACCTGCGGGCGCGCCACCGGCCGGGTGCGCCGGTCCCGCCGGTGACCGGGGCCTCGTACCTCTTCGTCCGGGGCATGACCGGGGCCGACGTCCCGCTCGACGGTATCCATCCCCACGGCGTGTTCACCTGGGAACTCGACCCGGACCTGATCACTTCGGTCAGCGACCTGCTCGACGGTCGGTCCGTCGGCGGTGTCCGATGACAACGGTGATCCCACCCACGCCCGGACGCACGACCGGATGGTCCACCGACGAGGTCGAGCGTGACCTGGGACCGTGGGTCGAGGCCGGGATCGTCGGCCGTTTCGAGATCCACCTGGCGGCGGCGGTCGTGCGGGCGAGTGCGGAACGGGTGTCCGACGTCTGCCTCCTGGCGTTGGCGCTCTGTGCCCGCGCCACCCGGTTGGGCCACGCCTGTCTGGACCTGCCGGGTGCGGGGGCCCAGGTCGCGGCCTCGCGGGACGACGTCGGCGTCTCGCAGGACGACGAGGACCGGACGGGGGAGCTCCCGCTGCCCGAGCTGTCGGCCTGGCGGGCCGCCCTCGCCGCCTCGCCGATCGTGGAGGTGCGGGACGGGGTCGGGACCGGGCCGCCTCCCGGAGCCCTGATCCGCCCCCTCGTCCTGGAGGGGCACCGGCTCTACCTGCAGCGGTTCTGGACCTTCGAGGTCGATGTGGCCGCCGACCTGTCCGGGCGATCCGACCGGTCCGACAGGTCCGGTGGGACCAGTGGGACGACGGCGGACGGCGCCGCCGACGCGGCAGCGGTCGACACCGCACTGGAGGCCGTGTTCGGTGGAGCGTCGAGGGACGCCGACGGAGCCGTCGACCGGCAGTTCCTCGCGGCCCGCCGTGCCCTCACCCGACCGGTGACCGTGATCGCCGGCGGGCCCGGGACGGGCAAGACCCACACCGTGGCCCGGATCCTCGCGGCTGCCCTGCAGGTCGCCGCCGCCGACAGCCAGGTCCTCCGTGTGGCGCTTGCCGCTCCCACCGGCAAGGCGGCCACCCGGATGAAGGAGGCCATCGACGACCAGGTCGTCGCCCTGGTCGACCAGGGGAGGCTCGACCCCGACGGGGCGGCGGCGCTGCTCGCCGTCGAGCCCACCACGATCCACCGGATGCTGGGGCGTGCGACCCGGACGACGTTCCGTCACGACCGCTCCCACCCGCTCCTCCACGACCTCGTCGTCATCGACGAGACCTCGATGGTGTCACTGCCGCTCCTGGCCCGGCTGCTCGAGGCCGTGCGCCCCGGGGCGCGCCTCGTGCTGGTGGGCGACCCGTTCCAGCTCGCCAGCATCGAGGCCGGCACCGTGATGGCCGACATGGTGGGGCCCGCGGGTGACACCGTGGAGAGACCGGACTGGCCCCTCTCGGGGCGGGTCACCGAATTACGGACCGGCCACAGATTCGGTGCCGACTCGGCGACGGCCGCCCTGGCCGATGCCGTCCGCGTCGGAGACGCCGACCGGGTCCTGCACGAACTCGCCGGCGGACACCCTCACGTGCACTGGGTGCGACCCGACGACAGCACGGGACTCGAGGACGTGCGTCGGCTGGTCATCGCCTCGGCCGTCGACGTGGTCGGTGCGGCACTCGACGGGGACGACGCCGCCGCCCTGGCCGCCGCGTCCCGGGTCAAGGTGCTGAGTGCCGTCCGACGCGGCCCGCTCGGCCTGTTCGACTGGACCGACCGCATCCACGGCGGCGCCCTGGCCGCCGTGCCCCCGGTGTTCCGTGGGGGTCACCCCGCCGTCGGGACCCCGGTCATGGTGACCCGCAACGACCCGGTGAACCGTCTGGCCAACGGGGACGTGGGGGTCGTGGTCCAGGGAGCCGACGGGCGGTGGGTGGCCATGCCCGGGGCCACGGCGCCCCGCCGGCTCGCCCCGGCCCGACTGGGGGAGTGGGAGCCCTGGTGGGCCATGACGATCCACAAGAGCCAGGGGTCCGAGTTCCCCCATGCGATCGTGGCGCTGCCCACGGTCGACTCACCGATCCTGACCCGCGAGCTCCTCTACACGGCGGTCACCCGGGCCAAGCCGGAGGTGACCATCATCGGATCCGAGGAGATGATCCGCCGCGCTGTCGGCCGGCCGGTGGCCCGTGCCTCGGGACTGGGTGACCGTCTCTGGCCGGGATCGTGAACCTCAGTGGCGGTGCCGCAGCGCGTAGTAGGCCTTGATCGAGGTGTCCGTGGCCGCCAGCCCGTCCTCGTCCACCTCCTCCAGGAGGTCGAACCAGCCGGACAGCAGGCTGCGTACCCGCTCGAGGGGTAGGGCGATCTCGCCGATCCGTTCGTGGTGGAGTTCGTAGGAGGTGCCACCTAGCGCCGCGAAGATCCGGATGTCCCAGTCCGTCGCGCCGATGCCGTCGGCCCCGAGTGCGAAGGTCACGTCGATGATCGCCGTGCCGCCGTCGAAGTCGTAGACCCAGGGGGGCTCGTCGCCCAGGCGCTCGAGCTCACCCACCGTGTTGACGTCGAGCACGAACAGCCCGCCCTCGGAGAGGTGGGCGTGTACGCAGGCGAACAGGGAGGCCCAGGACCCCACGTCGAGCAGGTGGTTGACCGAATCGAAGACGCAGGCGATCACGTCGAAGCGGCGACCGAGGTCGAACGCCGACATGTCACCCTCGACGAGGTGCGCACCGGGGACCTTGGCCGAGGCGATCGCCAGCATCTCGGGGGAGCGGTCCAGCCCGGTCAGCTGCGCGTCCGTCTCGAGCCGGGCCAGGATCGAGCCCGTGCCGCACCCGAGCTCGAGGAGTGACGTGGCGTCGGGCCGGAATCGGTCGATGGCGGAGTTGACCCGGGCGGCGCGGGGTCCGGGATCGTCCATCACGACGTCGTAGAAGGCGGCGAAGCGCTCGTAGGCGGCCATGGTCCACCGTGCCACACGGGGGACGGGCGGTCCGTCACCACGGGGTCGCCGGGGGTGACGCTGGCCTACAGTGCGCCGCATGGACGAGTTCGCTTCCGCCATCGACACCGCTGCCGCCATCCGGTCCAAGGAGGTCAGCCCACTGGAGGTCCTGGAGGCCACCCTGGCCCGGATCGACGCCCGCGACCCCGACCTCAACGCCGTCATCTGGCGCAACGACGACGAGGCCCGGGCGGTGGCCAGGACGTGGGGCGACCGGATCGTGGCCGGAGATGACCTCCCACCCTTCGCCGGAGTGCCACTCCCCATCAAGGAACTGCTGCCGGTGGCCGGGCAGCCGATCACCTACGGCTCGAACGGGGCCGACGACGGACCCGCAGCGGAGTCCGAACTGGTGGCCGACGCGTTCGTCGCCGCCGGATTCATCCTGTGCGGACGCACGAACTCGCCCGAATTCGGCTCGATCAGCGTCACCGAGAACTCGCGGTTCGGGGCCACCCGCAATCCGTGGGACCCCGGATGCACCCCGGGTGGGTCGAGCGGGGGTGCGGCGGCTGCGGTGGCGTCGGGCATGTTCCCGGCGGCGAACGCCAGCGACGGTGGTGGGTCGATCCGGATCCCGGCGTCCTGCTGCGGCCTCGTCGGCCACAAGCCCAGCCGTGGCCGGGTGGCCGATTCCGTGCCGGGCTGGTCCGGGCTCTCGGTCGAAGGTGTCGTGACCCGCACGGTGGCCGACTCGGCGGCCATCCTCGAGGTGATCAGCGCCCCGGACCCGCTGGCGTGGTGGAGCCCACCGACCAAGGAGCGTCCCTTCACCGAGGAGCTGGGGGCCGATCCCGGTCGCCTCCGGGTCGCCGTCAACACGGTCTCGGCCCTCGGCATCGAGGTCGTCCCCGAGGCGCTGGCCGCCGTCAACCACGCCGCCTCGTTGCTCGAGTCGCTCGGACACCAGGTCTTCCGGCTCGGGTCCGACCTGTTCGACCCGGTGGATCTCGGACCCTTCCTCCACCTGATGAACTCAGGTTTCGGTGCCCACCTCGACATCGACCCCGAGCGGATGGAGCCCCACAACCGGGTCTCGTTCGCCGCGGGCCGTGGCGTGGACAGCCTGGAGTTCGCCCAGTCACTCAGCCACCTGCAGCGCCAGAGCCGTCACCTCCTGCGGCGCTTCGACGACGAATTCGACCTGCTCCTCACTCCGACGATGGCCATCGAGCCGCCGCCGGTCGGTCTGCTCGCCCAGGTCCACGCCCAACCCGAGTTCCCGCCCGTGGAGATCCTGTCCATGGCGGCGTTCACCGCCCTGTTCAACATCACCGGCCAGCCAGCCGTCAGCCTGCCGCTCCATGTCGCCGCCTCCGGTCTGCCGGTGGGGGTGCAGCTGGTGGCCGGTGCCCAGCGGGACGCCCAACTCATCCGGGTGGCGTCCCAGGTCGAGGCGGCCGACCCCTGGGCGCACCGCTACCCGTTCGTCGCCTGACGGGGCGGCGCCATCGGGCTCAGTTCGGGAGGCCCGCCTTGGTCGCCTCGTCCACCCCGACCAGCCGTCCGGTGGTGACGTCGTAGAGGGAGCCGTAGACGGGGATGGAGCCGGTGTGCGGCGTGCCTCAGCCGGCCGTGTGTTCGGCGGCCTCGGCCTGGTGGACCCACGTCTCGTACATCTCGGCGTAGCGGCCACCTCGGGCCACCAGCTCGTCGTGGCTGCCGGCCTCGATGATCCGCCCCTCGTCGACCACGGCGATGCGGTCGGCCCGCATGGCGGTCGACAGCCGGTGGGCGATCAGGATGGCCGTGCGGTTCTCGAGCAGGACGTCGAGGGCCGACTCGATCTTGGTTTCCGATTGGAGGTCGAGGTTCGACGTCGCCTCGTCCAGCACCAGCACGCGGGGGTGGGCGAGGAAGGCGCGGGCGAGGGCGATGAGCTGGCGCTCTCCGGACGACAGGGTCTGGCCGCGCTCGTGCACCACGGTGTCGAGTCCGTTGGGCATGCGGTCGATGACGTCGGTGAGCCCCACCCGTTCCACCGCCTCGCGCAGTTCGTCGTCACTGGCCTCGGGCCGGGCGAACGCGATGTTGTCGCCGATGGTCCCGGCGAACAGGAACGGTTCCTGGGGGACGACGCCCAGCTGACTGCGGAGCGAGCGCATGGTGACGTCGCGGAGGTCGTGGCCGTCGATGGTGACCCGGCCCTCGGTCGGATCGTAGAAACGGGTGACCAGCTTGGCCAGGGTGGACTTCCCGGCGCCGGTCGGGCCGACGAAGGCGACGGTCTGGCCGGGTTCGACGACGAGGTCGACGTCCTCGATGACGAGCCGGTCGGCGAGGTAGCCGAAGGACACGTGGTCGAAGGCGATCCGACCCTCGATGGGCGGGAGCTCGACGGCGTCCGCAGCCTCGTGCACCTCGGGCTCGGTGTCACACAGGTCGCGGAGCTTGTTCACCGAGGCCTGACCCTGCTGGTAGGTGTTGTACTGCTGGACCAGGAGCTGGATGGGCTGGAAGAACCGGTTGAGGTAGAGGAAGAAGGCGACGAGGGCACCGACACTCAGGGTGTGGCGGGCCACCATCGTGCCGCCGATGGCCAACATGATGGCCTGGCCCAGGAAGCCCAGCATCTGGGTGCCCGGACCGTAGAGGGCGTTCACGTGGGCCGTGTAGTTGTTGGCGTCCCGGTAGTCGCCGACCACGTTGCGGTGATGGATGACGTTGTGGCGCTGGCGGTTGTGCGCCGTCACGATGCGGACGCCGTGCAGGCTCTCGGACAGGTCGGCCAACACGTTGGCGATCCCGTCACGCACCGCGTCGTAGCCACGCTCCGAAGCCCGCTTGAACCAGATCGAGGCACCGACCAGCGCCGGCACGATCAGCACCACGGTGATGAAGGCCAACAACACGTTGGTCGTGAACAGGATGACCGTGATCACGACCATGGTCAGGGCCTGGATGGCGAGCTGCGACAGCCCGTCCTGCAGCAGCTGCTGGAGGTTTTCGATGTCGCTGGTCATGCGACTCATGACCACGCCCGCCTTCTCCTCGGTGAAGAAGCCGAGGGACAGGCGCTGGAGGTGGGCGAAGACCTTGACCCGCAGGTCGTTCATGACCCAGGCGGCCAGACGGCCGGTGACCTGGACCTGGAAGCGCTGGGCCGCCGCGGTGATGGCGATGAACCCCAAATAGGCGACGGCCATGGCCACGACGACACCGAAGTCGAGGTGGTTGACGTAACCGTCCTCCGCCGTGGAAGGGGTCATGCCGTTGTTGATGGCGTACTCGACCAGCTTCGGGCCGACCTGGCCGGCGACGGAGATGACGACGACCAGCAGTCCGGCGAGGACCAGCATGCCCCGGTACTTGGTGAGGAGGCTCCACAGGGTGAGACGTTTCAGCTCGTCCTCGTTGGCGTTCTGCTCGAACGTCAGCGTGGGGGTCTCGTACTCGGGCTCCGACGCCACGAGGCGGTCGACACCCGCCTGCAACTCCGACGGGATGCCGGCGAAGGGGAGCCCCGGCGCGGCGGGTCGGCCGAACCCGCCGGGTGCACCTCCGAGGCCACCGCCGCCTCCCATGCCTCCGCCCCACGTCATCGGGCACCTCCGCGGACGGCGTCGAGCATGTCCCCGAGCGGCGTGCCGTCGCCGTTGCCCTCGGTGCCATTCTGGTGCGCACCGTTCCCGTCGTCGTCCTGGTCGGCCCCGGCGAGGGCGTCGGACGCAGCTTCGGCGCCCTCGCGCTCCCCCTCGGCCTCGTACTCGGCGGCCTGCGCCAGCACCTCGGCATAGAGCGGTGTGGTGACCAGTAGCTCGGCATGGGTGCCGTCGGCCACCACCTTGTGCTGGTCGAGCAGCACGACGCGGTCGGCCAGGGAGATGGTCGACAGGCGGTGGGCGATGATCAGGGTGGTCCGTCCCTCCATCTGGATCTTCAGTCCGGCGTGGATGGTCTGCTCCACCTGGACGTCGATGGCGCTGGTGGCGTCGTCGAGCACCAGCACCGGAGGATTGACCAGCAGGGTGCGGGCGATGGCGATGCGCTGCCGCTGACCACCCGACAAGGTGTAGCCCCGCTCGCCGACCACGGCGTCGTAGCCCTCGGCCAGGTGCGTGATGAACTCGTGGGCCCCGGCCGCCTTGGCCGCGGCCACGACCTCCTCACGGGTCGCCGACGGCTTGCCGTAGGCGATGTTGTCGTGGACCGACACCGAGAAGAGGAAGGGCTCGTCGAGTACGACGCCCACGTTGGCCCGCAGGCTCGCCAGCGTCAGGTCGCGCACATCGTGTCCGTCCAGCTCCACCGAGCCGTGCTTGACGTCATAGAACCGGGTGAGCAGGCGGGCGACGGTCGACTTGCCGGCCCCGGTCCGGCCCACGATGGCCACGGTCTGGCCGGGTGGGACGTGCAGGTCGAAGTCGGCCAGCACGAGCTGCTCGGCGTCCTCGTTGTAGGCGAAGTCGACGTGGCGGAAGCGGACATCGCCCGTGCAGTCGACCAGGTCGACGGCGTCGGGCGCATCGGTGACGGTGGGCTGCTCGTCCAGGATCTCGTAGATGCGCTCGGCCGATGCCGCGGCCCGCTGGCCCATCATGATGAGCATCCCGAGCATCATGAACGGCGCCTGCAGCATGAGCAGGTAGAGGTTGAACGTCAGGATGGCGCCCACTTGCAGGCTGCCGTGGATGACCATGTAGCCACCGAAGAGCAGGACCAGGGCCAGGCCCACCTGCGGCAGGTTCTGGACCATCGGGGTGAATCGGGCCCGCAGGTCGGCGTCCTTGATGTACCCCCACTGCAGCTTGTCGGCCGCGCCGGCGAGTGAGCGCAGCTGCTGCTCCTCGGCGGCGAAGGACTTGACCACCCGGACGCCGTTCACGTTCTCGTCGACGATGGTGGCCACGTCGGCCAGCCGGGCCTGGATGATCCACGACACCGGGAACATCGACTTCCGCATGCGCACGCCTGTCCAGTAGACGAGGGGCATGGTGGCCATGGCGACCAGGGCGAGCGGCACACTGATCGTCAGCATCACGCAGAAGGCGATGATGGCCATCGAACACTGGACCAGGATCAGCGGTGCGAACGTCATGTACATCTGGACCGAGCGGATGTCGGAGTTGGCGCGCGAGATGAGCTGTCCGGACTGGACGCGGTCGTAGAACGAGAACGACATCTTGGTCAGGTGCTCGTAGATGATGTTCCGGAGGTCGTACTCGATGTCGTAGGCCGTCTCGAACAGGAACAGGCGGGCGATGTAGCCGAGCACACCGCTGAGCAGGCCGAGTCCGACGATCCACCACACGTAGAAGCTGAGGGGCACGACGTGCTTCTCGATGGAGTTGTTGATGGCCTTGTTCAGCAGGAGCGGGATGGCGACCTGGAGGATCAGGCCGAAGAACGACAGCGTCAGCGACGTGACGAAGATGACCTTGTGGGCCCGCATGATGGGCAGGGCGCGCCGCAGCCAGCTGAGGGACTTGTCGGGGTCGATGCCCGCGGGCGGCGCCTCGGAGCGGGCCTCCTCGGCGATCGGCACGAAGGCGGTGCCCGTCTCCGGTGGGCCCGACGGACGGGGTCGCAGCGAAGGTGTTCTCATCGCTGCCACCGTGCGGCGCGGTAGGCGATGAGGGCTCTGCGCCACCCGGCCAGTCCGCAGAACGCCTCCTCGGTCACGGCGGGATCGCCGAGCGAGTCGGCGATCTCGTGGAGACGGGCGTCGATCGCCGCGTCCGCCTCGTCGAGGACGCGGTGTCCCTCCTCGGTGAGGACGTGGTCCACCCGACGACGGTCACCTTCGACGGTGCGCCGCTCGACCAGACCGCGGATCACCAGCCCGTCCACCACTGCGGTGATGGTCGGTGGGCGGACGGCGAGCCGCTGGGCCAGGTCGGACGAGACGGCCGAGCTCTCGTCGAGCAGACCCAGGATGCGGTACTGGGGGAGTGAGAGGTCGACCGAGCCGAGTCCGATCTCGACCTGCTTGGCCAGCCAGGCGGCGGTGCGGCCGAGGGTGCGACGCTCGGCGTCGACCACGGAGGTGGAGTGGGTTCCTTCGGGATTCACATAGTTAGACTATCGAACGATCGTCGGACTCCGTACAGGCTGGCACCGGGCGGCGGGCCGGACGGACCGGCCGGTCGGGCCGACTCCGACACGTGACGGGGAGCCCGTGCACCCGGTGCCGGAGCGCTCTGGTGCACCAGGTGTAGCGGGTTCCGGGTCCCCGTCCCCACGGAGGAGCGCCGCCCGGAAGTATCGTGACCCCGACCAGGAGGTGTGCCGTGGACGATGGAGAGTTCCCGCAGTCGGAGTTTCAGCCGGAATCGGATTCGTCGTTCGGGATCCCGGACGCGGGCACGCCCGTCGGACGCACCACCGAGGAGTCGGTGGTGGCCGTCGTGCCACCGGAGGGATCGACCGCACCGGTCGTGGAGCTCGCGTCCCCCGTTGCCACGAAGAAGCACGGCAGGGGGCTCCTGGTCGCCACCCTGGCCGCGGTGCTCGTCGTCGCGATCGGTGTGATCGTCGGAGTGGCCGCCAGCTCCGGCAGCGGGTCGAAGGCGGCCCCGGCGGGGACGCCGAACCAGGTGGTCCTCACGGCCATCGACTCGACCGTCGGAGCCAAGACGGCCGATATGAGTCTCTCCATGGTGCTGACGATTCCCGGTAAGGGGAAGATCACCGCGTCCGGCGGTGGATCGGTCGACTTCGCCACGAACGCGGCCCAGATGTCGATCGGGTACGGCGGGGAACCGGCTCTCGCCGACCAGCGTCTCACCGAACGCTTCGTCGGTGGCAGTGCGTACCTGTCCGAGTCGGAGCTGTCGACCATCCTCCCGGGCAAGTCGTGGATCGCCGTCCCGGTCGGGGGATCGTCGCTGGCACCGGGCAGCTCGAACCCGGCATCGATGCTCCAGGTCCTCCAGTCGGAAGGGGACATCGTGACGCCGCTCGGCCCGAGCGTCGTCAACGGGGCGCCCGTCGAGGGTTACCACGTCGTGGTCACCGAGGCGGAGCTGTCGAAGCGTCTCAGCCAGGAGAACCTTCCGAGCGGTCTCGCACAGGCCGCCCAGGCGGCCAAGGGAATGTTCGGGCCGGGCGGTCTGGCGATGACCATCTACATCTCCGACGCCAATCATCTGCTCGCCAGGATGGTGATGGATCTCCACTTGTCGATCCTCGGTCTGACCGTCTCGGGAGCGGTGACGGAGGACACGACGGACTACGGGGTCCCGGTCTCCATCACCGCGCCCCCCGCGGACCAGGTCGCGTCGTTCGAGCAGTTCACGCAGGCGGCGGCCAACCTCACGGGCGGGGCGGCGAGCAACTGACCCGGAAGCGCCGGGTCACCGCGGCCCGTCACCCGGCCCGGGCGGGATGGGCACGGAAGAAGTCGAGCATCACTCCGGTGGCACTGATGGACTCCGTGGTGTCTCCGAGCGCGGCGGCCGACAGCACGACGGGTGACCCGGGCCACGTGTGTCCGCCACCGATGACGGAGTAGAGGATCACCGCACTTCCCGAGTGGCATCCGCCCCAGGACCGCCGGACGATCCCGGCGGCCGGCGACGTGACGGCCGGGCCGGGGCGACAACCGTCGAGCCGGGCCCATGCCTCCAGGTTCTGCTCGACGCCGATCACCGGGATGCCGGGCACGGAGCGACCGAGCCCCCCGTTCGCGTAGGGGACCACAGGGTCGGCGGTCCCGTGGAAGGCGACGACCGGTACCGGACCGTGGCACGGGCGGAGCAGGTACTCGGCCGCGACCAGTCCGACGGCGGCGATGCGGTCGGCCGGGTCGCACGCCACGATGGCGGCGAACTCACTCCCGAGCGATATCCCGGCGGCGTAGATCCGGTCGGCATCGACGCAGTAGCGCTCGGCGAGGTCCGACTCCAGTGTCGTCACCAACTGCTGGTCTCCGGTGCGGGTGCCCGGCGCGGCCAGATCCCAGTTCCCGCCGATGGCGTCCGGGGTCACGACCAGGTAGCCGGCCGCGCCGCCGCGCTCCGGTAGCTGTGAGTAGGCCGACTGCTGTACGGCGTCGGAGCCGCTGCCGTGGAAGTCGAAGAGTAACGGCGTGGGCCGGCCCGGCCGGTACGACGCGGGCACGGCCAGCCGGTACGCACGGGTCGTGCCGTCGACGTCCACGTGCTGGACGACATCGCCGAAGGTCGCCGAGGTCGTCGGACCGGGGTCGGCAGGGCGCGTGCAGCCGACGATCGACAACGCCCGGGCCCCGGTGAGGGAGCTGCGCCCGGGGGCACCCGACGCGGTGTCCGACGAGCACCCGGCGACCAGGACGGCGACCGCCACGGCGATCAGTGCCGGCCGGACGACCCTGACGGCCACCCCTCGAACCGGGTTCCCTCTGGACCCGGTCTCCCCCTAGGAGACGAGGCCGGCGGTCGTGATGTTGAGCCCGTCGGCCGCCTTGGAGCGGTGGACGGCCTGGACCTCGGTGAACTCGGCCAGACCCCACGGGCCGTTCTCGATGCCGATGCCGCTCCACTTGAACCCGCCGAAGGGCTGCTGGGGGGCCAGCGCCAGATGGGTGTTCACCCAGGCGGTTCCGCACTCGAGGCGGCCGGCCACCTCGGCGGCCCGGTCGGCGTCGGCACCCCAGACCGACCCGGACAGGCCGAAGTGGGTCCCGTTGGCCCGCTCCACCACCTCGTCCACACTCCGGTAGGGGATGACCGGCAGGGCGGGTCCGAACTGCTCCTCGTCGACGATCCGGGTGCCGTCGCTGATGTCGGTGAGGATGGTCGGCTCGAAGAAGTAGCCCGGCCGGTCCATGGCCTTGCCGCCGGTGGTGGCCCGGGCGCCGTGGGACAGGGCGTCGGCCACGAGCTCCTTGACCCGCTCGAACTGCGGTGCGTTGTTGATCGGCCCGAGCTTGGTGTCGGCGGCGGTGCCGTCACCGACCTGGATGGCCGCGGCCTGGGCGGTCAACCCGTCCAGCACGTCGGCGTAGAGCGCCTCGGGCACGTAGACCCGCTTGACGGCCGAGCAGACCTGCCCGTTGTTCTGGAACGCCGCGCTGAAGATGGCCCGGCTGACGATGGCCGGGTCGGCGTCGTCGAGCACGATGGCCGGATCGTTGCCGCCGAGTTCCAGAGTCACCCGCTTGAGGTCCGGGGCCGCCGACTGGGCGACGAGCTTGCCGGTGGCGATCGACCCGGTGAAGCTCACCTTGCGGGGCACCGGATGACCCGTCATCCACGCGCCCAGCTCGTCACCGCCGCTCACGACGTTGAGCACACCGGCCGGCATCACCTCACGCAGGAGTTCGACCACCTTGAGCGTGGCGAGAGGGGTGAACGGCGACGGCTTGAGCACCATCGTGTTGCCGGCCAGCAGTGCGGGGGCGATCTTCCAGAACGCCAGCGTCAACGGGAAGTTCCACGGGGTGATGCCGGCGACGACGCCGATGGGGCGACGCACGACCTCGACGTAGGCCTCGGTGTCGTCCTGGATCACCTGCGGTGGCGTCTCGAGGTTGGCGAAGTACTGGCACCAGATGGCCGAGGCGAACACCTCGACTCCGGCCTCGGCCAGGGGCTTGCCCTGTTCGGCCGTGAGGATGGGCGCGAGCTCCGCGGTGGCCCCCATGAGCACGTCGGCCATGGCGAGCAGTGTCGACCGGCGGGCCGCCTCGTCGAGCTTCCAGTCGCGCTGGGCCTTGGCCGCCGCATCGAAGGCGGCGTCCAGTTGGTCGCGGGTGCACTCGGGGGCGTGGGCGAAGACCTCGCCGTTGGCCGGGTTGATCACTCCGAAGGAGTCGGCGGCAGGGGCCGAGTCGCCCCCGATGGTCATGACGAAGTCGGACATGGTGGATCCCCCTGGGCGTGTGGTGTGTTCCACCACGAACCTACACCGGGGCGTGCCCGCTTCCCAGGGCGCGGCGACCCCGACCGCCCGACCTCAGACGGGCACCGGCTCCTCTTCCTGGGCGGCGGGCGGCGCCGGGGGGACGGCTGCCGGAGGCTCCTCGGGGTCGACCGTCACGTGGGGGAGCCAGGCCAGCCACTTGGGGAACCACCAGTTCGACTTGCCCAACAGGATCATGACCGAGGGCACCACGGCCATGCGGATGATGAAGGCGTCGATGAGGATCCCGCCGGCCAGCCCGAGGCCGAACTCCTTGATCACGCGGATGCCGCCGAGGATGAAGGCGCCGAACACCAGGATCATGATCAGTGCGGCCGCGGTGATGGTCTTGCCGGTGGCCGCCAGGCCGTTGCGCACCGCGGTGCGGTTGTCACCGGTCTTGGCGTACTCCTCCTGGACCCGCGTGATGAGGAACACCTCGTAGTCCATGGACAGCCCGAAGAGGATGGCGAACATCATCACCGGGAGGAATGCGTCGATCGGTCCGGTGTTCCCCACCGGGATCACCGAGTTCCCCCAACCCCACTGGAACACCGCCACCATGATGCCGAAGGCCGCGCCGATGGACAGCAGGTTCATGATCGCCGCCGTCAACGGGATCACGAGACTGCGGAACACGATGGCGAGGAGGATGAAGGACAGGAGTACCACGAGGCCGATGAAGAGCGGCAGCTTCGAGGACAGCACCTTGGCGAAGTCGGCGAAGATGGCCGTGGTGCCGCCCACGTAGACGGTCACCCCGGTACCGGCCACCGCCTCGGGGATCGTGGACTGGCGGAGGTGGTTGATGAGGTCGTTGGTACCCGACGCCTGAGGGGACGTCGTCGGGTAGACGGTGATCAGCGCCACCTGTTCACCGTCACGGGCCGGCAGGACGATCGGCGGGACCACGGTGGCCACGCCGGGCTGACGGGCCACCTCGGCGGCGAGCTGGTCCAGGGTCTGGGTATCGGCCTGGCCCTTCTGGACGGCGACCAGCTGCAGCGGTCCGTTGAATCCGGGCCCGAAGCCGGTCGACAGCAGGTCGTAGGCCTGGCGGGTCGTCGTGCCGT
>Ga0302157_10002949_pt1 | contig 19456 bp, 13 predicted proteins | sample I_Bog_N3_3_FD_193502 | JGI IMG/M metagenome (GOLD analysis project Ga0302157, IMG submission 193502) | Peat permafrost microbial communities from Stordalen Mire near Abisko, Sweden - I_Bog_N3_3 | ecosystem: Environmental > Terrestrial > Soil > Wetlands > Peat | place: Sweden: Abisko, Stordalen... | reverse complement strand
GGCCGGTCACTTCGGCAAGGTGCGCGGCAAGCTGGGCATCGGTCATGGTTTTGCTATCCATCAGATCGTCGGAGTCCAGTCGCCGAGGATGTGGTTGACGATCCGCTCGGCGGCCTCTTCGGCCTGTTCGCGCGTGGTATCGACCCGGATTTCCGCGCGTTCCGGCGCTTCATAGGGACTGTCGATGCCGGTGAAGTTCTTGAGCGTGCCGGACCGCGCTTTCTTGTAGAGGCCTTTCACATCGCGGCGTTCGGCTTCTTCGAGCGGGGTGTCGATGAACACCTCGACGAATTCTCCCGCCGCGATCATCGCACGCACCATGTCGCGCTCGGCGCGAAACGGGCTGATGAACGCGGTGATCACGATCAGCCCGGCATCGGTCATCAACCGGGCGACTTCGCCGACGCGACGGATGTTTTCGATGCGGTCGGCCTCGGTAAAGCCGAGATCCTTGTTCAGCCCATGGCGTACATTGTCGCCGTCGAGCAGGAAGGTATGCTTGCCCAGCGCGTGCAGCTTTTTCTCGACCAGGTTGGCGATGGTCGATTTGCCCGAACCCGACAGGCCGGTGAACCACAGCACGCGCGCGACCTGCGCCTTCATCTCGGCGCGCGCGTCGCGGGTGACGTCCAACGCCTGCCAGTGCACGTTCTGCGCGCGGCGCAGGCTGAAATGCAGCATTCCCGCCGCCACCGTGGCATTGGTGATCTTGTCGATCAGGATGAACCCACCGAGCGTGCGGTTGTCGGCATAGGCTTCGAACACCAGCGGCTTGTCGGCGGTCAGTTCGACCACGCCGATCGCATTGAGGTCGAGCGTCTTGGCCGCCATGTGCTCCATGGTGTTGACGTTGACGACGTATTTCGGCTGCTGCACCGTTGCCGAAACGGTCTGCGTGCCCAGTTTCAGCCAATAGGCGCGGCCGGGGATCAGCGCTTCGTCGTTCAGCCAGACCAGTGTCGCTTCGAACTGGTCGGCGACTTGTGGCGGCGCATCGGCAGGCGCGATAACATCCCCGCGCGAACAGTCGATTTCGTCAGCAAAGCAAAGCGTTACCGATTGACCGGCGACCGCCTGGTCCAGATCGCCATCGAGCGTGACAATGCGCGTGACCGTGCTGGTCTTGCCCGAAGGCAGCACGCGGATGGCATCGCCGGGCCGTACCGATCCGGTCGCGATCAGGCCGGAAAAACCCCGGAAATCGAGATTGGGGCGATTGACCCACTGCACCGGCAGGCGAAACGGCTTGTCCAGATCGAGCGCCGCGTTGACTTCGACGGTTTCGAGATGATCGATCAGGGTTGGGCCGGTGTACCACGGCATATTCGTCGAATGCGTGGTGATGTTGTCGCCCAGAAAGCCCGAGATCGGCATGGCCGTGAATCGTTCGATGCCGATCGAACGGGCAAAGGCGCCATAATCACGCACGATCGCGTCAAACGTGGCCCGGTCATAGCCGACGAGGTCCATCTTGTTGACCGCCAGCACCACGTTGCGGATGCCGATCAGATGGCACAGATAGGAATGGCGCCGGGTTTGCACCAGCACGCCCTTGCGCGCATCGACCAGGATCACGGCCAGATCGGCGGTCGAGGCGCCGGTGATCATGTTGCGGGTATACTGTTCGTGCCCCGGGCAATCGGCGACGATGAACTTGCGCTTTTCGGTGTTGAAGAAGCGATAGGCGACATCGATGGTGATGCCCTGTTCGCGTTCGGCGGCAAGGCCATCGACCAGCAGCGCAAAATCGATCGCCTGGCCTTGTGTGCCTTGCCTTTTCGAATCCGCTTCAAGCGCGGCGAGCTGATCCTCGAAGATCATCTTGGAATCGTACAGCAGTCGGCCGATCAGCGTCGATTTGCCATCATCCACACTGCCGCAGGTGATAAAGCGCAGCATGGTCTTGTGCTGGTGCACATCGAGATAGGCGTCGATATCGCGCGCAACCAGGTCATCGACGACGTAAACCGGGTCTTGGTTGCCAGGTTCCTTTTGGGTGATCCGGTCGGTCATCAGAAATACCCCTGCTGTTTTTTCACTTCCATCCCCGCGCCGCCAGCGTCCTTGTCGATCGCCCGGCCCTGCCGTTCGCTGGTGGTGGTGAGCAAAGTTTCCTGGATGATTTCGGGCAAAGTCGCGGCGGTGCTTTCGACCGCGCCGGTCAGCGGATAGCAACCCAGCGTGCGAAACCGGATCGAGCGCATCACCGGCTCTTCACCCGGGCGCAGCGGAAAACGGTCATCATCGACCATCAGCAGCATGCCGTCGCGTTCGACCGTCGGGCGTTTGGCGGCAAAATAGAGCGGCACGATCGGAACCTGGTTGAGGTGGATATATTGCCACACGTCGAGCTCGGTCCAGTTCGAGATCGGGAACACCCGGATCGATTCGCCCTTGTTCTTGCGCGCGTTGTACAGGTTCCACAATTCGGGCCGCTGGTTCTTGGGGTCCCAGCCGTGGCTGGCGGTACGGAACGAAAAGATCCGCTCCTTGGCGCGGCTCTTTTCCTCGTCGCGCCGCGCGCCGCCGAACGCTGCGTCAAAGTCCCATTTGTCGAGCGCCTGCTTCAGCCCCTCGGTCTTCCACATGTCGGTGTGCAATGCGCCGTGGTCGAACGGATTGATGCCGCGCTCTGTCGCTTCGGGGTTCTGATAGACCAGCAGGTCCATGCCGCTGATTTCGGCCATCTTGTCGCGCAGATCGTACATCGCGCGGAATTTCCACGTCGTATCGACATGCAGCAGCGGGAACGGCGGCGGCGAGGGATAGAACGCCTTGCGCGCCAGATGCAGCATCACCGCGCTGTCCTTGCCCACCGAATAGAGCATGACCGGGTTCTGCGCCTCGGCCACCACCTCGCGCATGATGTGGATCGCTTCGGCCTCAAGCCGGGCGAGGTGGGTCAGTGTGGAGCGGTCGTTATGGACGGACATGGTCGGTTTTGCGCCTGTGCAAGATGTTGCAAGCCAGATCGACCGAGGTGCCGCACCTCGAACCTCCCATATGGGAGCAAAATCATCGAAGCCGTGCTTGACCCCCGCATCGCCGTGTGAGACCCCGGCGCCATGGCTGTCCTCTCCGCCGACCATCGCGAGCTGTTCCTGCCGCTGATCGAAGGCATTCACGAAAGTCCGCCGTTTGGCGTGTTCATGCGCAATCTCGTGGCGCGGATGTACGCGCGGCGGGCGTTCATGATCATCACGCTGGCCAATGCCATGCCCGAACAGGCGCCTTGCGTGATCCATGTCGCCGCGCCGCGCGCCGCGCAGGAAGACCCGATCGATTTTCGCCGGCTCGACGCCTTGCGTCTGCATCCTTATGGCGCGCTGCGGCCGGGGCGGATTTATGCGCTCGACGAAATGCTTGATTACGATGATCGCGCGCAATTGGCGGTGCAGCGCGCGGCGCTGGCCGAAATGGGCATTCGCTATGGCCGCTGGTTGCGCGTGTCCGCAGGCGGCGCGGCTGATGCCTGGCTGGTGCTGGTGCGCGAACGCGAGGATTTCAGCGGTTCGGCGGTGGCCGTGCTTGATGCGGTCGCGGCGCACCTCGCCGCCGCCTTGCGCACGCTTGCCGCGCTGATCGACCAGCGGTTGCAGACTGCGCTGGCCACCGCCGCGCTCGGCCGGTTGGGGGTCGGGCAACTGGCGTTCGATGGCGAAGGTCGCGTCATGGCCGCCGACCGGACTGCCGAATCGACTTTGACGCTGGTGCCGGAACCGGGCGGGCGACCGGGACGACGGCTGCAGTTGCGCCCCGAAACGGCGCGCCGGTTCGAATCGCTCTGCGCCGCGCCGGCCACTGACCCGCAGGGCCTGCCGCAAGTGATTTGCGTCGATGAAGCGCGCGGCATCGACCTGCTGCTGCGACGGTCCGACCTTGTCCTGGCCGAGCCCAGCGCGCGCCCGGCGGTGATCGGCTTGCTGCGCGACACGTCACGCGAACCGGCGCGGTCGGCGATCCGCACGCTGGCCGCGCGTCACGGACTGTCGGCCAACGAAGCGGCGCTGGCGCATGGCTTGTCGCTGGGCGAAAGCCTGGCCGAGGCAGGTTTGCGCCTGCATCTGACCGAACAAACCGCGCGCAACTATTCCAAGCGGATCTATGCCAAGACCGGTGCGCGCGGGCAGGCGGATCTGGTGCGGCTGATCCTGACCGGGCTCGCCCCGTTCGCCTAGGATGGGTTGATATTTGCCCCATGCCGGGCTGCGAACGACCGCTTTTACGCGCCTTCCGGTGCTCACGTACAAGAGTACGCTGCGCTTCGGTTCTCAAAATCAGCCATTCTCGCTCCGGCCTGAGCCAAATCTCAACCCATCCTAATCGTCCCCATAGGCGCTGGCGCCCCTCTGGTCGGGCGCGAGGTCGGAAAAGCGGGTGATGCGCGGTTCAAAGCGCAGCCGTACTTTGCCGGTGGAGCCGTGGCGCTGTTTGGCGACGATCAGTTCGGCCAGGCCATAAACCCGTTCCATCTCCGCCGCCCAGGCGGCATGGGCTTCGTGAATCTTGCTCGCATCGCCATCGACCCCTTGCTTCGGTTCGCGCGAGGCGACGTAATAGTCTTCGCGAAACACGAACCAGACCATGTCGGCGTCCTGTTCGATCGAGCCGGATTCGCGCAAGTCCGACAGCATCGGGCGCTTGTCGTCGCGCTGTTCGACCGCGCGCGACAGCTGTGACAGCGCGATCACCGGGACCGACAGTTCCTTGGCCAGCGTTTTCAGGCCCCGGCTGATTTCGGAAATTTCGTTGACGCGGTTGTCGCCCTTGCCGGTGCCTTGCAACAGTTGGAGGTAGTCGACCACGATCAGTCCGACATCGTGGCGCCGTTTCAACCGACGCGCGCGGGCACGCAGTGCGCTGATCGACAGCGCCGGGGTATCGTCGATGAACAGCGGCAGTTCGGCCAGCCGCTGGCTGGCATACGACAGATCCCGAAAATCATCCTTGCTGATCCGGCCCATGCGCAAGGCTTCGGAACTGATCCCCGACTGTTCGGCCAGGATACGCGTGGCAAGCTGGTCCGCGCTCATTTCCAGGCTGAAAAAGGCGACTCCCGCGCCGACCGAATCCTTGGCCGGAATGCCGTCGGCAATATCGCGGCGCAAGCGGTCGGCGGCGTTGAACGCGATGTTGGTGACAAGGCTGGTCTTGCCCATGCCGGGACGTCCGGCCAGAATGATCAGATCCGAATCGTGCAGACCGCCGATCTTTTCGTTGATGGATGTCAGCCCCGTGGTCTTGCCCGAAATGTGGCCGCCCGACAGCAGCGCCTTTTCGATCATTTCGAGCGAAGCGCGCGTCGCCACGGAAAAGCTTTGCGCTTCGCTGCCGGTCTGCGCGCCCTCGGCCACGGCATAGAGCGCGGCTTCGGCGGCTTCGATCTGGCCCAGCGGCGACACGCTCTCGCTGGTATCCATCGCCTGTTCGACCAGCGTCCGGCCGACCGTGATCAGTTCCCGCAACAAGGCGAGGTCATAGATCTGTTGCGCCAGTTCGCGCGGGGCGAGCAACCCCTGGCCATCGGCGGTCAACCGCGCGAGATAGGCGGTCCCGCCCAGTTCCTTTAGCCCTTCGTCGGTTTCGAAATAGGGCTTTAGCGTGACCGGGGTGACCACCGCCTTGCGGTCGATCAGCGTGGCGATGCGCGAAAACACGCGGCCATGGACGGCGGCAAAGAAATGCTCTGCCGTCAACGGGCAGGTCATTTCCTCGAGGATGCGGTTGTCGATCAGCACCGCGCCGAGGAACGCGGCCTCTGCCTCGACATTGGCGGGAAGCGCACGCACGGGATCGGGTTCGCGCAACAGGATTGAGGTGGTGACTGACATCGCGTCACTGTGCCCTGTTCGCCGTGCAGCGACAAGGCGACCGCCGCCTTTGACCCTGTGGATAGCGGGGAGGGCTTGCCGATTGCTTGGCGCCTATGCAACACGGGCTGATCATGGCGGACCCGCGCATTGCCCATATTGAGCTCGACGAAGCGACGATCATCTGGCGCAACGCCGATATCGAGCAGGAACGTCGCATCGCGATCTTTGATCTGATCGAGGAAAACAGCTTCAAGCCGTTGCGCGCCTTTGCCGCCGGGCACGTCGGGCCCTATCACTTGCGCCTGTCGGTTGAGGATGGGCGGCTGGTGCTGATCGTGTCCGATGCCGATCAGCAGGTACTGGAAACGGTGATTCTCGGCCTTGGCCGGTTTCGCCGTCCGATTCGCGATTATTTTGCGATCTGCGAATCCTATTACCAGGCGATTCGCCGCGCCACCGCGCAGGAAATCGAAACGATCGACATGGCCCGGCGCGGGGTGCACAACGACGCCGCGACGATGCTGCTGGACAAGCTGGAGGGCAAGATCGAGACCGATTTTGCCACCGCCCGCCGCCTCTTTACGCTGATCTGTGTCCTGCATATCAAGGGCTAGGATCAGTGGGGCCCTGCCTTCGTCATTCCCGCGAAGGCGGGAATCCGGTAACGCGGCAGGGTTCGAATGCGAAGTCTTGCGCTTTTTCGGTGCCGTCGCCGCTGGATCACCTTTCGGTGAACTGCGTTTCCCGCCTTCGCGGGAATGACGAAAGTGAAGCAATTGTCGGGAATCGGGAATTTTGATGTTGGCAAAGGCAGGGCTGAAACGCTGGCTGCTGGTGCCGGTGCTTGCGCTCGGGCTGGCGTTTGCCGCGCTGGCGGGGTGGACCTGGGTCAACCACTGGGCGCCCGACCGCACGCGCTATCCGGTGCAGGGGCTGTGGCTTGATGCCGGTGCCGGGCCGGTCGAATGGGCGACGCTGAAGGCCAATGGGCCGGGCGGGCATGGCGCCGATTTTGTCTATCTGACCGCCAGCACCGGGGCCAACGATCGTGACCCCGCCTTTGCACAAGGGTTCGATGCGGCACGCGCGGCCGGGTTGCAGGTCGGGGCGGTGCATGTCTATGACTTGTGCATTCCGGCCGATGTCCAGGCGAGCAATTTCGTCACCACCGTGCCGCGCGATCGGCACATGCTGCCGGCGGCAATCGCGCTCGATCTTGACCCGAAACGCTGCCCCGAACCCCCGGGCGAAGCCTCGATCGACAGCGAGCTGACCACGTTTCTCAACGAAGTCGAACGCCACCTTGGCCGGCCGGTGGTGCTGATGCCCACGGCAGCGGTGGAGGCGCGCTATCACCTGGCGGCGCGGATCGACCGCAATGTCTGGGTCATCGGGGATTTCCGCGCGCCGGGCTATGTCGCGCGGCCCTGGGTGCTGTGGACGGCGACGCATCGCCTGCATGTCGCCGGCGTCGGCACGCCGGTGCGCTGGGTGGTGGTGCAGCCATGACCGATGCCGGGGATCACGCCGCACTGATCGCCGCCGCACGCGCAGCGATGGCCCGGGCCTATGCGCCTTATTCGGGGTTCCAGGTCGGCGCCGCGCTGCGCTTTGCCGACGGCGCCGTGGTGACCGGCAGCAATTTCGAAAATGCCAGCTATGGCCTGTCGCTGTGCGCCGAAACCGTCGCCGCCGCGCTCGCCAGCCAGCAGGGCCATCGCGCCGGGCTGGTCGCGGTGGCGGTGGCCGGCGGGCCCGGCGGTGTGCCGGGGGTCGTGGTGGGCCCGTGCGGCCGGTGCCGCCAGGTCCTGCACGAATTGGCGGCGCTGGGCGGGACCGATCCGCTGGTAATCGCGACCGGCGCGCACGAAACCGTGGAAATGCGGCTTAGCGCGCTCTTGCCTCTCGCCTTTGGCCCGGCCAATCTCTCCCCGTAATCCCCCATAACCGAAAGGCACGTTTTGGCCATCCAGTCCGACCGTTGGATCCGTCGCAAGGCGCTCGAAGACGGCATGATCGAACCCTTTGTCGAAAGCCAGCGGAGCGACGGTTGCATCAGCTATGGCCTGTCGTCGTACGGCTATGACGCGCGCGTCGCGGATGAATTCAAGATTTTCACCAATGTCGATTCGGCGGTGGTGGACCCCAAGGATTTCGCGGCCAATTCGTTTGTCGATCGCAAGACCCCGGTCTGCGTCATCCCGCCCAACAGCTTTGTACTGGCGCGGACGGTGGAATATTTCCGCGTCCCGCGCGACGTGCTGGTGATCTGCCTTGGCAAATCAACCTATGCCCGCTGCGGCATCATCGTCAACGTCACCCCGCTCGAACCCGGCTGGGAAGGCCATGTGACGCTGGAATTTTCCAACACCACCCCGCTGCCGGCCAAGATCTATGCCAACGAAGGCGCGTGCCAGTTCCTGTTCCTGCAAGGCAACGAACCGTGCGAGACGACCTATGCCGACCGCGCCGGCAAATACATGGGACAACGCGGCGTCACGTTGCCAAGAATCTAGTTTTTGCGCAGTGCAGTGATGCAGGCAATTCGATCAACATCGCGGCCGTCGCCGCGCCGCGCGTCGACAAATGTGGCGGTGGGCCGTCCGCCGTGGTCGCCGGGATACAGATAGGCGTCGAGGATGCACGCCGTTCCGGACCATTGCAGTTTGCGCGCATCGCCGTCGTGGATATCGAGCCGGGGCGGACCGAACTGGCGGATCAGCGCCTCGGCATCGGCGCCGATGACGCTGCCGAGCACCGGGTCATGCGCGGATGAATGGTGCGATTCCGGCTGGCTGATCGCGGCGACCGGCTGCGCAGCCTCGCCGCCGCCGCATGCGGCCAGCATCAGGATCAGGGGTATCGGCAGGATCGCGCGCATTGCGCGTTTCGCATCGCGCGCGCTGGCGGGCGTGTCAATCGTATCCGTCCCGGTCCTGCTGCGGCTTGCCGCAAGCGTGCCAAGCGATTAGGCGCGGACCAGCCTTTTTGCACGGAGCCGCCACACGTGAACCAGCCTTCGACGACCGCCCCCCGTTTTGATGTCGTCGCCATCGGCAACGCGATTGTCGATGTCATGGCGCCGGCCAGCGATCTCGACATTGTCCGGCTCGGTCTGGCCAAAGGCGGAATGACGCTGATCGATGCACCGCGTGCGCACGAATTGTACGCCGCGATGGGCCCGGCGCGCGAAATTTCGGGCGGTTCGGCTGCCAACACGCTGGCCGGCCTTGCCGCGCTCGGCGCCGCGTGCGGCTTTATCGGCCAGGTCAGCGATGATCAGTTGGGCGAAGTCTTTGCCCACGATATCCGTGCCGGCGGCATCAGCTTTGCCACCCCGGCGCGCGTGGGTGAGCCAGCGACGGCGCGCTGCCTGATTTTCGTCACGCCCGACGGGCAGCGCACCATGAACACCTTTCTCGGCGCGTCGCAGTTCCTGCCCGCCGCCGCGCTGGATGAAAGCGTGATCGCCGATGCCGCCGTGCTCTATCTCGAAGGCTATCTATGGGACCCCGAGGAACCGCGCCGGGCGATGCGCCGCGCGATTGCGGCGGCGCGTGCGGCGGGGCGCAAGGTCGCCTTCACCCTGTCCGACGCCTTTGTCATTTCGCGCCATGGCGATGATTTCCGCGCGCTGATCGCTGCGGGCGAGATCGACATCCTGTTCGCCAACGAACACGAACTGGCCGCGCTGACCGGGCAGGAGGACTTTCACGACGGAATCGCCGCGCTGGCGCCGCATGTGCCGACGCTGGTCGTCACGCGCAGCGAAAAGGGTGCGCACGCGGTCAGCGGGGGCGAACATGCCGTGGTCGCCGCCGTCCCGGTGGCACACGTGGTCGATACCACCGGCGCGGGCGACCTGTTTGCCGCCGGGTTCCTGTTTGGCCATGTGCGCGGCCTGTCGCTGGAAACCTGCCTTGCGCTGGGTTCGGTCTGCGCGGCAGAGATCATTTCGCACTATGGTGCCCGGCCCGAGGCCGATCTTCAGGATCTGGTCGCGGGGTTGCTGTAAATAGATCTGGCTGTGAATAGGTCTGCACAAACGCGTTTTTGATACCGTCGTTGGGGCGCGACCGGTAACCGGGGGGCATGACCCAGTTCGACCCTCTCGATCATCCCCATCGTCGCCGCAACCTGCTGACCGGGCGCTGGGTGCTGGTCTCTCCCCACCGTGCCAAACGCCCGTGGCAGGGCGAAAGTGCCGATCCCGCCCCTCGCGGCGGGGCAGCGTACGATGCCGGCTGCTACTTGTGTCCGGGCAACACCCGGACCGGCGGCGAAACCAACCCGGACTATGGTGCGACGCTGGTCTTTCCCAACGATTTCCCCGCGTTGATGCCCGACACCCCGGCGCCCGACGGGGGGGACGACCTGTTCGTGATGGTCCCGGCGCGCGGGATTGCGCGGGTGATCTGCTATTCGCCCGATCACGCCAAGACCCTGCCCGATCTCGACAACGCGGCGGTGCGCGCGCTGATCGATACCTGGGCAGACCAGTCGGCCGAACTGTCCGCGACCCATGCCTATGTGCAGGTGTTTGAAAACAAGGGCGCGATGATGGGCTGTTCAAGCCCGCACCCGCATGGCCAGATCTGGGCGAGCGATTTCGTGCCGAGCGAACTGGCCGACGAGGACCGCGAACAGGCCGCATGGCATGATGCGCATGGCACCGTGATGCTGGACGAAGTGGTCGAGCGCGAACTGACTGAGGGCACCCGCATTGTCGCGGCGAATGATCACTGGCTGGCGGTCGTGCCGTTCTGGGCGGCGTGGCCGTTCGAAGTGCTGTTGATCGCCCGCGATCCGGTCGTCCGATTGCAACAGTTGAACGATGATGCGCGCGATGCGCTGGCGCGGATGCTGCGCGTGATGACCGGGCGTTATGACGCGCTGTTCGATTGTGCGATGCCCTATTCGATGGGCTGGCACCAGGCGCCGGGCACTGGTGATGCGCCGCACTGGCGGTTGCACGCGCATTTCTATCCGCCGCTGCTGCGCTCGGCTGCGTTGCGCAAATTCATGGTCGGCTATGAAATGCTCGCCGAACCGCAACGGGATCTGACGCCAGAAGTCGCCGCCGCGCGCCTGCGCGACCTGATTCCGACGAATGGGGCAGAAGCGTGACGCTGTCGGACCGCCTGCATGCCGGCTTTGGTGCCGTGCCGCTGATTGAAAGCCGCGCGCCGGGCCGGGTCAACCTGATCGGCGAACACACCGATTACAATCAGGGCTTTGCCATGCCGATGGCGATCGGTTCGGAAACGCGGGTCGCATTCGCCCCCAAACCGGGCGCGGACTTGCGCGTCGCGGCGCTCGATTTCGGCGAAAGCGATCACTTCGCGCCGGCTGCCGTCACGCCCTATGCGGGCGGTGGTTGGCGCAATTATGTGCGCGGCGTGGTCGATGAATTGAACCGTGCCGGGGTTGCGGTGCCGGGCGGCAGACTGGCGATTGCCGGCAGCATTGTGCGCGGCACCGGCCTGTCGTCATCGGCCAGTCTCGAAGTCGCGCTGACCCATGCGCTGCTCGCGGCGGCCGGGCTGGACTGGGCCGCGATCGAGATTGCCTTGCTGGCACAGCGCGCCGAATGCGGCTTTCCCGGTGTGCGCTGCGGCAACCTTGATCAGATCGCCAGCGCCGCGACGCGGGGCGGCCATGCCCTGTTGATCGATTGTCGCACACTGGATTTGCAGCACATTTCGCTGCCCGGCGATATGGCGGTGATGATCGTGCAATCGGGGGTGGAACGCGGGCTGGTCGATGGCGAATACAATCTTCGACGCGCCGAATGCGAACGTGCCGCTGCGGTACTGGGAGTGCCTGCGCTGCGCGATGCGGACGAGGCGATGTTGGCGGCGGTACGGGGCCGGCTCGACGATCTGGCGTGGCACCGCGCGCGCCACGTGATCGGCGACAACCGCCGCGCGTGCGAAGCGGCACAGGCGCTGGCCGCCGACGATCTGGTCGCGACCGGTCGTCTCATGCGCGAATCGCACCAGTCACAGGCGCAGGATTTCGGCATCACCGTGCCCCAAACCGACCGGCTGGCGGCGTTGCTCAACGCCGCGATCGGCGATCGGGGTGGCGCACGGCAGACCGGGGGCGGTTTTGGCGGCGCGGTTGTCGCGGTGATGCGCTCGGATCGGGTGGATGCGGTGCGCGGCACGGTGCTCGACGCCTATCGCACGCCCGATGGCACGCTGCCCGAAATCAGCGTCGAAATCCCGGCGGATGGCGCGGGGATCATCGCACGGTAAACCGCACGTGGTCGAGCGGGCGACCGCCTGCCTCGACCAGTGTCAGGATATGGACGCCGGGGATCAGCGGCAGCTGCGCGCCGGCCCCGGCGGCGCCAAAGTCGTGGCCGTCCACGGTCAGCCGCAGCCCGGCGGGTTCGCCGCTGATGGCAATGCCGATCGCCTGATGCCCGGGTGGAATGTCCGGGTCCCAGGCATAGACCGCGCCTGAAACCGGGTTGGTGATGCGCGGGCGGCGGGCAAAGGCGGGTTCGGCGGTGATCGTGGTTTGTGCGGTGCCGGACAGGAACCATTCGGACCGGGTGCCTTCGCTGCCGGTCTGGAAATGCACCATGGTTGCGCCCACCCCCGCCGGGCGCGGCGGTTGATGCCCCGGCCGATCCTGATGCAGCGCCATCATGACATCGCGCCACACCGGCGCGGCGCCGCTGGTGCCCGACACCGCGCGCATCGGATCGCCTTCCAGATTGCCGACCCACACCGCGACGGTAAAGCGGTCGGAAAAGCCGATGCACCAGTTGTCGCGCATGGCCTTTGACGTCCCGGTCTTGGCCGCCGCCCAGAACGGCAGGCGCAACGCCGAATCGACCCCGAACGTGCCGGCGCGTGCCCCCGCATCGGACAGGATATCGCCGACGATCCACGCCGCGCGGGGGTCGACCACTTGCCGGCTGTCGCCCATCGGCCCATTGTTGCCTGCAGGACCATCGGCGCGCAGCCGCAACGGCGACCAGCGGCCCAGATTGGCCAGAGTACGATAGGCGTTGGCCTGATCGAGCAAAGTCACTTCGGCGGACCCCAGCGCCAGCGAATAGCCGTAAAAGCCGCCGTCGTTGTCGAGCCCTGAATAGCCAAGGTCGGCCAGCCGATCGCGAAAATCCTGCACCCCGTCGAGCAGCAGCGCGCGCACCGCCGGGACATTGAGCGAATTGGCCAGCGCGCGGCGCACCGACACCGGGCCCATGAAGGCCTTGTCATAGTTCTGCGGCACATAAAGCCCCGATGCGGTGTCGAGTTGCACCGGCGAATCATCGAGGATCGACGCGGCGGTCATCCACTTGCGCTCGATCAGCTGGGCATAAAGATGCGGTTTCAACGTCGATCCCGCCTGCCGGGGTGCCGCCGCACCATCAACTGCCGCCGCCGTCGAGCCAAGGCCAACGCCGCCGACATAGGCCAGCACCCGCCCGTCGGCGTTGTCGATCACCACCACCGCGCCGTCGCGCGCGCGCCGGGCCCCCAGCCCCTGCAACTGATGGCGCAGCGCGGTCGCGGCCATGTCCTGCACATTTGCATCGATCGTGGTGGTCACGCGCATCCCCGGCCGCGTGAGCAGATGCGCGGCAAGGTGCGGCGCCAGCCCCGGATCGATCCCGCGCAAACCGGCATCGGCGCTCGCGCCTTGCGCCAGCGGCAGCAGGACCGGGCAATCGGCGGCGGGAACCAGCCGGCAGGCGCGCCGGGCAAGGTCGGCAGGGGGGGCGGCGGGATTGCGCAACAGTGTGACCATGATCGCCGCCTCGCGCCGGTCGATCGCGGCGGGCGGCTTGGCAAACAGCGCCGCCGCGCCCGCCGCCACTCCTTGGGTCTCGCCGCGAAACGGCGCGAGATTGAGATAGGCTTCCAGGATCTGCGGTTTGGTCCAGCGGCTTTCGATCGCCCAGGCGGCGCGCATCTGGCGCAGCTTGTCCCACCCCGTCCGCTGCCCCGGGCGGCCGATTTCGGGCGACATGAACGCGGCGAGCTGCATCGTCAGGGTCGATGCCCCGCGCGCACGATGTCCCGTCCACCGGTCGCGCAGCGCGGCGGCCAGCGCCAGCCAGTCGACCCCGTCATGAAACGCAAAGCGCCGGTCTTCGGTCGCGATCAGCGCGTGGGTCAGCGCCGGACTGACCTCTTCGCGCCGCGCCCAGCCCAGCCGGCGCACGCTGAAATCGACCCGCGCCTCGTCCAGCAAGTGGCCGTTGCGGTCATAAAGCCACGCTTCGCTCGGCGCCCATTGTGCGCGGAACGCGACAAAGTCGGGCACCGACGGCGGCATGGTGCGCCATTCGAGCCAGCCCAGCAGTCCCAGACCCAGCGCAATCACGCCCCATGCGGCGCGGCGCCAAAGAGTCTTTGTGGTCGCGTGATTTGTTGCCAAAAACCGGTGCCCACTTTTTGGCATCACGCTCTTACCGGCTCCATACCGTGACCGGGGCAATCGGCAGCGCGGCATGGATCGCCGGGGCATACATCGCCTCGACCCGGGCCGGGGGCAGGGTGAATTGCCCGGCGCTGTTCAGTCGCACGGTATATTCGACCACCGTGTGCCCTTGCGGCAGCCAGTCGAAATAGGCGCGCCAGGCATCGCGCCCGCCTTCGACCCATGCCGGCCAGGCACCTTCACTGTGGCTGCCCTGCTGCATGATCTGCGATTGTCCGCCCAGGTTCGACATGACCACCGCGCCCGGCGGCAGCGGATCGCTCAGCGCGACCCAGGTGCGCCCGGCATCGGCATCGATTTCCAGATGAACGCGCAGCACGTCGCCCTGGCTCAGCCGGCCCGGCTGGCGCGCCGAGACCACGCTCATGCTGCGGGTCAGGCGATATCCGGCGAACAGCGGGCTTTTCAACGGCACGGCGGCGCGCACGCTGACCGTGGCCCACGGACCCAGCCCGCCGCTTTGCGTCAGAGTCAGCGCACCCGGGGCCAGCGGCAGGCGCAGCGGGGCAGTATCGCCATGGCGCGGCCAGGTGACATCGGCGGCATGCCCGGCCAGCGCGACATGGGTCGTGCCCGTGATCGCGCCGGGCGGATAGGCGGCGGCAAACCGCCGCGTGACCAAGGTGCCCCAGGCATTGGCCGGAGTCGTGTCCCAGGCCCCGTGCACCTGCCGAGCGGCGACGCCGACCATCATCCGTGGCACTTCCGCCGCCCAGTCGGGCCGGCCGATCACCGCATCGAGCGCGTGGATCGTCATGTCGTCGGTGCTGACCATCATCCACCACGGCGCATTGGCACGGTCGGTCAGGTCAAGTCGCGTGCCACCCCACACCAGCCGCCGGCGCAATTCGCCCGCCGCTGCCGCGCGCAACGGCCCCACGTTGGCGACTCCATTGACGCGGCCAAGCGCCACCATCCAGTCGGCCAGCGCCTCGGTCGGCATGTCCGCCGGCACCATGTCGATCCGCGCGACCAGGCCCGGATCGGCCGCACCTGCGCGCGCCAGAGCGGCCAGCGCGGCAATGCGCAGCGGCCGTTCGTCGACCTGATACGGCCGGTCGCGGTGGATCTGCCCCGTCACCACGCCGCGCAAGCCGGCGATCATTCTTGCGCGCGCTTCATTGGGCAAGGTCAGCCCAGCCGCGCTGGTCGTCGCCAGGACATAGGCGGTCAGTTCGGGCGATCCGGGCTGGCCCGCGTCAGGCCAGTACCGCGCCAGCCCATCGCCATCGAGATAGGTCGGCAACGCGGCGGCCAGCGCCGTCCATGCCCCGCTGTCGGAATTGGCGACGATCCGCGACAGCCGCTGTTCCAGGCAATTGAACGGATAGACCGTCATATAGCGGCGCACGCCATCGAGCGGCGCGGCTAGGGTGTCGGACAAGTCGACCGTCACCGCCCCGCCGGGCAGCGCGCCGGTTGGAATGGCGATCATCGGCGGTGGATCGCCCACCCGCATCAGGCTGGCCATCATGACCTCTTCGGGAACGGTGGGGACCACGTCCTGCCGCGCGGTCACGCTGTCGCGGGCCTTGCCGTCGCTGCTTTGCGCGTTGAGCGTCCACACCAGTGGCCCGGCATTGGCCGGCGCGGTCAGGCCCCAGCGCATCGTTCCCGCCGCGCCTGCCGGAATGGTCAGGATCAGCGGGCCTGCGCTGGCCACCGCCGGGCTGATCGTCGGCTGCGCGGTCACGGTCATCGCGTGGTCCGATCCGTTGCGCAGGGTGAACACCGCATCGTACCGGTCGCCGGTGCGCACGAGGTCGGGCAGACCGGGATAGATCGTCAGGTCCTGCGCGGTGCGCACGCTGGTTTGCCCGGTGCCGAACAGCTGCGCGCCTTCGGTCGCCACCGCGACAATGCGGAACCGCGACAGCGCGTCGGACAGCGGCACATCGACGCGCCCTTCACCCCTGGCATCCAGCGGAACATGCCCGCGCCACAACAGCACCGGCTGGAAATTGGTGCGATTGACGCCCGAGGCATCGCCGCCGCCGCCGCCGGCCGCGACCGCCTTGCGCCCGTAATGGCGCTTGCCCACCACCTGCATCTGCGCGGTAGAGGTCACCACCTCCAGGTTGCGTTCGCCCATCATCGCGCCCAGCACGTCCCAGCTGTGGTTGGGCATCAGCTGCAACAGCGCCTCGTCCACCGCGACCAGCGTGACATCGGCACCCGCCGCCGGGCTGCCGTCGGGGCGCTTGACCGTCAACGTGACGTGGGCGCGGTCGCGCACGCGATAGCGCGCCTGATCGGCATTGACCGTGACCGCCAGCCGGTGGGCATCCCACCCGACATGGACTTGCGCCACACCAAGCCGATAACTGGGCTTGGCCAGGTCGACCGTCGCGGTCGGGGCGGCGGAATCCCCTGCGCCAAACGGCAAGTGCCAGCGCCGTGCGAGGTCCGACAGCCACAAAGTCCAACCACCGACGCGCCCGCGCACCGCCATGACCGAAACAAAGACATTGGGCGCATAACTGCCCGGCATCGCCACGCTGATCACCGGGTCGGTGCCCGACAGCGTGGTGACAAAGCTCGACAAAACGCCTTCGCGTTCGACCGTGACCAGCGCGGTCGCTTCGCGGAACGGCATGCGCACCTGGAACCGGGCGGTGTCGCCGGCGCGGTATTCGGTTTGTTCGGGGATCACGTCCATGCGGTCGCCGTTGTCGCCGCCGAACCACCAGTCGTCCTTGCCCGCCAGCCACACGGTGTGCACCGCGCGCGTTTCGTGCCCGGTCCCATCGGTCACGCGCGCCACCGCGATCACTTCGCCGGAAATGCCCGGCGCCAGGTGGCAATCGGCGCGCCCGGTGCTGTCGGTACGGGTGGTGCAGGCGGCTGACAGGTGCGTGACCTTTTCCTGGTTGTCATAGGCATAGAAACCCCCGATCAGCCGCCGCCGCGCGGTGATCGTTTCGCGGGTGTAGAGATCGATGTGCACCGATGTTCCCGCCACCGGCTTGTCGGCCAGGTCGAGCACGACCATTTGCAGGCGCAAGTCATCGTCGCGCATCATCCAGCCATCGGTTTTGAGCCCGACCTGCAACGATGCCGGGAACAACCGCAAATAGCGCGACGCGGTCATCGTCTGACCATTGGCGTCGGGGTAATCCATTTCCACCGTCAGGCTGGTCGGGCGGGTGATCGCGCGATTCACCGCAATATCGGCGCGCGCGGTGCCGTCGGTGCCCAGCGTTGCGGGCAGGGTCTGGGCATAAGGCAGGCCGGCATTGCCGGCGCCGCTGTCATCGCCGCCGCTTTGTTCGCCGTCGCTTTGTTCGCCGTCGCCGCCGCCACCCAGGGGGCGCGTGCCTTCGATCACGGCATCGCCGCCAAAGCTGTAGGCATCCCAGCCTTTGGGTGCGGGAAACCAGTTGCTGAACTCGCTGCGCACGGTCACCGGCAATTGCCCCGCGCCCCCGCCCGACAGGTATCCGACAAACAGCGACAGCGGCACCGACGCGGGTTGCACCAGGGCCTCGGCCGGCCCGGCGATCGTCGCACGCATCGTCGGCAGGCGGTATTCATCGACGCGGATGGTCTGCCCGGTCTCGATGGTCTTGCCCCCGGTTTCAAAACTCAACGCGTAATCGCCCAGCGGCGCGCCGGGCGGCACGGTCCATTCGCCATCGCCGCCGGTCGCGCCGTTGATCGTCACCGCCTGCGTAAAGCGGGTGTCCGAACCCTCGTGCGCAAACACCAGCGTGCCCGAAAAGCCCTGTCCGAACGCGAAACCGGGGCCGACCGGGCGGCGCACGATATGGCGGAAATGAACGGTTTCGCCCACGCGCACCAGCGTGCGGTCAAACACGGTGTGGATCGTGTCGCCCTGGTCGCCCTGGCCATAGGGCAAGCTGAAATCATAGGGGGTTATGCCCTTGTCCCAGCTCGACAAGACAAAGCTCATGTCGCCATCGGCGCGCGCCGACACCATCAGCGGATGGTCGCTGCCGCTGTCTTCATCGCGGTCGCAGCCGTCGTTCATCGACGGAGTGGGCAACCCGCCGTGGACCGCCATGCGGCCGCTGGCATCGGACATCCCGGCGACAAACTGTTGCCCGGTGCACGAATCGCTGATGCGGATCGCGGCATCGCCGACCGGTTGCCCGGTGGACAGGTGCGTGACCCACACCAGACTGCTTTCGCGGCCCCATTTGAAATGGACCGCCATGTCGGTGACCAGCGCGCCGGCAGCGACATAGCGCGGCACCTTGCGGCCCAGCAACGCGGCGCCCAGCACGGGGCTGGCCATTTCGACGACATGGAATCCCTTGCCGTCCAGCGGAATGCCGATCACTTCGAAATCGTGGCCTTTGCCCGGCAAGCCGATGCGGACCGGCGTTCCGGTGGACAAGATCGGCTTTTCGCCGGTGTGGTTGATCGTCACCGTCTTGCCGCCGGGTTTTTCGATCGATTCAAATTGATCCTCGTTGGCCTTGGCGATTTTGCGCAACCATTCGGCGATCACGCGGTCATCGTCGGCAACGCGGCTGCTGGTGCCGGCAATCGCGGTCAGATGCGCGCCCAAGGTCGGTTCGACTGCGCGCACGGTGATCGGCAGCGCGTCGCCCTCGTTGGCCTCGATGATCCCGAACGGTGCGGCAAACTTGATCAGCGGCGGGGCGGGGTCGAAATGCACCGACAACGGAAAACGCGCGGCATTGCCCAGCATGCGCCCCGACAAGTCGTGGATTGCGCCCGGCAGCACCACAGCTGCGTCGCTGTCGGCCGGAAACGGCCCGGCGAAATTGAGCGTGGACACTTCGGCGGCGTTGCGCCCGGCATCGTTCACGGTCGGGCTACGCTCGCTGCCATCGGCCAGTTTCAGCCGAACGTTCAGCGCGGTGGCGCGATCGACCGCAGAGGCAAACACCAGTTGCGCCGGGGTGATCGGGCTGCACCCCGCCTTGCCGTTGGTCCGGCTGCATTCAAACCGCGCCTCGAACGCCGCGCGCACGGTGAAATCGAATCGCTGGTCGCGCCCCGCCGGCACGCCATGCGGGTCGGTGATCCCATGCGGCCAGACCAGCGCCATGCCGTGATCGGGCGGCAGCGGACGCCGGCATTTGAGCGCCAGCACCGTGTTCAGCGCGGCGCCCTTGGCCCCTTCCGGAATCCCGGCGTTGTTGAAGAACGATCGGCGATGCCAGTCATCGCGGCCAAGCCCGTCG
>Ga0302157_10002948_pt1 | contig 19457 bp, 12 predicted proteins | sample I_Bog_N3_3_FD_193502 | JGI IMG/M metagenome (GOLD analysis project Ga0302157, IMG submission 193502) | Peat permafrost microbial communities from Stordalen Mire near Abisko, Sweden - I_Bog_N3_3 | ecosystem: Environmental > Terrestrial > Soil > Wetlands > Peat | place: Sweden: Abisko, Stordalen... | reverse complement strand
TTGTGGCGAGATCGGATGGCGCCGTTTCAGGCACCCTCGTCGCAGCGCTGGTCGCAACGTCGTGGCCCATGCTTGTATGGGATTTGGGCGGGCTTGATGCGGTTTTGTTTGCGGCGATCCTGACCGTTTCGCTTGGGCAGAACTCCGCTATAAGTTTCGGCAGCTCGACGTCCTGTTGGGGCGCTCCAGATTGCGAAGGCCGCGATCCCCGCCCGGTCGATTGCCGTAACGTAACTAAGGATGTGGAGGCAAGCAGCGTGACCACGATGCGGGAGACAGCGCCGGGCAGGAGCGATCGCAGGCTGCTGCTGTTTGTGCTGCTCAACATCTTCGCGGCGAACGCTGGATTCAAGCTGATTGCACACTTCGTCTTCCACACCGGAGTGGACGAGATGCGCGTGCGGTATATGGACTTTCTCCACTTCCGCCAGTTCACCGACTCGTGGGGACCAATGCTGGGCTCGGTGAACTACTACCTCGCGCATCCCGGCCTGCCGATCTACCAGGCGAAGCTCTACGACACGCTGATCTACCCGCTGACGTCGATCCTGCCGCTGTACTGGATGAAGCGCACGGGCATGGGCGACCCGGCGGTGTTCCACGCGCTGATGATTGCCTCGTGGATTGCGGTGTGCGCGGTGGTCGGCTTGCAAGTGCGGATCGCGGTGAAGGTAGTTGGGCACGCCCTGAGCTGGCGCGCTGTGGTGGCGACGGCGATGGCTGCGTTCTTCTTTATGCCGATTACGCTGGCGTTCTCGCTGGGCCAGGCGCAAATTTTTCTCGACCTCTTCTTTACGTTGCTGGTGTTGTTCTGGGTTGAACACAAGGAGCGCCCCGCAGGCATGATGATGGCGCTGTTGGCGATGGTGAAACCGCAGTTTGGCCTGCTGCTGCTGTGGGCGGCTCTTCGCAGGCGGTGGAATGCACTCGCCGCGGGTGTGGTCACGCTGGCGGTTGGCGGCGCGGTCTCGCTGGCGGTCTTCGGCGTGCATAACAACCTCGACTACTTCGGCGTGCTCGCTGGATTGAGCCGCAAGGCACAGCCGCACTACGCCAACCAGTCGATGTTCGGACTGCTGAACCGCGCCATCTTCAATGGCGAGAACCTGCCGTATCATCCGTACATCTACCCGCCGTTTGTGCCGTGGATCTATTACGTCACGCTGGCTACGACGGCGGTGCTGGTGCTGCTGGCGTTGGCGTACAAGTGGCGCGCGCGGGCCGGCGGCATGGCCGACCTCGGGGCCGTCGGCATAGTCTGCGTGATTGCGACGCCGATGGCGTGGGAACACCACTACGGTGTGATGCTGCCCATCTTCGTTTGGCTCTGGTTCGGCATATACCGCGCCGGATGGGGGAGCGTGGTCAAGCTGGCGCTGGCGTTTGTGCTGATCGCGGACTTCCTTGCGCCGTTCAATTTCTTCGCGGCCATCCCCGTGGCAAATGTGCTGCAGAGCTACATGTATTTCGGCGCGCTGCTGTTGCTGTGGTTGCTGATGAGGGATGCGAAGGCTCCTGGATCAGAGAGTTCTCAACCTATTTGAGAAACGTGTCCTGCCGGACGGGCGCCCTGCGCGGGCAGCGGTCACTTCGTGACTTATGCCGAGCTTCGCGTGGTGCTCCCGATGTTCGCAAAAACATCTCGTGCCGACCAACGGGTCGGACGAAGCAAAGCGGTAAAGGCGTGTGAACGCTTAGAGGATGTTGACAGCACGCGCGGCCAGCAGCGCAACAGTGGTCAGGGAGATGAGCGACTGCACCATCATCAGCACCTTGGCCCAGCGGCTGAGGACGGGGCTGTCCGTCGGCGAGAATGCGGTGCTGGTGTTGAAGGCAAGAAAGAGATAGTCGATGAAGCCGGGGCTCCACTGGTCTTCGCCCATGGCAACCTGGGTCTCCTGACTCAGTGTCATCTGCGGAAACAGGAAGGCCCCATCGGTGTGCTCGTCGCGCAATTCGCGGGCATAGGGGCCGCCCGCATCCAGCCGCCAGTACCAGGAGGCAAAGACCAGGATATTGGTGACCCACAGCTCGCACGCCGACTTCAGCAGCGCTTGCGAACTTTCCTTGTGTTGGGGCAGCGCAGCCACCAGCAGGTAGAGCGACCAGGCCATGTCCGCAGTGACGACCGCGATGACGAAGTAGCCGAGGAAGGTGGCCAGCTTGTGCTGCTTGTAATGCCCTGCGAGCCCCAGAGCGAAGGTCAGCACGCCGACCACGACCAGAAACAGCCAGTCGGGACCGATTGCCAGCTCGCGCGGCAGCGCCACACGCAGTCCGCCCACCGCCAGCAATGCGACCAACGCATGCCAGCGCGGCTCCAGATTCCTCGCTGCTTCGGCCATGGCGCATTCTAACCTGCGGCGGTGTCAGCGCGCATGGGCGGGTTCACCCACGTTGAAGGTGAGGCCCTGCTTGCTTGCGTCGACCACTACATGGTCGCCGTGACGGACGGTGCCGTCGAGGATTTTGGTGGCGAGCGGGTCCTGGACGAGGCGCTGGATGGCGCGCTTGAGCGGACGTGCTCCGTAGGCGCGATCGTAGCCGGACTTGAAGATGGCCTTGCGCGCGGCGGGCGTCAGGTCGATGGTGATCTTGCGCTCGGCGAGAAGTTTTTCCAGGTCGCCGAGGCGGAGGTCGATGATGTGCGTGAGTTGCTCTTCGCCGAGCGGGTGGAAGACCACAACATCGTCGATGCGATTGAGGAACTCGGGGCGGAAGTGCTCGCGCAGCACGCCCATGACGCGCTCGGTGGCTTCGGCGAAGCCTTCTTCGCCGTCGGCCCAGGAGGTTGCGAGCTGCGATGCGCCGAGGTTCGAGGTCATGATGAGGACCGTGTTTTTGAAATCTACAGTCCGGCCTTTGGAGTCAGTCAAGCGGCCGTCGTCGAGAACCTGTAGCAGGATATTGAAGACATCCTGATGCGCCTTTTCGATTTCATCGAAGAGGATGACCGCGTAGGGGCGACGGCGGACGGCTTCGGTGAGTTGGCCTCCTTCGTCGTAGCCCACGTACCCCGGAGGCGCGCCAATCAGACGCGCGACGGCATGTTTCTCCATGTACTCGGACATGTCGATGCGGACCATCGCGGCTTCGTCGTCAAACAAGAACTCCGCGAGGGCGCGCGCCGTTTCGGTCTTGCCGACACCAGTGGGGCCGAGAAAGATGAAGCTGCCGATGGGCTTCTTGGGATCGCTCAATCCCGCGCGGCTGCGGCGGATAGCGTTCGCAACGACGGTCAGCGCAGCATCCTGGCCGACCACGCGCTCGCGCAGGCGGTCCTCCATTTTGATCAGCTTCGCCATTTCGCCTTCGAGCATCTTCGCGACTGGGATTCCGGTCCACTTCGAGACGACGGCGGCGATGTCTTCTTCGTCCACCTCTTCCTTCAGCATGCGGTGCGACGTCTTGGAGTCGGCGGATTCAGTGAGCTTATGCAGTTCAGCTTCAGCCTTGGGGATTTCGCCGTATTGCAGCTCGGCTGCGCGCTGGAGATTGCCCTTGCGGGTTTGCTCATCGGCTTCGAAGCGCAATGCTTCCAAGTGCGTTTTCAGCTCGGCGATTTTACCGATGGCTCCGCGTTCAGTCTGCCAGCGGGCGCGCAAACTCTTGGCTTTCTCGCGGACGTCTGCGAGTTCTTTCTGGATGATTTCGAGGCGTTCGCGCGAGGCTTCGTCCTTCTCGCGCTTCAGGGCGGCCTGTTCGATTTCGAGCGATGTTGCCTGGCGTTCGAGATCGTCGATCTCGGTGGGGACCGAGCCAATCTGGTTGGCCAGCGCAGCGGCAGCTTCGTCGACCAGGTCAATGGCCTTGTCGGGCAGGAAGCGGTCCGAAATGTAGCGGTGCGAGAGCGTGGCCGCGGCAACGATGGCGGAGTCCTTGATGCGCACCTTGTGATGCGACTCGTACCGCTCGCGCAGGCCGCGCAAGATGTTGATGGTGTCCTCCACATTGGGCTCGCCGACGTAGACGATCTGGAAGCGACGCTCGAGCGCGGCATCCTTCTCGATATATTTGCGGTACTCATTCAGCGTGGTGGCGCCGATGGCCCGCAGACCTCCGCGAGCCAGCGCCGGCTTCAACATGTTGCTGGCGTCCATCGCACCTTCGGCCGCGCCTGCGCCGACCAGGGTGTGCAGTTCGTCGATGAACAGAATGATCTCGCCGTTGGAGTCTTCAATCTCTTTCAGCAGCGCCTTGAGGCGATCTTCGAACTCGCCGCGGTACTTCGCTCCGGCGATCATGGAGGCGAGGTCCAGGGAGACCACGCGCTTGTCTTTCAGAATCTCGGGGACATCGCCGTGGATGATGCGCCGGGCCAGCCCTTCGACGATGGCAGTTTTCCCAACGCCCGGTTCGCCAATTAAGACTGGGTTGTTTTTGGTCCGGCGCGAGAGTACCTGCACCACGCGGCGAATCTCCTCGTCGCGGCCGATGACAGGGTCGAGCTTGCCGCTGCGTGCCAGCTCGGTCAGGTCTTTGCCATACTTCTCCAGCGCCTGGAACTTCGCTTCAGGGTTCTGGTCGGTCACGCGCTGCGAGCCGCGCACGCTGGAGAGCGCCTTCAGCACGGCATCGTGCGTCGCCCCCATGGCCGCCAGCGCGTCGCGGACAGGATCGCCCTTGGCCTCGGTCAATGCGAGCAGCAGATGCTCTGCGGAGACGTACTCATCCTTGAAGTTTTCTGCCTCTTTGCTGGCGCGCTCCAGCACTTTGGTCAGCGCCGGTGACATCCCGGGCTGCGCGCCGCCCGAGACTTTGGGCAGCTTAGAGATGGCGGTGTTGGCGCCGTGCAGCAGCTCCTGGGTCCGCACGCCTGCGCCTTCCAGCACCGGCAGAACGACGCCCTCGCGGTCGTCCAGCAGGGCCGCCAGCAGATGCATAGGCAGGACTTCCGGATTGCCGTTCTCAGCGGCGGTGGACGCGGCGGCCTGGATCGCCTCCTGCGATTTGACGGTCAGTTTTTCCCACTTGAATGCCATATCACTACCAATCTACGCCTGAAGTTATCTGAGTGTTAGATGCGCAGATAAGGGTGAAGGTGCGGCGTAGGAAACCACCTTGGGTGTAAGCCGCCAAAGTGCAGGCTGGAGCAATGGAACAGGCACCTCGGCACCGACAATCCATGTGCAATGGCCCATAAGTTGCAGATGAATAAACGCTTAGAGGCCGATCATCGCCGATACCATTATTAGCGACACGAAAACCCTAACGGAGTCTCACGTATGCGCCTGAAATCCTGCCTGACCGCTCTCCTTCTCTCGCTCGTCTGTCTCGTCCCGCGCGCCGCCTTTGCCGACACGCTTACCCTGACCGGCGTCGCTGGCGGAAGCACGGACGGGGTCGACGTCTATCCCTACGAGTTCACCGTCACCAACTCGGGCGGAACCCAGACCAACGTCTTCCTGTCCTGCATCAACTTCAATCGTGAGATCACCTTTGGCGAGACCTGGGAGGTCGACCCGCTCAGTCTCTCCGGCGTCAATCCCGCCGGCACCTACGACCACGAGTCGGGCGCCAGCCTGCTGGAGGATGCGTGGCTCTTCAACCAGTACAACACCGCCGCGGGCACCAACTCCGAGATCAACTTCGCGATCTGGAGCATCCTGGATCCCGGCGACATCAACGCGTCCAACCCCAGCTACAACGGCGCAAATGCCTTCGACGCAACCTCCCAGGCACTCGCTGCCGATGCGATTGCCGCGGTGACGGGCTCGAACCCACTGCCGTCCAGCTACTTTGCAACCGACCTCGCCTACCTTCCCGATCCGAGCGGTAGCGGCACCTGGACCGATGGCGAACCGCAAATATTCCTGAATGACCCACCAGCAGCGACGCCCGAGCCCGGCAGCCTGTTCCTGCTGGGGACTGGATTTGCCGTGCTCGCCATCGCGGTAGCCGCCACCAGCCGGCGGCGGACAGCCGAGGCAAATGCTGCGCCTGCATGGACCAGCCCAGCCGTTTCCCCGGACGAGGTCTGAGTGACGTAGCATTCCCTACGGCATTGGGCCTGAAACTGATCCCGCCAAAAGTATCGGTCGAAAGTTTGGTGATCGACCACATCGAGCGGCCTTCAGAAAATTAGTGCGATAGAGTGATTTGCAACAATCCGCGCCGAGGCCGCAATCCGTGCGACTTGCGTAGGCGCGCGGACGTATACTCCCTGTCGAACGAAAATAAGCGTTTTCCCTGGAGTGTTTGCGATGAAGCTCGTGATGAAGTCTGCGCTCGTGTCTATGGTTGCGCCCATGATGTTTGGAACGATGCTGGTTGCGCAGGATCAGGCTGCGGGTGCGCGACCGTGGCAGCAGGTGGTGGTGCCCTCGACCAAAGAGGTGGCGGCGAACTTCAAGGCGCCGCCGCGGGAGTATGGTGCGATTCAGCCCTTCCAGAGCTGGAACGGGGCGAACGCGGGACAAAGGCTGCCGGGCATTCCGTATGACTCGGCCGAGGTGCGGGCGCGGATTGTGCGCGATCTAGACCGGCTGTCGGCGAGCGGGATTTTCATCATCAACCTGTCGCCAGGGCGCAGGGCGCCGGGCGAGCCTGCGTATCTCTCGCCCGGCCACATGGACCAGGTGAAGTTCACCGTCGCCGAGTTGGCGAAGCGCAACATGCGGATGTGGATTCAGGACGAAAGCGACTATCCCAGCGGATTTGCGGGCGGCTATATTACCGAGCGCTATCCGCAGCTTGGCATGCAGGACATCGTGGCCGATATTACCGTGCACGTTGCCCCCGGCCAGACGCTGCAGATGCCGGTGCCCGCCGACACCCTGGCGATCTGGGCGACGGAAACGGACGCCCAAGGGGCGATTGAGAAGGTGATTCCGATCCCCGTGCCGGCGGACATGCAGTTGAAGTATCTGACACCCGCCGAAGGCACCACGCCAAATGAGCCCCGCCACAGTTGGCAGGTGCAGTTTATGCGCCACGTGTATCTCAGCTCGCCGACGCGCAACTTCAACCGTGCGGACGGAACGCGGGCGAAGGACGCGACGTACACGATCATCGACTATCTCGACCCCAAGGCGACCGACGCATTTCTGCACACGGTGCACGAGACCTACTACGGCGCGGTGGGCGACCAGTTCGGCAAGATTGTGCTCGGCTTCTTCGGCGATGAGCCGGACTACAGCAGCGGCATTCCATGGACGCCGAAACTTCTGGAAGACTTCAAGGCGCAGAAGGGCTACGACCTGACGCCTTACATTCCGTCGTGGTTCGACCGCGAGCCAATCGCCGGGTCGGACCGCGCGCGTGCGGATTATTACGATGTGTGGAGCGGCATCTTCAAGGACTCGTTCTTCGGCGAGCAGGCGAACTGGGCCAAGGCGCACAACGTCGAGTACCTGGTCCACCTGAACCACGAAGAGACCATGCTGTCGCTGGAACGCAGCGAAGGCGACTTCTTCCGCGACGAGCGCTATGTTGAGGTTCCCGGCATCGACAACTTGAGCCAGCTAATTCCGAGCCTGGTCCATGTGCCCGACGGCACGTGGAACATCAACAACAATTTTCCGAAGCTGGCCTCGTCGACCGCGCACCTCTTCGGCAAGCCCAAGGTGTGGGCGGAAGAGGGCGGCGGCCCCGGCATCGACGGCAAGTACCAGTTGGACTTCCAGCTCGTCCGCGGGGTCAATGCGCTGGAAATTCGCGTGCCGGTGACGCGCTTTGGGCAGGACGCGAACGCAGCCGCGCCGCCACCTCCCGTTCCGCCTGAGGCCGCGATGATTGCGTGGTACGCCAATCGCGGCGGCTACCTGATGGCCATCGGACGGCCGGCGGCGCAGGTCGCGCTCTACCATCCCGGCAACAGCATATGGATGGGCGGCGACGCGGCCAGCGAGGCCGACCGCAGCACCACCAAGCTCGGCTGGCAACTCTTTGAGCACCAGGTGGACTGGGACTACTTCGACGAGCAGTCGCTCAGTTCGGTAGCAAAGCTCGAAAATGGCGGCTTCACCAACCTAAGCGGGCAAACCTACAAAGCCGTTGTGCTGCCGTCGATGACGGTGATTACGCGCACCGGCCTGGATCGCTTGCGCGAGTTCGCCAGGCAAGGCGGCAAGGTGATCTTCGTCGGCAAGACGCCCAGCCTGATCCTCGATAAGACCTTCATGGACGCGAAAGAAAAGCCGGACCTCAGCTTCGCTACGCTGGTCGAGTCGTCGGGGGACATTTCGCCGGCCGTAATTGCGGCGCTGCCCAAGCCGGACGTCAAGCTGGACGCGGACTTCCCGCGCCTGACCTACACCCACCGCCAGTGGACCGACGGCGATATGTACCTCTTCTTCAACGAGAGCAACAAGACAGAGTCGCGCGTGGCCACCATCGCTGGCCACGGCACGGCGCAGGATTGGAACCTCGCGACCGGTGAGATTCATCCCATCGCGGGCGCAACCGCTGCTGCGGACGGACTCAGCGTCCCGCTGGTACTCGCACCGTACGAGGCGAAGGTGATCGTGGTCGGCCCGCTGCCAAAGGAAGTGGCGGCGGTCGAGCCGTCGTTTGCGGCTGGCACTACGCTCGCCGAACTGACTGGCGACTGGAGCCTGACCCTCAACGGCAAGCCGCTGACGACGGAGCTGAAGTCGTGGGAGGACCTGGGCACCGCGGGCTTTGCTGGACCCGCCACCTACCACAAGCAGTTCGACACGGCGGCCGCACCCAAAGGCAAGCGCATCTATCTCGAGATCGCCGACGTGCATGACTACGCCAAGGTGACGATGAATGGCAAAGAGCTGGGCGCGGCAGGCTGGCAGCCCTATCGCTGGGACGTTACCGGCGCTCTGAAGAATGGAGCAAATGACCTGGTGATCGAAGTAGACGCGCTGCCCGCTGGCGGTCGCGGCGGTGCAGGTGGTGCTCCGGCTGCCGCGCCTGTGACGCCCGCGCCCGGCTTGGCGACGGCTCCGCCCGCGGGCGCTGGTGCGCGTCGCAGACCAGCAGGAGCCGCGGGTGCTGGAGTTACGCCTGCTCCAGCCGGTGCAGGTGGCCGTCCGACTACACCAGCCGCGGCTCCGACCTCCGGCCTGCTCGGCAGCGTCAAACTGGTAGCGTACTAAGAACCTGCGTCAGAGGAGAGACCCTTCACCCCGCGCAGAACAGGTTGGGGGGGCGCATCTCACTGAAGGGCGTCCGGCCTGCGTTAGTGGCCGGGCGCTACCATGGCATCGTTGAACATCTTGAAGAACGCCAACTCATCGCGCTTGGCTGCGTGGCGCAGCGGCAGCACATTCTGCACGCAGACTTCTTCCGTATCGGTCGAGAGGATCTGCATGGTCTCCGCGATGAAGGCGTCGAGCGGCATGGCGCGTGGGTCGGTAGGCGTCTCGCCCATCAACTCAGTGGCGACCCACGGCGGAATAATCTCCAGCACCTTGATCGCGGTGTCTTTGAGCTGGTAGCGCAGCGACTGCGTGTAGGAGTGGATCGCCGCCTTGGTCGCGCAGTACGTCGGCGTCATCGCGAGGGGCACAAACGCCAGCCCCGAGGAAACATTCAGGATGGTCGCGCTGGGCTGCTCCAGAAAATGGGGCATCAGTGCGGCGGTCAGGCGGATCGGCCCAAGCAGGTTGGTGGCGACGATGGCTTCCGCGTCGGCGACCTCACCTTTCTTCAGCATCTCCGGGCGCATGATGCCGGCGTTGTTCAGCACGGCGTTCAGCGTGGGGAACTCCGCAAGCAGCTTCGGCACGGCGCTGGCAATGCTGGCGGCGTCCGCTGTGTCCAGCACGATGGACTTCATGCCAGGATTCGCGGCGGTGGCTGCGTCGAGGTTCGCCTTGCGCCGTCCGGCGAGGATGACCTGGTTGCCGCGCTGGTGGAACTGCTCGGCCAGCGCGAGCCCGATACCCGAGCCGCCGCCGGTGATGAGAATGGTATTTCCAGTGAGATCCATAGTGCCCCTGACCTGTTGGTTTCCCGTTGGCGGCAAAGGCCGCCGACTTACGTAGAATAGATGAGGCTGCTAATGCAGTAGATGAATGGATAGGCGAGGAAGATGCGAGCGATGATGAGCGAAGTGTTGGCGGTACAGGTGGAGTCGGCGGCGAAGTCGGCCGGGCTGGTGGTGGTGTCGACTGAATCGGGCGAGAAGTATTCCGGTGGCGCGACGGCGAAGTTCACGCTGGCGTTGGCGGCGGACCCGAAGAAGACTGAGCTTCTGGAACTGAGCGAAGGCTTTGAGTTTGGCCGCGCCGACCTCAAGGAGGGCGTCAAGGCGTACCTCGCTGAGTCCGCCAAACGGCTGAAGAATCCCCGCCCGGACTGCTACGTCACATTGCATGGGCTGCCGTTGAGCTTTGACCACTTCGGCTGGCCGTTCCACGAGTCGACCTCGGGCGCGGATACGTCGCTGGTACATGGTGAAGTGCGTCTGGAAGACGGCGGAGAAGCCATCCTGCACGCCAAGATCGCGGCCTCCATGACGGTCACTTTCCGCGACGTGGTGCCGGCGCCGGAGCAGCCTTTCGCCGAAGGCTTTATTTACAACGCGGTGCGCAAAACCATGGACCAGGGTCAGTTGGAACTGGTGAAGAGCGGCAATCGCCAACCCGTACCGTTGACGACACGCTACTACAGCGCCCGGCAGCAGAAGTTCATCTTCAACGACACCAACGAGCAGCAACGCAAGGACTTTCTGGCCTCGAAGCTCTACTGGCTGTCTGGCGTGCTGGGCGCGGGCGAGCCGGTGTGGCTGCTGGATCCGCGCGACGCCCAGTACCTCGATACGACGCTGGACGAGCTGCGCGCAGCAGCAGGAACATTGATGGCAGAGGGCTTATTGCGGCTTGCCCCGGATACGGAGTACGGCTCTTCTACGGCCAGATTGACGGAACGGAGCGAGGCTTACCAGGAGCAGTTGGCCCATACGCTGCAGGCGATCAAGCCCGCGTTCAACGAGGAGATGCGCGGCGGACTGACCAATATGTGACCTGTTCGGGATGCCTGAGAGGCACCCAAAAGGTTACATATTGCACTTATGTAACAAAAAGTGACATATATCACATACAGACTTGCCAAATGTTACTAGTGTGGTGTAAGTTTCGTTTGGCTTGGGGCTCTGTATCGCCCTTAAAGCACTTTTGAGGACACCATGAAGAAGTTAACCCGAATCGCAACACCACTGATTGCAGTGGCGATTATGAGCAGCGTTCCCTTTATGACGCTTGCCCAGAGTTCCCCAGCAGGGAATCAAACCCAAAACAGCGCAACCCAGGACTGGAACACGCCGCCTCCGGGAACGGAGCAGGCGCAGCAGGGCTACCGCGACGGTATCGAGGCAGCCAAGCTGGACACGCTGGCTAAGCGCAAGGTCGACGCCAAGGCTTCGCACCTGTATGTGCATCCGCCGGTTAAGGGCAACGATGCGCAGAATGCATACCGCTCGGCCTTCGAGGCCGGCTACGGAGCCGCTCTCAAGCACGCTTCCTAAGGCTGCCTGCCAGCATTCGCCTGGTTGACGTTGTTACAACTCAAAGCAGAGGGCCCCAGACCGGGGCCCTTTTTGCTGCGCGAAATCAGCTATCTTTGGAAGTTGGAACCGGAGTGACCGGAAGTTGCTGATTCGACGCGGAGGAATGGGTATGTTGGCGGGACGAGTAGCGATGATAGCGCTGGGCCTCGCGTTGGGGTTGGGAACCGCAGCGGCGCAAGATGTCGGAGAACGGCTGCCGGGAGCGACGCGCGTGGTGCGCCCACCCGAGGTCCCCGTGGCAGGGTTGGTAAAGCGCGACGCGGACTCGATTGCGTTTACGGTTCCGGGCAAGACCGGAGCCGAACTGCTCATCCACGATTTCGACTTCAACGGGGATCCCGTCACCACCGACAAGATCCATCTGCGCCAGGTCGCGCCGGGCGTGGTAGAGATTACCAGCGTGGCGTGGGAGGTCGGCTACTGGCGCTTCTACGTGAGCGATGCGGCCAGCTACTTCGGCCTCGGCGAGCGCTTCGACACGCTGGACCACACGCACACGGTCGTTAAGAATCTCTCCACCGACAACGAGGGCGTCAAAGGCACGTCGAGCTACAAGCCGATCCCCTTCTTCATGAGCACCACCGGCTATGGTCTCTGGCTGGACACCACCGGCGAGGCGTCGTTTGACCTGAACGCAACCGACAAGAACGAGATCGTCGTCGATGTCGCCACCGCCAAGCTACGCATCGTGCTGTTTACGGGGCCGGAGTTCCCCACCATCCTCGACCACTTCACCGCGCAGGCCGGCCGCGCCATTCTGCCGCCGTATTGGGCGTTTGCGCCGTGGAAGGCGCGCGACTACCACCAGAACCAGGCGCAGGTACAGGAGGATGTGGACAAGAATCGCGCCCTGGGACTGCCGGCCAGCGTCATCCTGATCGACTCGCCCTGGGCAGCGACTTATAACGATTACAAATTCAATCCAAAGCAGTTCGACGACGCGGGCGCGATGGTGAAGTACATCCACGCGCAGGGTTACAAGCTGGTGCTGTGGCACACACCATGGATCAACGTGAAGTCTGATCCTCCGAAGGAGGCGGGGTTCGCAGGCAAGATCGCGCCTCTGGCGGAGAACTATCAGTTCGCGGCCGATCAGAACCTGTTCGTGAAGAATGCCAACGGCAGCCCGTATGTGGGCCGCTGGTGGAAGGGCATGGGCTCGCTCATCGATTTCACCTATCCGAAGGCGAAGCAATGGTGGCAGGATGAAGTCCGCCAGGCGATCGCCGCCGGCGCGGACGGCTTCAAGGACGACGATGGCGAGGGCAACTTCTTCGGCGACGCGAAGTTCTTCGACGGCAGCGACGCGCGCGTGATGCGCGGCAAGTATGCGGTGCTCTACAACAGCGCGGTGGAGGAGCTGATCCAGAAGGACCTGAAGGGCAACGGCGTGCTCCTGGCGCGCAGCGTGACCGTGGGCGCAAACGGCATCGGCTTCCTGTGGGGCGGCGACAACGAGGCCAGCTTTTCCCCGCTCAACGGCTTGCCGACCGTGGTGACCGCAGGCCTCGGCGCTGGCCTGAGCGGAATGCCGCTGTGGACCGCCGACCTGGGCGGGTATCTTGCCACCCCGGACACCCCGAACGCTCGCCTGCTGGAACGCTGGACGGAGTATGCAGCCTTCTCCCCCATCATGGAAGTGATGTCGTCGAAGAACATCGGCCCCTGGGACTTCGATGCGAATGGTCCTGCGGGCTCGCACGAGGCTTTCGACATCTATCGCAAATATGCGGTGCTGCATATGAGCTTGTTCCCTTACCGCTACGCCGCAGCGCAGGAAGCCGCGCACACCGGCATGCCGCCAATGCGCGCGCTGGTGCTCCAGTACCAGGACGATCCGCAGGCGCGCGCGGCGAAGGATGAGTATCTGTTCGGGCCAGACTTCCTGGTCGCACCTGTGATTGATGCGGGCACGCAGCGGGCCGTCTACTTGCCCGCAGGCGATTGGGTGAATTACTGGACGGGCACGCCAATCGCAGGCGGCAAAGTGGTGGTCGCCGATGCGCCGGAGGATGTGATTCCCGTGTGGGTGCGTGCGGGCGCCGTCATTCCCAAAATCCCTGAAGACGTGATGACGCTGGTGCCGCAGTCCGAGAGCGGCAACACCTCGGTAAAATCACTCGACGACCGCCGCGTGTACGAGGTCATTGGGACTGGATCGGGCGATGCAAAGCTTATCGACTTCGAAGGTCGCGCAGTCGTGCGCGCAGGCAAGACGCTGAGGATTTCCGGCAATTCGGCCGCTCGCATTATTGTGCGCTGGCGCTTCGGATCGGCGGCCAGCGCCACAGTGAATGGCGTTCCCATCACCGTGCAGCCCACCCCCGACGGCCCCTCCATTGAGTTCGACCACGGAGCCGAAAGCCTGGTCGCGTGGCAGTAGCCTACGCAGGTCATTGCGGCATGATGCGCTGCAGTCTTGGAGGCTCTTCGCCCAGCCACTTCGGCGTCGCCGCCGTTCCGTCGAAGATCGACGACGTTTTGAAGGGTTCCCACTTTCCTTTCGCAGCGGCCTTGCGCGTGCGGTCCAGCAGAGCAGCTCGATCTGCGTCGGTAAACTTCGGAAACGTGCGGAGCGCAGTGAACGCTTGGTTGAGAATCTTCACCGAGTCGACACCGGCGATCACGACCGATGTCGGCAGCGAGAGAGCATAGTGGAGACACTCGATTGGCGTCACAGTCTTTGACTTCAGGATGATGCCATTCGCCATCGACTTCATGCCCAGGATGCCGACGCCCTCTTCCACCAGCCGCGGCACCACCAGCTTTCCAAACGAGCGGAAGTGGGCATCCATCACGTTCAGCGGCATCTGCACCGTGTCGAAGTGAAAGCCATTCTCCCGGGCTACGTCGAGCATGTAGAGATGAATGTGCGGATCCTTGTGGCCGGTGAATCCGATGAAGCGAATCTTGCCCGCTTTGCGCGCCTCCAGCATTGCCACGTGCGCACCGTCTTCGTCGAAGATGCGGTTGGGGTCTTCGAACCGCAGCACTTCATGGTGCTGTACCAGGTCGATGGTGTCCGTCTGCAGCCGCAGCAGCGACTGCTCAATCTGGCTCGCAGCTTCCTTTTTGGACCGGCCGTCAATCTTGGTCATCAGGAACGCCTTCTTCCGGTAGCCGTCCCGCAACGCCTTGCCCATACGCAGTTCGGAGAGGCCGTTGAAGTAGTCCCACGAATTGTCGAGGAAGTTGAAGCCGCGGTCCAGCGCAGTGCGGATCAGGCGCACGGCCAGTTCCACGGAGACGGTGGGCAGGCCAAGGTGCCAGCCGCCGAGCCCAATGGCGGACACCTTTTCTCCGGTCTTTCCGAGCGTGCGATAGGGAACTTCGAAGGTGGACATTTGGAGTTGGATGCGGGAAAGCGGACGGAGTTAGCCAGGCTCCGCTCCGTCCAGAGCATGCCGGTCTCGGCTAGATGGAGAAGCCGACTTGACGGTTCAGGAGTGGACTATCGCCTGTTCAGGCCCAGCAGGCTTAGGAAGAAGCTGGCGAAGATCGCCTCGACGCCCAACAGGCAGAGCGTGGCTGAGGGCAGCGTCAATCGCAACATACGCGTCGGCGACAGATCGCCGAAGCCCGCGGCGTGCCATAAGAACATCGCATATACCAAAATCCACGCGCCCAGCAGCAACAGCGCGCAGCCGAACAGCAACCCCGTCTCCAGCGTGATGTACTTGAACAGGCGTTCGAACGCGGGGTTTGGCGGCAGAAATCCCTCCTGCGTTCCAAACACCTTCGCCGACACCGCAAACACCGTAATGTGCGCCCCCATCAGCACCAGGCCCAGCGCGTAGGTCAGCGTGTCCACATCGAGCGTGAACGCCCGCTCGCCGAAGTGCAGTGTCAGCGGCCCGGGCAGCAGCATGGCCGAGGCCAGCAGGCCCACCAGCAGCACAGCAATACCGGGATAGAAGAAAAGCCAGCGCGGACTGTATAGCAGCAGGAAGCGCAGATGGCGCCAGCCGTCACGCCACGAGCGCAGATGCGGCGGGCGCGAGCGGCCATCGGGCGACAGCGTCGTCGGCACCTCCGTCATGCGCAGGCCGGCGAGCGACGCCTTCACCACCATCTCCGACGCGAACTCCATGCCCGTCGTGCGCAGGTTCAGCTTCAGGATAGCGTCGCGGCGAAACGCGCGCAGCCCGCAGTGAAAGTCGCGCACCGGGATGCGGAAGAAGATGCGCCCCGCAGCCGAGAGCACCGGGTTGCCGAGGTACTTGTGCAGCGGCGGCATCGCGCCTGGCTCAATGCCGCCGGCAAAGCGGTTGCCCATCACTAGGTCGTAGCCCTCGTCCAGCTTGGGCAGAAAGCGCGGCAGGTGTTCGAAGTGGTAGCTGGCATCGGCGTCGGCCATCATCACATACTTGCCGCGCGCCGCCTCGATGCCGGCGATCAGCGCCGCGCCATACCCCCGAGTCGACACGTTGACCACGCGAGCACCCTCGGCTGCGGCAATCTCCAGCGATCCATCGACCGACCCATTGTCCGCCACCACAACTTCGCCGCGCAGGCCGGAATCATGGATCGCCTTCGCAGCCTGACGAACGCAAATGGCGAGAGTCTCCGCCTCATTCAGGCACGGCATCAGGATCGTGAGGTCGAGATCAGGCATGGGGAGATGGTAGCAAAGTTGCGGGTTGCAGGTTGTTAGATATCAATTAGTTGCCGATGGTGGCCCCGGATGACCCGTGAGCGCTTTGACTGGCCACGGCCTTACCTAGCACTGAGGTTGAGCGGCAGCGCGTAGAACGTAGTCTCGTCCAGCTGGCGCCAGTTATGGAAGAAGGGATCGGCGTCGCTGACACGGATGAGGTCGAAGTCGCCCACCAGGACCTTGGCTCCCTGCCCGCGGACGACCTCGACCGCCTGATCCCGATTGGGCAGATCGGCGAGGAAAGGATAGACCGGAGCGTCCTTGTCGTAGATCTCGGTTAGCACGCGCACTCCCGCCAGCCGCGCCCAATAAGGATCGAAGAGGCAGGCAGTCGATCCAACGCACGCAACGGTATCCCCGGGACGCACCCCCATATCGTTCAACGCGTCGGCCACATGCCCTATCTTCGCGCTGCGCCAGCCGTACGGATAGCCCGCGGCGGAGAGCTGCCTGCGGTCCTCAAGCACCGTCGTCAGCGATTCACCCACAGCCAGCAGTGCAAGCAGAAGAATCATTGCCGAAGCGATCGGCTTCAAGTTTGCAGCGGGGGCCGGCGGCACGCGCAGCGTGGCAAACAGCGTCACAATGATCGTCAGATACGCGACCGCAACGTAGCGCTCTTCCGTATTGACGACCCCGTAGATGCCCCAGATCGACACGCCGAGCAGCAGCGGCACGATCCAGAACGCGTTCGCGCCGGGCTTCCATTCGAGCGTGAAGCGCGCGCCAAGCACCAGCAGCAGCGCCAGCAGGATCAGCGCCTCCGGATGGTTGAACAGGTACTTAACCACCAGCACGCAGTTGCGTATCGCGCGTGGAATCTCACGGCGCAGATCGAAGTGCGTCTTCACCCCATCGTTCCAGTAAGTGGCGTCGAACCAGTCCGGATAGGTCCCGTAGGGCAGCTCGGCGTAACTGAGAATCTGCGGAGAGTGCAGCAACTCGCGCTCCGGGTGCTTCAGGTGTACTTCAGCCGAGCCGAACTCCGAAGTCATATACGGCTGCAGGTGCATCTTCTCCGTGCCGCCGACGTACCACGCATAGTTCAGTGAGCCGGAGTCGCCGAAATCGAGCCGCCCATGCTGCCGCGACAGCGCGGCGACGTATGGCCCGGCAACCACAGCGAAGCATACGAAAGCCACCAGCGCAGCAGGAAGCACGCGCGCAGGTTGATGCTTCAGCCACAGCCACCGAAACACGACCAGCGCGGCGATGCAGAGAAACGCGACGACGAACGCGAAGGACTTTGTCAGATAACCGCAGCCAAGCGAGAGCCCCATCAGCCCCGCGTAGCGCAAACGGCCCGTCTCCAGATGCCGCAGCAGCGCCGCCAGCGCGAAGAACAGAAACGCCTGCAGCAGCGCATCCGGCCGTACCTTGCCCAGCGAAAGCTCCCTCTGGCTCGCGATCACCAGCAGCGCCAAACCAAGGTATCGCAAAGCATAGCGGTCCAGCAGATAACTCGAGCCCCGAACCCCGAACCCCGAACCCGATACCGCATCCGCAAACCAGACAATCGCGAGCATCCCCAGCAGGAATATCCCGAAGTTGACGAAGTAGTATGCGCGCAACTCGCTCGCCAGCGTCGCGCGGAACAGCATGTGACCCAGCGACAGAAAAGCCGGATACATGGGATGCCAGTAGCTGTTGACGACGCCCGCCCACTGGTGCGCGCGCAGATAATCCCCGATGTCCATATAGGCCACGGCGTCGCCGTCCAGTTGATAGTTGTCGTAGAGCGCATAGCCGAAGGTGACCAGCGCGGCCAGCACGCAGTAAAAGGGGAAGAAGCGCCGGAGCAGTGTGGAGATAGGAGAAGCGTCTTCGCGAGCGATGCTGCGCGGGCCCGGGTCGGCCTGAGCGGGGTTCACCTGCGATGCTGCTTCCATCCGTTGATTATCGCAGAGGCATCGGCGCGATTGCGGTAGTTGATTCTTGTTACCTTGCACTCCCCTCTGTCTGAGTGCGATCGAGAAACTATGTAGCTTCCAAAGTCTGGTACAGGAAAGATAAAGAGGGTTATGATTGCGCTCTACTTTAACTGGTGAATTAGAGTTGACCAGTATTCAAACGGAGGAAGGTTATGTCGATCAAGTCAGTTCTCAGCGCGGGAACGGCGGTCTTATTTCTGGCGAGCGTATCTTCTGTCTACCCGCAGCAGGACAATCAACGGCCGGCGCAGCAGCATGACCAAGCCGCACCGGCGCAGGGCCAGTCGACGCGCGGGCTACAGCAACCGTCACAGGCGCAGCATGCACCGGCAGCCGCACCAGCGCAGGGTTCGTCGACGCGCGGGCTACAGTCACCGTCCCAGGCGCAGCATGCGCCGGCAGCGGCACCGCAACAGGGAGGACAGTCAACCCGGGGACTCCAGCCGCAGGGACAGTCGACGCGCGGTCCACAGTCGACGGCCAGGCCTGCTCCCACCTCGCAGCGGCAAACCTACGGCGGCGTCTATCAAGGCGGCGTAAAATCCAGCGCGCCGACCAATGGAGGCGTCCATCCCAGCGGAGTTCCGCAACACCAGGGGCAGGTGCGCAGCGGCTTCCTGCAGTCGCGCGCCACCTCGTGGAATACGGAACATCGCACATGGCAACAACGCGGCGGCTACAACGGTTATCGCGTTCCGGACGATCGCTTCCGGCTCTACTTCGGCGCAGGCCACTTCTTCCACATCGGCAGCCTTCCGCTGCTTTTTGTCGGCGGCTATCCGCGCTTTCAATACGACGGCTACTGGGTTACGCTAATGGACCCCTGGCCCGAGACGTGGCCGCCGCTGTGGTACGAGGCTGACGACGTGTATATCGATTGGGGCGGAGACGGCTACTACCTGTACGACAATAATTACCCCGGCATCGGCATCGCCGTCACGATCTCGTTCTAGCCGGAAACGCCAGCCAAGAAGCTCTGCATCAACCGAAGGCCCCACATCTGCGACACGAGATGTGGGGCTTCCAGCAGGTTTTCATTTTCCGTCTTGACCTGTCGGCCGGGTTGGATCATCTTGGTGCGATGAAGACGTTGGCCGGCACGCGTGTTGCGGCTGTCTTGACCTCGCTGGCCCTGCTCACCCTGGGACCGGCTCACCGGACGCGGCCCGAGAGCCGAATGGACCGCCTGCCCCGGCTGACCGTGTGGGCGTGGGAGCGGCGCGAAGACCTGCGCGCGATCGACCCGGCGACGACGGCTGTCGCATGGCTGGATCGCACGGTGGTGCTGGACGGACGCGGTTTGATGGTTGAGCCGCGCAGGCAGGCGTTGCTGTTGCCGGCGTCCTCAGGCCTGGTGCGGATCGCCGTAGTGCGCGTGGAAACCGGT
>Ga0302157_10002947_pt1 | contig 19457 bp, 11 predicted proteins | sample I_Bog_N3_3_FD_193502 | JGI IMG/M metagenome (GOLD analysis project Ga0302157, IMG submission 193502) | Peat permafrost microbial communities from Stordalen Mire near Abisko, Sweden - I_Bog_N3_3 | ecosystem: Environmental > Terrestrial > Soil > Wetlands > Peat | place: Sweden: Abisko, Stordalen... | reverse complement strand
AAAGCAAGACCTGCTGCCGCGCTGAAAATAGAACCGCGATTAAGTCGCAACCTCTGAGCGAACGGGGCCCCGAACGTCTTTCAGTTCGGGGGTGGTGAGCCGAAGAATCTGCGGTCGTTTTTCGACGTACTTTAGACTCACCACACTAGTAGCTGGCGGAGTTCACCTGCGCCTCTGTAACATCCCTGGAACTCTGGCTGCCGAAGCTGCGAAACTCGCGAACCTTCCGCAGCGAATATGCAGCCGAGCTGCGTGCAATGCGGAGCCGGAAGCAATCCAGCCCATTCACATCCTCGGCCCAGATTGCCGGGCGCGCATCCGGCCTGGCCGTGGCGATTTCGATATTGCTGAATTCGAGATTGCGTGCATGGCGAAGGAAGAATCCCGTGGCGGGCAGCGTTCCGAACATACTGGCTTCAGGATAGCCGCGTTCGTTCTCCGGAGGCTCGAGAGCGGCCCACGCGGAAGAACCTCCGCCGAGTTGGTGCAGGTAGACGTCGCTGATCTTCACGTCTTCGATCAGCGATCCAGGAATGCCGCTGATGATCGAGGGATACTCCGCCGCGGCGTCGGAACTGGTCACGTTCGAGATGAGAATGCGCCGGAGAGCGCCGGGTTGAGCGCCCGCCGGTCCCCGCATCCGGCTGCCCATGCGAAGAAAAATCGGCGAGTGCACCAGGCCGCGCATCGAGAGATTGGTCACGGTGATGTCTTCAATCGTTCCTCCGTCCACCGTCTCCAGGGCAAGGCCCCGGCACTGATCGAAGATACAATTCGAAATCGCAATGTTCTTGAAGCCGCCATTGGATTCAGTGCCGCACTTGATGCGGCCGCAGGCCTTCCGCACCTGCGAATAGGTGGCCGGCTTCCACGCTCCGCTCAACATGCTGCCGTACTCGTAGGCGCCGGTGACGTAACAATTTGAGATCGTCACGTTCTCGGTGGCGCGCGCATAGCCCAGGGCGAAGGAGCTCTTCGGACAGATGGCATCGTCCCAGGGAGAGTTGACGGCGCAGTTGGAAACCCGCACGTTGCGGCAGCAGTCGATGTCGATGCCGTCGCGATTGGTGTCGATCGTCAGGCCGTCAAGGACGGCATTGTCGACGCCCGTGAGCAGAATGGCGAAGTGGCCGCCCATCTTGATGGAGATCTCGCGGATGGTTGCGTTGCGGCAGTTCTTCAGAGCGATGGATTTATTGCCGGCGCCGGGGCTCTCCGCGCGCGGCAGGCTGTCGGAATCGCCCCGGCTCAATCCCTTGCCCCAGATGAGGCCAGGACCGCTGATGGATATGTCCTCAAGACCTTCGCCATAGATCAGGCTGTTGGCCCAGTGGTTATGCCCGAAGTCCTGATAAGCCTCCCAAGGCTGCGGCGGCCCGGCACGGTCGTAGCCGCCTGTTGTGCTTCCGGCATCGGGCGCTTCCGCTGCGAGGATCGTCGCGCCGTGCTCAAGATACAGGCCGACATGGCTCTTGAGCCGGATGGTATAGCAGGTGTAAGTCCCCGCGGGAAACCAGACCGTGCCGCCGCCCTGAGCCGCCGCGGTTTCAATCGCACGATTGACGGCAGGCGTGTCGATCGTTGAGCCATCGCCGCTGGCGCCGAAATTGCGGACGTTGATCCAGCCAGGCGACGGCTTGCTTGCCGGTCCGTCCGGAGGCTGCTGTTGCGGCTCCTGCGCTGCCAGACCAGCGGGAAGTGCGGCTGCCAGGCCTCCAATTGCATTTTGAAGAAAGTCTCTGCGGATCAAGGCGCTTCTCCCCAACTTCTTGGTTCTCTTTGATTCTCATTGCTTCGCAGCCCTCTCGTGCGGCGCGACAATTTGAGTATCGTGTATCTGCTGCATGATCTCAATCAAAAAGCAGTTGCTGAGCGGCAGGGCAGGCGGGCTTTCGCGGGAAGCAGGGACCGGGAGTCGAAGAACAGAAAGACCCTGGCCAAAGGTAAGGTCCTCTCCCGGACGCCAGAGAGAGTCCCGACGGCCAAAGGCTCATGCCCGCATCTCGTGCCGCGGAAAGTCATTTGATCCGGGAATGGGCGCGCCGCCTGGCTGACCCGACTAAGAGGCAGCCGGGGAGCGCGCGGCAAGCGCTCCCCGGCTTCGGATTGGTTGTTAGTTGGCCTTCACGAGAAAGCTCTGCGAGACTAGCGGGGCGGCGGAGTAGACGCTGCTGCCGGTCTGCGTTGCGTGAATCACGCAGGTGCCCGTGGTAAGCATCGTGGCCGTGGTTCCCGTCACAGAGCAGACTGTGCCCGTAGCTGATGCGAAGGCGACCGTCAGCCCGGAGCTGGCAGTGGCCGATAGAGTTACCTTTGCCCCGACGATCTGGCTTGCGATGGCCGGGAAGTTGATGGTTTGCGGAGCCAGATGGACGACCACGTTCTGCTGCACCAGGGTTGCGGCGGAGTAGTCGGCGTTGCCCGCCTGCGTGGCTTGCAGAATGCAGGTTCCGGGGAGGAGCAGCGAGGCCTTGCCGCTGGCCACTGTGCAGATGGATGGCGTGGTGGAGGCGAAGCTGACCGTCAGGCCGGAGGTGGCTGTAGCGCTCAGCGTCAGTTGCGTGAGGGCATATTGCGTGCCGGTGATGGCGGGGAAGCTGATCGTCTGCGGATTGATGTGCACCACGAAGCTCTGCGAGACCAGTGGGGCGGGAGTGTAAGCGCTGTTGCCGGCTTGCGTGGCATGGATCACGCAGGTGCCGGTGGCAATCAGCGAGGCGGTGGTTCCCGCCACCGTGCAGACTGAACTGGTAGCCGAGGCGAAGCTGACGGCGAGGCCGGAGCTGGCCGTGGCCGACAAAGGCACTTGGCCCAGGATGTACTCGGTGGCGGTGATGGCCGGGAAAGTGATGGTCTGAGCGTTGAGGTGCACGGTGACGTTCTGCTGGACGAAGACCGCTGGAGCCCAGGTTGCGCTGCCGGCCTGGGTAGCGCGGATGATGCAGGTTCCCTGCGTCAGCAGCGAGGCGGTGGCGCCGGCGACGGTACAGACGGAGGGCGTTTGGGAGGTGAAGGTGACCGGCAGGCCGGAGCTGGCCGTGGCCGACAGGGTCAGCTGCGTTCCCGCATAGTGAGTGCCGGCGATGGCCGGGAAGTTGATGGTCTGCGCGGCGATTTTGATGGTGATGCTTTGGGTGGCCTGCGGGGCGGCGGCGTAGGTTGCGTTGCCGAGCTGATTGGCGGCCACCACCACAGTGCCAGCGCCGGTGATGGTGAGCGCGCTGCCGGCCAGCGTGGCCGGGCCGGAGAGGATGCTGAAGGTGACTGAATTGCCCGAGCCTCCGCCGGTTGCGCTCAGCGTGTAAGCCAGGCCCGCGCTGTAGTTGGCCGATGAGGGCAGGCTGTCGGTGAAGGTGATGGCTTGCGGGATCAGGCCCGTGCCGGTGACCGAAACGTATTGGACGGCATAGCCCGGTGCGTAGAGGGAGTTATCCACCAGTGCGACCGCGCTGATCAGCGGCCCCAAACTAAGGGGCGCAAAACCGACCGCGAAGTTACAGCTTGCTCCGGCCTCCAGCGAGCCGCCCGAATAGCAATCGTCCTTGGCCGGGTGGTCCTGAGGGAAGTTCTCCGGATAGCCGATTGCCAGGAAGTCCAGCGTGGCATTGCCGGAATTCTCGACGGTCACCGTTTGTGGGCTGTCGCTGCTGGTCGAGCCCTCGGCTGTCGCGGCAAAAGTCAGGTCCGGCCCAAGCCATCTGTTCATAAATGCCACGTTTGCGCCGTCCTCGACCGTGTAGTAGATGTTTCCCGATCCATCCAGGGCTACCGACTGGATTCCGCTCACATTGCCGGCCAGTGTCTTGACCGTGGCATAGTTGCTGGAGGCCAGAATCTCTTGCAGCCCGAACATTGAAGTTGCATAGATGTTGTCATTCCCGTCCAGGGCAATGCCTTTGGGATACCAGATGTCGAGGCTGTTGTTCAATACTTTCAGGGTGGAATAGTCTGGCGCCGGAATCTCACCGACGAAGTGGTCTTGATCATCGGAGACAAAGACATTGCCGTTCAGGTCCACCGCAATGCCAATGGCAAAGGTAATGGTGGGGGCCAGGTCTTTGATGGTGCTGTAGCCGCTGGCCGCCGTAAGCTCGTAGACATTCCCGTAATCATAAGCGGCGACAAAGACATTGCCGTTTACGTCCAACGCGATGCCCCTGAGGTCGTAGTAGCCCGCGGCGCCGGACAGTTCGTTGATGGTCTGGTAGCCGCCTGCCGCCGGAATCTCAAAGACGCCGGGGTTTGCGCCAGTTTCGGTGACAAAGAGATTGCCGGCTCCGTCGATTGCCACGCTGTAGGGGCCAGTGCCTGCCGGCAAGGCCGTAACGGACCCGGACGGCGCAATCTTGCTCAACAATAAGTTGGCCGGATCGGCGACGTAGAGATTGCCGCCGGCATCCACCGCCAGGCCCGTGGGATTGGCGAAGCCGCTGCCTATGCCGGCGAGCCAGCCTGCGGCCGGAAAGATCGCCTGCGGTCCCACACCCGTACCGTAGACATAATTGGTGGCGAGCAGGTTTGCGGAGTTACCGTAAAGTTCCACCGCGCCGTAGCGGGGTCCCCAGGTGGCCGGAGTAAGGGTCACATCCACCGTGCAGATATTCCCGGCACTGTAGCTATGGCTGGTTCCGTTGGTGGTGCAGGTTCCCGTCTTGGCATCGGCAAAGTCCAGCCCGGCCGAGCCCTGGGTGACCACAACCGGAGCAGCGATTTCGCCCGCGGAGTCGAAGGTATAACCCAGGGTAATCGTCCCGGTGGCGCTGTTCACATTGGCCGCGCCAAGGTTGAAGCTGGGGCCGGAGCTGGAGAATGAGATCTCTCTTACGCTGCTTAAATCGGCGACATAGACGTTGCCGGCGGCGTCCAGCGCTATGCCTTGAGCTTGCTCGATATCGCTTTTTAAACCGCTGCCCAGCGGGATGAGGGTGGGCGAGACCGGGATGCTCCCGCTGAACGCGAGAATTTCGATCACTTGGTCACTGCTGCCATCGGCCACATAGACGTCACCGCTGGAGTCCACTGCCACGCCTTCGGGGTAAGGAAAATTTCCGGCGGCCAGCGTTCGGATGGTGGGCGAGGCCGGGATGCTGCCACCGACCGCCTCGACTTCCTTCACCGCGTGGTTTTCGGTATCGGCGATATAGGCGTTGCCGTGGGAGTCGACCGCCACGCCCCTGGGATCAAAGAACCCGCCGGCCACCGTGTTGACACATGCGGCCAAGGCGCAGCCAACCGGAATCTCCTTGAGCAGAGCGGTATCGTCGCCGGCGATGTCGTCGATGACATAGACGTTGCCGGCCGCATCCAGCGCGACCCCGACGGGAAAGACAAAGCCGCCCCCCAGCGGCGCTACGCAGGCGGAAGTGGCGCAGCCGGGCGGGATCTTCTTCACCGCGGCGTTGAAGGAATCAGCGACATAGACGTTGCCGGAGGAGTCGACTGCCAGGCCAATGGGGTAGTCGAAACCTCCGCCCAGCGTGAGGATGGTGGGCGAGGGGGGGATGACGCCGTTGACCGCGACTATCTCTTCCACCGTGGTAGCGCCATTCAAGGAGACATAAACATTACCGCTCGCGTCCACCGCGATGCCAACGGAGTTGTCGAACCATCCGCCCAGGTTGGCCTGCACCCAACTGAAATGGGCGGTTTGCGCGGCAGCGGCGGAGCAGAAAACAACGCTCAGGAGCGCCAGCGTCATGGCAAGGCCCATTCTCTCAGCGGCCTTGCGGAGGAACCTGGTTTGAGCAGAGGCCAGGGCGCGGTTGCCGTGGCGCAGCATTTGAATCTCGATCATCGAAATTCCCCTTTCCTCACAGGCCCCGCGCGAAAGGCGGCGGAGCGGAGACAACCGTTAAAACGCGCCGAGCGGCGAGGGAGGGCGCGCGGCAGGAAACCCGCTCCAGGGGAATGGGGGCGGGATCGGCAAAGATGGCTGCAAGGCATTGCGGCCCGCGTCGCCCGGAGGCGGCCTCAAACGCCGGAGCACGCATATATAGTCGCGGCGATTTGGGAACCGAAATAGCCTCGTTCGCCAATCGCCAACCATTCTACATGGCGCGATGCGCCTCCTGTACAAGATAAATATGGTCTTTCATACGGCAATCAGCCGGCCGGAGGACAGGGATTTGGGCGCGGCTCAAGCCGGGAAGGCTGATTTCCAAGAGCTCGTGGAGGGGTTTGTGCCGGGGCTGAAACCCCGGCCTGCTCGGCTGCCGCCGACGGCGTTTCTTTGCGCGCCTCGCCCTTTTCGGTCAGCACCTTGTCGGCATTGTCTTCCAGGGCCTGGGCTTCCGGCAGGAAAGTCAGCGCCTTCTGAATCTCCGGGTCCAGCCGGCGCGGGTGCGCAGGCCTTCGATTTGTTCTCCGCCTCCCTGACCGGCCCTGAAGCAAGCCGGGGAGCGCGTATTCAGCGCTCCCCGGTCTCCAGTTGGTTGTCAGTGGGCCGTCACCTTGAAGCTCTGCGAGACCAGCGGGGCTGCTGAGTAGGTGGCGTTGCCGGCTTGCGTGGCGTGGAAGACGCAGGTGCCGGCGGTGAGCATCGTTGCCGTGGTTCCCGACACAGAACAGACCGTGCCGGTGGCCGAGGCAAAGCTGACTGTCAGGTTGGAGCTGGCCGTTGCAGAGAGTGTCACGTTGGCCCCTACAATCTGGCTGGCGATATTCGGGAAGTTGATGGTCTGCGGCGCCAGATGCACGACCACGTTCTGCTGGACCAGCGTCGCAGGGGAGTAGTCGGCGTTGCCCGCCTGCGTGGCTTGCAGGATGCAGGTTCCGGCGATGAGCAGCGAGGCCTTGCCGCTTGCCACGGTGCAGATGGTGGGGGTGGTGGAAGCGAAGCTGACCGGCAGGCCGGAGGTGGCCGTGGCGCTCAGCGTCAGTTGCGTGGCAGCGTACTGCGTGCCGGTGATGGTTGGGAAGCTGATCGTCTGCGGATTGATGTGCACCACAAAGCTCTGAGAGACCAGTGGGGCGGGAGTGTAAGCGCTGTTGCCGGCTTGCGTGGCATGAATCACGCAGGTGCCGGTGGCAATCAGCGAGGCGGTGGTTCCCGCCACCGTGCAGACTGAACTGGTGGCCGAGGCGAAGCTGACGGCGATGCCGGAGCTGGCAGTGGCCGACAGGCTCAGCTGGCCCAGGATGTACTGCGTGGCAGTGATGGCCGGGAAGGTAATCGTCTGGCTCGTCAAGTGCACGGTGACGTTCTGCTGGACGAAGACCGCCGGAGCCCAGGTGGCGCTGCCGGCCTGCGTGGCGCGAATGATGCAGGTTCCCTGCGTCAGCAGCGAAGCGGTGGTTCCCGCGACGGTGCAGACGGAGGGCGTTTGGGAGGTGAAGGTGACGGCGAGTCCCGAGCTGGCCGTGGCCGACAGGGTGATCTGCGTTCCGGCATATTGAGTGCCGACGATGGACGGGAAGTTGATGGTCTGCGAGGCGATCTTGATGGTGATGCTCTGCGTCGCCTCTGGCGCGGCGGCATAGGTTGTGTTACCGGCCTGATCGGCGGCGATGACCACCGTGCCCGCGCCGGTGATGGTGAGCTTGCTGCCGGCCAGCGTCGCCGGCCCGGAGACGAGGCTGAAGGTGACCGGATTGCCCGACGCGCCGCCGTTGGCGCTCAGAGTGTATGAGAGGCCGATGCTGTAATTGGCCGAGGCGGGCAGGCTGTCGGTGAAGCCGATGCTTTGCGTGTGCAGGCTCGTGCCGAAAACATCGATCTTCTGGTAGGCGCCCCACTCCGGGTAGAGGGAGTTATCGACCAGCATCACTGCGCCGCCGAGCGATCCCAGCGCCCTGGGCGCGAACGCGACAGTCACCGCGCAACTGCCTCCGGCCGCCACGAAGCCGCCCGTATAGCACTCGTCAATAGCCGCGAAGGTCTCAGGGAAGTGCTCCGGATAGCCGACGGCCAGGAAATACAGCCATTGATTGCCGGTATTGTTCATGGTCACGGTCTGGGTGCTGCTGGTCGAGCCGAGAGCCGTCGCGGGAAAGTCCATGTCGGGCCAAGCCGTGTAATCCAGCCTCGTCACATTGGCGCCGGCGTTGACCGAGTAGTAGACCTTTCCGCCTGGGTCCAGGACGACCGCCTGAATTCCAAGCACATTGTCGGCCAGGGTGTTCACCGTGGTGTAGCCGCCGGAGGCCATGATCTCCTTCAGCGAATTACCTCCAAAATCGGCGACGAATATGTTGCCGTTTCCGTCCAGGGCTATGCCCCAAGGCACATTGAAGGTGCTGTTGAGTACCTTCACGGTGGAATAGCCGGGCGCCGGAATCTCATCCACGGAGCCATGTGAGGCATCGGTGAAGAAGACATTGCCGTTCACGTCCACTGCAACGCCATAGGGCGTTACGCTGCCGGTATGCAAGGGTTTGACGGTGCCATAGTCGTCGGCCGCCGTAATCTCGTAGATAGCCCCACCGAAGTAATCGGCGACGAAGACGTTGCCGTTTCCATCCACCGCCAGGCCGCTGATGTAGTTAAAGGTGAACCCGTTGGCTAACGGCATGGTCGATGTGTAGCCGCCAATCTCCATATACCGGGAGATTGTCGCGGTGCCGACATCTCCGGCAACAAAAAGGTTGCCGCCTCCATCTATCGCGACGGCGTAGGTGCCATTGGCGGTAGAAACAACGGTGGATGTGCCGGACGACTCAATCTCCTTCACCGCGTTATTGGCGACGTCGGCTACGAAGATGTCACCGAAGCCATCCATCGCCAGGCCTGTAGGATTCTTGAAGCCGCCGGCGGCGGAGCTCTGGTATGGGACCGCAAAAGTTGCCAAGGGCGCTATGCCCGTGCCGTAAACATATCCGATGGCCATCACGTCTCCACCAGCGTCCCGCAGCTCCACCGCGCCGTAGCGGGGCCCCCAGGTGGATGGAGTAAAGTACACATCCATCGTGCAGACTTCGTTGGCGACGTAGGTATGGTTGAGTCCGTTGGTGGTGCAGCTTCCTGTCCCGGCGTCAACAAAGTCCGACTCGGATACTCCCCCGGCCAACACGTCCGCGGGCATCATTTTCCCCCCGGTATCGAAGGTGAAGCCCACGGTGATCGTTCCGCTGGAGTCGCCTACGTTGAACGCGCCGAAGTTGCCGGCGGATTGCGCTACCTCGATCACACTCTCGCCGTAGTTATTGGCGACATAAACGCGGCCGCTCGAGTCAACCGCGACGCCTTCGGGGCCGTTGAAGGCGCTGCCCAACTGGATAGGCTGGCTGACGCCCGCCTGGATCTCATACGAAGCGTTGTAGATTGCATCGACGACATAGACGTTCCCACCGCTGTCCACCGCAATGCCTTCAGGATCAATGAAGTCTTCCACGGATAGGATGATGGGTGAGGCCGGGATGCTTCCCGCGACAGCGAAGATCTCTTCCACTTTGCCGAGTCCAGGGTCGGCGACATACACGTTTCCGCTCGAGTCCACCGCAACGCTTGTGGGGGAGCTGAAACCGCTGCCCAGCGTTCTCATACAGGGGGTGGAAATGCAGCCGAGCGGTATCTCCTTCACCTTATGGTTGCCATTGTCGGCGACAAAGACGTTGCCGTTGCCATCCACTGCCACTCCAGTGGGTACAAGGAAACCGGTGCCCAGAGTCTCGACGCAGGCGGAGGTGATGCAGCCGGACGGAATCTCCTTGACCGCGCTATGGCCGGAATCGGCAACGTAGACGTTCCCGCTCGCATCCACCGCCACGCCCCAGGGTCCGCTAAAGCCGCCGCCCAGCGGATTGATGGTGGGCGAGGCCGGGATAACGCCATTGACCGCGACAATCTCTTGCACCAGGCTGCCGCTCATTTCGGAGACGTAAACATTGCCGTGGGAGTCCACCGCCACGCCATAGGGCGCGCCAAGACCGCCGGCCAGCGTGGTTTGGGTCCAACTGAAATGGGCGGTCTGCGCGGCGGCTGCGGAGCAGAAGACAACGCTCAGGAGCGCCAGGGCGGCAAGCGGCAGGGCGCGAGCTGCTGTCCGCGCGGCATTGTGGAGGATGTTTCTTTGAAAGGAGGCCAGGGCACAGTTGCCGTGGCGCGGGATTTGGGTCGCAAACATCGGAATTCCCCTTTCCTTACGGCGCTCCATGGGCAACGCTCCGGAGCGGAGACAGCGGTTGAATGTGCCGGCGGGGCGAGCAGGGCCGAACGCGGCGATAAACCCGCTCCAGGGGAATTGGGGCGGGATCGGCAAAGATGGCGGGGAGGCGCCCTGGCCCGCGTCTTCCGGAGCCGGCCTCGAAGACCGGAAGACGTAATTCTGGTTACAGCGATTTGGGAACTGAAAAAGCTCCGCGCGCCAACCGCCAATCATTCTAAATCGTGGTATGGGCCGCCCTGTCAAGATAAATCTGTTATCTGGTCTGGCGATTCGGAGAGAGTGCGCGAGGACCGGGCGCGGGGCCTGTTCAGTTGCCCGGTGATTGTGTTAGGCTCTCTGCGCTGCAAAAAATCCCATTCCGGAGGAGGGAAAATGAAAAAGGTAGTCATGACGTTTGCCACGGTGGACGCGGCCGGCAAGGCAGACGGCGGATCGGTTGATGTGGAGTTCGGCGTGGATTCAAAATCCACCCCGGCCAATTCCGTAACCAGGTTCAAGTTCGCTCTCACGCCGGCGGCAGCCAGCGCCGGCCCAGCGGAGTTCAGGCTCACCTGGTCCGATTCAAACCAGCTTCAGTCAGTGGTCAACAATATCCTGGCCGCCAACCCGGTGCCATAGAAAACGGGGGCTCACCGCCTGTGACGGGTCCTCCCAGAAGAAAACCGGCCCGCCCCTCGATCTGAGGAGCGGGCCGGTCTGTCGATTGGCCGTTGCGTTAATTCGTCTAGTCCCGCCGGAGTTAACGGGCGGCGACCAGCGGCTTGGTGACGAGCGAGCCGTCGGCGTAGCCTTTGGCGATCTCCGCGATGGGAACAGGGGAGTAGTCGCTGGCGTGGCCGGCCTGGCCGAATTGCGTCATGCGCTGGGCAACCACCTTCTGCATCGCCTCGCGGGCGGGCTTCATATAGTCGCGCGGATCGAACTTCTCCGGCGTCTCCCAGAGAACCTTGCGAATCGCGCCGGTCATGGCCAGCCGGTTGTCGGTGTCCACATTGACCTTGCGGACGCCGTTGCGGATGCCGAGCTGAATCTCCTCGACAGGCACGCCCCAGGTCTCCTTCAGTTTGCCGCCGTACTTGTTCACCACGTCCTGCAAGTCCTTGGGCACCGACGAGCTGCCGTGCATCACCAGGTGGGTGTTGGGCAGGCGCTTGTGAATGGCGATCAGCACATCCATCTTGAGCACCGAGCCGTCGGGCTTCTTCGTAAACTTGTAAGCGCCGTGGCTGGTGCCGATGGCGATGGCCAGCGCGTCCACGCCGGTCAACTCGGCGAACTCGACTGCCTGGTCGGGGTCGGTGATGTGTTCCAGGCCCGTGCCGCCCGCGCCGTGGCCGTCTTCAACGCCGCCTAGCACGCCGATCTCGCCCTCCACGGTGACGCCGCGCTCATGCGCGTAATCGACCACCTTCTTCGTGACCGCGACATTCTCTTCAAAGCTGGCCGGCGTCTTGCCGTCTTCCTTCAGCGAGCCGTCCATCATCACGCTGGTATAGCCCAGCTCGATGGCGCTCTTGCAGGTCTCGAAGCTGTTGCCGTGGTCCTGGTGCATGGCGATGGGAATCTCGGGATTCAACTCGGCCGCGGCCTGAATCAGCTTGAAGAGATAGAGATCCTGGGCGAACTGGCGCGCCCCGCGGCTCGCCTGGATGATGACCGGCGAGCGAGTTTCCTTGGCCGCCGCCATGATGGCCTGGATCTGTTCCATATCGTTGACGTTGAATGCGCCGACGCCGTAACCGCCCTTGGCGGCCTCGTCGAGGAGCTGCCGCATGGAGACTAATGGCATAAGAACTCTCCTGTGTGCCGGATCTGCCGGCGGGTTTGGTTTGTGTCTATCTGATGCAAGCCGCCGGCGCGCTCGGGCCGGTGAGGGCGGGAGATCAGCCGGTCGTTCGGCAGGGTTGCGATCATCCTCATGGTAGCAGAGACGCGCAAGAGAAAAATGTGCGGGGGAGCACAGGCGGCCACGGGATTGGCCCGAAATGGGCGCGGAGATGGGCGAGGAATGGGCGGCCTGTGGAATAATCTGCCGGTGACCTTCGCTTCCCATCACGACTGGTTTCTGCTGGCCTGCGCCGCCGGGACTGTTGTGCTGCTGCTCCTTCTCATTGCCAAAGTCCGGCTGCATCCGGCGCTGGCGCTGGCTGTGGCGGCGCTCGCTCTGGGCGTCGCCTCGGGAATGCCGCTGGCGCAGGTTCCGCTTTCCTTCACCGCCGGGGTCGGCAATCTGCTGGGCCACATCGCCATCGTGCTGGGGCTGGGCGCGGTGCTGGGCCGTCTCCTCGCCGCCTCCGGCGGCGCAATGGCGCTGGGCGGAGCTTTGGTCGAGAACTGCGGAACCAGGGGCCTGCCCTGGGCGCTGATGGGCATGGGCATCCTGGTCGGAATGCCGGTCTTCTTCGAGGTGGGCCTGGTGCTGCTGATGCCCATCGTCGCCGAGGCGGCGCGGCGCAGCGGACGGCCGGCGATTCTGGTAGGGATGCCGCTGCTGGCCGGCCTCTCCATCGTGCATGGAGTGCTGCCGCCCCATCCGGCGGCGATGCTGGCGGTGACGCAGTACCACGCCGACATGGGCCGTACGATTCTGTGGGGACTGGCCGCGGGATTGCCCGCCGCCGCGCTGGCCGGGCCGGGGCTGAGCTGGCTGATGCTTCGCCGCTGGGAGAGGCGCAAGGCAGCCGGCGCGCCTCCAGCCGAAGAAGAGACGCCGCTCTTCGCGGCTGCTCCGGCTGAAATGCCCGCGGAAAAGCCCGTTGCTTTGAAAGGGCACGACTTTAGTCGTGCCGCAAGTGCGACAAGATCGGCGAGGGCTTTAGCCCCTGAGGGATGTATTTCGCCTGGTTCGCCCGAGGCTGCGAGTTCTTCCGCAGCCTCCCTGGCCCCAGACGCACTCCCCTCAGAAGAAACCCGCATACCCCCGCTCCCAATCCTGGAGCCTGGGAATCCATCCAGCTTGGAGGGCATTCCCGCGCCCGCCGGCCCCCTCCGCGCCGCGGCAGCCATTCTCCTCCCCGTCGGGCTGATCTTCCTCGGCAGTTGGGCCGACGCGCTGGCCGCGCCGGGATGCGCCGCGAACCGGATCCTGCACTTCATCGGCAGCGCCGATATCGCCCTGCTGATCGCCGTGCTGGCGGCGCTGCTTACCCTGGGCGGGCACATCCAGACCGGCCGCCATCATGGCCGCGAGCTGCTGCGCAAACTTACCAGCGAGTCCTTTGAACCCATCGCCCAGGTGCTCATGATTCTGGCCGCCGCCGGGGGGCTGAGCGGGATTCTGCGCGACTCCGGAGCCGCGCAGGCCACGGTCGCGCTGGCCCTGGGCGCGCATATGCCGCCTCTTGTTTTGGCTTGGCTCTTGGCCGCGGTGGTCCGCGTCTCCATGGGTTCGGCGACGGTGGCCATGGCCGTGGCCTCGGCGGTGCTCGCGCCCATGGCCGGCCACGCCGGAGTGCGCCCCGAGCTGCTGGTCCTCGCCACCGGCACCGGCTCGCTGATTCTCTCCCATGTCAACGATCCCGGCTTCTGGCTGATCCAGTCCTTCTTCAAACTGGAGTTGAAGGAGACCCTCTCCACCTGGACGGTGCTGGAGACGGTGCTGTCGATAGCTGGGCTGGGCATGACGCTGCTGCTGGCGGCGGCGCTGCGGTAGAGCGGCCCCTTGACAGGAGAACGGCCCCCGCCTAACCTTCCCGTATGGAACTTCAGCTTCCAGAACGTCAGGCGGCGGGACTTGCCAGCCTAGCCACGCGCACCGGACGCAGCGCATCTGATCTGGCGGCGGAGGCTGTGGACCGTCTGCTCGCCCAGGAAGAATGGTTCGATGCCCAGGTGCAGTTGGGAATCGATCAGATCGCCCGCGGCGAATTCCTTGAAGAAGAAGAGATGGACGCCCGCGTGGCGCGAATGATGCGGGCTTGAGACGGCCTTTCTCTACGCACTATTTTCACCATCTTTTACTCACCAAATAACCTGGACGACCAATAATCCATAGGATCACGTCAAAGACACGTGCTCGATATGGATAGCCATTCATTTCAACTTCGGACAGCGCTTTCTCATGCCGAACATATTTGTCCTTCCATACCCTTACAAATTGCTCATAATCTGTTCTGTCTTCCGAAATAGTAGGAGCTTCGGAATCCAGCTTGCACAAGAAAAATAGCGCATTCTGAGCATATTGATCATAGATCGGGACATCATGTGGAGAACACAACCAGATTGCTTTCGATGCAAGAGAAAGAAACTTGCGAGGGTTGCCATTCGCCTTCTCGCATAGGCCCATCAACTCCGTATGTGCCTTGCATATCTCATTCACATTGGTCAATACGCTACTGCTGCCAACCGAACCCGTCCAGCGAAGCACGGCCTCGGTAATTGCCTCACGGTGCTCTTGATCGATTCCACGAAAGACACTATTGCTTCTAAGCCAGTCTTTTAGTGTTCTTATGCTTTTTGCATCGGTCGGATTTCGGATTGCCTTGATAGCATTTTCATCAGCTTCCTTACTTTTTTGTTGATTCAGATTCGCGACGGCCTTCGGCCCAAATGTCTTGATGATGGCATCAAAATCGATCACTCTATCCTCCTTGTGTGTTCTTCCGTACATTCAACCTTAATCTTGATTACACTCCCAGCACCGCCCGCTGCGCCGCAAAAATCTCCTTCAACCCAACCTCCGCCAGATCGACCAGCTCATTGAGCTGCGCACGAGAAAAAGAACCCTTCTCCGCCGTGGCCTGCGTCTCGATCAGGCCGCCGTCGGCTCTCATCACTATATTCATGTCCACCTCGGCCTGGGAATCCTCCTCATAACATAGGTCCAACAGCGCCGCCCCGCCGACGATCCCCACCGAGGTCGCGGCGACAAGTTGATTGAGCGGCGAGTGCTTCAGCGTTCCCGCCTCGACCAGCGCCTTCAGGGCCAGTGCCAGCGCCACCGCCGCGCCCGTAATCGCTGCCGTCCGCGTGCCGCCGTCGGCCTGAATCACGTCGCAATCCAGAATCACCGTCCGCTCGCCCAGCGCCTTCATATCCACCACCGAGCGCAGGCTCCGCCCGATCAGCCGCTGAATCTCGTGCGTCCGCCCGCCGATCTTCCCCCGCTCGCTCTCCCGCGGCGTCCGCGTCACCGTCGAGCGCGGCAGCATCGAGTACTCCGCCGTCACCCACCCGCGCCCCGAGTTCCTCAGCCAGCCGGGAACGCCTTGTTCCACAGTGGCGCAGGTCAGCACGCGGGTATTGCCGAAGGAGACCAGCACCGAGCCTTCGGCGGTCTGGACAAATCCGGGAGCAAGGGTGAGCCGGCGAAGCTCCCGCGGGCTGCGGCCACCGGGACGAAAGAAGGAGGAAGAGGCTGGGAGGGTCATGCAGAGATTGTACGGGAAGCGGCGGCGGAAACCAGCCCTCCCGTCTCGAAGAACCCCGTTCCAGGACGGGAAATCGCCGATTTCTCCGCCCACAACAGGAAAATCTATGGAACTCATTGAAAAATATACATTTGTCTCTCAAGAGCCGCATGGCATCGTTCCATTTCGGGACTTTCTGCCCTTCTGAGCCGCCGAGCTCCGCCGCTGAGATTGGAGACTAAGCTCTTCCCTTATCAGGAACTTACCCAGACTGTTCTGGTTTGGCACACGGCGTGTAATAGAAGAGAACAACCGCCCACAAAAGAGTCAGAAATGGGAAGGGCGGAAAGACAGGGTTTAGGGACTAGGGACTAGGGAATAGGGACTAGGGAATAGGGAACAGGCCGGAGTCGAGTGAATTCGATCCTGACCCCTGATCTCTGACCCCTGACTCTGACCCCTGACGAGAAAGGGAGCGAGCCATGCAACAGCAGACAGCAGAGATGGTTGATTTCACGGAGATCGGGCTGGCGGCAACAGTTCTTGCCGGAACAGGGCAGGCCGAGGCGGGCCTGGCGGGAGCGGGCCAGACCGGAGGCGAGGCCGCGGGCGCGCGCCGGCGGGTCGAGGCGGTGGTGGAGACACTGGCCAACCTGCGCGGCGGGGGCGAAAGCCTGGCCGAGGTGGCGCATGACGCCCGCAACATGGTCACGGCGCTGGGGCTCTATTGCGATCTGCTGGAGGAGCCGGGGGTGCTGACAGCTCCCTTCGTCCACTATGCCGGCGAACTCCGGCTGGTGGCTGCGGCCAGCCGCCGGCTGGTCGAGAAGCTGCTGCTCCTCGATCTCCGTCTGGCGCCGCTGGAAGGCTCCTCGGGGCTGGATGGACTCACCCGTTCGGCCGGATTCGAATCGGCCGGCGGTGAACGCCCCGAGTACGGCCGGTACTGGGACCGGATGCCCGCGCAGCCGATCGCCAATCTGGCCGCGGAGTTGCTGGCCAATCGCAATCTCCTCTCGGCCCTGGCCGGGCCGATGATCGCCGTCACCGTGGATGTCGAGGGCGGCGCTCTGCCGGTGCGGCTCTCCGGCGAGGACCTGACCCGCATTCTGGTAAACCTGGTCAAGAACGCGGCCGAGGCCATGCCGGAGGGAGGACGCATTCAGTTGGGGTTGCACGAACGTCCCGCGAAGAACGGCGCTGCCGGGGCTCTGACGCTCACGGTGGAGGACAACGGGCCGGGCATCCCTCCCAGGGCGCTCGAGGAGATCTTCGAGTCCGGCTTCACCACCCGCTCCGGCGGAGCCGCCGGGCGCGGCGGCTGGCCGGCCTCGCATCGCGGCCTGGGCCTGTCGATTACCCGCTCCATCGTCGAGGCTGCCGGAGGCCGCGTTCATGCCGGCAACCGCGCTCCCGCCGGAGCCCGCTTTGAGATCGAACTGCCCGCCGGCCTCCGCTGAGCGAAGGAAGAGCGCGGCGGAAGGCCGCCGGCAGGGCGGGACGGCGCGGAAAGAGATTCCGCGCGAGCCAGAACCGGGAATCCAGTGTACCCATTTGCGCGTGAGGCGAATACAATGCTCGAAACAGTAGTTACGGCCAGAACCATGGAGTTTACCCCCCAATTCGCGGAGCCGCCGGCGCGCCTGCACCTGCTGGTGGTCGATGCCGATACGGCGGTCCGCTCGGCCTGCGCCGAGATTGCCGCCAGCCTGGGCTACGCGGTCGAGAGCACCGGCGACCTCGGCCAGGCGCGCAGCCAGTTGCGCGGCCGCGCCGCCGACATCCTGCTGGTGAACCTGCCGGCGGGCTCGAATCAGGGCCTGGAGCTGGTCTCCGAGGTCAAGCTCCTCTACCCGCAGACCGCGGTGATTGCCATGACCGCCTCCGGCTCGGTGAACGCCGCCGTCGAGGCGATGCGCTGTGGAGCCTCGGATTACCTGGCCAAGCCCTTCGCCATCGACGAATTATCTACGGTTCTGGACCGCGCCGCCGCCTCGCTGGCCACCGACACGGCTACCCGCCAGTTGCGCGAGCGGCTCCGCCTCTCCCAGGGGCTGGGCGCGATGATCGGCCGCTCCGGAGAGATGGAAAAGCTCTACCGCATCCTCTCCAAGGTCGCGCAGAGCACCCACCCCGTCCTGATTCTGGGCGAGAGCGGCACCGGCAAGGAGCTGGTGGCGCGCACCATCCATGCCTACGGGCCCAACTCGCAAAAGCCCTTCCTGCCGGTCGATTGCGGCTCGCTGGTGCCTACGCTGATCGAGAGCGAGTTGTTCGGCTACGTCAAGGGGGCCTTCACCGGGGCCAACCGCGCCAAGGACGGGTTGCTGGTCTCGGCCGAGGGAGGCACGGTCTTCCTGGACGAGATCGGCGAGCTTTCGCTCGACCTGCAGGCCAAGCTGCTGCGCGCTCTTCAAGAGAAGGAGGTCCGCCCGGTCGGAGCCACCCATCGCATCCCCATCAAGGCGCGCATCGTGGCCGCCACCAACCGCGATCTGGCGGTGATGGTTGAGAAGGGCGCCTTCCGCAAGGATCTCTTTTACCGGCTCAATGTCGTCAATCTGCGTCTGCCCGCCTTGCGCGACCGCCGCGAGGACATACCGCTGCTGGCGGCCCATTTTCTTGACCAGATCAGCCGCGAGCGCTCGACCAAGTTCACCTTGAGCGACGAGGCCCTGCGCACCATGATGCGCCACGACTGGCCGGGCAACGTTCGGGAGCTCGAAAACTCAATAGAAAGGGCCTGCGCGCTCTCCTCCGGCCCCGTGCTGCATCTGGGCGATCTGCCCACGCAGTTGCAGAAGCAGGGCCTGGAGGCACGGCGAATCGCTGCGATTGTCAGCGAGTCTGCCGGGAATCGCTGTGAGTCGAATGTCAAACCGCTGGCGGATCTTGAACGCCAGGCCATCCTTGAGGCCATCCGCGCCCTAAACGGCGACAAGCTGCAGGCCGCCAAGCTGCTCGGCATCGGCAAGACCACGCTCTACCGCAAGCTCAAGGAGTACGGCATCGCCGACCCGCTTCGGGAAGAGTGAGCCTCCGGCCTCAAGCCGGAACCGGCCGCGCCGATAGGACAATTACGGGAAACTTCCAACCGAAAACTTCACGGGGCCCAGGCGGCGGGAAGAGCCGCATGACCCGAAACGCTCCGGCCACGGGACGGCCGGGAGAGATTGCGAGGAGCTGGAAATGTGCATCCTGATGGTGACCGGAATCGAAGGTGCCCGCAACTGCGCCGCCGTGGTGGCCGCGCAACTGGGCATGGAAGTGGAAGTGGCCGAGGGGCGCAAGACCGCGCTGGCGGCGTTGCGCCACCGGGAGTTTCTGGCCGTGGTGCTGGATGAGACCATGGCGGAGTGCGACCCGGCCGCCGCCGAGGCGGTCTGGGGGCGTGCCGGCCTGGCCATCCCCGTGCAGATCAACTTCGCTCTCTCCGGCTCCGCCCGGCTGATCCGCGAGATTCGCGCCGCCCTTCACCGCCGCGAGCGGGAGCAGACGCTGGCCCGGCGCGCCGCCGCCGCCGCCATCGAGATTGAGCTCAAATCCACGGTAGCCGGCCTGCTGCTGCACTCCCAACTGGCTCTGAACGGCAGCGAGATTTCCTCTCCCGCCGCCGAGAGGATGCGCGTGGTGGCCGATCTGGTCGGCAGCCTCCGCCGGCAGTTGGCTTCGCCGCTCACGATGCGCGGCGAGACCGCCGCCTGAACCCCTGCGGTGGAACCAACCGCCCCTTCGACCGGGCGTAGTGCAGGCTTTCGGCTCGTCCCGCGCCAGAAAGAAGGCGCGGGCGCGCTGCGACACCGCCTTCTCACGGCGCGGTTCGAAAGGTTTATTGCGTTGCACGCGCACGCCGGGGCGGACCTTGCCCCGGCGTCTTTTTGGTGCGCCCAGCATGGGCGCACTCTTACGGGTGCAAGTCCCGTCACAAGCAGGTCACAGCGAGTGAAGCGAAGCGCAACTGCATGAGGGCGACCGAGTGTGGGGAGGAAGCGTGAAGCGAAGCTGC
>Ga0302157_10002946_pt1 | contig 19458 bp, 11 predicted proteins | sample I_Bog_N3_3_FD_193502 | JGI IMG/M metagenome (GOLD analysis project Ga0302157, IMG submission 193502) | Peat permafrost microbial communities from Stordalen Mire near Abisko, Sweden - I_Bog_N3_3 | ecosystem: Environmental > Terrestrial > Soil > Wetlands > Peat | place: Sweden: Abisko, Stordalen... | reverse complement strand
ATCGAGAAGCTGGACCGGTTCGTTGTAGAGCACCTCGCGCAGGATGGCGTTGATCGACTTGCGCTTGGCGAACCACTGCCGCCGCAGGCGTGTCAGCGCCTTGGTCGCCGTCGTCTTGTCGAGGGGAACAAAGCGCGTCACCCAGCGATAGGCGAAATCCTGATGATTGAGGGCGTCGAGGAGTCCCGGCCTGGTCGTGCCGGGGAAACCAAGGATGGTGAGCGTGCGCAGATGCGTCTCGCCCAGCATCGGCTCCAGCCCACCGGTCAGCGGGGTATCGACCAGCACGCCGTCGAGATACATCGGCGTTTCCGGCACGGCGACCGGATGACGTTTGCTCGAAATCGTCCCATGCAGGAAGGTCAGAGTCTCGGCATCGTCAAGGGCGCGGATCTCGGGCAGGAAACCAGACAACAGATCCAGAACCCTGTCGGTTTCTTGCCCAAACCCGGCAAGCTCCCTGTGCCAGTCACGGACAGTTTCAGTCCCCTCCCCCTTCCGGTCACGGTCCAGAAGGGCGTTCTCGGTACGGGCCTGAACGTCCGGCGGCGGCAGGAACAGCAGCGTCAAATGATAGCGGCTCTCGAAGTGGGCCACCTTGCCTTCAAAGGCGGCGCGCCGTTCCTCATCGACCAGCCACGAAGCGGCATCGGGAAATTCCGAGCGGGGATAATGCTGCGCTTCGAGACGTTCGGCGTCGAAGAACAGCGCCCAACCGGAGCCGAGACGCCGCAGCGCATTGTTGGCGCGGGCACACAGGCCCACCAGTTCGGCCTCGGTCGCGCTTTCGAGATCGGGACCACGAAAATGAAATGTGCGCTGGAAAGAACCGTCCTTGTTAAGGACGATGCCCGGCGCAATCAGCGCCACCCACGGCAAGAGGTCGGCCAGCCGGTCGGGCCGTCCGCGATATTCGGCGAGATTCAGCATGTCCAAGTCCCCTTCTGACGCAGATGGCGGACCAAGACGGCCAGGAAATCCGGGTCACGTTTGGCGGCGAACACCGCGAGGCTGTGACCGATCAGAAACAACCCGAATCCGGCGATCCATTGCTGGAGGCCGAGACCGATGGCTGCCGACAAGGTGCCGTTGAGAATGGCGACGGAGCGCGGAGCGCCACCGAGCAGGATCGGCTCGGTCAGCGCCCGGTGCAGCGGGGCCTCGAAGCCAGCGATGTGTTGATCGCCCGCCATCACAGTAGCGCCCCGCCGCCAAACGAAAAGAACGACAGGAAGAAGCTCGACGCCGCGAAGGCGATGGAGAGGCCGAAGACGATCTGGATCAGTCGGCGGAAACCGCCCGAACTCTCACCGAAGGCCAAGGTCAGGCCGGTGGTAATGATGATGATCACCGCGACGATCTTGGCCACCGGCCCTTGGACCGAATCCAGGATTTGTTGCAGCGGCTGCTCCCACGGCATCCCCGACCCAGAGGCATAGGCCGGGGCGGTGATCAGGAACGTGAAAGCGGCGGATGATAAAAAACGAAGCTTGTTCATGGTGTGGCCTTTCAGAGGATTTGCTGCTGGGAGAGAGAAAGCGTGCTGACCCTGTAATCGCCGTTGCCGTCGAGGCCCGTGACCTCGGCAATGGTTTCGACGCGGCGGTCGGAACCGCGCCCGGCGATGAAGACGACCAGATCGATGGCCTCGGCGATCAGGCGGCGCGGAATGATGGCGACGCCCTCCTGCACGAGCTGCTCGATGCGGTAGAGCGCCGAGGGCGCGGAATTGGCGTGGACGGTGGCGATGCCGCCGGGATGGCCGGTGTTCCAGGCTTTCAGCATGTCGAGCGCCTCAAGCCCACGCACCTCGCCGACGATGATGCGGTCGGGACGCAGGCGCAGGGTCGAGCGGACCAGATCGGCCATGCTGACGACACCCGGCTTCGTCCGGAGCGCCACGCAATCCTTGGCGGCGCATTGCAGTTCGCGGGTATCCTCAATCAGGATCACCCGATCGTCGCTTTCGGCGATTTCGGCGAGCAACGCATTGGCCAGCGTGGTCTTGCCCGACGAGGTACCTCCGGCGACCAGGATGTTGCGCCGTGCGCGGACGGCCCGTTTCAAGGCATCCGCCTGGATGGGAACCATGATCCGGTCACGGACATAGTCGGCGAGCGTGTAGATCTTGGCCGCCGGTTTGCGGATGGCGAAGCATGGCCCGCGTGTCACCGGCGGCAACAGGCCCTCGAAGCGTTCGCCGGAAGGCAACTCCGCACTGATGATCGGGTTGTCGGCGTGGGCCTCGGCACGAACAGCCGCCCGAGAAACACGCCCGAGGCGCGCAACAGTCCGGCGCCCTTGATCTCCCGTTCCGTCGCCCAACGCGACGAGCCATAGGTCGTCACCAGCCGATTCTGCCGCGCTCGCCACAGCGACCCGATGATCGCCGCGCCGCACCCCATGAATCCGCTGGCCCCAGCCAACATCCCGGCCTTGTTGAAGACCTGCGGCGCATAGGCGTCGTACCAGTACCACCAGGGGAATAACTGCCAGGGTCGATACACCGGCCATCCGAACACCACCAGCCACGGCGGCCCGAGTTGCGGCTGGTATCCAAGCATGGCGGCGCACCACTGGGTGGCAGCCCAAACGCCGAGAATGACGATGGCGAAAACGACGAGGATCTGGCCGATCAGAAGTTTTGTGGGGGTCATGGGGTGCGCTCCGTTTGATCGAGATAAACGGAACGAGCATCATGCAAACTGGCGGAAACGCTTATGGCCTTTATGTACGACAAAACACGATAAAAATTTGCGATTATGAGGAATATCTCAGTCGCATGCCTCCATCTGAGAGACAAGTTCTTGCCAAGAACTCCGACGTGTCTTGTAGTTGGGCAAGCTGCTGCAATCCAAGGCACGACGCACGCCTATTTCGCGGATGACAGAGTCGCAATGATTTTCATGTATGCGCATACGCCCATCTCGTAGCGCGAGATACAGTGCGTGCGCCGATCCCGTTTCGCTCAGTGCAGCCTCATCGTAACGCTTCAATGAGGCCCCGGCGTTGCCGCCGGGGAAAGGCGGTGGTTCTGGTGCTCGATAAACGCCTTGAGGACTGGCTTCAATGAGGCCCCGGCGTTGCCGCCGGGGAAAGGGCGGCTATTGCGGTCAAGTAGGCGCTGAATCGCCGCAGCTTCAATGAGGCCCCGGCGTTGCCGCCGGGGAAAGGCTCGACCTCCAGGGCACAGCGATCACCAGCCTGCCCGAGCTTCAATGAGGCCCCGGCGTTGCCGCCGGGGAAAGGGACGAAGGTCGGCACGTATTTGAGGCTTTCACCCGTGGCTTCAATGAGGCCCCGGCGTTGCCGCCGGGGAAAGGATGCGGTGACCGGCTCAGCTCTGGCGACCGTCCTGCCGCTTCAATGAGGCCCCGGCGTTGCCGCCGGGGAAAGGTGCCCGTCTGCCTCTGCCTCCTCATTCCGCCTGCCCTCCTCCCGCTTCAATGAGGCCCCGGCGTTGCCGCCGGGGAAAGGGGCACGACCGGCGCGTCAGATCGTGTCGGCCAGATCGTGCTTCAATGAGGCCCCGGCGTTGCCGCCGGGGAAAGGGAGGTGGGAAACGCGGGTGATGGCTGGCTTGTGCTCGGGCTTCAATGAGGCCCCGGCGTTGCCGCCGGGGAAAGGAGCAGCCTGACGGTTCCCGTTTGGCTCCAGCATCTTGCTTCAATGAGGCCCCGGCGTTGCCGCCGGGGAAAGGCGGCGATAGTCGAAAAGACGCAGTTGGCTACAAAGTGCTTCAATGAGGCCCCGGCGTTGCCGCCGGGGAAAGGTCGAACAAGCCGGAGAGAAAAGCTCACTGGCAGATGCTTCAATGAGGCCCCGGCGTTGCCGCCGGGGAAAGGTTGCGGGAACTGCTGGGGGCCGCATAATGACGCCGCTTCGCTTCAATGAGGCCCCGGCGTTGCCGCCGGGGAAAGGGCCGCGAATTGATCGCGCTTGGTTGCGTAGGCTTCATGCTTCAATGAGGCCCCGGCGTTGCCGCCGGGGAAAGGTCGCGGCGCGGGGCATTGGCGGGCTAACTTCGATTGCTTCAATGAGGCCCCGGCGTTGCCGCCGGGGAAAGGGGTCTTCGCCCTGCAACGGACGAGGCGCACTGTCACCAGCTTCAATGAGGCCCCGGCGTTGCCGCCGGGGAAAGGGCGGCCTGGGAGTGCGCAGACAACGCCAGTTATTCACACCGCTTCAATGAGGCCCCGGCGTTGCCGCCGGGGAAAGGCCGTTGCGGGCCAGTTTCTCATCCGGGCCTGCTGGAGCTTCAATGAGGCCCCGGCGTTGCCGCCGGGGAAAGGTTCGTGACGACAGGAAAAACGGCTCTGGCCATCACGCGCTTCAATGAGGCCCCGGCGTTGCCGCCGGGGAAAGGAGTCAGAGGGCCAACAAGACCAGTCAGCCCCTTGATGCTTCAATGAGGCCCCGGCGTTGCCGCCGGGGAAAGGATAGAGGCCGATCTGGGTGATGACCGCGCCCGCCGCCAGGGCTTCAATGAGGCCCCGGCGTTGCCGCCGGGGAAAGGGCAGTTTAACCGGATCGAGAACGGGCATTGTGCCATTGCTTCAATGAGGCCCCGGCGTTGCCGCCGGGGAAAGGCTGTGCGCGGTCTGGCTAATCGGGCTTCTTTCCCCCGATGCTTCAATGAGGCCCCGGCGTTGCCGCCGGGGAAAGGAGCGCGCTTGTAGATACCGAAGTGCGCGGCGATACGATGCTTCAATGAGGCCCCGGCGTTGCCGCCGGGGAAAGGCTCATGGCTGCCCGGAAATCGCGCGGCCTGACGCAAGCTTCAATGAGGCCCCGGCGTTGCCGCCGGGGAAAGGTATGCAAGCGGTGGCGTTATTACACCCAACCCCAGGCTTCAATGAGGCCCCGGCGTTGCCGCCGGGGAAAGGCTTCCGGCGAAGTGGCCTTGAGGCGGCGGAGATCTCGCTTCAATGAGGCCCCGGCGTTGCCGCCGGGGAAAGGAAAACGGCCAGTGTCGGCAATCCAGGCGGCGTCCTCGCTTCAATGAGGCCCCGGCGTTGCCGCCGGGGAAAGGGTGGTTCAGAGGCTATTAAGTGTCGCGACGTGAAGGCGGCTTCAATGAGGCCCCGGCGTTGCCGCCGGGGAAAGGTTGGAGGATGGAACCTTTGCCCCTCGCGTCAATTCCCTGCTTCAATGAGGCCCCGGCGTTGCCGCCGGGGAAAGGAGGGCGACGTTGCTGTTGCCGCTTTGGTGTCTCGCCAGGCTTCAATGAGGCCCCGGCGTTGCCGCCGGGGAAAGGGAAGTCGGTTAGCGCTTCAAGACCGTCATGTTCGTGCTTCAATGAGGCCCCGGCGTTGCCGCCGGGGAAAGGTCCGCGAGGGCGCGACGCTCACCGCCCCGGCCCTGACGCTTCAATGAGGCCCCGGCGTTGCCGCCGGGGAAAGGGCGACATCGGGAGCGTTCCACTCCGCCATCGTGGGATGCTTCAATGAGGCCCCGGCGTTGCCGCCGGGGAAAGGTAGGGCAGGGAGCGAGAATAGGCGGTAAGGCCGGTTAGCTTCAATGAGGCCCCGGCGTTGCCGCCGGGGAAAGGGCTGAAGCTGAAAGCCTGTTCAGCAAGGCTAAGGCTGCTTCAATGAGGCCCCGGCGTTGCCGCCGGGGAAAGGCCCACAATTCCGCTTTCTTTTGCCGGAACGGTTGCTTTGCTTCAATGAGGCCCCGGCGTTGCCGCCGGGGAAAGGGATCTGACTCAGTTCTTCGCCGGTGTCCAGGTCCGTGCTTCAATGAGGCCCCGGCGTTGCCGCCGGGGAAAGGGCCGGTTGGGATATCACCCTTTTTCAGCATTCGTCTGAGCTTCAATGAGGCCCCGGCGTTGCCGCCGGGGAAAGGCGCGCCGCAGTCCTTAGCCTCTCGCGCTTTGCTCTCCGGCTTCAATGAGGCCCCGGCGTTGCCGCCGGGGAAAGGGGTGGCGTAGATGATGTGTTGTCCAAGCTGAAAGCCGCTTCAATGAGGCCCCGGCGTTGCCGCCGGGGAAAGGGGAATTGGCTCTGCACAAGGGGCGCATTGAATGGCTGGCTTCAATGAGGCCCCGGCGTTGCCGCCGGGGAAAGGCAATTGCCGCTGTCGTAACTGCGTTATGCCTGCGCCAGCTTCAATGAGGCCCCGGCGTTGCCGCCGGGGAAAGGCCGGCATGTGGCGCAAGCAGCAAGAGAGTGCGCAGCGCTTCAATGAGGCCCCGGCGTTGCCGCCGGGGAAAGGGCCTAGAAAAAGAATTTGACGGCGCGGTCTATATCCGAGCTTCAATGAGGCCCCGGCGTTGCCGCCGGGGAAAGGTCCTCCGTCACATATCCCGCCACATGCGGATCATGCGCGCTTCAATGAGGCCCCGGCGTTGCCGCCGGGGAAAGGTCAACGGCGGTACGGCGGGTGCCGGGATCGTGATTCCGCTTCAATGAGGCCCCGGCGTTGCCGCCGGGGAAAGGTGCGGGAAGCCTTGAAAATTATTAGCGACAAATCGGACGCTTCAATGAGGCCCCGGCGTTGCCGCCGGGGAAAGGAAAGTTGGTGTTGGCGTTCGAACGGCCATTCTCGCTGCTTCAATGAGGCCCCGGCGTTGCCGCCGGGGAAAGGCTGGCGGGCCGTCCTAGCGCCGGGAAAACGGCCCTTGCTACGCTTCAATGAGGCCCCGGCGTTGCCGCCGGGGAAAGGACTGTACCGGCTACTTGGTAACACGCCTAGCGGTCCGCTTCAATGAGGCCCCGGCGTTGCCGCCGGGGAAAGGTTGATTGGAAGCATCAACGCCGCAATTGACCCATCGGTGCTTCAATGAGGCCCCGGCGTTGCCGCCGGGGAAAGGGAAGAGTTCCGCCAAATGCAATTTGAGCATCTGCCCGCTTCAATGAGGCCCCGGCGTTGCCGCCGGGGAAAGGAGCGTTTCAGAAGTGGATTGACGGCGGCGAGCGCCTTGATGCTTCAATGAGGCCCCGGCGTTGCCGCCGGGGAAAGGTGGCACGACGGCCTGACCAAAGACACGGAGGTATTCGAGCTGCTTCAATGAGGCCCCGGCGTTGCCGCCGGGGAAAGGCTGCTCGTCGTGCGCTTTCCGGCGGCGCGATCTCGGGCTTCAATGAGGCCCCGGCGTTGCCGCCGGGGAAAGGTGTAAACATTGATCAGACCGGGGCCGAAATTGACTTGCTTCAATGAGGCCCCGGCGTTGCCGCCGGGGAAAGGGGGTAATGCCCATCCGCAGAACGAAGCCCCCCGCGCTGCTTCAATGAGGCCCCGGCGTTGCCGCCGGGGAAAGGGAGGGCTTTGCGGCGCGATAAGAATTTGGCCTTGATCGATCGCTTCAATGAGGCCCCGGCGTTGCCGCCGGGGAAAGGTTTGCCAATACACAACAGGCAAGCGGAGCTGGTCAGGTGCTTCAATGAGGCCCCGGCGTTGCCGCCGGGGAAAGGTCACGCAGCTCCAGGACCATCTTCAGCAGATTCTTCTCGCTTCAATGAGGCCCCGGCGTTGCCGCCGGGGAAAGGTCCTCCCCGAGATTGGCAGGAATTTCGCGCTCGTGCAGCTTCAATGAGGCCCCGGCGTTGCCGCCGGGGAAAGGACCGCTATACCGCCGTTATGGAGCCGGGCACGTACGCTTCAATGAGGCCCCGGCGTTGCCGCCGGGGAAAGGGGATGTGCTAGACTAAATCAGGAGATGGGACAAAATGCTTCAATGAGGCCCCGGCGTTGCCGCCGGGGAAAGGGACGTTTGCCCATCTGGAAAGCGAGGCGACGGTTCTGCTTCAATGAGGCCCCGGCGTTGCCGCCGGGGAAAGGGCAGTTCGGATCAACCGCAATAAACACGCGGGTGATGGCTTCAATGAGGCCCCGGCGTTGCCGCCGGGGAAAGGATTAACGGTAATACCCCGAATGCCACCGCCAATGAGGTCTAGCTTCAATGAGGCCCCGGCGTTGCCGCCGGGGAAAGGGCAACATAGGAGTTTTCATGGCACGTATCCGCACGATTGCTTCAATGAGGCCCCGGCGTTGCCGCCGGGGAAAGGCCCGCCCCAAATTTTGTGATTAATGCCAGACGTTTGCAAGGAGATTTGCGAGCGCTCCGGTTGAGCCATATAAAATGCGGCGCTAAAATGTTCAGCCATGGTGAGCATGTAGAAAATTTTCATTTATTTACAATCCAATACGGCATTGCGAGCGCTGCCTGGGTTTTCGCCGGCACCACAGCGCTCGCGGCGGCACGGCGGAAGGGGGCGACCACGCACTCGAAATTCTACACGATGACCGGGCTGCGGGCCACGGCCTCAAAGCGCTTGCCCATGCTGGTGACGCGCGGCGTCACCTCATCGGCGGGGCCGAGGTCGAGGATGACCACATGGTCTTCGTCATGCTTGATGATCTCGGCCAGGGCGGCCGTCATTTCCGCCAGCCCCCGGCGCGACAGGCGGCACTGGAACACGGAGAGTTGCAACCATTCGCCGCGCCCCTCCATCGCCCTGAACAGGCGGCGCCAACGCTTCTGGTCGCGAATGTCATAGGTGACGATGTAAAGGTGGTCGCCGCCGCGCATCTCTGATCACCGGGGTAAGACATGGGGCAGATCGGGAATCTCCCCCGCCAGGAATCGACCGAGTAGGCGGGCCTGCACCTCGAACAGCCGACGATAGGCCACCCTGTAACCGAACACCGGATGGGTAATCTCCTGATCCAGACGGCGTTCGAAGGCGGCGATGATCGCCTTGCGGCCGGCTGGGGTGAGCGCCACCGCGCCGCCGCGCTCGATGAAGTCGGCCGGCCCGACCTCGCCGTTGTTGATGGCGCGCAGCACGGTGGAATCGGCCACCAGCGGCCGGAACGGCTCCATCATGTCGAGCGCCAAGGCCGGGCGGCCATAGCGCGGCTGGTGGTAGAAGCCACGGTAGGCATCGAGCCCGACTGCGGAAAGCTGCACCGTCCACGCTCGGGCCAGCATGGCATAGGTGAAGGACAGCAGCGCGTTGACCGGGTCGGTGGGTGGCCGGCGATTGCGGCCCTGCCAGTCGAAGCGCCGCGCTCCAGCACCATCCTCAGCCAGACACAGGGCAAAGGCCGAAAAGTAGCGCCGCGCCGCCATGCCCTCAATGCCGAGCAGGGAGTCGAGATCGCGCGCCACTTCGGCCGCCTGCCGATCGCGGTCAAGCAAGTCGAGAATCGCCTCCGCCGGCTCCGAGCCGCGCCAATTGCGGCGCAACAGGGTCTGGGAATTGCGCACCTTGGCGCTGACCAGCCCCCGGGCGAGACGCAGACAGAACGCGGCATCGAAACTCTGCCGCCACTGGTGGGTGCGGACCTCGACGTTGTGGTGGCCGAGCCCGATGGTATGGCCGAGGAACCAGCCGCCGTAGCTGCTCCAGGTCACCGGAATCTCGCGACGCATCAGTTCATGCAAAGCTGGAGTGGTCAGGCCGACGTTACCGTACACCGCCACCTGGGACACCTCGGCGAGACGGGCGGTGGCGACCTTCTTACCCTCAATGGAGATTTCCAGGGTGTCGCCGTCCTTGCCGATGCGGGCGCCGTTCTCCTGCACCACCAGCGGCAGAGCCTCGGCCCGAGCCACGGTCAGCGGCCTGGGTTCGATGCGCCCGGCGCGCAGCCACGACACCTCGTCGGGCAGGCAGATGCCGACCAGGGAACAGCGCACGCATTTCGGGCTGTCTTCCAGTGGCGGCGGGATGTGGCCCGAGGCCGCCATCAGGCGCAGGCCGTTGACCGCCGAGGACACCGCCGCCGGCAAATCGTCGTCCAGCACCACCGGCACCCGCTCGCGACTATCGACGAAATAAAGGATGCCCTCGTCGCAGGTATAGCCGTGTTCGCGCAGCAACAGGATCTGCAGCCCCACCTGCACCCGCTCGGGCAGATAGGCGGACTTCTCGACATGCGGGCGCTTGCCGTGCTTGTAATCCACCGGGCGGACGACACCGCCCTCGCCCTCCACCAGATCGAGCTTGGCCACCACCCCCAGCGCCTCCGACGACAGGGTGACCGAGCGCGCATGGATGCGCTCCTGCTCTCCCAATTCGTCCGCCTCCGGCAGTGCCCCGCCCGCCTTGTCGGCAACCCGATGGACGAAGCGCCCTTCCACCGTGTCGGCGCTGTCAGCCCACTCCCCCTGCACCCACTCCAGATAGGCCAGACGCGGGCAATAGACGAACTCGTTGACCATCCGCGCCGGCAGCGGCGGGACATCGCGGCCGGCTGCAGCGGGGAAGGAAAGCGGGAGTTCGGGTTGGGGCGAGGGATCGGTCATGGGTCCTCGCGACAGAAGAGTCCTAGGCCGAAATGAGCGCCCCACCCCAGCGCGATCGGGCCTTCCACATCTTGCTCAAATGTCAGGCGGAAGAAGCCACCGGCAGTATCCGGCTGGGAACCGCCGCGCCCCGTCCTGGTGCGGGCGAAGGCGAGCGTCGAGTGCGAAGTAGTGCCGCCTGCTGTCAATGTCGCGAACCGGGTGGGATTGGCCGGATCCGTCATCGGCAGGACGACAGGAAGCGGGGCTCCAGCGAACCGCCGTTTCCATTCTGCGACGATCTGGACGCGGTAGCTATCGACCAACGCTTCGAACCCGCGTGGACGGAGCTTGTCGAAACGGGGTTTGAGATACGGGGTGACCGACAGCCATGTCCGAGCAGGTCCCAACAGCCGACTTGAAGAAAAGGCTGGCGGCGCACCGATGTCTTCGAGCGCCACCCGCCATTCCTTGCGTCCCCGCTCTCCGTCCTCATCTGCGCGGCCGTGCTCGATCCACAGGCGCGTGAGCCGATCGAGCCGGTGGCGGGCTTCGTCAGAGAAGCCATATCGGCAATAGATGACCACATGGTCGATCAATCCATCGCCATCGGCATCCTCGGGAAGATAGAAGGCATGGGCATGGGCGGGGTCGGCGCGTAGCGGACCGCCATCATCGCGGCCGGAAAGTTCGACCGGCGGCACCCCGTTTCCCGACATCAGCGCCCAGCGAGTAACCTCGGCGATCTTGAGGGTCTGCTCAATCCGCGGACAGGGACGGCCCGCCAGGACGAAGCGGGCGGCCTCAGGACTGCCAAGCTGCCCCGTGCGAACGGATGGCGTGCGGGTTCGATGCGGCGGCAGGGGACCGATGGATGGCCGGTCGTAGACGATCGTCCGCAGCGGCGGCGGGCTCGACCAGCCAGCGTTCTGCCAGTCACTGGTATCGACGGCAATGGCGTCCGCCAGCCGCTCGGGAAGGGTGGCATTGATCGCAGCGCGCTTACGCTTCGCCATGCCGTCCACCTTGGATATCAGAGTCTCCCGCAATTCGGCCCATGCGGCGGGAGTCAGCGGGACGGCGACATCGACCGGGACCGTGTCGGCGGATGGTACGGCGCCAGCAGCCCGGGGATAGCTGTTGATCTCACCGTCCCAATCGTCGGCGATTCGCCCCTCGACCCAACTCTCCGCCCGTCCCAGATAGCCAAGCCGGTCCAGAAGATGCACGGCGAGCGAACGCTGCTCTGGGGTGAGCGTCACACTCGGCCAGACCGCGATCACTTCAGCGTCCCGGTCAAAGCGGAGGAAAGCATCGTAGATCAACGTCTTCTTCATCGGGGCGGGCATAAAGGCGCAAACATGCGAATGCACCGCAGGCGGTAGCCGAAACACCGGCGTCTCGGCAGCCAGCGCGTCGATCAGGTCGTCAAGCATAGGCTCGGGAAACCCTCCGCGATCGGCTTTGCGCCACCAAGTCGCGATCAGCGCACGCAGGATGCGCACGGGTTCGGGGGGCCATGCCACGTCGGCCTCGTTGGCATGGCGGCCCCACGGCGTCGCGTGATAGCGTTCAGCCGGAAAGGTGAAGCCGAAGGCGATCATTGCCCGAGGTCTCCTTCACTTTCCGGCTTGCCCGCGTTCTTCGCGGCCTTTTTCGGCTTCCAGTCGACAGTGGTGGCGGGCGGAGTGGAGAATTGGCCCTTCTCGGCGACCACCGTGATCAAGGCCGGCAACTCGGTCTCCAGATCGGCAAGCTCGGGAACCACGAAGGCATCCGGTCTGGTGACATTGAGCGAGATGAGGTCGAGATCACAGGCCGTACGTAGCCGCAACCCCTCGGCCAGAAATTTGCGAACCTTGAACAGCGCGAGTGCGATCAGCAGTTTCTCGGCAGCGGCGCCCAGGCTGAAAGCGCGGATCTGGGCAAGGTCGAGATTGAAATAGGCGATAATCTGCTTTGCCGTGAACTCGTCACGGGCGAAGGGAACATTACCGTAGCCCTCGGCCGCACCTCCACCTTCGGACTTGCCGGTAGCATCGACACGATCGTTCTTAACGCCCCCGCTTGACGCCACGGCGACGGTTTCGGCCTCGACAAATCCGGACAAGGCACGGGGGGTGCGGATAACCCCAGCGATCTTTTCCAAGAAAATGCCGTGGAGCAGACTGTTGGGATCATATTTCAACAGCACCGGGTAGACCTTGCCGCGCATGTCGATCGGTCGTGAGGTTTTTTCGTCGTATCCAATCTCCTTCTTCATCGTATCAAACCAATCGGAATTGGCTATGTATGGTGAATTGAGTCTATGGGCTTCCAAAACGCTGTTGGTCAGCGACGCCTTTTTGCCATCAACAGCCTTTACGACAGGCAGGCCTTGCAGTGGCCCAACCCAATTATCGGTGTCGAGGTCCCAGCACACCGCTTCGAGCCGATTGGCGACACTTTGGGCCGATTCGACCAGCAGCATGTCGGTCCCGTCGGGTGCCTTGTAGGTGGCCGCGCCGAGATTGGGGAACCCGGTCGGCTGGAACCGGTGGCCCTGCAGCGGCCCGAGCCGGGCTTGGATGAGCAGGCGCGGCGCGGTGGCGAGGAGTGCAAAATCAAGCGGCATGGGGTTCCTCTCCTTCTTTCATGATGTCGGGATAGGCGCGAGCAATAAGCCGGCCATGAGCCATTGGACTGATCGGAAACAGCAACGCCGCGATCAGCCGCTCGGCGTGGTGCGGCGGCGCGGGATCAAGCCGCGCGAAGGGCGTCGCCAGACCCGCACCCCGTGCCATCCGCTGGGTCAGCGTGACGGCATCTGCGGTGCGGCCGGCACGGATCAGACGCAACAATGGCAGGGGGTCGAGCAAGCGCTTCTCATCGGTAGCGTTTGGCCCAACCCCATCAGGTGAAAACAATGGTTTCAGGGCAGCATAGGCGAAGGGCAAAACGTCTTCGCGGTCTCCCCCGCGCGATACCCCCTCGCGGGATCGACACCAGGCGAGCCCGGCAGCCAACGCGGCGATGCGAGTATCATCGGTGCCGCCAGCAAGGAAAGCGGCTACGGCAGCCAGTGGTGCCACCCTCCAACCACGTAGCGGCGATTCTGCCTTTCCCTGGTGGGAAAAGCCGTGCCGATGCGCTTCGACCAGCCGGCGTTCGAGCACCGACGAAATGTCACGGAGCAGATCGCGCCCGGTCCAGACTGCGAGCACCTTGGACGCAGTCTCCTCGTCCCAGCCCTCCTTTCCTTTGGGCCAGCCGAGCGGGGCAAGATGGCGGCGGAAAGGAAGACGGAAGTCTTCCGCAGTCGCGTCAAGGCTGGCCAGGGCCTCGGCCAGCGCGAACTCGTGCGATCCATCGTCGGCGGCGGCTGCCCATTCCTTCGACAGGCGTGGCGGCGGAGGCAAAGGCGGCGCCCCCTTATCTGCCTTGCGAAGTTTCGGCCGCCGCCCCGCTTCAAGCGCCAGCGCACCGACGGCAATGAGCGACTCCTGCACCGCCTCGGCCGAGCCGTCGCCGGCGAGCCGAAACAAGGCATCGTCAAACCCGCGTCCGAGCGCGCCGAAATCGCGTATGGCGATCCGTACACGCGATAGCCACCCGCCAGCGTCGAGTTCCGAAATCAAGGCCGCCTGCGGATTCTCATGTACCCGCACGCGACCGAGTGGGATGGCGAAGTACGCCCTGCCTGCGCGCATCAGGAATCCGTGTCTTTGGAAGGTGCTTATGCCACGTGCGACACCAAGTTGCGAAACAGCCCGTGCGAAACCGAGACCGTCACGCGTCGCGCCACCATCCAGCACAGCGCGTCCTTCGGACATCAGCAGCAACACTTCATCAAAGCTGGCAGCACGGGGCCACAGCGGTGCCCAGAACTCGGCACGAGCGTCTTTCTCGTCAGCAAAGGCCGTGGCTCCGGAGCCTGCTCCTACCGTGCGGGTCGTGAATGGAAAAGCGAGTGCAGCGGTACGATCCTGAGCGTGCCGCCGGGCCGCAGCGGCAGCGAAAACCAGAGCGCCCTCGATAGTGAAGATGAAGTCCCAGGGATTGACCCGTGAATCGACATTAAAACCCGCACCAGCATTCACACCGCCTGCCGCACCGGGAGAGAACTGACCAACGGCACCTTTTTCGAGAAGGGCACAGGGCGTAGAGAGTAGTGATGACCGAAGCGCTTCATTGGATACCCCCTTTTCGTCGCTGGTGACCCGGATCAGCCGCTGCATGAAATTGTTGGAAAAATCGAAGCGTCCGTCGTTTCCGCCAGTTCCCAGAATGGGGGGGTAGCGAGGGCCGTCCATGGTCAGAGCCAGCGCGCCATCAAGCCACCTGCAAGCGTCTTCCGAGAGAGCACTGCGGAGTTCGACAAGTAACTCCGCTTTGGCGTCATCCTTCGGTGCCTCCTGCGCCGCGCGATGTTCCGCGATCAGATCCTTACAAACACCAATAGCATTCCGATAAAACGCGAAGCGCCCATCAGTACTTTTCAAAAGCACATTAATTGCGTCGGTATTGTCCTTTGGCCAAAAGCCGCTGCCCCCGTTCCATGGCGCGACCACCGGCGTGGGCATATAATCGTTCACAAAAAACCCGACGAGTTCATCCTCCGTCAACCGTGTCCGCAGCACGAAGCGTTCATCGCGCCAATATCCGCGCGCGCCGGGATCGACCTGTTCGGCAACCAGCCGAAAGACGCCGAGCGCCTTGAGGTAGCCGGCCAGCGGCACCGGCGCACAGCCTTGCAGCACATGCTCATAGGTCGTCATGACTTGCTCTCTCCTCCGCTTCGGAAGCGCGCCAATCGGCAATACGCACCAGGGCTTCGAGCCAGGCCAATCGGAACGGACCGTACGTCTTGAGCAATGCCTGCGTGCGCGCCGACCAACTCGACCCGCACGGCCCTTCACCCAATTGCATGAGATCGAGATCAAGCTTCGTCGCGGGAACGACGAGATCGTCCAAGCGCGTTTCGGGAAGCATGTCGCCGTCCCAGATGCCGCGCGCGAACAGGCGTCCGTCAGCGGGTGCGGGCTCCTTGGGCAGCGCCCGCAGCCGCATGCGCACCTTGCCATGGTGGGCGGCGATCAGATAGGCGGCGAGACTGGCGTCCTCCGACCAGTTATGGTTACCCAGATAGGCCAAGGCCGAAGCAAGTTCGTGGCGGAAAAATTTTCGGGAACCTGCCGGAATCTTCGGCGCTGTTCCGGTCGGCCATTTGGCGAGAGGCGGCATAACACCACCAGTCAACGTTACGAAGGCTTGATGCGCCTTGCCGAGATCATGCCACAGCGCCGCCTCGACGATGAGATCTCGCTCAGCTTCGTTCAGTCCGAGGGCTTTCGCGAGTATGGCTGCCTGTTCGCGCACATGGGCACTATGCCTGGCGAGGCTGACGCGAACCGTGCTGGTGTAATCACCACCCATGGACTCTGCTTCGCCATCCAGAGCGGGAACCATCTCGACACCTGCCTTCGCCTCAGCGTCGAACCCCCGCTCCGGATCGTAGCCCCCCGATGCCGCATCGACCCAGATCACTTGGCCGGGAAAGACTTCGCCCTCTGTGATCCTTCGCCACGCCTTGGCGAGTGCTTCCCATCGCCAAGCCCGTACGTCTTTGCGCCCGATCAGGCTCTTGGCGCCGCCGATCGGTGCCGGGCAGAGTTCATCGCGCGACGGAGCCGACGCATCTTCGGCCGGTGCCGGGCCTGCGACGACCGGTCGCCAGAACAATCGCACGTCAGTGTCGTCGGCATCCCGCACATAGAGCGAAACATCCACGTCAAAGCCCGACAGGTCCGAGTCCGTATCGAACAGGTCGAGGAAATCGCGCTTGCGGATCACATGGCCACGCGGCGGCGCCGAAGGCCGAAGTGCCGCCAGATCGGCCGGTCCGCAGGCTGACAGCGTCGTCAATTTCTTTCGCGCCTCGGCAAGATCGTCCGGTCCATAGGGCTTGGCAGCGTCATCAGGGAGATCGATCCAGAACACCGCCGCGCCCGTCTCACCGCATTCTCCGTAGCGATTGCAGCGGCCGACGCGTTGGACTAGAGACGACCAAGGCGCGATCTCGGTAATCATGGTCGCAGACGTCACGTCCACACCGGCCTCCAACGCCTGCGTGGCGATGACGATGCGACCTTCGGTCGGACAGGCTGTGCGAAGGCGCTCCATCAAACGATCCCGATCAGCCTTGCGAAAGCGCGAATGGACGAGTAGCCGCTCGGGACCGGTGTTGGCACCGCCGAGCGCTGCGTATACGGCCTGCGCGCGCGCCACGGTGTTGAGAAACACAATTGTGTTGGTCCCGGATCTTGTGCGTTTGTGTGCCTCCGTCGCGAGGGCAACCGCATATGATACCAAACCGTCCTTCTTGCCGATAGCGTGGCAGGAAAGGTCAAGGGAGACCAGCGTTTTGCGCGCCGTCCACAGATGTTCCGCCCGCGTGATGTCGGTATCGGAAAGGTCATGGGGTCGGTACTTATCGACCGGCGCGAAGTCAACCGTCTTCAGCCAGACGGGATCGAGCGTCGCCGACATCCACAGCGTCCGACAGTTGTTTGCTGTGCCGAATTCTCTCCGGAATGCCTCGATTTGCCCTGATGTGGCAAGGGTGGCACCGGTGAGTTGCACCTCGTCGAATACCCACAGCGCGTCATTGTGCAACAGCGCGAAATCCACCGGCCAGCGATAGCGGCTCGTCCCATAGCCGCGCATCAAGGCTGCGGAAACGAGAAAATCCTGCGTGCCGACGAGAATGGACGGCCGATCCGGAGCGAGCATCCAGCCGGGAATGCCGTACCGTTGGCCGCTTTGTCCGCCCATCAAAACATCAAGACACACATCCAGCCCAAGCATTTGGCGGGCGGCTTCGATCCATGTTTTTGCGACGGCTTCGGTCTGTTCGACCAAGGTCCGCATCGGCAGGCAATAGACCAGACGACGGGGAGTGTCATGATCTTGCTCCGCCATCTTCCATAGCCATGCCGAAATGACGGCCGCCGTCTTGCCAAATCCCGTTGGCACGATCAATGTTTCGGGCCAAGCTTCGCAGGCCAAACCGGCCTGATATGGATAGGGTGCCTTATCGCCGAATCCCTTACGAAAGAAGGCTTCGAAATTCATAGTGTTGGCCGATACACCGCCCCGCCTACCGGTTGCAGCCGACGTCTGCGGCGGAAGGCGGAGTCTTCGACGACGGACTGAACAAGGGCTGCATAAGCGAGGGACATGATGCGATCTCTATATGTGCGATTTAGTTGATGAGAATGCTCCGTCTTAGTCATAAAGCAAAGTGCTTCAGCGACGGTTCCGGTCACGAAATCCCCATCCCCCGTCCCCGCCCGATGGTCCAGGAAATCCCGTCACCGTGCATGATGCCGGAAACCGTCTTGCCGATGTGCGGTTCCAGCACTGGCCGCCATGGAACCAAGGTAAATTCGCGGGCGTTCTCGACGATGGCATATTTGCCGCTGGCAAGCTCGATGGACCGGCGCAAGGTTCCCTCCACCGGCAGACCAGAACGGGTCTCGACATAACCAAGACCCAGTTCATCGGAAAGCTGGCCGGCGACGCGGGCCAGTTCTCGTCGACGCAGAGTCGTCAGCATGTTGGCACTGTAAACGGTACGATCCTGGTCTTCCCGCGCCAGCCCCTGCTCGATCAGCCATTGGCGGCGGCGGTTCATGGCCTCGCGCATGTCGCGACCGAAGCCGGAATCGCGGGTGGGTTCGGGATTGCCGGAGACGAGTTCACGGTCGAGCCAAGTCGCCCCGTCCGCGCCGACCTGCTGGTCGAGGGTAAGGTGCGACAGCTTGGCGACGATAACCGGCGCGGTCTTGGCTTGGCTCCGCTCGTATTCGACCGCACGGTCGAGATGATCGGGGGCGATGGTCCAGGTGCCGTCGGTTTCGCGGGTGACGCCGCCGGTGGCGCGGCGGATCGCCTCCAGTCGGCGGACATGGGTTTCGGCGAAGGTTTCGCTGGCGGCAGGATCATGGCGCAGATGCAGGTCGATGGAATAGCGCCCACCGTTGGCGGCGGCCACCTCGGCGACGGTGCGGTCCACGGGCCGAGGTTCGATGCTCTTCGGCGTCACCCGGACGATGCCGCCCGCCGGGAGCGGTTCGGTGGCTTCGCCTTTGCCGATATCGATGTAATGGGCGCGACCGTCTACGCCATCGACAATCAGGTAATGGCGGTCATGCAGTTCATCGGACAGCCCACGCGCCACCACCCGCCCAATGATCGGTTGGGCGGATAGATCGGCAGGATCGTGGATTGCGTAATCGGCCGGACTGCGGGCGATGGTTTTTTCCGCCATCTCGCGGTGCAGGGTCTTGAGGATGTCGCCGCGCTCGCCCATGCGCCGTAGCGTGTCTTCCAGATCATCGGCCAGACGCCATTGACCGGAACGCTGTTCTTCTGCCAGCCCCAGACGTTGCAGTTTCCGCAGACGCCCCATCCGCAGGGCCTGCTGGAAATTGTCACGGTCGGTCGCCACGACCAAGCCCTCGTCGTCACGATCCCGCAAAAGGCGGCGATCAATGCTGGTCAACCGTTCCTGGTCGATCTCACGGCGCAGCCGGTCCTCGATCTCCCCATCCGAACGAGGCCCAAAATCGAGGCTGACGATCTCGGCTGCGCGTTCGCGGAAGCCGGTGGTGATGTAGTCGCGAGCGATAATCAGATCGTTGCCCCGGTCGTCGCACCCACGGACCAGAATATGGGTGTGCGGATGGCCGGTGTTGTAATGATCGACCGCCACCCAATCGAGCTTGGTGCCGAGGTCTTCCTCCATGCGGGCCATCAGACGGCGGGTGAAAGGCTTGAGGTCTTCATACTCCGCGCCATCCTCGGCAGAGACGATGAAACGGAACTGGTGGCGGTCGCCGTCGGCGCGGTCCAGGAACGCCTTGCCGTTCGCCTCGTCCCCCCGCCCATCGTACAGCCGCCCCCGCTCCCCTTCACGGGTCACGCCATCACGCTGGATATAACGCAGATGCGCCCGCGCCGCGTCCATGCCCTTGCCAGCCAGTTTGACGATACGGGATTTGATGATGACGCGGCGTTGGCGGAAAGCAGCGTAACGGTCCCGGCTGGCCAGCACTCGACCGGCCCCGGCACCCCGACCGATGCGGCTGCCGGTGAAGCGCGGCTTTGGAGCACGAGACGCGCCACCACGCGCGAGATTCGAGGCGGCCAGCACTTGATGCAGGAATTTGCGCCCGCTCTTG
>Ga0302157_10002944_pt1 | contig 19464 bp, 13 predicted proteins | sample I_Bog_N3_3_FD_193502 | JGI IMG/M metagenome (GOLD analysis project Ga0302157, IMG submission 193502) | Peat permafrost microbial communities from Stordalen Mire near Abisko, Sweden - I_Bog_N3_3 | ecosystem: Environmental > Terrestrial > Soil > Wetlands > Peat | place: Sweden: Abisko, Stordalen... | reverse complement strand
GCCCGGCAACAGGTCATTCCGGGCAAAGCGCTGGTCTTGCCGGACGCGCGCCGGCGTGGCGTCAGGCGTCCGGCGGCAGCAGGCGCGCGATCTCGGCGTCGCTCAAGCCGGCCTCGCGCAGCACGGCCGCGCCGTGCTCGCCGCGGCGCGCGATCGCCCCCGGCGTGGCAGACGGCGTCACGGAGAAGCGCGGTGCCGGATTGGCCTGCAGCACGCCGTCGCGCTCCGCGTACACGTCGCGCGCGACCAGGTGGGGATGCGCGCGCGCCTCGGCCGGTGTCAGCACCGGCGCGAAGCAGGCGTCGGTGCCTTCCAGCAGTTCCACCCAATGCGCGCGCGGTTGCTGGAAGAACAGGTCGGCGAGACGCGCCCGCAACGCGCCCCATAGTCGCGGGTCGTAGGCATTGGCGAAGTCCGGGTCGTCGCCCAGGCCCAGCTTCGCGAACAGCAGCGCGTTGAACTGCGGCTCGAGCGCGCCGATGCTGACGAAGTGGCCGTCACGGCACACGTAGCTGCCGTACCAGTGCGGCCCGTCGAGCAGGCCGCGGCCGCGCTCGAATGGTTGCTGGCCGGCGGCGTGCGCCGACAGCACGAGGTTCATCAGGTGCGCGCTGCCGTCCACGATCGCGGCGTCCACCACCTGGCCGACGCCGCTGGCGCGCGCGTTCAGGATGCCAGCGAGCAGCCCCAGCGCGAGATACAGCGCCCCACCGCCGAGGTCGCCCACCAGCGTCGGCGGCGCCATCGGCGGCGAGCCGGGCTGGCCCGAGAACCAGAGCGCGCCGGACAGCGCGATGTAGTTGATGTCGTGCCCCGCGGCCTGCGCGAGCGGGCCGTCCTGGCCCCAGCCCGTCATTCGACCGTAGACCAGGCGCGGGTTGCGCGCGAGGCATGCGTCGGGGCCGAGGCCCAGCCGCTCCATCACGCCGGGACGCATGCCTTCGATCAACGCATCCGCCCCGGCGGCCAGCGCCAGCACTGCGGCAATCGATTCCGGGTTCTTCAGGTCCAGCGCGACCGAGCGCTTGCCGCGGTTGACGATCGCGTTCTTGCCGAGGTCGGTCGGATCGTCGCGCTTGCCGGCCGCGCGTTCGACCAGGATCACTTCCGCGCCCATGTCGGCCAGCAGCATGCCGCAGAACGGCCCCGGGCCGAGGCCGGCGATCTCGACGACGCGCACGCCGCTCAGGACACCCATGTCGCCTCCGCGGCGCGCTTGAGCGGCACCCAGTGCAGCAGGCCGAACAGCAGGTTCAGGACGATGCTGGCCGCGAGCGATCCGCGATGGCGGCGCAGGTGCGGCAGCACGAACGGCACCTCGATCGCGTGCACCACGAGCATGGCGGCACCGAAGATGGCGATCGCATCGAACGTCAGCCCTTGCAGCCAGCCCGCGAGCGTCGCCGCCGCGATTGCGTACACCGCGACGGCGGCGCCCTTGAGGACGCCGAACATCATCGCGCCGCCTTCGCATCGGCCTTGATCATGTCGGCCGCCTTCTCCGCGATCATGATCGTCGGCGCGTTGGTGTTGCCGGAGACGAGGTCGGGCATCACGGACGCGTCGACCACGCGCAGGCCGAACAGGCCCTTCACGCGCAGGCGATCGTCCACCACGTCCATCGGGCCCGAACCCATGCGGCAGGTGCCCACCGGGTGATAGGCGCAATCGGCGTGGTCGCGGATGAAACGTTCGATCTCCTCATCCGTCTTCGCGCTCGCCGAGTTCTTCGACTCGTGGCCACCGAAGCGCGTCAGCGCCGGCTGGTGCGCGATCTCGCGCACGCGCTTGAACCCGCGCACGAGGCAGTCGAGGTCGCCGCGCTCGGACAGGAAGTTGGTGTCGATCAACGGCGCGGCCATCGGATCGGCACTGGCCAGCGAGACGCTGCCGCGCGACTTCGGACGCAGCATGCCGGCGTGCAGCGAATAGCCGTTGCCGAACACGATCTTGCGGCCGTGATCCACCAGCTTGGCGACGACGAACACCACCTGCAGGTCGGGCACCGTCTCATCGGCGCGTGTCTTCAGGAAGCCGGTGCCTTCGGCGAAGTTGGAGGTCAGCACGCCGCGGCGATGCCGGCTCCAGTGGACGATGCCCTTGAGCACGGCCCAGACGCCCGAGAACGACAGACCCATCAGCCCGCGCGACGCGCCGGCCTCGTAGCTGTGCACGACATCGATGTGGTCCTGCAGGTTCAGGCCGACACCCGGTGCATCGAGCACGACCGGAATGCCCAGCCTGCGCAGTGTTTCTCCGGGACCGATGCCCGACAGCATCAGCACCTGCGGCGACTGCAACGCGCCGGCCGACAGCAGCACCTCGCGCGCGGCGAACACCTGCTTCGTGACGCCGGTCGCATCGCGATATTCAACGCCCACCGCGTGCAGCCCTTCCATCAGGATGCGGGTGGTGCGTGCGCGCGTGACCACATGCAGGTTGGGCCGCTGCCGGTTCGGCGTGATGTAGCCCTTGGCCGCGCTGCAGCGTTCGCCGTTCTTCTGCGTGAGCTGCGTCAGGCCGACGCCTTCGAGGCGCGCGCCGTTGAAGTCCGGATTCGGCACATGGCCGGCCTGCACGGCGGCCTCGACGAACGCGCGCGAGTACGCGCTGGGCTCCATCACGTCGGCCACGTTGAGCGGGCCACCCGCGCCGTGGTATTCGCTGTCGCCCCAGAACTCGTTGTTCTCGGCCTTGCGGAAATACGGCAGCACCTCGGCGTAGCTCCAGCCGGCGTTGCCTTGCGCGGCCCAGCGGTCGTAGTCGCTGCGGTCGCCGCGGATGTACATCATCCCGTTGATCGAGCTCGAGCCGCCGAGCGTCTTGCCGCGCGGCTGGTAACCGATGCGGCCGTTCATGCCGGGGTTCGGACGCGTCTTGAACGCCCAGTTGAAGATCGGGTACGGCAGCACGATGGGCAGGCCCGAAGGGCACTGGATCACCGCGCTGTCGTCCGGCGCGCCGGCCTCGAGCAGGCACACGTGGACGTCCGGATCCTCGGTCAGGCGCGCGGCGAGCACGCAGCCGGCGGAGCCGCCGCCGATGACGACGTAGTCGACGCGGTCGGGCAGGTCGCGGCTCATGCGGTGTACACGATGTGGACGTCACCGATGGCACCGTCGAAGCGGAACGGCGCGCGGTCGCGGAAGTCCAGCGACACCGGCGAGCCCAGGCACACGCCGACGTCGAAGGTCTCGCTCGCCGTGAAGCACAGCGGCGGCGTGAACGGGATCGCGGCCGTGGCGACGTCGACGCCGTCCAGGCGCATCACGAAGCTCGCTCCGGCGCCGGGCGTGGCGGCGGCCATCGTCGTCTGCACCTGCACGCGGTGCGCGCCGGGCGCGACGCGCTCGGCGCTGCGCATCTTCACGCGCGCCACGCTCAGCGCGTTGTATTCGAAGTGCAGGTGGCCGTCGTCCATGTACAGCACCAGGCCGCCGGCCATGCCGCCCAGCGAATACAGCACGCCGCCGGCGTTCGCGCCGACCGTGATGTCCACGCTGGTCTTGTTGCTGCGCGCGCGCAGGTTCGGCGCGCAGAACTCGGGCAACCGCACCACGTCCGAATTGAAATGCCATTCGGTCTGCAGCGTGCCGATGCGCGCCGCCGGATTGAGCAGCGGGCCGAGCCCGGCGCCGACCGGATAGACGTTGTTCGCACGCGCCTCGACGTCGAACTTCGCCTGCATCTCGGCGAGCTTCTCGGGATGCTGCGCGGCGACGTCGACGGCCTGCGAGTAGTCGTCGTTGAGCTTGTAGAGCGACCACGCGTCGTCGTCCGGATTCCAGCCGGCATAGGCCGCCGCCGTGGCCGACAGCCACGGCAGGCGCGGTCCGAACACCGAGGCCATCCAGCCGTCCGAATAGAGGCCGCGGCTGCCGAAGATCTCGAAGTACTGGTCCGGCTTGGTGGTCGGCGCGGCGGCGTCGGCGAACGTGTAGGTCATGCTGACGCCGTCCAGCGGATCCTGCGCCACGCCGTGGATGGACTCCGGCGCCGCGATGCCGACCAGCTCGTAGATCGTCGGCGCGATGTCGTTGACGTGGTGGAACTGGCTGCGCACGCGCGCGTCGGCCTGCACGCCCTTGGGCCACGACATCGCCATCGGCACCCGCGTGCCGCCGAAGTAGCCGGCCACGAGCTTGGTGCCCTGGAACGGGCTCTCGCCGGCCCACGCCCAGCCCGCGTGGTACATGTTGGCCACCAGCGGGCCGCCCAGCGCATCGATGCCGCCGTACTGCGCCTCGAGGATCCTGATCTGCTGCGCGAACGGGATCGGCACGCCGCTGATCGACAGGATCTCGTTGATCGTGCCGCCGGCGCCTTCGGACGACGCGCCGTTGTCGGACAGCACGTAGAAGATCAGCGTGTTGTCGCGCAGGCCCAGGCGTTCGAGTTCGTCGACCACCTTGCCGGCCTGCACGTCGGCGTGTTCCAGGAAGCCGGCGTAGACCTCCATCAGCCGCGCCTGGTAGCGGCGCTCGTCCTCGGACAGGCTGTCCCACGCGGCCATCGTCGACGGGCGCGGCGTCAGCTGCGCGTCGGCCGGGATCCAGCCGAGCGCCTTCTGGCGTTCGAAGGCGCGCTCGCGATAGACGTCCCAGCCGGCGTCGAACTGGCCCTTGTACTTGTCCGACCATTCCTTGAACACCTGGTGCGGGCCGTGCACGGCGCCGGGCGCCCAGTACATGAAGAACGGCTTCTCGGGCGCCAGCGCGTGGTGCTCGCGCATCCAGCTCGTGGCCTTGGCGGCCAGGTCTTCGCTGAGGTGGTAGCCGGGATCGTTGGGCGCCTCGATGGGTGTGGTGCCGAGGTACAGGCTGGGCTGGTACTGCGATGTCTCGGCCGCGTTGAAGCCGTAGAAATGGTCGAAGCCGCAGCCGGTGGGCCAGCTGTCGAATGGGCCGGCGGCGGTGGTCTCGAGCGCCGGCGTGTTGTGCCACTTGCCGAACGCCGCGGTGCTGTAACCGTGGTGCTTGAGCACCTCGGGGATCGTGCCGGCGCTCTTGGGGATCTTGCCGGTGTAGCCGTCGAAGTCGCTCGCGAATTCGGTGATGGTGCCGGACTCGACACGGTGGTGGTTGCGGCCGGTCAGCAGCGAGGCGCGCGTCGCCGAGCTGATCGCCGTGGTGTGGAAGGCGTTGTAGCGCAGGCCGGTGTCGGCGATGCGGCTCAGCGTGGGCGTGTGGATCGCGCCGCCCACGGTGTCGGCGTGGGCGAAGCCGACGTCGTCGAACATGATGATCAGCACGTTGGGCGCGCCGGCCGGCAGCGGCGAGGCCTTCTTGCGCCAGGCATGCGTCGATTCCGCCAGCGTGCGGCCGGCGACGCTGGCGGTGCCGGTGGTGGCGAAGGGCAGGCGCTGCGGCTGCGGGCGTTCGGCCGCGGCGGCGTCGTCCAGCGTCGATGCGGCGGCGGGCTTTCGGTCGCCAGTGTCGTTGTTCATGCGTTGTCTCCAGTCCGGTCGTGCCCGGCTCCGGCGGCGGCGGCGCGCAAGCGGCGCGGCCCACGGGCAAGGCTGAAAACCCAGTCTAGAAACCGTACCGGCCCGTCGCTGGTCTTTGCGGCCATATCATTGGTCTCGCGGAACGCCTTTCCCGGAACTTGTTCTGTGCCATTGGTGCAACCCACCTTGCCCGAAACCGCTTTGGCGGCGACGATGGCGGGAGCGCACATCGGCGCGTAAACCAGAGGCCCAGGCCCTTACCGAGACAACCCGAACCGACCGCGTCAGCGTCGCCAGGGGATTCCATGTCCGAATCGAACCGCTCTCTCTCACCCGCCGGCACCATGCCGGTGCGCACCCCGCCGGTCACCGCGCCGAGCACCATCGGCGGCTACGCACTGGCCATCGCGAAGGCGCTCGACTACAGCGGCGTCGACAGCACGCGGGTGCTGAAGTCGGTCGGCATCTCGCCGGCGATGACCAACGATCCGATGACGCGCTTGCCGGTGACCACGCTGACGCGCCTGTTCCGTGCCTGCGCCGACGTCACGCACAGCCCGTACTTCGGCCTCACGGTCGCCAAGTTCATCCAGATCTCCAACCTGCATGCGCTCGGCTACGCGCTTGCCGCCAGCGCCAACCTGATGGAGTTCTGCCGCCGGCTCGAGCGCTATTTCAAGCTGGTGTCGCAGGCCAGCGAGATCAAGCTGGTCGAGGCCGGCGACGAGATCGAGATCCACGCGCGCATGCTGGTGGACGTTTGCGCCGAGACCGAGGACGCCTTTCTCGGTTTCATCGTGCTGTCGATCCGTCACCTGTACAAGGCCAGCTTCAACCCGACGCGGGTCGCGGTGTCGCACGCCATGCCGCGCGAAGGCGACGGGCCGTACAAGGCGCTGTTCCGTTGCCCGGTCGACTTCAACCACATGGAGCCGATGCTGGTGCTGCCGCGCGCCGACATGTACGAGCCGCTGGCGGGTGCCTGCGCCGAACTCGCGCAGTTGAACGACAACCTGGCCACCACCTACATCGCGCGGCTGGACAAGGACGACGTCGTCAGCCTCGTGCGCCAGAAGATCATCGAGTACCTGCCCAACGGCGACTGCTCGCGCGACAAGGTCGCGAGCGCGCTGTGCGTCAGCCCGACCACGCTGCAGTTCAAGCTGGCCGAACGCGACACCAGCTTCCACGACCTGATGGACGCCACCCGCCGAGAGCTGGCCACCAGCTACGTGCAGCAGGCGCGGCTGTCCATCACCGAGATCACCTTCCTGCTCGGATTCAGCGACACCAGCAACTTCACGCGTGCGTTCAAGCGCTGGGAAGGCGTGTCGCCCACGCAGTTCCGCAAGCCCGAGCAGCCGGCCTGACGCCGCATCGCGGCCTCAGGCCTGCGCGACCGGCGCCATGTGCCGGTCGTTCAGCAGGAAGTACGACAGCGCCGGGATCAGCACCAGCGCGCCCAGCATGTTCCACAGGAACATGAATGTCAGCAGGATGCCCATGTCGGCCTGGAACTTGATCGGCGAGAACGCCCAGGTGACCACGCCGGCCGCCAGCGTCACGCCCACCAGCGCGACGACGCGCCCCGTGAACATCACCGCCTCGGCGTAGGCAGCCGCGAGCGTGAGGCCGCGCCGCTGGCCGGCCAGCTGCACGCTCAGCAGGTACAGCGCGTAGTCGACGCCGATGCCCACGCCGAGCGCGATCACCGGCAGCGTGGCCACCTTCACGCCGATGCCCAGCACCACCATCAGCGCCTCGCACAGCAACGAAGTGATCACCAGCGGGATCACGGCGACCAGCACCGCGCGCCACGAGCGGAACGTGACGAAGCACAGCGCGATCACGGCTGCGTAGACGTAGACCAGCATCGTGCGATCGGCCTGGCGCACCACGATGTTGGTGGCGGCCTCGATGCCGGCCGAGCCGGCGGCGGGCAGCAGCCGGATCTTCGCGGGATCGGTCGGATGCTGCGCGATGAAGCGCTCCACCGTGCCCAGCACTGCGTCCAGCGTCGCGGCCTTGTGGTCGGAGAGAAATGCGATCAGCGGCATCACCGAGCACTCGGTGTTGAACAGCTCCGGATTGTTGACGGTGGCCTGTTGCGCGCCGTAGTTCAGCACGTCCTGGTTGCGGCTGATGCTGAGCCACTTCGGATTGCCCTCGAACGAGCCGGCCGTGATCTGGCGCACGACGTCGGGCAGCGACACGGTGGTGCGCACCTGCGGCAGCTGCTGCAGTTCCCACGCGAGCGCGTCCACCTGCATCAGGGTGTCGTACTTGAGGCAGCCTTCCGGCGGCGTCTTCACGATGACGACGAAGGTGTCGCTGGACAGCGCGTAGTGGTCGGTGATGTAGGCGTTGTCGCGGTTGTAGCGCGAGTCGGGACGCAGCTCGGGCGCGCCGCGGTCGAGGTCGCCCACCTGCAGGTGCTGGCTGACGACGAAGCCGCCGACGCCGAGCACCGTCGCCGCCGCGATGGCGCCAAGCGCCCAGTCGCGCCGCTGCGCGAAGCGCGCCAGCAAGCGCCAGACGCGCGCGCCTTCGCCGCGCGCCTGCGCCTGCTCGATCTCGATGCTGCGACGCGCCGCCTTCGCGCTGACCCCGGTGAAGCTCAGCAGCACCGGCAGCAGCAGCAGGTTGGTCACCACCAGCACGGCCACGCCGATGCTGGCGGTCAGCGCGAGCTCGCGGATCACCGGGATCGGGATCAGCACCAGCACGCCGAAGCCCACCGCGTCGGCCAGCAGCGCCGTCACGCCGGCCAGGAACAAGCGGCGGAACGTGTAGCGCGCGGCGACCAGGCGATGCGTGCCGCGGCCGATGTCCTGCATGATGCCGTTCATCTTCTGGGCGCCGTGGCTGACGCCGATCGCGAACACGAGGAACGGCACCAGCATCGAGTACGGATCGAGCTGCAGCCCGGCCACCTTGACGAGGCCGACCTGCCACAGCACCGCCACCAGCGAGCACAGCAGCACCAGCGCCGTGCTGCGCGTGCAGCGCGTGTAGGCGTACAGCAGCGCGGCGGCGATCGCGATGGCGACGCCGAAGTAGAGGATCACCTGCAGCAGGCCGTCGAGCAGGTCGCCGACGATCTTCGCGAAGCCGATCACGTGAACGCGCACGCCCCAGGGCTTGCCGTCGGGGGCGACGCCGTTCTCGTATTTCAGGCGCAGCGCGTCGAGGTCGTGCGACAGCTTCCAGTAGTCCAGCGTGGCCAGCAGCGGCAGCACGATGGCGCTGGATCGCGCGTCGCCAGCGACCAGGTTGCCCGAGAGGTTGGCGCGGACGACGTTGAGGCGCAGCTGCTCGATGCTTGCGGGCGAGCCGTCGAAGGTGTCGGGCATCACCGCGCCACCCTGGAAGCCTTCCTCGGTCACTTCGGTCCAGCGCACCGCCGGCATCCACAGCGACTTCACCCACGCGCGATCGACGCCGGGCTCGAGGAACAGGTCGTCGTTGACGTGCTTGAGCGCATCGAGGTAGCGCGCGTCGTAGACCGTGCCCTGCGTGTTCTCCACCACCACGCGCAGCGTGTTGCCGATGCCGCGCAGCTCGTCGCGGTTGTCGAGATAGTTGCGGATGTACGGATGACCCACCGGGATCATCTTCTCGAAGCTGGCGTTGAGCGACACCTTGGTCGCCATGAAGCCGAGCACCAGCGTCGCCAGCAGGCACAGCAGCGCCACGACGATGCGGTGGTTGAACACCGCGCGCTCGAGGCGATTGCCCGAGTCGGTGGGGAAGTCGCGAAGGTCCCGGACGACAGGCATGCAGTCGACGGTTGGCAGTTGGCCCATCATGGTCCCGGGATGGAGGCGCCGCGGTCGATCTCGCGCAGGCCGCGCGGGCCGGCCAGCACGATGCCCGTACGCGTGACGGCCACCGCGGCGAGCGGCATCGGCTGCGCCACGGCGACGCGCGCGAAGGTCTCGCCGCCGTCGCGGCTGACGGCGATGCTGCCCGATTGATCGACCAGCACGACGCGGCCATCGGCCGCGACCTCGCCGGCGGTGATGCTGGCCGTCAGGCCGGTGTCGAGCGCGCGCCAGTGCGCGCCGTGGTCGTGGCTCAGCAGCGCGTGGCCGCGCATGCCGAAGGCGAGCACGCCGTCGCTCGCGGGGAGGCCCAGCACGCCGAAGAAGCTGCCTGGGTAGTCCGACGCCAGCGCGCGAAAGCGCTGCGCGCCCGGGTCGCGCACGAGCAGCAGTCCGCCTTCGCCGGCGATGAACAGTGAACCGGCGAGCGGGCGGATCGCATAGAGATTGAGCAGCTTCGGGTTGTCGGTGGCGTCGAACCAGGAGTCCCACGTGCGGCCGCCGTCGGCCGTGTGCAGGATCAGGTTGTAGGCGCCCACGACAAAGCCTTCGTTCGCGTCGGCGAACCAGGCATCGAGGAAGGGCTTGTCCGGCCCGAGGTCGACGTTGCGCTGGGCCTCGGCCAGCAGCTTGCGCGCGTCGTCGCCGCCGCCCGCAGCGACCTTGCGCCGCATCGCGTCCAGGACCAGCGCGTTGACCGCGCGGCCGTCGAGCAGCTTGTGCCAAGTCGCGCCGCCGTCGGTCGTGCCCAGCACGACGCCGTCGTGGCCCACCGCATAGCCGGTGGCCGCGGTGGGAAACGACAGCGCGGTGAGGTCGGAAGACACCGGCACCGCCGCCTGTCGCCACGAGCGGCCGTCGTCGTCGGACAGCAGGATGTGCCCGCGCTGGCCTGCAGCGACGAGGCGCTGCCCGGCGTGCGCCAGCGTGGTGATGGGACGTCGATCGGCCAGCGCGCTGAGGCGCGCCGGACTATCGAGCACGTCAACACTGCCGCCGGCGGGCGTCGCCGCCAGCGTGGTCGACGCCGCGACCAGCAGGCCCAGCGCGAGCCTGCCGAGCGCAGTCGACGTCGAACGAGCGCGCATGACGCTCAGCGGATGCCCGCGCCTGCCAGCGCTTCGCTGGACCAGTCCGATCGCGGCAGCGGATCGATCAGCTTCGCGCCCACCGGGTACGCGCCCAGCATGCCGGCCACGTTGTAGCCGTTGGTCGTGAAGTCGAACGTCGCCTGCGTGGTGGCGTTGGGCGTGGCGGCCTCGTACATCGGGAACGTGTAGACGAAGCCGGCACGATACAGGCTGCCGCGCGCGTCGTACTGGTCGGAGGCGACGGCGACCCAGCTATCCTCGTCGACGTAGAACACGCGCTTCGCGTAGATATGGCGCTTGCCTGGCTTGAGCGTGGCCTCGACCACCCACACGCGGTGCAACTCCCAGCGCACGAAGTCGGGGTTCAGCACGCCCGGCGTCGTCGCGGCGTACGGATCCTTCGCGTACGCGAGCTTGAACGCGTTGTACGGAATGATCATCTCCTTCTTGCCGATCAGCTTGAAGTCGTAGCGATCCATCGCGCCGTTGAACACCCAGGCGTCGTCGTACGTGGACACGCCGGCCGAACCGGGGTTGGGCGTGTCGTAGGCGATGTCCGGCGCCATCTTCACGCGGCGCTGGCCGGGCAGGTACTGCCAGGCCTTGCGGCCGTTCTTCATCGGGTTGACGTAGTCCTGAACCAGCAGTTCCTCGCCCGCGCGGCGCGCCGGCGCGGTGTAGGCGATCTTGGTGCGGAAGTAGATGTCCGAGTCGGCCGACGGCGTCGTGCGCTTCGGGTCGTAGTACGGATAGTCCAGCGTGATCTGGCCCGTCGTGGCGAGCACCGCGCGTCCCGAGCTGTCGACGTTGATCGAGTCGTACTGCGTGTACTGCGTGGTGCCGGTAAAGCGCAGCAGGTGGTTCCACATCACCTCGTAGCCGGTCTTGGGGATCGGGAACGGCACGCCGGCGTAGGTGCCTTCCAGGCCCAGGCCGCCGTCGGTGGTGTGCACCGAGGTCGCGTTCTTCTCCGAGTTGGCGATCACCCAGGCCGGGAACGCGGTGGTGCGATGCGATGGGTAGACGTCGACGCGGAAGTCGGGATGCCGCTTGAGCATCTCCTTGGTGCCGGCCGTCAGCTTGTCGTCGTACTGCGCCTCGTTGGCCGGCTTGATCGAGTACAGCGGCTTCTCGCTCGCGAACGGGTCGGGGCGGATACCCGAGCCCTTGACGTACGACGCCGGCGGCGTCGTCAGCCCGCCGGTGTAGTCGGGGATGCTCTTGTCGGCGTTGCCGGCGCGCTCGGCGCCGGTGGGGGTCAGCGTGGTGCCGAGCTTCTTCGCCTCGTCGGCGCTGACGGCGGCGAAGGCGCTGCCCGCGGCCAGCGCCACGGCGGATGCGATGGCGGCCAGGGCCCAGGTCGTGTGTCGATTCTTCATGATGTCTCCAGGGAGCGGTCGGTGCTCAGAACGTGGTCTTGAAGGTGAAGGCGATGAAGCCGCGGTCGGACAACACCGCCGTCGTGCTCTCCGGCACGTTCATGGCACCGGTCGCGGTGCGGCTGAAGCCGCCGTAGAAGCCGACGTAGTGCAGCGAGATGTTGTATTTCGACTGGATGTCGGCGGCGATGCCGGCCGAGAAGGTGCCGTTGCCGGCCGCGCCGCCCGACAGCACCGCCGACGTGCCGCTGATGCCGCCCGACCAGGTCAGCGGCGCCGACAGGTCGACGCTGGGGAACACCTGGAACCAGGTCGGCGTGAAGTTCACCGCGAGGCCGATGAAGTTCTTCGTCACGGCGTCGACGTTGCCGGCGACCGCGCGGTACGCCTCGTTGCCCTTGAAGGCATCCTCGTTCGCCGTCACCTTGAGCCAGCGGCTGTAGACCATCTCGGCCGTCACGCTCGCGCTGTCGAACAGCGGCGTCGCGGGGATCGACGCGATCGCGCTGACGACCGAGTGCAGCGTGTCGCCGCGCGCGCCCGGAGCGCCGTCGTGCATCGACGAATAGGCGACCTGGCCCAGCGCCGGATTGGCCAGCGCTGCCGGCAGGAACGTGACGGGCGTGCTGCTCAGCGGCATGTTGCGCCGATAGCTCAGCTCGCCGCTGACGCTGACGCCTTCGATGCTCTTGGCCAGGCTCAGGCCCAGGATGTCGATGTCGCGGCCGTAGAACGCGCGGTACTCGCCGAGCTCGCCGTGCTGGATCTCGCTGATCGTGTCGACGGCGGGATTGATGAAGCAGGTCGCCGGGCCCAGCGGCGTCAGGTGCAGCGCGCCGCACGCGGCCGCGGGCACGCCGGCGGCAACGCCTGGGATCACGCCCAGCTGCGGCTGGATGTCGGCGGTCTTGCGCAGGTAGAGGCCGGCGGTGCCGTCCAGCCAGTTGGGGCTCCAGCGCGCCGACAGGCCGAAGTCGCCCAGTCGATTGGCGTTGGAGGGGCTCGTCTGCAGCAGGCGCTGGCCCGGCCCGGTGATCAGCGATTCGCCGCCTTGCAGCAGCGCGTCCTGCACGGTGAGATAGCTGCCCGACTCCGGATAGCGCACCGGGTCGAACGCGAAGAAGGTCTGCGCCGACAGCGACAGGTCGTCGGTCGGCTCGGCCTGCAGCGTGAGCGAGTCGCGCGGGCGGAACAGCTCCTTGGCCTCGACGCCGGGCGTCGCGTAGCCTTTCCACAGGTCCAGCGAATACTGGCCGTACGAGATGCCGTGCAGCGCGCCGGAGCCGAGCAGGCTCTCGCCCCAATACACCGTGTGCTTGCCGGCGCGCACGCTCACCGGCATGCCGTCGATGTCCGTGTTGGCGAACACGAACGCGTCGAGCAACTCGGCCGAGGGTCCCTTGGCGAAGCGGCTCGTGTCGGACGACAGCGCCCCCGCGGTCGGCACGTTGTTGACCAGCGTGTTGGACGTGGCGTTGCTCTGGTTCGAATTGCCCAGGCCCGAATAGGCGCCGTCGATCCAGCCGGCGCCGCTGACGCGGAAGCCGTACTTCTTGTCGACGACGAGGTCCAGCTCGCTCAGCAGGTCGACGCGGTCGGCGATCGGCTTGCCCTTGGCGAAATTGCGGTCGCCGTCGTCGTAGTTCGGATTGGCGAGGATCGCGGCATCTTGCGATTGCACGCGCCAGCCCAGGTTGTAGCGCAGCGTGTTGTCCCAGCGCAGCACGGCGTCGGGGTTGCCGGTGTCGATCTCGATCGCCTCGGCGGCGTTCGTCGCGAGAAGGGCCGCAAGCAAGGCGGATGCGGCAGCGGCCACGCGCGTGCGTCGAACACCGGGTCGCGTCGATGGCGAGAGTTTCAGTTGCACGGGTTGTCTCCTCGGCATTTTTCTGGAGACCCATTCTGGAAATCGGCCGACGTCGTCGCCGGTCTTTCAAATCAATTCGCTGGTCGGGCTGGTGGCCGGCTGCGCTCTCGCAAACCCTCTCCTCATGCAGATGTCGGCGATGTCGAGACAGACCGCGATGCGCAAAGACCGACGAATTGATCGCAATGACCGATCACCCGGATCAAGGCCATTCGCCAGTACCCGAAAACAGTCGGACAGCGACCGGCATCTCGATGCCGTCGCTACCTCTCCCTGGAGCGACGCTCCGGCGGATCACCCGAAGAACAACCCACCGGAGTTCCGAATGAAACTGAGTCCCGTCCAGGCCGCGGTCGCCGCAGTCGCCTGCAACATGCTTGCAGCCAACGCCAATGCCCAGGCGACGTCCTGGGATCCGTCATGGTCCTTCTCCGGCTTCGGCACGGCGGGCTATGTGCAGACGAACACCGACCTGGGACTGTTCGCAGGGCCCGCTCAACCCAGCGGCGCCGGCACGGACGGCACGTTCGGCGTCGACTCCAAGATCGGCGGACAGATCAACGCCAAAGCGAACACCGTTTTCTCCGGCACGGTGCAGGTGCTTTCGCAGCGCGATGGCAAAGGCAACTTCAAGCCTTCGGTGGACTGGGCCTTCGCGAAGGCGCAGGTCACGCCTGAACTCGCGGTGCGCGTCGGTCGCATCGGCGCGCCGCTGTTCGCGGTCTCCGACTTCCGCAACGTGGGCTACTCGAACCTGTGGGTCAGGCCGCCGCTGGACGTGTACGGCCAGGTCGGCTTCAGCCACTTCGACGGCGCCGACGTGATCTACCAGGCGTCCGTGGCCGGCGTCGCGCTCACCACGCAGGCGTTGTACGGCAACACGGAGACCATCAACGGCGGCTCGCCCGTCCACATCCGTCATCAGGAGGGGCTGAACTTCACCGCGGAGTTCGACGACGGCATCACGCTGCGCGTCGGCCGCCTGCAGGCGAAGCTGAGCGTGGACAACGCGGCGCTTGCGCATCTGGTCTCGCTCATCGACTCCACACCGTTCGCCGCGGTCGGCAACGAGGTCTCGGCCACCGACAAGTCGGCCTCGTTCACGGGCGTCGGACTCGCGATCGATCATGACAACTGGGTCGGAAGCGTCGAATACACCAAGCGAAAGACCTCGTCCTACGTCTCGAGCACCACTGGCTGGGCGGCCACCGGCGGCTATCGCGTGGGCAAGTTCACGCCCTTCGCCGTGGTGTCGAAGCTGAAGGTCGACAGCAGCAACGTCGACAACACGATCCCGACCTCCGTGCCGCAGCTCGCGCCACTCGCTGCGGCGGTCGACGGCCTCATCGCGAACCAGGAACTGTCGCAGAAGACCGTCTCGGCCGGCTTGCGCTGGGACGCGTGGAAGAACATCGACATCAAGGCGCAATACGACCGTGTGACTCCGGACCACGATCGTGGGCTGTTCAACAACGTCAAGCCCGGCTTTGGCAGCACCGCGGTGGATGTCTACAGCGTCGCGGTCGACTTCGTGTTCTGAAAGGGATTCGCATCATGAACAAACTCATTCTCGTCCGCGCCGCCGCGGCCGCCGCCCTCTGCGTCTCGTCCCTCGGCGCCCTCGCGCAGGTGGCCGTCGTCGTCAGCCCGAAGAGCCCGCTCGCATCGATGACGGCCGACCAGGTCAGCGCGATCTTCCTGGGCAAGAGCAACACGCTGCCGTCCGGCAGCACCGCCGTGCCGACCGACCTGCCCGATGCCTTGCCGGCGCGCGAGATCTTCTACACCAAGATCACCGGCAAGAGCACGGCACAGGTCAAGGCCGCGTGGTCGCGTCTCGTGTTTTCGGGCAAGGCGACGCCACCGAAAGAACTAGCTTCCTCGGCCGAAGTGAAAAAGTTCGTCGCTGCCAATCCGGACGCGATCGGCTATATCGAGAAGTCCGCGGTCGACTCGTCCGTGAAGGTCATCTTCAGCGCGGACTGAAGACGAGGCGTTCGCGGCCCCGCATCGGGGCTGACCCTGCATGGTGACGTGGCGAGCAACGCTGCAACTGGAGACTTCGATGAGTGTCAGGAACAGGATCTGGATGCTGCCCTTATTGGCCATCGCCATCTTCGCGATCGGTATCGCGACCGTGCTCGCCTTCTCGGCCAGCACGTCGAAGTCGATCACGGAGCTGGGCTCGGTCGACTACCCGTACCTCGACGCCACGACGCAGTTCGCGTCGGAGCTCGAGGCGCTGGGCGCGACCATCCAGGGCGCGGTCGCCGAAGGCGACAAGAAGCGCCTGGAAGAGGCCACCGACAAGGCGGCCGTGATGCGCAAGACGATCGCCGGCATCAAGGCGATCCCGGGCAAGGCCGACGCCGGCGACAACCTGGGCAAGCTGTTCGAGACCTACTTTGCCGCGTCCAACGACACCGCGCAGATGTTCCTCGGCACCAAGACCGGCGACCAGGCCGCGGCCGTCGCGTCGATGCAAGGTGCGCAGAAGGTGCTGGAGTCCAACTTGAAGACGATGCGCGACAGCGCACGCAGCCATTTCGACTCGGGCCTCAGCGGCGCCCAAGGCGGCGTCTCCAACAGCCTGTACGCGACGCTGGCCAGCGCGCTGCTGGTGGTGGTCGGCCTGGGCGTCGGGTCGTACTTCGTCATCGGCAGCGTCTGGCGCCAGCTGGGCGGCGAGCCGGAATATGCGCGCGACGTGATGCGCCGCATCGCAGCCGGCGATCTGTCGCAGGACATCAAGGTGCAGGCGGGCGCGGGCAACAGCCTGCTGGCCGCGGTGCGCGACATGTCCAGCGGCCTCGCGGCCATCGTCGGCGAAGTGCGCAGCGGCTCCAGCCGCATGCGCTCGGCGGCGCAGGAGATCGCGTCGGGCAACCAGGACCTGTCCGAACGCACCGAGATGCAGGCCGCGTCGCTCGAACGCACCACGGCCCGCATGCACCAGCTCACAGAGACCGTGCAGTCCAACGCCTCCAACGCCCACCAGGCCAGCGACCTCGCGTCGTCGGCGTCCACGGTGGCCTCGCGCGGCGGCAGCGTCGTCTCGCAAGTCGTCTCCACGATGAACGAGATCAACGCGTCGTCCAAGAAGATCGCCGACATCATCGGCGTGATCGACGGCATCGCGTTCCAGACCAACATCCTGGCCTTGAACGCCGCGGTCGAAGCTGCGCGTGCAGGCGAACAAGGCCGCGGCTTCGCGGTCGTGGCCGGCGAAGTGCGCAACCTGGCGCAACGCTCTGCCGAAGCGGCCAAGGAAATCAAGTCGCTGATCGGCGCCTCGGTCGACCGCGTCGAGTCCGGCTCCAAGCTCGTGCGCGACGCCGGCTCCACGATGACCGAGATCGTCGATTCGGTGGCCCGCGTGGCCACCATCATCAACGAGATCACGGCCGCCGCCGCGGAACAGAGCCGGGGCATCGGCGAGGTCAATGGCGACGTGTCGCAGCTGGACGAAATGACGCAGCGAAATGCGGCACTGGTCGAAGAGGCCGCGGCTGCGGCGGCGAGCATGGAGCAGCAGTCGGAAGGCTTGGAGTCGGCTGTGGCGACGTTCAAGCTGAGCGGCGACAAGCAGTTCACCTGAGGCCTGACACTTCATCGATCGCCAGGGCCCTTCGGGGCCCTCGCTCGTTGGCGCGAGCGGACGACACCGCTTGGCACACGACACGATCGCCGACGAAGAAGACGCCGCGTGGGACTACTTCCTGCGTACGCAGACTTGGTTCGCGAACCCGGGTCGCAGCAAGAGAAAAGCCCCAGAAGATTGCTCCTCTGGGGCTTCAATGGGTTGGCGGAGGCGGAGGGATTCGAACCCTCGATGCAGCTCATCACCGCATGCTCCCTTAGCAGGGGAGTACCTTCGACCACTCGGCCACGCCTCCAACCTAAGCTGGCATTCTAGCCTGGAAATTCGGGCTTTCAGGCGGCCGGGGCGACAGGTTCTTCCAGATCGAAGGCCTTGTGTAGCGCGCGCACCGCAAGCTCCATGTACTTTTCGTCGATGACCACCGACGTCTTGATCTCGCTGGTGGTGATCATCATGATGTTGATGCCCTCTTCGCTGAGCGTGCGGAACATCTTGCTGGCGACGCCCACGTGGCTGCGCATGCCGATGCCCACGATCGAGACCTTGCAGATCTTCGGGTCGCCCAGCACGGTGAGCGCGCCGGTGGCGGGGGCCACCTTGTTCTTGAGCAGGTCCATCGTGCGCGCATAGTCGTTGCGGTGGACGGTGAACGAGAAGTCGGTCTTGCCGTCGTGCGACACGTTCTGGATGATGACGTCGACGTCGATGTTGGCTTCGGCCACCTCGCCCAGGATCTGGTAGGCGATGCCCGGCTTGTCGGGCACGCCCATCACGGTCACCTTGGCCTCGTCGCGGTTGAACGCGATGCCCGATACGACTGCTTGTTCCATGTTGACGTCTTCCTCGAAAGTGATCAGCGTGCCCGAGCGGGCCTCTTCGTCGATATTGATATCCCAGGGCGTGAAGCTCGAGAGCACCCGAAGCGGCACGCGGTACTTGCCGGCGAACTCCACCGAGCGGATCTGCAGCACCTTGGAGCCCAGGCTGGCCATCTCGAGCATTTCCTCGAACGAGATGGTCTGCAGGCGGCGCGCCTCCGGCACGACGCGCGGGTCGGTGGTGTAGACGCCGTCGACGTCGGTGTAGATCAGGCACTCCGCCGCCTTCATCGCAGCGGCGATCGCCACGGCGGAGGTGTCCGAGCCGCCGCGGCCCAGCGTGGTGATGTGGCCGACGTCGTCGATGCCCTGGAAGCCGGTGATGACCACCACCTTGCCGGCGGCCAGGTCGGCGCGCACCCGCACGTCGTCGATGCTCTCGATGCGCGCCTTGGTGTACGACGAGTCCGTCCTCACGGGCACCTGCCAGCCGGTGTAGCTCACCGCGTCCAGGCCCTCGGCCTGCAGCGCCAGCGACAGCAGGCCCACCGACACCTGCTCGCCGGTGGACGCGATCATGTCGAGCTCGCGGTTCGACGCGGCCGTCTCCATGCCCGGGAACAATTCCTTGGCCAGGCCCAGCAGGCGGTTGGTCTCGCCGCTCATCGCGGACGGCACGACGACCAGTTGGTGGCCGGCGCGATGCCATTTGGCGACGCGCTTGGCGACGTTGCGAATCCGCTCCGGCGAGCCCATCGAGGTGCCGCCGTACTTGTGAACTATCAATGCCATGGTCTGAATCGCCCGGTTGACCGAAGGCAAGCCGACGCAGCCTGCCCACCCAAACCTGACAGTCTAGCGTGCGTTTCGGGGTTTTCCCGGGCCCGGCCGGTTCGCAGATCGTGGAGCCAGGCTTCCTTCGGGGCGAAAGTAACTTGCCTAGACAGGCTCAGCCTTCGCTGGCGGCGCAGGCGTGCCACGCCAGGCCCCATTGCGGGGTGCCAGGCTGGGCCCAGGCGCGGGCGTCGATGCCCAGGCCCGGCGCGAACAGCAGCGCACCGACGGCGTCGAACAGCAAGGGCCCGTCGCGGCCTTCGGCGGCGACGCCCAAGGCCTGCCACTGCTTCTTCAGGCTGCGTGCAATGCCGGCCGGTTGCAGCTGGAACTGCTCGCCCCCTGCGCGAACGCGCGCGACGATTTGCGCAAGCCGGTGCGGCGCGATGCCGCGCTGCTCGGTGGCGAACACTTCCAGCGCCCCGTCCCAGCCGTCCAGCGCGTAGCGATCGCATCGCAACAGCGACACCGTCCCGCCCTCGCGCACAGGCGCACGGGCCGGCGTGACGCCCGGGTGCGTCGGCGCGACCACGTCGAGTTGGCCGCGCCAGGATCGCAGCACGCGACCGCCGTCCACGGGCCAGCGGCGTATCGTGTCGTCGGC
>Ga0302157_10002940_pt1 | contig 19476 bp, 25 predicted proteins | sample I_Bog_N3_3_FD_193502 | JGI IMG/M metagenome (GOLD analysis project Ga0302157, IMG submission 193502) | Peat permafrost microbial communities from Stordalen Mire near Abisko, Sweden - I_Bog_N3_3 | ecosystem: Environmental > Terrestrial > Soil > Wetlands > Peat | place: Sweden: Abisko, Stordalen... | reverse complement strand
GGCCAGGGCCGCGCCCTGGTTCGGGCCGGCGACGCTGCTGACCGAGGCGACCAGGTTGGGCGCAACCGAGGCGACATAGCGGATCGTGGGGCCGCCATGGCTGTGGCCGATCAGGTTGACCTTGGACGCGCCGGTGACGGCCAGCACCTGCTTGACGTAGGTGAGCAGTTGCTCTCCGCGCACCTCGGTGCTGTTGGCCGCTGCCACCTGCGCGACGTAGACCTGGGCGCCGTTGGCGCGCAAGTCCTCCGGGATGCCGTAGAAGTATTCCAGCGGGCCGATGTTGTCGAAGCCGAACAGGCCGTGGACGAGGATGATGGGGTACTTGGTCTGTGCATACCCGGTTGCCCAGGAAGGGAGAGTGCACAGGGCGAGCGCGGCCACGGCGAGCCACTTCAGAAGCGTCTTGTTCATTCCGGTTGTCTCCGTCATTGTGAGTTGGCGGGAGCCGTCGCACGGCTCCCGTACAGGTGGCCATGGGACGCGCGCGAACGCAGGTCTCCGGGCCGGACCCTCCGGGGTCGATCTGTTGTCGAATCAAACTCAACCGAGGCGCTGGATGCCGGGCCCGGACAGCGGTGGTTCGGGCGAAGGGCGTCGTGGCATGGGTAGCACTGCGGATAGGCAGCGGGCGCAGACGAGTCGAACATCGCGTTCGAATCCCGCAACCTCAGGTGAGAGCAATCCTACTGAGCGAACCGGCGCACCGTCTGTCAGCGATTTGCACTTCGAAAAGGGAAGACCCTATGGCACGCCTCACGGCCGCTCAACGGCAGACGATGCTAGCCAGTGCCTGGTTCGGTGCGTTGCCGGCGTCCCCGCGCGACGAGGCGCTGGACGTGGCCACGTTGCGCCACCTCGACGAAGGCGAGGTGGTCTACGCGAAGGGTCGGCCCGCCGATGCCTGGTACGGCATCGTCGCCGGCGCGATCCGGCTCGGCGCCAGCGGCCCCGACGGCCGCCAGGGCCTGCTCACCTTCCTGCAGCCCGGCTCGTGGTTCGGCGACACGTCGTTGTTCGACCAGCTGCCGCGTCCGCACGACGCCATCGCACACTGCGCGACAACGCTGCTGGCCGTGTCGGCCGGGCAGTTCGAGGGGCTGCTGGACAGATACCCCGTGCTGTATCGCCACTTCGTCGACCTGTTCTGCCAGCGTTCGCGCCTGATGTTCCTGGCGCTCGAGGCATGGACGGCGTTCTCGCTCGACGAGCGCCTCGCGATGCACCTCGTGCACCTGGCCAACGGCCACGGCCTGCGCGATGGCGACGACGTGGCGATCGACCTGCACCTGCCGCAGGAACTGCTGGCGCAACTGCTGGGCGTGACGCGCCAGCGCATCAGCCAGATCCTGCACGAGTGGGAGCGCCTCGGGCGCGTGCACGTGCGCTACGGGCGCGTGGTGCTGGCGGGCACGTGGTTCGAGAGCCAGCCGACGGTGCACCTCCAGGCGGTGCCGATCGCGAGCCTGCCGCTCGCGCACTAGGACCTGAACAGGCCCTCGCTCAGTATCCTTGCAGCGGCTCCAGCGTCATGTGCTCCAGCTGCTCGCGCAACTGCGTCGTCTGCTGATCCCAGTATGCCGGCGTGCCGAACCACGGGAACGCGGCCGGGAAGGCCGGGTCGTCCCAGCGGTCGGCGATCCACGCGCTGTGGTGGATCATGCGCAGGGCGCGCAGCGGCTCGATCAGCGCGAGCTCGGCGGTGTTGAAGTCCATGAACGCGCGATAGCCGTTCAGTACGTGGGACAACTGGCCCTGCATCGCCTCGCGGTCGCCGGACAGCAGCATCCACAAGTCCTGCACCGCCGGGCCCATGCAGGCGTCGTCGAGGTCGACGAACAGCGGCCCGGCGAAGTCGCCTTCCTCGCGCCACAGGATGTTGCCAGGGTGGCAGTCCCCGTGCAGGCGGATGTTGCGCAGCGGGCCGGCGGCCTCGAAGGCCTGGCGCGCGGCGTCCACGGCCTGGCCGGCGACGGCCAGCCAGGTGGCCGATTGCGCGCGCGTCAGCAGGTCGCTTTGTTCGATGCGCGCGATGGCCTGCGTGCCGTACGTGTCGCAGTCTAGCGTGCGGCGATGTTCGAACGGCCGCCGGGCGCCGACAGTGTGCATGCGCCCCAGCAGCCGTCCCAGCCACGCGAGCGTGTGCGGGCTTTCGAGCTCGGGCGCGCGTCCTGCGCGCCGCGGCGCGACGCCGAAGCGGTAGACGGGCGAGGGCGTGCGGTCATCGTCGTCCGGGTCGATCTCGGGCTGCCAGTGGCCCAGGGTGGGCGGATCGCCGACCAGGCCCAGCGCCGCGTTGGCGAACGGCGAACTCAGCACCAGCGGCGCTGCGACGGGCAGATCCTCGGCCTCGAGTTCGCACGCGAAGGTGTGTTCCTCGAGGATCTGGTCGTCGCTCCAGCGCTTGGGGCGGTAGAACTTGGCGACGACGGCCGTGCCGCCTTCGAGCGCGGCCTGCACGACGCGGTTCTCGTACGAATTGAGCTGGATCAGGCCGCCGGTGATCGGAAAGCCCGCGGCCGCCAGCGCATCCAGCATCTGGTGCGGCGTGAGGCGTGCGTAGGGAGCTCGGTCGGCGAAATCTGTCATGGGGCCATGGTACGTGGCCCGGGCCGCCCTTCCGTCGTCAGGCTCAGCGCGCTGTCGTGCCGCCGGGGTCCCTGGAGCCGATCTGCAGCACCGTGTCCATGTGGCGCGCGCCCTGCTTGAACTGGTAGTCCAGCTCGCCGAGCTGTTGCTCGACCATGCCGGCCATGACAGACGCGAAGTTCTCGGGCGGCAGGCGCAAGTGTGCTTCGGAGTCGACGCCGGTGCGCTCGATGGTGGCGCCGGCGTTGCGCACGATCTTGAGCATCGCCACGTTCTCGGACAGCGCGTGGATGACGATGGTGTCGACGCGGCGATTGCGCGCGCGCAGCACCGCATGGTCGAACAGGCGTGCACCATAGCCGCGACCGCGGCCGCGCACGGCCACCGATACGCCGAACTCGGCGGCGCTGGGTCGATCCGGGTCGGTGTCCACCGACGGCTCGTAGGCCAGGTGGGCGAGGGCGATCAGCTCCAGGCGGCGGTTGAACACGCCGAAGATCTCGTCGCGTTCGAACGCGATGCGCTCGACGTAGCGGCGGATCTGGTCGTCCGCCGCGGCGTAGCCGAAGCGCAGGTAGCGGTCGTTCATGTCCAGCGCCAGCAGGTGCGCCAGGATGCGCGGACGGTGGCGGGCGGACAGCGAGCGGATCGGCACCCAGCCGAGCGCGCGCGGACGTGGCGGCAGCGGAGCCGGGATCGTTTCCGGGCCAAGACTGTCGACGATGGTGTTTTGCTGCGGAATCTCGGACGAGGTGTCGCCGGGAAAGCCCATGACGAACTTCCTGAGTGTTTACCCGAAAAGACTGTACACGGAATGCGTCCGTGGCGCTGACGGCTTTGCTGCATTGCAGCATGCCATCTCCGGGCTTCGCGTGCCGCCGTGCCGGGCGTCGAGTGGACGCCTGCAGCGTCAGCCGCCGAATCCAGGGGAACCAGTCTAGTCCTGTCGGAGCGCCACCCCCCGTTGCCTTGGCCGCCGGGTCGACCGTGGCTAGGCGGATCGGGCGATCTGTGCGATACTCATGGGCTTCCCGTTTTGCGACGGGGTGAACGCCCCTGGGTTTCCGGGGAACGGTTGGAGATTTCATTGAAAACCCCCGCCGCAGAAGATGTCGGGTCAGTTCCGGTTCGAGAGGTTGCCATTCATGAGCAGCGCCGAGGATCACAAGAGCAGGCCTGGAGCGTTCGAACAGTCGCGTTCTCTCTCTACAGAGTCACACTCATGAAAACCTTCAGCGCCAAGCCGGCCGAAGTGGTGCACGAGTGGTTTGTGATCGACGCCACCGACAAGGTGCTCGGACGTGTTGCCAGTGAAGTGGCACTCCGACTGCGCGGCAAGCACAAGCCCATCTACACGCCCCACGTCGACACCGGTGATTTCATCGTCATCGTCAACGCCGACAAGATTCGCGTCACGGGCAACAAGGCCGAGCAGAAGACGTACTACCGTCACTCCGGCTACCCGGGCGGCATCTACGCGACCAAGTTCAAGGACATGCAGGCCAAGCACCCTGGCCGCGCCATCGAGAAGGCCGTCAAGGGCATGCTTCCGAAGGGTCCGCTGGGCTACGCGATGATCAAGAAGCTGAAGGTCTATGCCGGTGATACGCACCCGCACGCCGCTCAGCAGCCCAAAGCGCTGGAAATCTAAGGAGCCGCGATGATCGGTAATTGGAACTACGGCACGGGCCGTCGCAAGTCGTCCGTCGCACGCGTCTTCATGAAGAAGGGCGATGGCAAGATCACCGTCAACGGCAAGACCGTCGACGAGTATTTCGGCCGTCAAACCTCGATCATGGTCGTCAAGCAACCGCTGATGCTCACGAACAATGAACTGACGTTCGACATCAAGGTGAACGTGCACGGTGGCGGCGAGTCCGGCCAGGCCGGCGCGGTCCGCCACGGCATCACGCGCGCCCTGATCGACTACGACACCGCGTTGAAGCCTGACCTGAGCCGCGCCGGCTTCGTCACGCGCGATGCGCGCGAAGTCGAACGCAAGAAGGTCGGCCTGCACGGCGCCCGTCGCCGCAAGCAGTTCAGCAAGCGCTAAACTGCAGCACCCGAGCGCTGTCGCGTTCGGGTCTTGCCAGAAGAAGGGCCGCTCTCCAGCGGCCCTTTGTGCGTCCGGCTCGCACTTTCAATCTCTTACCCCGGGTAAGTCATCAATGCGCTGGAAGCTGCTTCGACGTCGTTTGTCCACGCCCCGTGTCACGGTGCGTCGCCACATGCCCTGGCCGATCCGTTGGCTCAGTGGCGCCCTGGTGCTGGGCTTTTCCGCCGCGATCGCGCTGTGGGCCTTCGAGACCGGCAAGGACCTCGCGGGGCTCGACCGCAGTGCCAAGGCCGAGTTGGCCCGGCTGCGTGACGAGCAGGCCGACCTGAAGGACGAGCGCGACAAGGCCCAGGCCATCGCCAACACCGCCGAGAGCCTGCTCAAGACAGAGCGTGCGGCCGAGGAGCGCCTGGCTGCCCAGTTGCGCCAGAGCGAGGCCGACAAGCTCGCGTTGAAGGCCGATCTCGGCTTCTTCCAGCAACTGATCCCGCAAGGCGGTGGCACGCCCGAAGGCCTGGCCGTGCGGGGCTTCCAGGTCGACGTCGCCGCACCTGGACACGTTCGTTACCAGCTCCTGGTGGTGCAGGGCGGCCGCAGCGCCGTACAGTTCAATGGCCGCTACGAGCTCACGCTCGGCGGCACGCTCAACGGCCAGCCGTGGACATCGCCACCCTCGGCCACGATTGCGCCGCTCCAGGTGAAGCAATACGCACGCGTGGAGGGAATGGTCGATTGCCCGCCGCAGGCCGTGGTAAAAACGGCTCAGGTCAAGGTCACCGACGCGGGCGGCGCCGTGCGCGCATTGCAGACGCTCAAGTTGTAGTCACGTTGTCGGGACACTTGAGCCGTACAAAACGATCGTTTGGGCCGCTGGCACCTGCCGCGGAAGCAACAGGAGTCCGACCATGTGGTTCAACCGCAAGAAGCAACCCGCCATCCGCAGCCTGATCGGCGAAGGCACGCTCGTTCAGGGCGAGCTGCGTTTCGACGCCGGCCTGCGCATCGACGGCGAAGTGATCGGGGACGTCCTCGCCACCGACCCGTCCAGCCTGCTCGTCATCAGCGAGAACGCGCGGGTGCAAGGCAAGGTCATGGCCGGTCACGTGATCATCAACGGACGCGTGGAAGGCCCTGTTGTCGCGACCACGCTGCTCGAGCTGCAGCCCAAGGCGCGCATCGTCGGCGACGTGCACTACGAGGCCCTTGAAATGCACCAGGGCGCCACCATTGATGGTGTGATGAAGCACGTGACGGCGGCCGAGGTCGAGGCCGAAGCCGAGCGGCCGCTGCTGAAGCTGGCGGCTGCGAACGAAGGCTGATTGCGGGGTGGCCCAGCGCCGACGAAAAGCATTTTCGTGGTGCTCTGCACCACATCCGCGCCGCCAATGTCCATGGGCGCCCACGTGGTCGGGCTTTGTGGCCCAATAGAGCCAGTTTCGAATCGCAAGGATTTCCATGAACGCCGTCGCTGAACTGTCCCCCGTCACCACCGAAATGCCCGGCCCGCTGGTCTTTACCGACAGCGCCGCTGCCAAGGTCAAGGAACTGGTCGACGAGGAAGGCAACCCCGAGCTGAAGCTGCGCGTCTTCGTGCAGGGTGGCGGCTGCTCCGGCTTCCAGTACGGCTTCACGTTCGACGAGGCCGTGGCCGAAGACGACACGCAGATGAGCAAGAACGGCGTCACGCTGCTGATCGACGCCATGAGCCTGCAGTACCTGGCCGGTGCCGAGATCGACTACAAGGAAGATCTGCAGGGCGCCCAGTTCGTCATCAAGAACCCGAACGCCACCAGCACCTGCGGCTGCGGTTCGAGCTTCTCGGCCTGATCTGGCAACGGGCCGGTGGCCCGGTATTCGAACGGCGGCGCCTGCGGGCGCCGTTGTCGTTCCTAGGCCGGATACAGCGCGCCCAGGACTCGCAACCCCGCTGCGCCCGTGACGCCCGGGTGGTTGCCCGGCAGCCGCTCGCAGAACTGGCGCGCCAGCCAGGCGAACGCGGCGGCCTCGACCTGCATCGCGGGCAGGCCGGCGGTGTCGGTGGTGGCAACGGCAAGACCCGGCCACAGCGCGCCCAGGCGGGCCATCAGCGCGCCATTGAGGGCGCCGCCGCCGCACACCAGCAGCTCGCGCGTGTCGGGCGCCTGGGCGCGCAAGGCGTCGATGACGCTGCGGGCAGTGAGCTCCAGCAGCGTCGCCTGCACGTCCGCGGGGGCGCGCGCTCCGCGTGCGCGTGCGAGGGCCTGCGCCAGCCAGTCCGCGTTGAATAGATCGCGCCCTGTGCTCTTGGGCGGGGCCTTTCGGAAGTAAGCGTCCGCCAACAGTTCGACCAGGAGCATTCCGTCGACCTGGCCGCTCGCGGCCCAGCGGCCGTCGTCGTCGTAGGGCGCATCGGTGTGCAGGCGGCACCAGTAGTCCATCAATGCATTGCCGGGGCCGGTGTCGAAACCGCCCAGGGTCGGCTGTGACTCGACCGTTGACGGCAGCAGTGTGAGGTTGGCGATGCCGCCGACGTTCAGGATGGCGCGCAGCGTGGCGCTGCCGAAGACGTCGCGGTGGAAGGCCGGCACCAACGGGGCGCCCTGGCCGCCCGCGGCGACGTCGCGGCTGCGGAAGTCGCACACCACGGCGATGCCGCACGACTCGGCCAGCAGTGCGCCGTTGTTCAACTGCAGCGTGAACCCGGTGCCGTCGAACTCGCCCGGGCGATGGCGCACCGTCTGGCCGTGCGAACCGACGGCGCGCACCTGCCCGGCTTGGACATCGGCCTTGACGAGCAGGTGAGCCACCACTTCGGCTTGCAGTCGCGCGAGCGCATTGGCCGCGAGGGCGGCGCGCTGCAGTTCGTCGGGGCCGCTGGTGTTGAGCGCCAGCAGCTCGGCGCCGAGCGATGGCGGCATCGGGACGTGGGCCTCGGCCAGCACGTGCAGGCCGGAGCGCGCGTCGGCGTTGAAATCCACCAGCACGCCATCGACACCGTCCATCGAGGTGCCGCTCATCAAACCAATGTACAGGGCCATGAAGTGGGAACGCGCCGGGTTCGTCTTTGCGAACGCGGCGCGTCGGTGTTCGAGAAAGAGGGGCTCAGAAGCTGTGAATGGATCCGGCGCGGGCGTGTCGGATTCGTTCACGGCTTCTTAGTCTACGCGGGCGGGCTGCGCCCCCAACGATTCGGCGACCGCCAGTTCGGACTTCAGCTCGCCGACCATCGCCGTGAAGCGCGGGCGCGAGGCGTTGTCGAGTGCCAGCGTCTCGGCCGTCTTGGCGATCGTCAGCGGATCCTTGACGACGCCGGCGACGCGGAATTCGAAGTGCAGGTGCGGGCCGGTGGCCCAGCCGGTCATGCCGACGTCGCCGATGTGCTCGCCCTGGCTGACGTGCTCGCCGCGCGTGACGTCGATCTTGCTGAGGTGGGCGTAGACCGTCATGCGGTTGCCCGAGTGCTGGACCTGGATGACGTTGCCGTAGCCGTTCTGCTGGCCGGCGAACGCGACCACCCCATCGCCCACGACGTGCACGGGCGTGCCGATGGGTGCGCCGTAGTCGACGCCTTCGTGGCGCTTCCATTCCTTCAGGATCGGGTGGAAGCGCATCGAGAAGCCGGAGGTGATGCGCGAGAAGGCGAGCGGGCTGGCCAGGAAGGCGCTGTGCTTGCTGCGGCCGTCGAGGTCGAAGTACGCGCCCTTGCCGCTGGCGTCGGCGAACCACACCGACGAATGCGGCTTGCCGCCGTTGACGAACTCGGCGGCCAGCACGCGGCCGGCGCCCTGGTTCCACGGCACCGGCTCGCCGTCGGCGGTGAGCGCCTCGTAGACGACGCTGAACGTGTCGCCCTTGCGCAGTTCGCGATGGAAATCGATGTCGGTGGAAAACATCTCGGCCATCTGCGTGGCGATGGGGTCGGGCACGTTGGCGTCGTCGGTGGCGGCGAACAGCGAGGTGCGCACGGTGCCGGTGGCCAGGCGCGTGGTGGTGCCCAGCGGCAGCGTCTCCACCTTGCTGGTGAAGCCGTGCTCGCCGCGCGTGATGGCCAGGCGCGAGAAGTGGGTGGAGAACTGGTCGTCGCGCTCGGCCGGATAGCGGGCCACGAGCTCGGTCAGCTTGCCGTTGTCATCGGTGGTGGCCGACACCATCTTGCCGGCGCGGCCCTGCCACAGCTTGCGCGAGGTGACGTCGGTCTGCAGGAAGGCGTTGAGCTCGGCATCGGACACGCCCAGGCGCTTCGTCAGCGTGGTGGCGGTCTCGTTGGCGCGCGTGACGTCGCTGCGGGCCAGGATGAGATGCTGGGCGGCGAGGGCGTCGAGCTGGGCGTCGAGGTTCTCGGGCGTGAAGTTCTCGATGACCAGGCGCTTGGGCAGTGCGGATGCATCGGGCGCCATCGGGGCGATGCCGAACGCGGTGCCGGCGAAGACGGCGAGGACGGTGACCGTGCCGGCAGCAAGGCGGCGGGGGTGGGCATGCGCCCAGTGCGCAACGCGACCGAGCAGGGTTTGGACGGCAGTCTCGACTGCCTTTTCGGCTTGGCTCAGGGAATCCAACGACAGCTTCCAGCGGGGGGAGCGCGGGCCCGGCCATTGCCGTGTCCTTGCTCCGGTTTGAAGAATCCGCACCCTTGGCGGGCATTGCCCCCTTGTGCGCGCATAGAATCAGGCGTCTTTTCGAGAATGTTGTCTACAAAAGACGACATGAAGATCGAAATCACCAGCTTTCGCTCGCTGAGCTGGCTGCCATGTGGTACTGCGGGAGCCGCCCTGCGCGAGCGACTATAGCAGTCGCTTGTAAACTCATCCCCCAAAAGAGGGAGGCTTTACAGTCCCTTTTACACGCCTCGCCGCGCCCGTTTCCTGCTCCGCGGGGGCCACGGACGGCGTCGCCACGCCGCCGCCCCGCTATTCTTCGCCGATGACTTCCACGCCGATTGCCCCCGTCCATCCCATCACCGATCGCGTGCGCGAGGCGCTGCAGATCAGCCTGCGCGGCTGCGACGAGCTGCTGCCCGAAGCCGACTGGGTGAAGAAGCTGGCCCGTTCCGAGGCCACCGGCGTGCCGCTGCGCATCAAGCTGGGCCTGGATCCGACCGCGCCCGACATCCATGTCGGCCACACCGTCGTGCTCAACAAGATGCGCCAGTTGCAGAACCTGGGGCACACGGTGATCTTCCTGATCGGCGACTTCACGTCGCAGATCGGCGACCCGTCCGGCCGCAACAACACGCGCCCGCCGCTCACGCGCGAACAGATCGAGGCCAACGCGCAGACGTACTACGCGCAGGCCAGCATGGTGCTCGATCCGCAGAAGACCGAGATCCGCTACAACAGCGAGTGGAGCGACCCGCTGGGCGCGCGCGGCATGATCCAGCTGGCCGCCAGGTACACCGTGGCCCGCATGATGGAGCGCGACGACTTCGCGAAACGTTTTGCGGCGCAGACCCCGATCAGCGTGCATGAGTTCCTGTACCCGCTGATGCAGGGCTACGACTCGGTGGCGCTCAAGAGCGACCTCGAGCTCGGCGGCACCGACCAGAAGTTCAACCTGCTGGTGGGGCGCCACCTGCAGCAGGAGTACGCCCAGGAGCCGCAGTGCATTCTCACGATGCCGCTGCTGGAGGGGCTGGACGGCGTCGAGAAGATGTCGAAGTCCAAGAACAACTACATCGCGATCGCCGAGCCGGCCAACACGATGTACGCCAAGATCCTGTCGATCAGCGACGTGCAGATGTGGAAGTGGTTCACGCTGCTCAGCTTCCGCGGCCAGGCCGAGATCGCCGCGCTGCGCGCCGAGGTGGAGAGCGGGCGCAATCCGAAGGACGCCAAGGTGATGCTCGCCAAGGAGATCACGGCGCGCTTCCATTCGGCGGCGCTGGCGGATGCGGCGGAGGCCGACTTCCAGAACCGCTCGAAGGGCGGCGTTCCAGACGAGATCCCGGAGAGGACGCTTTTCGGCGCGCCGCTGGGCATCGCCGCGCTGCTCAAGGGGGCGGGCCTGGTCGATTCGGGCAGCGAAGGCGGCCGCATGGTGGAGCAGGGCGGCGTGCGCATCGACGGCACGGTGATCAGCGACAAGGCCCTCAAGGTCGACGCTGGCACCTACGTCGTGCAGGTGGGCAAGCGCAAGTTCGCGCGCGTGACGCTCTCGGCCTGATTCTTCTTCAGGGGCGCTCGCGACGAACGCCGCTGTCTTGCACGAGCTCGCCATCTTCCTTGCAGAACGGCGGCAGGCGGCCGACCGGCAGCAGCTCGAGCACGATCTCGGACGGACGGCACAGCGCGGTACCGAGCGGCGTCTCGACGATCGGGCGGTTCATCAACACGGGATGCTGGCCGATGAGATCCAGCAGTTGGTCGTCGGTCCATGCCGGATTGCCGAGGTCGAGTTCCGCATGCGGCGTCCCCTTTTCGCGCAGGATCTGGCGCACCGTGATGCCCATGGCCGCCAGGAGCGCGCGCAGGCGGTCGCGCGAAGGGGGGGTGTCCAGGTACTCGACGACGATGGGTTCGATGCCGGCGTGGCGGATGAGCGCGAGCGTGTTGCGCGACGTGCCGCAGGCCGGGTTGTGGAAGATCGTGATTTCAGCCATTCGAAGACTCCCGCAGGGATGGCGCAATGGACGTGACGCCGAGGGCGCCGTTGGCAAGCAGCGCGAGCGCGGCCCCCGCCAGCTCGGCGAGCACGAAGGCCGGCACGCTGGCGGGCGCGATGCCGGCGAAGCTGTCGCTGAACATGCGGCCGAAGGCCGCGGCAGGATTGGCGAACGACGTGGAGGCGGTGAACCAATAGGCCGCGCCGATGTAGGCAGCGGCCATCGCCGCCACCCGTGCGCGCGGCGCGCGCAGGATGACGAGCAGCAGCCCGAACGTGGCGACGCCTTCGGCGATCCACTGTCCTTCGCCGCTCCGGATCCGGGTGGAGAACTGCAGGATGCTCATGTCGAACATCGCGTGCGCCAGCCAGGCCCCGAGCATCGCGCCGACCAACTGGGCGACGACGTAGCCGGGAACCAGCGCCCAACGCAGTTCGCGACGGCTGGCCATCGCCAGCGATACCGCGGGGTTGAAGTGCGCGCCGCTGACCGGGCCGAAGACCTCGATCAGGACGTACAGACCGCCGACCGTGGCAAGCGTGTTGGCCAGCAGCGCGATCGCGACGTTGCCGCCGCACAGGCGTTGTCCCATGATGCCGGATCCGATGACGACGGCCAGCAGCAACGCGGTGCCCAGGCCTTCGGCCAGCAACCTGGTGCTTGCAGGAGTGCTCACCGGTTTGCTTTCGTCCCGGCCCGATCAGCAGCAGGACGCCTTGGGGGCGCTGGTGACGGGAATCGACAGCGGTTTGCCGCGTGGCGCCTGGCCTGCACAGCAGGCCGCCGCCGGCTCCGCGCGCTTCGGGGTCTTTTCGCTGAAGACCGGGATATTGCCCAGCGTATGGAATTGCTCCCACGCGATGCCTTGCGGGTCGGTGAGCCAGTACTTGTCGCTGCGGGCATAGCAGCAAGTCGTCTCGCCTTGATCGAGAAGCGTCATGTCGGCGGCTTCGGCCTGCGCCTGCAGCGCCAGCAGTTCCTCCTCGGTGTCCGTCTGGATGCCCAGGTGGTCGACGCCGAGCTTGTCACCACGGGTCGAGATCGCGAAGTTGATGCGCGGATCCTCGATCATCCATTTCGCGTAGTCGCCTTCGACGCGTACCGGCGCGGCGGCGAACATCTTCGTATAGAAGACGATGCTTGCCTGCAGATCCTCGACATGGGCGTGAACGTGGAAGCGCTTCATGATGAACTCCGGAAAGAGACGGGGTCAGCGGCCGCACGCGGCCGGGGTGGGGGCGACGGCGCATTCGAGGCCGGCGCAACAGTTCAGGGTGAGGAACGAGATCAACGCGTCCATGCGGTCGTACGCGGCGCGGTAGATGAGGTTGCGGCCTTCGCGTTCCTGCGAGATCAGGCCGGCATGGGCCAGTTCCTTCAGGTGGAACGACAGGCCCGTCGCGCTCGCGTCCAGCGCCTCGGCCATGACGCCCGGCGTCAGCCCGTCCTTGCCCACCACGACCAGCGCACGAAAGACCCGCAGCCGCATCGGATGGGCGAGGGCGGCCAAGGCCCGGATGATGTCGTCTTCTTCCATTATTCAATAATAATTGAAATATAAAAGAATAGCCAGCTGTCCGATTCGCGAACGATGCCCTCGGCAGGGTCACTAAACTCACGCCATGACCACCCCGATTCCCGCCAGCCCCACGCTGGACACGCTGCTGCGCCGCGCCGACAGCCTGCTTGCCCGCCTCGAGGGCCTGTTGCCCGCACCGGCCGCCGAACCCGACTGGGCGGCCTCGATCGCATTCCGCTATCGCAAGCGCGCGCAGGGCGCGTTCGGCGCGAGCGCGCACGGGGGCGTGCTGGAGCCGGTGCGCCACGTGGCGCCGATCGCGCTGGACAACCTGAAGGAGGTCGATGCTCAGAAGGAGCGGCTGCGAGCCAACACCGCGCAGTTCGTGGCCGGGCGCTCGGCCAACAACGTGTTGCTGACGGGCGCGCGCGGCACCGGCAAGAGTTCGCTGATCAAGGCCTGCCTGCACGAGTTCGCGCCGCAGGGCCTGCGCCTGATCGAGGTGGACAAGGCCGACCTGGTCGACCTGCCGGACATCGTCGAGCAGATAGTCGGCCGGCCCGAGCGCTTCATCGTCTACTGCGACGACCTGAGCTTCGACGACGGCGAGCCCGGCTACAAGGCGCTGAAGTCGATGCTGGATGGCACGATCTCGGCGTCGTCGGACAACGTGCTGGTCTATGCCACCTCCAACCGGCGCCACCTGCTGCCCGAGCAGATGAAGGACAACCTGGCCGCCACGCACGACGAGAACGGCGAACTGCACCCCGGCGAGGCGATCGAGGAGAAGATCTCGCTGTCCGAACGGTTCGGCCTGTGGATCAGCTTCTATCCGTTCAGCCAGCCCGAGTACCTGGCCATCGTCGGCCAGTGGCTGCGCCACTTCGGGCTGGCCGACGATGTCATCGCGACGCTGCGTTCGGAGGCCCTGGTGTGGGCACTGGAGCGCGGCTCGCGCTCGGGCCGCGTGGCGTACCAGTTCGCGCGCGATCGCGCGGGACGGATCGGGCACGGCGCATGAACAAGCCCGTGACATCCATCATAGCCTCCGCCGATGCGCCGTCGCACTACGGCGAGCGTCCCGTCACCGAGGTCGCGGTGGGCGTGCTGGTCGACGTGCAAGGGCGCTTCCTGCTGACTTCGCGTCCCGAAGGCAAGGTCTACGCCGGCTACTGGGAGTTCCCGGGCGGCAAGCTGGAGGCCGGCGAGACCGTGGAACAGGCGCTGCGGCGCGAGCTGCACGAGGAGATCGGCATCACGATCGGCGCCGCGCAACCCTGGCAGGTGCTGATGATGGACTACCCGCATGCCCGCGTGCGCCTGAACTTCTGCAAGGTGTTCGCGTGGACGGGCGAGTTCGAGATGCGCGAGCACCAGCAGATGGCGTGGGAGACGCTGCCGGTGCAGAGCGTGCCGGTGTTGCCCGGCACGATTCCGGTGCTCGAATGGTTTGCGCAGGAACAGGGTTTCGCTGCGGCGACGCACCGGGGCTGAGGCGTCGGCGTGTAGCTCAACAAGCGAACAACTGCAGCAGGCCGTCCACAACACGGGGGTGCCGCCGCCGAGCGGAACGGTGCCGGCCAGCAGGTTCCGGTGCGCCAGGAAGCCGCTGTTCGCGCAAACGCGCGCGAGCGATGAATGACGAAACATGGAACTCCCCGGAATGGCGCCGGCTGTGGCACGAGGAAACGCGTGCTGCCGGTCTGTGGGCGCCATGTTAGCGGGCGTCCGGGGCCGGATGCCCGGGATTGCCCGCACGTTCGCTACACTCGGCGCATGACCTGGCTCGACGAAGTGAAATGGGATCGCGACGGCCTCGTGCCGGTGATCGCGCAGGAGCGCGGCACCGGCGACGTGCTGATGTTCGCGTGGATGAACCGCGACGCGCTCGCGCGCACGGCCGATACGCAGCGGGCCGTCTACTGGAGCCGCTCGCGCCAGAAGCTGTGGACCAAGGGCGAGGAGTCCGGCCACGTGCAGCAGGTGCACCAGATGCGGCTGGATTGCGACAACGACGTCGTGCTGCTGGAGGTGACGCAGCTCGGCCACGAGCCGGGCATCGCCTGCCACACCGGCCGCCACAGCTGCTTCTTCCAGAAGCTGGTCGACGGCGTCTGGACACCGGTCGAGCCGGTCTTGAAGGATCCGGGGACGATCTACAAATGAGCGCTGAAGAAACTGGGAGCATGACCGGCAACGACAGCCTGGCCCGTCTCGCGGCCGTGATCGAATCGCGCAAGCCCGCCAATGGCGGCGACCCGGCCGCGAGCTACGTGGCGCGCCTGTTCGACAAGGGCACCGACGCCATCCTGAAGAAGGTGGGCGAGGAAGCCGTCGAGACGGTGATGGCCGGCAAGGACGGCGACCCGCGGAAGATCGTCTACGAGGTGGCCGACCTGTGGTTCCACTCGATGATCGCGCTGAGCCACTTCGGCTTGTCGCCGGCCGACGTGATACGCGAGCTCGAGCGGCGCGAGGGGCTGTCGGGCCTCGAGGAGTTCGCGTTGCGCAAGTCGCAGCAACGCGACGGCGAATCCAAGGCCTGAAGCAAAGGAAGATCGATGACCATCGAAGTCCAGCCCTACGGTCGCGACGAGCCGCGCACGCTGACGCACGTGTTGTACGCGCTGCACACGATCACGTGGTTCTCCGGCGGCATCTTCTCGGTGATCGCCATCATCGTCAACATGGTGAAGTTCGGCGACCTGCCCGACGACTTCTACCGCAGCCACTGGCGCTGGCAGTCGCGCACGTTCTGGTTCGCGCTGATTGCCTTCCTCCTCACGGCGCCGCTGTGGTTCCTGTTCGTGCTGCCAGGCTGGATCGCCTGGGTGATCATCGGGCTGTGGTACCTCTACCGCTGCCTGCGCGGCTGGATCGCCTTCAACGACCGCCGGCCGATGCCGGTCTGAGGACAGTCGATGTCACACGACCCCAACTGCCTGTTCTGCAAGCTCGTCGACGGCAAGATCCCGTCGCGCAAGGTCTACGAGGACGACGAGATCCTTGTCTTCCATGACATCGCGCCTTGGGCGCCGGTGCACCTGCTGCTGATCCCGAAGCGCCACATCACCTCGATGGTCGATGTCACGCAGGCCGATGCGCCGCTGCTCGGCCGCATGATGGCGATGATCCCGAAGCTGATGCTCGACAGTGGCGTCACCGACGGCTTCCGGGTCATGGTCAACAACGGCAAGGACGGCATGCAGGAGGTGCCGCACCTGCACCTGCACGCGATCGGCGGCCCGCGGCCATGGGCCAAGGGGTGAATCCGCGGGGCTTCGCCATCCGGCAACACCGGTCAACTAGAATAGCGGGTGTTCCTGCCGCATGGATTGGCAGGCGGATCTGCCTTGGAGAATCATTATGGGATCGTTCAGCATCTGGCATTGGCTGATCGTGTTGTTGGTGGTCGTGCTCATCTTCGGCACCAAGAAGCTGAAGAACATCGGCAGCGACCTCGGCGGTGCGGTCAAGGGTTTCAAGGACGGCATGCGTGAAGGCGGCGCCGACGCGCCTGCGGTTCCGCCGCAGCAGGTGCCGGTGGCGCCCGCGCGCGACGCGAACACCGTCGACGTCGAAACGAAGACGCACCCCTGAGCCGCGCTGACCTCGCATGATCGATTTCGGCTTCGACAAGATGGCGTTGATCGGTGCGGTGGCGTTGATCGTCATCGGCCCCGAGAAGCTGCCGCGCGTCGCCCGCACGGTGGGCATGCTGCTGGGCAAGGCGCAACGCTACGTGGCGGACGTCAAGGCCGAGGTCAATCGATCGATCGAGCTGGAGGAACTGCAGAAGATGAAGTCGCAGTTCCAGACGGCCGCGCAGGACGTGCACGACACGGTGCGCAAGGAATTCAACGACGCGCGTACCTCCATCGAGGGCAGCATCGCTTCGACCAGCGACGCCAGCAACGGTGTGGCCGTGATGCGCCCGTACGAGCCTACGACGCACGACGTGCCCTCGCACAAGCCCGCCAAGAAGAACTGGCGGCTGAAGCAGTCGGCCGTGCCCACCTGGTACAAGCAACGCAACGGCGTGCGCGCGCACGCCCAGTCTGGCGCGGCACGCGTGGCGCGCTTCCGCCCGCGACGCAGCGGCGGGAGCGCGATTTGAGCGCGACCGTGGCCTTGCTTTCCTTTTCCCGGATCCGCTGAGATGGCTGACGCCCCCGACGAGCTCGCAGGTACCGAGCAGCCCTTCGTCGCGCATCTGGTGGAGTTGCGCGACCGCCTGGTGCGCGCGCTGATCGCGGTGGGCGTGGTGTTCGCCGTGCTGTCGTTCTTCCCCGGCCCGGCCGCGCTGTACGACCTGCTCGCCAGGCCGCTGGTGGCACAGTTGCCGGCCGGCTCGCACCTGATCGCCACCAACGTCATTTCGCCGTTCCTGGTGCCGCTCAAGATCACGCTGCTGGCCTCGTTCCTCGTCGCGCTGCCCTTCGTGCTGTACCAGGTGTGGGCGTTCGTCGCGCCGGGGCTGTACAACCACGAGAAGCGGCTGGTGGTGCCGCTGGTGGTGTCGAGCACGCTGCTGTTCCTGGCCGGCGTGGCGTTCTGCTACTTCTTCGTGTTCGGCCGGGTGTTCCACTTCATCCAGGCCTTCGCGCCCAAGAGCGTCAACGTGGCGCCTGACATCGAGGAATACCTCGGCTTCGTGCTGACCATGTTCCTCGCTTTCGGGGCCACTTTCGAGGTCCCCATCGTCGTGGTCGTGCTGGCCCGCATGGGTGTGGTCAGCGTGGCCAAGCTGCGCGAGTTCCGCGGCTATTTCGTGGTCGTCGCCTTCATCATTTCGGCGGTCATCACCCCGCCCGACATGGTGTCGATGCTGTCGCTGGCGATCCCGATGTGCCTGCTCTACGAGGTGGGCCTGTGGGCCGCGATGCTCACCGCGAAGAAGCCGGCGGAAGACGCCGATACCAAGGCAGCCTGACGCTGGAGCCTGCGGGCCTCAGTTCTGATCCGCCTCGCGCGGCTTCGCGGGTGGCCTGCGTGCGACCGGCACGCTCAACGTCATCGCGTCGCTGCCGCGCTGCACCGCGAGCTCGGCACTGGCGGGCGGCTTCAGGGCGCCGACGGCGCGCAGCAATTGCGCCGTGTTGGAGATCTTCACGCCGCCGATGGCGGTCACCACGTCGCCGGGCTTCAAGCCGGCCCGGGCGGCCGGGCCGTCGCGCAGCACGCCCGTCACCAGCACGCCTTCGTGCACCGGCAACTGGAAGCTGTCGGCGAATTCGGGTGTGAGGTCGCGCGGTTGAACGCCGATCCAGCCGCGCGTCACCTGGCCGTCGCGGATCAGCGCGTCCATCACCTCGCGGGCGATGTCCACGGGAATCGCGAAGCCGATGCCCATGCTGCCGCCGCTGCGCGAGAAGATCGCGGTGTTGATGCCCACCAGGCGGCCTTCCCCGTCCACCAGCGCCCCGCCCGAGTTGCCGGGGTTGATCGCGGCGTCGGTCTGGATGAAGTTCTCGATCGTCGACAGGCCCAGCTGGTTGCGATCGAGCGCGCTGACGATGCCCGAGGTGACCGTCTCGCCCACGTTGAACGGATTGCCGATGGCGAGCACCGAGTCGCCGACCGACAGCTGCGTGATATTGCCGAACGGGATCACGGGCACGTTGTCGAGCGAGATCTTCAGCAGTGCCAGGTCGGAGTCGGCGTCGGTGCCCACCACCCTGGCACTGGCCGAGCGGCCGTCGGACAGCGTCACCTCGATGTCGTCCGCGCCGTCGACCACGTGCTGGTTGGTCAGCAGGTAGCCGTCGGCGGACACCAGCACGCCCGAGCCGAGGCCGGTCTGCGTCTGGTTGCGGCCGCCGGCGAAGAAATCGCGCTGCCAGGACTGCGGGCCGTTGCCCTGGGCCGGCTTGCGCAGCGTGGTCTTGCTGGCCGTGATCGAGACCACCGCCGGCGCTGCGCGGCGCACCGCCGCCGCGAAGCTGTTGCTCGGGCCGCCGTGCGCGGGCAGCGCTGGCGCCCCGGCGGGCGCGAGTACGCGCGGCGCGGGCGCCACGGGCGACGAGGAGGCCGCGAGCTCGCGTGCGCGCGTGGAGGCCCACCACTGCGGCTTCCAGGCCGCCAGCACCACGACGATGGCCAACGCGATGGTCACCGCCTGGGCGAACAGCAGCCACAGCTTGCGCATCAGTGCGCGTCCGCTGCAGAGACCGCCGCGCCGCCGGTCGGGCCGAAAACGGCGGTGGACTCCGCCAGGCCGCTCTTCACGCGCGAAATCCAGTCGCCGATGACGCGGTCGAGCACGGGCAGTGGCAACGCGCCGTGATCGATCACCTCCTGGTTGAACGCGCGCAGGTCGAAGCGCTTGCCCAACGCGTCACGCGCCTTCTGACGCAGCTCGAGGATCTTCAGTTCGCCCAGCTTGTAGCCCAGCGCCTGCCCTGGCCACACGTAGTAGCGATCCACCTCGGCCGTGGCGTCCTCGCGGGCGAGGCCGCCGCTGTCGACCATGTAGGCTATGGCCTGGGCACGTGTCCAGCCGAGCGCGTGGATGCCCGTGTCGACCACCAGCCGGCCGGCGCGCCAGGCCTGCGCGCGCAGGTAGCCGTAGTGCGCATAGGGATCGGCGTAGAGGCCCAGCTCGTTGCCCAGGCCTTCGGCGTACAGGGCCCAGCCTTCGACGTAGGCATTGGGGCCGGCCATGCGGCGGAACATCGGCAGCTGCACCAGTTCGTGCGCGCGCGAGATCTGCAGGTGGTGGCCGGGCACGCCCTC